>JACCDH010289979.1_pt1 | contig 26530 bp, 7 predicted proteins | sample 7442481 | NCBI WGS metagenome assembly JACCDH01 (sample SAMN15323433, study PRJNA562643) | freshwater metagenome | isolation source: river surface water | place: USA:Blue River Watershed | collected 2017-08-15 | reverse complement strand
GGCTATGATGCAGAGGCCGCGCAAAGCGTGCGCATCTTATATGGGGGTAGCGTAAATCCCGTAAATGCGGCACAATTACTGGTTATGCAAGATATCGATGGTGGTCTCATCGGTCGGTGTTCGTTAGACGCGAACGATTTCGAAAAAATTGGTCAAGCTGCTGCCTTTGCTGAACAAGCGGGCGGGGCGAAATAGAAAAGTAAATTATGGAAACCTTAGTATTAATTGTGCACGTTTGTGCGGCTGCTGGTGTGATTGGCTTAGTGTTGCTGCAACACGGTAAAGGTGCTGATATGGGCGCAGCTTTTGGTAGCGGCACCTCAGGTAGCTTATTTGGTGCAAGTGGCTCATCTAACTTCTTAAGCCGTGCAACAGCCATGTTTGTAGCGGTATTTTTTGCAACGAGCTTAACCCTTGCTTATATGTCAGGTCATCGTGCTGATAGCGCAAGTGTTGTTAAAGCGGCTGTCAAAGCCCAAACAGCTGCACCTGCCGCAGCGCCAGCACAGCCGGCCGCGCCAGAGAGCAAAAAAGTACCTCAGTAGTTTTAATGACACCGCGGCTGTGGTGGAATTGGTAGACACGCCATCTTGAGGGGGTGGTGACGAAAGTCGTGAGAGTTCGAGTCTCTCCAGCCGCACCAAAAAATTCACAAAAAATTCAAAGAGCCCTAAATATTTAGGGCTTTTTGCTTAAATGGCCTTGTATAGCCCGTAAAATATGATATAAATGCAATAATTGGTAATTTCTTGATACATATTAAGTGTTAAATTAGCAAAGCCGTTGGTATTTTTAAACATTAATTAGGGAAAATAACATGAACAAATCAGAATTAATTGAAGCAGTAGCAAAATCATCAGACTTATCTAAAGCAGCTGCAGGCCGTGCTGTTGATGCAGCTGTTGCTGCAATCACTGGCGCACTTAAAAAAGGCGACTCAGTAACTTTAATCGGCTTCGGTACATTTAAAGTAACTAAACGTGCTGCACGTACTGGCCGTAACCCACGTACTGGCGCAGAACTTAAAATCGCTGCACGTAAAGCACCTGGCTTTACAGCTGGTAAAGCATTAAAAGACGCAGTGAACAAGTAATTCGCTCGCTTTATAAAGCTTAATAAAAAAGCCCGCATTAGCGGGCTTTTTTATTGTCCTTGAGGGTTGTGCCTCAACTCAGTACTTTTTTCGCTAATTCAGCCACTTCAATCAATTCCTTCTTGGTGGCCCCACTCACTGCTTGCACAGAAAGTCCGGTGTAGATTGTAGTGACCGTTTTAGCAAAGGCCGCAGGGCTAATCCCGCTTTCAATTTCTTGTTTCATTTGCGCCACTTGAATGCGCTTTCTCAGTTTACCTTCCATTACTTTGCGGGCTTCAATGAGGGAGTTTTTAACCGCGATATTTTCTTCCGCACAATTTAAGATGCCTTGAACGATGAAGCAACCTTTATTGGGTTCGCCTGTTGTCATGAGTTCTATTTGAGATTGAAAGAGGTGCGCAAAACTTTCAGTCAGGGTTGCTTTTTGAACTGCTTCATCAATAAAGGCGAGGTGATTGTTACAGTAAGTTTCAATACATAAATCAAATAAAGCAGCTTTATTACCAAAAGTACCATATAAACTTGGGCGATTAATGCCCATGGCAGCGGTTAGATCATTGAGTGAAGTTCCCTCAAAACCATAGCGCCAAAATAAATCGAGGGCGATATTAAGTGCCGCTTCATGATTAAATTGTAGCGGTCTTCCACGAGCAGATTTTGTGAGACTTTTTTCGATCATTGTGACTTTAGTTAAATTCAATGACCATGATTTTATACCAATTGGTAATAAATATATAGTGCTATTGATTTTATTGAATTTTTATATTTTTGTACCAAAAAGTATAAAAATAATAATTAGTGATTAAGTTTTGTGAGAATGGTAGAATTTTAACCATTAAAAAGTAGTTGAATTTGATATCTTCATTCACAAATTTTAGATCAACAACCTGGGCGTTAAATGATCAGTAACATGCGATTAAAAGTAGTGACTTTATCTGCGCTTTGCTTAGGCTTAATTTTAAGTCTTGACGCGAACGCCATTGATTTGCAGCCGGGTGAGATTGTTGCTCCCCCGGCCGGTTTAAATTTAGTCCAAGCTACTTATCAGATGAGTGAGCGCGGCGATCAATACTTGAATGGACATAAGCAGCCCGCTGATACCAAATTAAGCGCCCATCAGCTCCAACTTCGCTACGTCCGTACCTTTGAGACTTTCAATATGCCAAGTCTGGTCTATGTTCAAACGCCCATGGGTTATGTGCATCCAGATAAAATATTGAATCAATATTTTGATGCTAAATCAGGAGTGGGTGATACCTCATTGGTCTATGCGGTCTGGCCTTATGCCAATCGAGAGAAAAAGCAATATTGGGGGGTGGGCGCCTATCTCACATTGCCTTCAGGCCAATATGATGGAGGGAATGCCGCACTTAATATGGGTGGTAATCGCTACGCCTATGCATTGCAGACAGGCTATCAAAGGCCACTTTCAGAAAATCTCCATTGGATGGGGGCGGTCGATGCCGTTTGGTTTGGCAGTCACGATGATTTTAGGCCTTATCAGTCATATGCCGGACCTGATATGAAATATAAGCAGGACACGCTTTACACCATTCAAACCGGATTGAGTTATAACCTAACGCCAAGATTGACTCTTGCGGGGGCTTATTTTTTCACTGAAGGTGGTGAGACTTCAAGAGACGGTCTTGACCAAAATGATACGACAAGACTTCAACGCTATCAGATAACTGCCTCATCTCAATTTTCTTTTGGCCGTATCACTCTACAGTATGGGGAAGACATTAAAACCAAAAATGGTTTTTTTGAAGATAGCCGTTTAATTCTTCGCTTCATTAAGGCGTTCTAGAACTTAAAATCAATTGATGATACGTATTCTAAAATCTACGATATTTTTGGCCTTAATGCTATTGAGCATAGGGGCACAAAGTGCAACTAGAGATTACCTATTAGAACGTGCTTATTTTGAGGACGTTGAAGGGAAATTAAAGCTTGCTGATGTGCAAGATGCCCCATTTACGTCTTATCAGGGGCTGCTCTCCAAGGGCTATAGCCAATCGGCTTTCTGGGTTCGTTTGAAAATTGATGGAACACCAAAATTAGCGGCTAATGGCGAACGTTTGATCATGCGGATTGAGCCGACTTATCTCGATGAGATTGCGCTCTTTGATCCCTTGGAGCCAAATAAAACAGAGCGCTATGTCGGGGATCGGCATTCTTGGAATGATTATGAATATAAAACTATGGTCTTTAATTTTGTCATACCTGCGGCTGAAAAGCCCCGTTATGTTTGGATAAGACTTAAAACTAAAAGTACCAGTATGATGTTGGTTAGGGTCTTTAGTGAGCCTGACGAGATTAAGATCGATCATCAATATGAAACAATCTCGTTGTTGTTATTCGCATCCATCCTGATGTTCATCCTATGGGCTATGGCCAACTGGGTAACAAGCCGTGACCGTTTAATTGGTATATTTGCGATTAAGCAAATTTTTGGTTTGCTTTTTGTGGGTTCTTATATTGGCCTGTTTAGAATCTTTTTCAGTGATGATATTAGTGCTTCTAATTTAGATTATCTCAATAGCGCTTTTGTGCTCAGCACCACTTTTACTACTATCTGGTTTCATTACAATTTTTTTGCAGATTATGAATTAAAACCGGCTTGGCGAAGAAGTTTTCAGTTGATGCTGTTTGCGATTCCTTTATCTCTGCTGTTCATTGTTGCTGGAAAATTATCCTCCGGATTGGCTGTCAACATGATCGTGGTATTGGCGCTCGGCCCCTTTATGTTTGGCTTATCGATATTGGGGATTGATTGGGTTAAAACAGGATTAAAACCCTCGGCTTTACCTAGACGCGTCGTGATTTTGTTCCATATTTTATTTGCCATTGTATCGTCGATTACAGCGTTGCCCTCTTTAGGGTTTGTTGCACTTACTAAACTTGCTCCACATTTTGTGATGATTCATGGCTTCCTAACCGGGGTCATTATGATTGTCATGCTTCAGCACCGAACCCGCGTCATGTTTGAAGAAAGTCAATTGAAGGCGAGTATGGCAGAGCAAGATGCGCTCAATGAGAAAAATCAGCGGGCGGAAGAGCGACGTTTTCTTGAAATGTTGACCCATGAAATTAGAACCTCACTTTCGGTCATTCGGATGACGATTGGCATGGGCACTTTAAATGATAAACAACGCCGTCATGTCGATAACGCCATCATGGGAATGAGTCAAGTCATTGAACGCTGTCAGCAGGTACAGGAAGCGCATGATGGCAAGCTACTATTAAATGCTGATAGGGTTGAGTTAGTTGAATTAATTCAAAGCATTGTGCATGACACAGGCTGCGTTGACCGCATTCAAATGACTTTGCCGCCAGAATGCTCAATCAATTCTGATGAGAAGCTTCTAAGGGTGGTGATCACTAATTTAATTGATAATGCTTTGAAATATGGGGCTGAAAGCGTGCCTGTTGAGGTTGTGGTGATGCATAAATCTCATAAGCTCAATGTCTTGGTCACAAACGCTGTGGGTCCCGTGGGGATTCCTGATGCGACTAAGGTGTTTGAGAAATATTATCGAGCTTCGAGGGCACATGGTTATATTGGGTCTGGTCTTGGTTTGTATCTTATTAAAAATATTGCCCGTTTGCTGGGTGCTGATTTGGTTTATTTACCTGACTCGCAAAAGGTGAAGTTTCAATTAACACTTGTTGTGGCGTAGTTTAAATTAGTAATAACTTGTAATAATTAATTATTACAAGTTATTACCATAGACCCATTCTGTTTTTATCTATTCTTATGCCATCTTCACTTTCAATTGCAGTCGTTGAGGATCACAGAGCACTTAATGAAGTGTTTGTTGATTACTTAGAAAGCTTAGGCTCTCAAGTCTTTGGTTGCTTTAGTGCAGAAGATTTGGACGAGCTCTTTGCAAGACGGCGTGTTGATTTATTGATTCTAGATGTGAATTTGCCAGGCGAAGATGGCATTAGTATTGCTAAGCGCTACCGTGAGGCTTATCCCTTTATTAGCATTATCATGTTGACCGTCAAGGCGAGTGTCAAAGATAAGATTCTGGGCTATGAGAGTGGGGCGGATATGTACTTACCTAAGCCAGTTTCCGCTGAAGAGCTGGGCGCAGCGGTACTCAGTATCAAACGCCGCGTGATCGATAGTAAGCAGGATACTGATTTGCCAAGACTTGCCAGCAGCACGCGTTCACTTGTGAATCAGCATCTAAAAGTCTCACTCAGTCAACAAGAGCAGTCCTTGCTTAAGGGCTTGATTGAAGCACCGAATAACTTACTTGAGTATTGGCAGCTGTTAGAACTTCTTGATAAAGAAATTACCGATAAAAATAAGGCGAGTCTCGCTGTTTATGTGCACCGTCTGAATAAAAAATTAGAAGACATTGGTCTCACAAATCCCGCCATTCAAGTTGCCTGGAAAACGGGCTATCAACTCACCTCAAAAATTATCATTATTTAATCGTTTTTTTATATTTTTTTTTCACCCTTTTACTGCTTCTTCATTTATATCTTCAATCGCCCGCATCATCAATCACTGCAACATTTTCAATCTTTTTTACTACAAAAGTAATAATTTGTAATAAATACCCAAAATACTTAGGTTTAATGTCGAATCTGTCATGGTTATTCAGTGCCGCCATTGTAAAGTAAAATTTATTAAGTAATTGATTTTAAAGAGAATATTAAAATATTTTGTGGTTTATGAAAATCAGCAATAACACTGTAAGAAGTCAATTTTGTGAAAACACTGTCAAAAAGCTAAAATTTTTGACCGTTTCTGCACATTTTTTCATTTTATTTTTAATTGTTTTCACTATGCTCAAAGCGGGTGAAGTGCAAGCAGCGGGCGACCAAAAAACACCGGATGCAGGTCAGATTTTAAATGAGATCGAACGTGATATTGAAGTAAGGCCAATCCCGCAATTACCAAAAATTGAAGATGCTGCGCCAGCTGCTCAAGACGACCAGGGTCCTAAAGTGTTCATCAAGCAGTTTAAATTTCAAGGCAACAAAGCTATTTCTGAAGAGGAGTTGCAAGCCGCTCTTACATCTCTCACGAATCGTGAGATTAGTATTACTCAATTAAAAACCAGTACAGATTTGATTGCGACTTATTACCGTGAAAAAGGATTTTTAGGGACTGCCACTTTACCGGATCAAGACATTACCGAAGGCGTGGTTGTTATTCAAATCACTGAAGCAATCTTTGGTGATGTGAAGTTTGATGGACAATACAACAAAGACTTTAAGCGGGTCAGACCTGGTGTGATCGAAAGTGCGATTGGCGCTGGGGCTATGAAAGGCAAGCCGCTTGATCAGGCTAAGTTAGATGCTGCTTTAGCAAAGGTAGATCGTTTAGCTGGAATTAAGATTCAAAGTACGATGCAAGCAGGTGAGGCTGAAGGGACAACAGACTTGTTGGTGAAAGTTAAAGATCTTCCGCTTTTAAATACTTACGTTGCACTTGATAACACCGGTGGTCGTCAAACAGGTCGAATTAAATCTCTGGCTTATCTCACATTATCGAGTCCGTTTGGTTTTGGCGAGACCGTTAACTTAACAGCACTTCATAGTGAAGGGACGGATTACGGCAAACTTGGATTTATGGTTCCAGTGGGTATAAGCGGTTTGGAGATTGGGGCTGGCGCCTCATATTTGGAATATGACGTGATTGCCAATGAGTCTAAGAATTTAGGGCTTCGCGGTTTGTCGAGTGTTTTCTCTCTGAATTCACAGTATTCACTGATTAAGAACAAGTTAGGTAAATTGACTTTGGCAGGGAATATTGAACAAAAGAACTTTTTAAATAAGAGTAATGCTGAAGGCAAAACCAGTGATTACGATTTGAAAGTCTATTCATTAGTTTTAAGCGGCGATCGCGCTGATGGCATTCTTGCTGGCGGTGTGAATAACTTATCGCTGGATTTGGGCATGGGTGAGGTCAACCTTAATCATTCTAATAATGAAACAACGGATCAAGGTGGCGCTCACACTCATGGATCTTACACACGCTTACGTTGGAATTTAAGTCGCAATCAGTTCCTAACTGACAGCTTAGCATTGACTTTAAGCGGCTCAGGTCAATTCGCCAATGCTAATTTAGACTCCTCTGAGAAGTTCTATCTAGGTGGTATCAATGGTGTTCGTGCTTATCCAACTTCTGAAGGTGGCGGCAGCGAGGGTTATCTTTATACTGCTGAGCTTCGTAAGTATTTACCTAATAACTTGAGTGTTGCAGGCTTTATTGATCATGGTTTTGTTAGACAGTTCTACGACAACAAACAGGCCGATGGTGAGGGTACTAATTCCCAAGGTCAGCCTAATGCCTACAGCTTAAAAGGCTATGGCGCCTCATTAAATTGGCAAGGTCCACGCAATACCAACTTCAAAGTCACGTATGCCCGTCGTATGGGAAACAACCCAAACCCAGCTACTAATGGTTATCACGATCAAGATGGTAGTAAGCATGTGGATGTATTTTGGTTATCAGGTAGTGTGAATTTTTAATCGATGAATAAACGCGCTCAACAACTTAGTATGCGTCTGATGGTTTCCATCAGCGCGATGCTATGCCTGTTAAGCGCAGGTTTAGTAATGGCGCAAGATCCGGCCACAAACGCGCTACCAACCAACGGTCAAGTGGTGGCGGGTGATGCAAGCATTAACACAGCAGGCACAGCCGCTGCGCCAGTGATGAATGTGAATCAAACCAGTCAACGTGCGGTGGTGAATTGGGATAAGTTTGATGTGGGTTCTGCTGCAACCGTTAATTTCAATCAGCCAAATGCACAAGCCTCGACCCTTAATCGCGTGACTGATGCGAATCCAAGTAAAGTCTTCGGTAAGATCAATGCGCCTGGCGAAGTGGTGATTGTTAATAAAGCTGGCGTCTATTTCAGTCCATCTTCAACAACCGACGTTGGAGCATTGGTTGCGACCTCTCATGAGATTAGTAATGCAGATTACATGAGTGGCAAGGCAACTTATGACCGTAATGGCGCAACTGGCAAAGTAATTAATGAAGGCAATATCAAAACAGCGCTTGGCGGTTATGTTGCACTCTTGGCGCCCGAGGTCAGAAATTCTGGTGTGATCGTTGCGCAAATGGGTACAGTAGTGATGGCGGCAGGTGAACGTGTTACCCTCAACTTTGATCCAAGTCGTCACTTGGCAAGTATTACGACTACCCCAAGTGCAATTGATGCCTTAATTGAAAATCACAATGCAGTGAAAGCGCCAGGTGGTTTGATCATTCTGTCTGGTCGTGCAATTAACTCCCTTGTGGCTGGAGTGATCAAAAACAATGGAACTTTAACTGCGAGTGCTGATAACACGACCCTTACGAATAAAGGTGGCCGTATTTTACTCACAGGTAATACCGTGAAATTAGAAGCGGGTTCACAAACTGTAGCGCGTGGTCCGGCGGGTGGCGGTGAAATTCAAATTACGGCGACCAAAACAACCACGGTTGAAGCCACTGCCAAAGTCAGTGTTTCTGCTACTGAAACTGGTCATGCAGGAACGATTAATATTCACGCGGATGAGAAAACTACTATCAACGGAACATTATTAGCCCAAGGCGGAAAAGTTTCTGGAGATGGTGGCGTGATTAACACAACTTCACATGGCCAGGTAGATATTGGATCAACCGCTGAAGTCAAGGCCGGTGTGCGTGGTTCATCAGGTAATGTGGGATCTTGGAATGTGACTGCAGCAGCAATGCAAGTGACCACCACTAATGCCCCTGTGATTTCTGCATCACTTAATACCAATAATGTGAAACTCAAAGTGACAACGGCGGGTTGTGCATCACTTGGTACTTGCTCAGAAAATAACACAGCGACATCTGCAGCCGGACAACTCAGCATTGCTCAAGATGCAATTATACAAAAGACATCGGTTCGTCTAACCAATTTAGCGCTCGAGGCAAGCAATAGTCCGCAAGTTCAAAATCGGATATTTGTTGACGGAAAAATCATTAGTACGGAACTGAGTCCACTCACCTTACGAATCTTGAGTGACAATTTGGTCGAGATTCGTCAAAACGCGACCCTAAAAGCTGCAAAAATTGAAGTCATCTCAGAAAACGGCTTCTACAATGGCGATATATGGAGTTATTTTGCACAAGGCAATGGCACGCCTTTGCCTGCAATTAGTTTGTTTGCTAGAGCGCTTGCAATCGCAGGATCGCTCAAATCAGGTTCTCAAAATCGGGCTGGCAGCATCAAAATCGAGGGTCAAGACAGCCTAAATATCGAAAATGCCAATATCAGTGCTAATGGCAATGATGGTGGAAGTGTTGAAATTATTTCGATGAGTGGCACGGTCAGTCTCATTAATTCAGTTATTCAAACCAATGGTGGCGAGGGTCGTGGCGGAGCAATTTCCGTAGCCGGTCTTCATGATGTTGCCGTAATAGGTGCAACACTCGAAGCAACCGGGACAACACAAGGTGGACAAGTCAGCCTCATCTCGAATGCGGGCGACATTAACTTTTTAAATTCTATTATTCAAACCAATGGTGGTTTTGGCTTAGGCGGAACGATTGCGTTTGACGCATCTCGTGCTTTGGCTATCAATGGTCAATTAAGCGCAAACTCTCAAACTGCAAAAGCAGGTCTCATTACACTAGAAGCAGATGACATTCTTCTAGACACACAAGCAAATATTCAAGCAACAGGTGCAACTGGCGGCGGCAATATTTTAGTCGGCGGTGATTGGCAAGGTTCAGGCTCTTTACGTCAAGCAACGACGGTGACCATGAATCAAGGTGCCATCATCGATGCAAGTGCTACTCAAAATGGTAACGGCGGAAAAGTTGTCCTTTGGAGTGATATCCAAAATGCCAATTCAGTGACCAGTGCGCATGGCAGCATTTTTGCCTTAGGGGGTGCGCTTGCGGGTAATGGCGGTCAAATTGAAACGTCCGGATATAGCCTAGCCCTTGCCATGGCTAAAGTTAGTGCAAGTGCCAGTCATGGTGAAGGCGGCATCTGGTTAATCGACCCAAGTGACTTAACCATAACTCAAGCCATTGCTGACGGTTACAGTTATTCATTAAACACCGGCACATCGGTCAGTAATGTCGTCACTGGCAATATGTCGGTTAATGGTAACATCATTGGCAGCAGTACGGCCAATTTGACGCTGCAAGCCACTGGGACGGTCACGGTCAATTCCTTGATTGTCATTGGGGGCAACTTAACCATCACCACTTCCGGTTTGGCGGGCGGCGCGGACATCACCCTGATCAATCCAGACAAAACCTTCACCATCAACCAATCGGGTACCAGCACCTCCAGCAGTTCGATTAGTGGGGGCAATCTCGTGGTAAATCTCACCACATCCGGAGCCACCCTAACCTTATCCGGTCCTATTGCAACAGCCGCTGGTTTAATGCAGGAATACTATAACGATGGGTATTATGCAGATAGCTTAAGCTGGTTTAAAGACAGCGCTAGAGGACTTGACGGATTTACTAGAATCACCACTTTCTCAAGCATTACCGATACTACCCAAGGTGCTGGCGATAACTTTTCATACCGTTGGTACGGATACTTTAAGCCACTCAACACCGGCACCTATTATTTTAGAACCAACTCTGACGATGCCTCAGCCGTGTACGTTGGATCAAGCACCCAAAGCCTGCAAGCACTAAAATCCACCTTAGATAACAACAGCCCGCCTACCATAGTCGTGAACAACGGTGGCGCCCACGGCCCTGTCACTGTGACCAGCAGCGGATTTGCCGCAACCGCTGGGCAACTCTACCCCATTGTTATTTATTTTGGTGAATTGGGTGGCGGCGCATTGATGGATTTTTCATTTGGGCAAAATACCTCAGCACTTTCCAACAACCTTGCCAACGAATTCGTTATTACCACGCAAAGCGGCTCACTAACCAAGCAAGGTGAGGGCACACTTACGCTTACAGGCAATAGTTCTTACACCGGTGCAACTACGGTAAGTGCGGGTACACTAAAAATTGCCCCTTCCTCAAATTTCAATATTAACTTGAATGGTGGCGTGGTTAACAATGCAGCTGTTGTTTTTGATGGTACTAACGGCGGGGCTGTTGGTGGCACGCTAGGTATCACAGGCGCATCGGGTGCTGGTACATGGAGTGTGACTGGTTCCACCAGTACCAGGGGTCAGTTCCAAAATCGTATGGTCATGTGGGGTGATACGACTATTTCTGGCCAAGTAACAGTAACAAACTACGGTAACTTTTGGCTTGAACAAGGCTCGGTTATCAATGCAACTTCGCCCATTTATTTAAACGGTGCGAATACTTATTTAAATTTATACGGCCCAACCGATGCTGTTATAAAAATTGGCTCACTTAGCGGTAACGGAACGGTAGAGGCGGCAGGCAATGGAACATCACTCACTTTATCATTGGGTAATGACAACGGCTCAGCTACTTTTAGCGGCATCATCGCAAATTCTGGGTCTACAGTACTCAACTTAACAAAGGCAGGCTCCGGAACCCAAACGCTTTCAGGGACCAATACATACAGTGGCGGTACGACTATTTCAGCAGGTACTTTACAAGTCGGAAACGCTTCCACCACCGGGACTTTGGGTTCAGGGAACGTCACCAATAACGCCACGCTAAAATTTGATTTATCCGCCGACACCACGGTGGCCAACAACATCTCAGGCACGGGCACCCTAGAAGTGGTAGCCAGATACAATCGTTTCTACAACTCCACGTCCAGCGCAAGTTTATCTAACAGCACTTATACGACCATTGCATCGAACATGACGGTCGCTGAGTTGATAAATAGAATCTCTGGAGGGCTTATGCATGGAGCCTCAACCAATGGAAGTGTTGATGGAATAGAATCGGGCGTTAATAATAAAAACTACGATGCCGCGACTAACACCGGCAGTTTTTATATCCTTTACCAAGACAGCCAATACACCAAGCGCGTAAAGGTGCTCTTGCAACAAAGTGGCACGAATGTGCAGGCAAAAGTAGATAGCTCCGGCAACGAGTACGTTTCAAATACATCCACGGCCTTATTAAACGCGATTAACACGGTAACTTTTACCGGTGATATGGCCTACGCAACCAGCTACAGTATTGCAGGTTATGGTTTAAGGGCCTTAGACCAAGCCGCAAAAATTACCTTTACCGGTAACTTAACGCACGGTGGTGCCACCACCTTAACGTCCGTCACTACTGCTGCAACTTCTGGTTTATGTGGCACAACAGGCTATGTTTGCGTCCGTTATGTGAACCCGACCATGCAAGTGGCAGGCGCAATAGACAGCACGGCGATTACCAATAATGGCGTATTCATTTTTGCCAACGCCAGCGCGCAAAGTAACGGTGGCGTGCTCAGTGGGTCTGGCACGCTCATTAATAACGCATCAGCGGACGTCACCTTATCCGCCACCAATACCTTTAGCGGCAATGTTTACTTGCAAGCGGGTAAAGTCATTGCTGGTAATGATGCAGCCTTCGGTACCGCAACCATTTATCAAGTCAGCGGCCTAGCTTCTAGCATTGATGTCAATGGTAAAACGATCACCAACAACGTTTACCTCTTAGGGAGTGGCCCGGCCACTGCCGGTGCAATTATTAATGGCAATGCAACGGCCGCAACGCTTTCAGGCAGCTTGACTTTGCTTGCTAACAGCCTGATCAAAAATGATAACGCGATTAGTATTTCAGGGCTGATTAGTGGGGCCTTTACCTTAACAAAATCGGGTTCGGCAACCCTTACGCTTTCTAACGCCAATACATACAGCGGCGCTACTACCGTGTCAGCCGGCACCTTAAAATTGGGTGTCAGCTCAACCGGCACGACCTCCAGTGTAACCAATGGGGCAGTGGGTACCGCTGCGTTAACGGTTTCAGATGGTGGGGTTTTGGACCTAAACGGCAAGACCATCCTTAATGCGATTACTATCAGCGGTACCGGCTTAAGCTCAGGCGGCGCCTTAATCAACAGCGACGCGGCTAACGCCGCAACGGTTAGCAACACCTTGTCCATGGCCGCCAACAGTTCATTGGGCGGCGCCAGTAGCTTTACTGTGGCAGGGATTTTATCTGGCGCAAGCAAATCTTTGACCAAAGTGGGGGCCGGCACGGTCACGCTCAATGCCGCTAATACTTACTCAGGTAACACCACTATTTCCGAGGGCATACTGAAAATCGCTAGCAGCGGTACCCTAACCACCAGCACCGCAGGTTACTACTCGGGCAGCATAAGCATCGCGAGTGGCGCATCGTTCCAGTTTGCCTCGTCATCCGATCAACGCTTAAGCGGCGCTATTTCAGGGGACGGTTCGATTATTAAAGACACCAGTGCTACCAGCGTCTTGTACTTAAACCCATCAACGCTGGCAAATACCTACACAGGTGGCACTTACATCAAAGCGGGTACCTTAAGTCAAACCCTCTCTGGAGCGGCCGGCACAGGGGATATCACGCTGGGGGATGCCTCGGGTTCGGTGGCGGCTAATTTAAGCATAGGTAATAACTCGGTAGTGATTGCTAATAACCTTGTGTTGGCTAGTGGCGGGACAGTGGGCTTTAAGATACTCTCGGCATACAGTGGCACATTCTCTGGCAACATTACCGGTAGCAATAATCTCGTTTTTGCCAACGGTAGTGCGGCTGCTGCCTATACATTAAGCGGTAGCATTAATCATAGCGGCAGCATCATTAACCTAGACAGCTACAATTCCACGCTCAGCATAACGGGAGCGGTGGGATCTAACGTGACTGAAATTAAATCCAATTTGACCAGCGCCAGCAGTGGATCAGCAACAAATGTGAGTGGCGCAATAACTGTTGGCTCTTCTGGATTAACGCTAACCAACAGTGGTACTAAAGGCGTGCTGACTATTTCTGGAGGTATCACGGGTACCGGTAATGTAATCATAGATAATGATGGTTCTGTCAGCGGAAGCGGTATTCTTATAACCACAACCAGTATTAACAATGCAGGCAGCATTACCAATCAGGGTTCAGGCACCAGTGATGTAACGATTAGTGCACCGGTAGGTGCGAATGTCACTGCCATCACCCAAAACAGCACGGGATCTGACTTGCGGATCAGCGGCGCGATCACCCCCAACGCCACTGCATTGACCTTGACCAATTCACTGGGCAGCTTTAGCGTGACCGGTGGTACCACTGGCACGGGTAATCTGGTGCTTAAAAACAACACTTCAACCAACGATGCCTTGACGCTCTCAACCGCGACGCTCAACCACAGCGGTACCATTACTAACAGTGGAACGGGAACCGGCCGCACTCTAATAAGTGGGGACTCAACTGTGGCTGCGGTGGGGACGAATGTCACCGCGATTACGCAAAATAGCAGCACTTCAGCGCTCAGCATTACCAGAGCCATTGCTGTGAATGCCACTGCCACCACCTTGACCAGTGATGCCGGATCATTAATAGCAAGTGGTGGCACGTCGGGCACGGGCCATCTAATTCTTAAAAACAACACAACGACCACGAATGCAGTTTCATTCACGACGGCAAGCCTAAATCATGCCGGATCTATCACCAATAGCGGCAGCGGTTCTGGCAGCACGTCGATCGAATTCGTGATTGGTACCAACATCACTGGGGTCACGCAAAATAGTGCCACATCCCGATTAATCTTATCTGGCGCGAATACTTATACGTCGGGCACCACCATCAGTGCGGGTGTGTTGTATGTGGCCTCTGGCGGCGCCAGTGGCAGCCACCTATCGACCGGGGCGGTTACCCTGGGCGGTGGTATTTTGTTGGTGGATCCCGCCACCAGCGTCACCATCAGCAATACGATTACGTTGAGCGCCGGCACGAATGAGATTGCAGCAGGCACTGGCAAAACCGTGACCTTTAGCAATGTGATTTCTGGCGCAGGCACCGGCGCCTTAAGTGTGGGCGATGCGACCAATAACGGTACCGTTGTTCTGTCTGGCAACAACACCTTTACGGGTGGCGTAACGGCCACTGGCATTACCTTATCCGTGGGCTCCGGTGGCAGCAGTGGCACTCATCTATCGACTGGCGACGTGACATTGGCGGGTGCGACCTTGCTAAATAGAGCAAGCACCACCATTAGCAATGCCATTGCCTTAACCACGGGTGCCAATAAGATTGCAGCAGGCACTACGCAAACCGCTACCTTTAGCGGCCTTATTTCAGGCGCAGGTACCGGCGCATTAACCCTAGGTGATAGCACCAATAATGGGGTTGTGGTCTTATCTGGGGCTAACACGTATTCAGGCGGCAGCACTGTTTCCGGTGGCACGGTTCGAATGGGGGCCAGTTCTACGGGTTCAACTTCAAGCATTAGCGATGGTGCGCTGGGTGTGGGTGCGGTGACCGTGGCGTCCGGCGCCGTGCTAGACCTTTATGGTAAAACTCTCTTTAATGCGCTCACCATCAGTGGCACAGGCATAAGCTCAGGCGGCGCCTTAATCAATAGTGACACCAGCAATGCGGCCACCGTCAGCGGCACGGTGGCGATGGCGGCCACCACCTCCATGGGCGGCGCCGGCAGTTTCAGCGTGGGTGGGGTGATTTCGGGCAGCAGTTTTGCTTTAACTAAAGTGGGTGCCGGCACGGTGACGCTTTTCGGAGCCAATACCTATTCCGGTGGCACAACCATCAGCGGTGGTGTGTTATCGGTGGCCTCGGGTGGTGCCAGCGGTAGCCATTTGTCCAGTGGCGGCGTTACCCTGAGCGGCGGATCGCTTTTAAACACCGCCACCAGCACCATTAGCAATGCCATCACCCTAAGCACGGGTGCCAATAAAATTGCTGTGGCCGATGGCCAAGCAGGCACCTTTAACGGCATCATCTCTGGCGCGGGCACGGGTGCCTTGACGGTTGGTGACACGACCAACGACGGCATGGTCATTTTCTCTGGGGCTAACACCTATACCGGCGGCACCACCATAGGCGCTGGCATATTGTCGGTGGCCTCAGGCGGTTCAAGCGGCACCCACCTTTCATCCGGCACGGTGACCATCGCGGCCACTGGCTTATTGTTGGCGAGCACCACTGCCACCATTTCTAACGCCATTTCCATTAGCGCCTTCGGCGGTACGATAGCCGTAGCCACCGGCAGCACGTTGACCATAGGTGGCAACATCACCACCACCGCACCTACCGTTGGCACGGCAGCGTATGCCGGCACCGTCACCTTCGGCAATGGATTAACGAATGTTGCTTTTACGACCACGGCTTTGGCACCATTAACCATTAGTTACGCTACCCTAAAATCCGTTGGTACCACCAATAACTACCAACAGGGGGGGTCGTCGACTAACCCTTATATCCTTATTAATAACGGCGGCACCTTGGACATGGGCGGGCTATCCAACAATTACACCAGCGCCACCGTGACCTTGGATAACGGCACCTTGACCAACTCGGCCACCAGCGGTTCATCCAATGGCCCGGCCACCACCCCCAAAGTTGTACTTGGCGCGGGCGGCGGCACCCTGTCAGCGGGCACCGGTGCCACCCTAACCATTTCAGGCGTGGTCAGTGGTTCCGGTAATTTGATCATAGGCAGCACCGGCAATGCCGGCACGGTGACGTTCTCTGGGTTGAATACTTACAGTGGCACCACACTTATTGCCGCGGGGACCTTATCCGTGGCATCTGGCGGGACCAGTGGCACAGGTTTGTCCACCAGCGCAGTGACGATTAAGGGTGCCACTTTATTTGTTAACAATACCGGTACGATCAGTAACGCGATCACACTGGACACCGGGGCCAATAAAATCGCTGCTGCGACGACCAAAACCGCCACCTTTAGCGGCGTTATTTCTGGTGCGGGCACCGGTGCCTTGACGGTTGGCGACTTAACAAATAACGGCACGGTGATATTTTCTAACACCAACACCTACAGTGGCGGCACCACCATTACTTCGGCCAATTTAAAATTAAACAGTGGTGGGGTGTTGGGTTCTGGTGACATCACCAACAACGGCACCTTAACCTTTAATAATGGCGTCATCACTACGTTAGCCGCCATGACTGGGTCGGGCGAAATCGTTGTTGCGTCCTTGTCAGGCATGAAGTTAACGGCTGCCTTAGCCTTGACCGGTGGGTTTACGGTAGAAAGTGGTGGGTTTATTGATCTCAATGGTCAAACATCAAGTAATGCAATCTCCATTGCCGGCGCAGGCAGCTCCTTAAACAGCACTGCGGGGGCTTTAATTAACAGTGCGGCCACGGCCGCGACGCAAGCCGGTGCCGTGACATTGACCGCGGATGCAACCGTGGGTGGCACAGGGGCCATGACTATAAGTGCTGCCATTTCAGCCAGCACTTATGTCTTAACCGTAAAATCCCTTGAATTGACTGCGACCAACACCAGCAATAGCGTGGCTAAATTAACATTAACCAACAGCTCGATTGAACTTAAAACTACCCAGTCACTGACGCTAAACGCCAGCAGCTTGACCGGGGCATCTACCCTACAAACCGTGGCCGCTGCTAAGGACATTACCGTTGCAGGCGCCATTACCAATAACACCAACGGTAACAGCCTAACCTTGATGGCATCCAGGGATATTTTGGTGCAAGCATCGGTTTCTGGCGCCACCAACAAATCACTCACAACGAACTTTTATTCGGATGTCGACAGTACCGGCGGTGGCGGCTTTAAATCGACATTGGCCGCGGCAGTGGTCAGTTCCTACGGCGGCAACATCACCATACGCGGTGGCACAGAGGACGGCACCAGCGGTTGTGGTGGGCTTTATGCATGTACTTCAGGCTACGCGAGTTACGCCAATGGCACCGATTCAATAGGGGTGTATTTGCTGGGTTCTCTCAATGCGGCGGGCGGTAACATCACCGTTTATGGCCGCGGCAACCCAACCGCTTCAACGGCTGGCGTGGGAATACAACTTGATTTTAGTGGCACGATATTAAGCACGACAGGCACGGGGACCATTACGCTAAATGGCGTTTCAACCGGAGCGCAGCGCGCTATTTATCATGTGCTTGGCAATGTTACCGCGGATACGGGGCTGATCTCGTTTACGGGTACCGCAGAGAACAGCGGTGCTTATAACGGCTACCGCATGAACGCCGGCTCCATTACTTCCACTGGCGCCTTATCCATTTTGGGTACAGGTGGCACGGCCGAATACGCAGTCTATATCTATGGGGCTGGCAGCATCAGCGTGGCCGGGGACATCACGATTAATGGCCAAAACGCGAGCCGCCATTACGGGATTTATATTAGCGGTGACAAAGTATTTCAAACTAGCGCCGGGAATATTTCATTAACCGCGGTTGGTACCTTGGGTTTTTATCTGGATGGTAGTTTTGTGGCAGGAAATGATCGCACTGCACCAACCTCAGGTGGCACCATCACCATTACTGCCACTGGAAATACCAACAAAGGATTACACATCAATACAGGCACGCTAATAGCCTATGGTGCGATATCAATTACTGCTACCGGAACGAGTGAGCATGCGTTTACCTTGGAAGGCACTGGAGGCAAAGTGCAGTCCGCTGGTGACATAACCATTAACGCAACCTTGGGTAATTGGGGGTTGACTATGTACAACAACACCTTAATCCAATCCACGGGCGGGAACATTGACATTACGTCAAATGGCACTGGTGGTGGCTTGTATGCGAATACCACAGGGGGAATTTATGCGAGCAGCAACACCAGCACGCCAACCGAGACACCAACCGCTGGTGGCTCGCTTACTATTAGCGCAACTGGTAGTTCAGCAGAAGGATTAATTATTGTGGCGGGCTCCTTGGTATCTAATGGTGCCATGTCTATAACTGGTAGCGGCACTGGCGCTTATAAAGGCATCAGTATTTATGGTGCAGGCACCATGAAAGCGGTAGGTTCCATTACTATTAACGCGATGACCACTGGTGCGGACTGGGCATTTCGTTTGTATGACAGCCGCATTATGCAGTCAACTGCTGGCAATATCGCCATTACCGCAAGTGGTGGTTACGGTATTTATATTTATGGTGGCGGCATAGTTGCCGGTAATGACACCACCACCCCAAGCAGCGGCGGTAGCATTACGATCAATTCGACATCCTCTACCAATGACATCGGTGGCGCAGCTTTAAGAATGGATGTAAATAGCACCAAAATTATTGCTTATGGCGATATCACTATTTATGCCAATGGTGCGCCGGCAGGCTTGAATGTGGCTAATCAGCAAGGTCACGGTGTGATTCTTTACGGTAGTTTACAAAGCATTAGAAGTTATCGCGGCAACTTAAGCATTACGGGTTATGCCAATCATGCAGTTGGTGGCATTGATAATTGGGCAAACATTTCTGGGGGGATAACACTTTGGAACGATAACAATACATTGCGGGCCTATGGCAACCTAATTCTTACAGGCGTGTCGATGCCGGGGATAGGCGTCTACCTAACAGTCGGTTCCAGCGCCGGCGGAAGTATCACGGCAGATACCGGTAACATAGTAATGAATGGTTTAAGCAACAGTGCTTACGGTGCAACCTATATACGCATTCCAGTGGTGGCCTCCTTGGGCTCGGTCTCTATTTCTGGAGCAGGCAATGGGTCAGGGGTTTATCAAGACGGCCATACAGGCTCGATTAGAGCAAAAACCAACATAAGCATGATAGGTTATTCAACGGGCGGCTATGGTCTTTTTTATGAGATCGGCTCGGTGACTTCTGATGATGGCAGCGTGATTCTTTCTGGCACAACTGCTAGTACCAATACCGGCCATTACGGCATATATTCGAATGCTAGAGCGGTGTCTGCGGTCAACGGCTCAGTGACATTCCAGGGTGCGAAAATTGATACAGCAACGAGCTTGGTGAATGCGGCTGGCAATACTGTGAGTAGCTCACCAGCCCCATACTTTGCCATTGCTGATTCCGCAGCGATGGCCAGTGCTGCCTCCAAGGGTATTTATTGGACAGGCGCTATCACCGCTAACACCACCAGTGGTCAAATCAACTTATACGCTAAAGCCCCGCAAATTTCAGGTGTGATGACCGCCTACGGTTTGTTCCTAGGCACAACCGATCAAAGCTACACGCTAACCGGCGCCAACTCTGTCATCAGCGTGTTGGCGGGCAGCATAGGCACCGGCAGTTTGAGCTTCCAAACCGCGTCCAACCTTGAAATCGGTAGCTTGTCTGGCGTGGATGGCTTCACTGGCACGGGCTTGACGATCACCGAGACGGCCACCTTGTCGCAAACAAAATCCATCACTGTTTCTACCTTGACGTTGGCTGGTTCAGGCGGTGTGTTTGATTTAAGTAGAGTCAATACCATCAGCACCAGCATCGCGCTCAATAGCGGCACATTGAAAGTCAGTCATGCGAGTGCGCTAGGAGCAGCCTCTGCACCTATTACCATGGCGGCTTCCACCACCTTGTTGGCCAACCTAAGTACACTGACTTTAAGCAACCCCATCACCATGAGTGGCGCCGCCACCATCAATGCGCCAGGCGGTTACAGCTTGATCCTATCTGGCATTTTAAGTGGCGCCAGTGGCGCTTTAACCATCAACAACCCCACCACCCACACCGGCACCGTCATTCTTTCCGGCGCCAACACCTACGGCGGCACCACCACCATATCAGCGGGTACTTTGCAAATTGGCGCAGGGTCAACCACGGGCGCTTTGGGTGGAGGTAACATCACCAACAACGGCAGCCTCGTTTTTAATCGCAGCAACGATTTCACTGTAGCCAACTACAGTTCTGGCAGCGGTAGTATTACCAAATCTGGCGCAGGCGCACTTACCCTGACCCACGTGCACCGTGCTACTGGTGGCACCACAGTGGATGCCGGCACTTTGATATTGGTCGACCCGGGTGCCGATGGCTTGGGTCAATTGAACGGCACCTTGACCGTCAATGCCAACGGCATTGTTCAACTAAAAGGCAATTCGACAGCCTTGGGTTGGAGTACCACTCGCGTCACCACCCTCAATATCAACGGGGGATTGGTGGAAGTGGTCGGGACTTATCAGCACATCTGGAGCATGACGCTCAACTTTAGCGGGGGTGGTACTTTAAGAACCAACAGCGGCACCAGTTCCACCAGCACGACCTCTTACTTTGAGTGGGGCGCTGTGACGGTGAACGTGACGAACCCGACGGCAGAGGCTGTGATTGCTGGCCGCATTAATATGCGAACAGATACCACCGCGACGACTTATACCGTAGACAATGGGGCTGTGGATAATGAGTTGTTGTTAAGCGCAGCACTCGGTGAGTCGTCCGCGTCACGAGGCTTCACTAAAGCGGGCGCCGGCACCATGACAGTATCGGGTGCCAATACCTACACGGGCGCAGTCGTTGTGAATGCCGGCACCTTAGCCGTGACCCACGCAAACGGTTTAGGTACCACGGCCGGTGGTGTCACGGTAGCCAGTGGCGCCACGCTGGATTTACAAAATGTCGCCGTCGGTGCGGAAGCGGTGACCATAAGCGGTGGCACCTTAGCCACTAGCACCGGCACGTCGAGTTTGTCAGGCGCAGTGACCATGCAAGCCAGCAGCAGCATGAGCGTGGCTGGAACTCAGTTAACCGTTTCAGGCGTTGTTTCCGGTGCGTTTAATTTAACGAAGGCGGGCGCCGGTGATTTAATCCTCACCTCAGCAAGCAACACTTACAGCGGTTCAACCACCATCAGTGCCGGCGCGTTGATTTTTGAGAACGATGCCCCTAGCCTCACAACAAGCAGCTTCACCGGACCAGGTAGTTTATGGGTAAGGCCAAGTGGAACAAGCTTTAGCAGCTCGTACGCTTTTGCTAAAACATTAACCTCGACCACTAGGTTGGGTGGTTTGACAATTGGTAAATCAGGCAACATCACTAACATCACTAATAGCAACGCTATCACTGTTAATGGCCCCATCACTGTTTACAGCGGCATTCTAACGCTGACCGGTGGTTTAACCACCGTCAATACTAGCACCGGAGACATTGCGCTTACCGTTTCCACCCTCACTGGTTCCAATATCGCTGTAGCAGATGGCCGTGCGCTGACCGTTACGCAATCAGGCGACAGCACCTACGCTGGGGTGATCAGTGGTACCAGTGCAAACTTTACTAAAGCCGGCGCCGGTGCACTTTACTTAACAGGCGTGCAAACTTACACCGGCACCACCACCATCAGCGCAGGGTATTTGGAGCTTAATGGAGCCGGTCGCCTTAGCGGCAGCATTGTTAATAACAGTCAGTTGGGCTTCAATCAAAACGCTAACTTAACCTATTCAAGTGTGATTAGCGGCTCTGGCTCGGTTGTTAAATACGGTTCCAATACCTTGATCTTTACCGGCGCCAATACTTACGGCGGCACCACCACTGTTTCTGCCGGCACGCTGCAAATTGGCAGTGGCAGTACCACAGGCAGTTTAGGCTCGGGCAACGTGGTTAATAACGCCACGCTGACCTTTAATCGCAGCGATGACTTGACTTATGCCGGCGTGATTTCTGGCAGCGGCGCCTTGGTTAAAAATGCATCCAACACCCTTACCTTGACTGGCGCAAACACTTACACCGGGGCGACAACCATCAATGCCGGTGAGTTGGTGATAGAAAGGGATAGCTTAACCTTCGCCACCAGTGGCTTTAGTGGCTCAGGCACCTTGGTGGTGCAATCGGCGGCCAGCAGCTTTGCCTCCCCATACACCTTCAACGCCCCCATCAGCAGCTTGGGCGGCCTAACCATAGGTAAAGCAGGCAACACGACGGCGGTGACCCTGGGTTCGGCCATTACCCTCAATGGCAATGTGTTGGTGAATGGCCCAACCAAGTTGTACGCCAACGTGACAACCAGCGGCACGCAAGAATATACCGGCGACGTGACCATTTCTGACAACATCGTTTCACTCTCCACCATGGGCAACAGCTCGGCCGGCAACAGCATCACTTTTGGCGGCAACATCGATGGCCTAAGTGCCAATGCGCAAAGTTTGTATTTGTTAAGTGGCAACGCAGCGATCGATATCGCCGGCAGCGTCGGCAGCACGACGGCGCTTAACCAGTTTGGTTTGGGCGGCACGGGTGCGTACGTGGCTAGCTCGGCGACCAACCTTTCCTACACGGGCAGTGCACAAACGTTTACAGCTGGTGCTAGCGGTTTCTACCTAATCGAAGTGTGGGGTGCGCAGGGGGCAGGCAGTGGTGACAGCGCAGGTTCTGTGAGAACGGCTGGTGGTTCGGGTGGCTATGCACAAGGTATCGTTAGTTTAACTTCTGGCAATGCTATTTCAGTTTATGTGGGTGGCTCTGGAGCAAGAGGGGGTTATTATGCAGCGGGTTCCGGCGGATGGAATGGCGGTGGCGCAGGTACCTACATTAGTGGCGGCGGTGGTGGCGCAACCGATGTTCGTGTGGGGGGCACCGCGCTAGCCAATCGCGTGATAGTGGCCGCTGGCGGTGGCGGCGCCGGTTTGGATACTTTGGGCGGCGCGGGCGGCGGGCTGGTCGGCACGGCAGGCAGTAATGGATACGGCGCAGGCGGCGCTGGGGGCACGCAAAGTGCTGGCGGCGCTGGTTCAGGCACTTACGCAGGAGCAGATGGTGTATTAGGCTCAGGAGGTGCAGCGGGCAATAATGGGCGGGTGAACTACAATTACGCCGGCGGTGGCGGTGGCGGTTATTACGGCGGTGCCGGTGGCGCAGCCAACCCGAATACCAACAGCAACCTGACTTCAGGTGGCGGTGGTGGCGGTGGATCCTCTTACGTGGGCGGCGTGGCCTTGGGCGTGACCACGGCCGGCTTACGCTCAGGCAATGGTTACGCGACGATTTCCGTGGCCACGGAAACCTACACGGCCGGCAGCCAAACCGGCACGGTGACCATAGGTGGCAGCGTCAATGCGGCTGCTTTAAAAACTGCCGCGACTAACTTTGCCATCAAGCTAGGACAAACCGTTGCATCCGGCACATCCAACCTAGGCGCCAACACCACGTTAAACAACACCGGCGGTTTCATTATGGGAACGGCGTCTAATGCCCACGATTTATCCGTGACGGGCTCGTTTGCGACGGCCGCTAGTGGCACAGCAAAATTGAGCGGTGGCGTGACCAGCACCAGCACCCAAACGTATGCCGCGGCGCTCGAGTTGACTGGCGATACCACCTTCACAACGACTAACGCGAACGTGACGTTTAGTTCAACGGTGGACGGCACCACGGCCAACAGTGAATCCATTACGGTGGCGGCCGGCACTGGCGATACCACATTCACTGGCGCCGTGGGTGGCACCACCTCCCTTAAGAACATCAGCGTGACCACCGGGGCATTAACGGCCGCTGCCATCAAAGCCGACACGGCTATCAGCGTGACCAATACATCGGCCTCCACCATCAGCGGCATTGTTTCAGGCGATGCCAGCTTCACTAAGGCCGGGGCATCCACGCTAACGCTTTCTGCTGTGAATACCTATGCCGGCGCAACCGCCATCAACGCAGGTACGCTGATAGCGGCCAATACCAGCGGCACCACCATTAAGGACAGCAGTGCCGTGACCGTGGCCAGTGGCGCCACCTTGGATCTGCGCTACAGCGAAACGCTGGGTTCGTTGGCCGGCGCAGGCACCATTAGCACCGGCGCAGCGGGTGCTAAAACCTTAACCGTGGGTGGCTTAAACAGCGACACCACCTTCAGTGGCGTGCTGCAAAACGGCTCGGGCAGCTTGTTGCTAACCAAGGCTGGCACAGGTGTGCTTACTCTAACGGGCGCCAATACCTACACCGGCGCCACCGTGATTAATGGCGGCAGTTTGGTGTTTGAACGCAATGCCCCTAGCATCACCACCAGCGGTTTCAGTGGTTCGGGTTCGCTGGTGATACGCTCGGCCGGTAGCGCCTTCAGCAGTGCCTACACCTTCAGCGCCAGCATCAGCGACATGGGTAGCTTTACATTAGGTAAAGTCGGCAACACCAGTAACGTGACGCTCTCTGCCGCAATCAGTGTGGCGGGTGCAGTCAGCATTTACGGTGCAGACATTGCCATCAATGCCGCTTTAAGCACCACCGGCAGCAACACCGTTTGGTTGTACGGCAGCGGCACGGTCAATGGTTCGGGTGCCATCACCACGGATAAATTGGCCCTGATGGGCGGTGCGGTGAGCTTAACCACGGCGACGAACAATGTAGGCACCTTGGCGGCGCAAGACATCAGCTCACTGAGCTATGTGGACAGCGATGCGCTGACGGTGGGCGTGGTTAATCCAATAGGCATTGATGTAACCGGCCCAGTTCGTATTAGTACCGTAAGTGGCAATTTAACTGTTTCAGAAAACATAACAACGACGGACACTTCAGCTGATGCGGTTGTGTTGATAGCATCTAGTGGTTCTGCCCCTGGGACTGCCACTGGTGGGAATGTTTTAATCACAAATGGTGCGACGCTGACTACGGGTACAAACGGCCGTGTTCTAATTTACACGGGATCGGTAGATAACAGTACAGGGGTTAAGAATTATGTGGTCTCTGGTTCCGGTAACTTCCGTTACAACAGTAAAGAAGGCACTTCTAACTTTACTAAGCCATTAACCAATAGTGGTAAGTACGCAATTTACCGTGAAGAGATCGAGGTAAGTATGACTATAGGATCTGCGACCATGACCTATGGCGATAGCCTCTTATCTGTGAATGGAACGACTACAGGTCTAGTTAATGGCGATACTAAAATTTACAGTATTAGTAATCGTGTTGATTCAGCCTCAGGCAACATTAAAGCTGGCACTTATGACTTAGTTGATGGTGGTGTTGCTGCATTAGGTTATACCGTAACAGCCACGAACGGTACACTAACAGTCTACCAAAAAGCAGTAACTATTAGTGGTTTTGCGGTATCAGATAAAGACTATGACGGTACCACAACAGCGAATGTTACAAATGCGGGCACTGTCTCCGGAAAAATAACGGGTGATGCAGTTACTGTCTCAAGCGTTACCGCGGTGTTCGGTGACCAACATGTCGGTAATGCCAAGGCTTTGACTATCAGTGGCGGCACATTGAGTGGTAATGATGCAGCGAACTACATTTCTTCGATTTCTGGTTCAACAACGGCAACGATTAACCCTAAATCGGTAACGTTAACAGCGCCAGTGATCACTAAAACATACGACGCCTCATTAACTTATACAACTACATCTGCCAACCTGTCGAGCTTGAGTAGTGCTCTTGGTGTTACTGGAGATGCCGTCACTGCAGCAACATTGTTGTATAACAATAAGAACGTAGGCGCATCGGATAAAACGGTCGACATCAGCGGCGTAACGATTAGTGATGGAAATGGTGGTAATAACTACAACATTAGCTACGTGTCGAATGCAACAAGCACAATCACCAAAGCTGATTTAAATGTGACAGGTATCACAGCGACTAGCCGTGTGTATGACACAACCCGTACAGCAGTATTAGGTGGCACTGCTGCGGTGACACCGTTAACTGGTGATGTGGTGACAGTGGGT
>JACCDH010773486.1_pt1 | contig 26531 bp, 3 predicted proteins | sample 7442481 | NCBI WGS metagenome assembly JACCDH01 (sample SAMN15323433, study PRJNA562643) | freshwater metagenome | isolation source: river surface water | place: USA:Blue River Watershed | collected 2017-08-15 | reverse complement strand
TGTTTTAATTCCGCAAGCGTTGCGACCTTTATTTAATCATTGGAGTGGTGATCAAGGTTTAGGTAAATTTTGGCGTCAGAATCCTATGCTTTGTGAGATTGTTCACTTTTCCGATAAATTCAGGGATGTGGATGTTCCGGAGGATCGGAAGTATTGGGGGATATGAGAAAATAGACGCTGGACGTTAGACGCTGGACGTTAGACCTTATACAGTAGAGACGCGATACTTCGCGTCTTTTTTCTTTGGCTGAAGTTCAAGGTATTTATATGTGATTTGTAGAGACGCCATACTTCGCGTCTTTTTTCTTTGGCAAACCTTTCAGGATTGCCAAAGTTTGAGGCGTTTTCACGCCGATTCTTGCGTCTTGTCTAACGTTCAAAATCTAATAGATGCGAGGCATTGCGTCTCAACAAAGTCCTTCGGACTCTTTTCTTCGGACTATTTCCCTCCGGACTGACTACTGACCACTGACTACTAGCAACTGTCGACTTTCTTTCTTTGTCAAATTTCTGTTTTATACCGAATCGTTTACAAAGCGTATTTAAATATTTCTATTTCTTTGTTTTCCGATAAGCAGAATTCGCATGAAATGTTATCGAATCCGTGAGCAATCTCGCGTGACGTTTTTGATGGGAAATCAAATTGGCTCTTCCGAATTGGAATATGACCATTTGAGCGGAAGGATTATTATTAATTTTTTGCTGCAAGAAGGCAAAAAAATTCGGTTGACACATACCTTGAGTTTAGACGATTTTCAGTTGTTTGAAATACGCTGGGAAAGGTTTAAAGTATCCGATGAGATATTTTTTGACTTGGGGGAATTTACCCGAGTCATGGCTACATAAGATGTATTTTAGAACAAGGAGTATTAGAAACCCAATTGATTTTTTCGATTGGGTTTTTTGTTATTAAATGGTTACTCAGTACCTTCACCGCCAAGCGAAACAAACCAACAAATACCTTGCAATTTACCATTGAATACGTTTACTATTTTGCCCTATCCACATTGTTGTGGATTTTTGGGTTCAACTTAGTACTCCGCAAAGGGCACGCTGCATCCAAATTTTTGGGCTTTTATTTTATTGCTTTTGGTATTCGACTATTTCTTTCTTTTTACGCCACAGATGGCCGAATTACGGAATATCCGCACCTTTTTCGTGTCTTATCCCCAGTTCATTTCCTATTTGGACCGTTGGCATTTCTGTTTCTTCGTTACATTTTAACCTCAAATAAAAAATTTACACGTTGGCATTGTCTCCACTTTCTACCTTTTGTCTTGCATGCGGCGGAATTAATGCCTTTTTATTTTGGGCCTGTGGAGAATAAATTGGAAGAGATTAAGCATGTTTTACAGGCGCAATCATTGGTAAATTATGTTAGTCATGCGGGGATTGTTCCAATCAGAATTATATCAGTGCTTAAGTTGGTTTCCATTGGTGGGTACGCCATAGCGGGAATCATTTTACTCTTTAGGTTCATTTCCCACAACTCTAGAGCGTATTACCAAAAAAATAAACTCATCCTCAACTGGCTCATTGCAGACTCGACGATTCGTTTTGTTTCCTTGATTTGTGTGATTGCTTATGCGACAGGTAAAATTAGTTTTAATAACTTGAAATTTTCTTATGCAGATTTATTGATGCACCTCGATGCAACATTCAATGTCATCGTAGTTTTTCTGTATCCCTATTTATTGGATGGGCCTCAATTTACATCACTGGTGCATAGACTAAGTGAGGAAGAGCGGATACCAGAACCAGAAGAGAATCTACAGAAGCTTCAGAAATACAAACATATTTCCAAGTCACTTGAAAAGCTTTTTGAGGAAGAGGCAATCTTCCTTAATCCGCAGTTGGTACAAGAACATGTAGCAAATCGACTGCAAGTTTCCGTGCGTGAACTGGCGCGTACCATCTCCTATGTGTATGGTCTTAGCTTCCCGGATTTCATTAATACCTGGCGAATTCAATACCTAGTGGAGAAGCGTAAATCAAATGAGGTCTGGCGCTCGTATTCGCTTGAGGTGCTAGCAGAATCTGGTGGATTTGGGTCACGACAAGGCTTAAATAATGCAATAAAAAGACTTTATCAAACGAGTCCTGGCAAGTATTTTGGTTCAAATGAGGTAGAATAAGCCCATTTTCAATTTGTCTAGTTTTTGTATTTGACCAAAATCGTTACAGAGCCTGTTGTCCAACTTTTGCTTTTTTGTTGGATTATCTTTTGTTCTACATGTCAACAAACATCGGGCCACTTTATTTCTTCTCCTTAGTTAGTTCACTTTGTGTGCTCTTTGGCTTGAACTTTTTGTTACGCAAAGGTAAGTTGATTGTTGCAAAGGTATTGGCGGTCCAATTTTTATTACTCGCTTATTTAGTGGTTGCCGCCTATTTTCTGTTACCGGAAAACATTATTGAGACACCCTATTTTTTTCGCACACTAGCTCCTTTTTTTTATGTATTACCCCCGCTGAATTTTTTATTCATTTGGTATTTATTCCATCCAAATTCTAAATTCAAATGGGCCCATCTCTTACTTTTTTTACCATTTGTTCTACAAACGATTGAGAACCTGCCATTTTACTTAAGCTCTAAGGCTGTCAAAATCCAAGAAATAAAATGGATGCTTTCGCAAGGGGATTATTTTGCCTACAGTCCTCAATTTATGTGGTTCGATCCCATTATTCATATTTATGTAAAGTTGGCGATGTACGTAATCTTCTACATTGCCATTGTGTATTATTACCTTCTTTTCCGTCGGGATAAGCAAAACCAAATCCTATTCCAGCGGGGTATGTTTCATTTTTGGATCATAGGTATTTTGGTATTCCGTTTGTGTACGGTGTTTTACATTTGGTATACATTCATATTTACAGGCCAAGGGAAGTTTTCATTTATTTCCACAGATTACCTGTTGATTGCGGAATTTGTATTCAACTTATTCTTTCTCGCGATTAATCCCAAATTACTAGATGTCCGCATTTTAGCAGAACAATTGCGGGGAAGCGATTTAGAGCTTGCTGCGAAATCTATAGGTATTACGGAACAAGAAGAAGAACGCTTAAAAGAACTTGCGGCTAAGATTGAGGACTATTTTCGGACCACCGAAGTGTTTTTGAACTCACAATTGAGTGCTGAATTATTGGGTTCTTTGACGGGACATCCGCACCGACAAATCGGTCACGCGATTAAATTTGTGCATAACATATCATTTCGAGATTATCTCAATAATTACCGCATTCAGTACTTGGAAGAACGCTTGTTGGATCCCAAAAGTGAAATCAAATCTTCCATTGAAACACTTGCGGAATCAGCTGGTTTTGGCTCACGTCAAAGTTTTTACACCGCCTTCCGAAAGGCCAAAGGCTGCACGCCTAAGGAGTATTTTAGCCAAAATTTAGGTTAATTAATTAGTCCAATTTCTGTTTCATGTATTTTTCTTGACATATCTGCGAGGCTCATTTTTATTTCTTTGTTTGCCGTAATTTCCATTTGATGGGTTCTACGTGCGCTACTTAGTTTTAAAAATGTATGCCCCGTATGAAGAACGTTTCCCAAACAACGTTTCGTTTTGCGCTTGCGCAAGTCTTGCTTGCACTTGTACTTATATTAAATTTTAGTCCAGCTGCGTTCGCTCAGAACACGGCACCTTCTGGTGATTTTGACGGGGACGGAATCATTAATTCAATTGATTTAGATGATGATAATGACGGTATTCCAGATACGGATGAATATTGTAAATCAAGTATTGCTTTGCCCGCAACGAATACGATTGCTGGTGTTAGAGAATTTACGGTTCCATCAGGCTGGACTATTTCGAATTCTTCTCCTGACATCGCCACGACTTCATCATCTATTTACGGCGGTTGGATTAGCGGTTGTTCAGGTGTTGCGCCAGCCGCACCTAATGGCCATACATCTTGGGTAAACTTTTATTCTAATACACAAGAAGCATTTAAAACCACACTCACTAATTTGGTGGTTGGCAAAACGTATATGCTGAAAGTGTATTATGCCCAATTTGCTGCCACAGCTGCATTAGGCCAAATAACGGTTAAACTAGGCACGACAGTCATTGATCAATATAGACCTAGCTTAGGTTGTGGCTGGGAAACGCGTTTCATCACTTTTACCGCATCGGCCACAAGCCAGGATTTACAATTTCAGAATACGGGCGTAGCATCTCCCATGCAAAATGCAAGTGTGTCTGTTTCTTCTGATGCTCTATATGAAGTTTGTGATACTGACAATGATGGCCTGCCTAACCATTTAGATCTAGATTCTGATGGTGACGCTTGTCCTGACGCTAGAGAATCAGGCGTTCCTGGAACTTTACGCAGCGGTGATGTAAAAAATGGTGCGAATGGTGGAGTTGTTACAACGACAACGAGTACTAGCGGCGCAATTGCTGGCCTTGCTAATTCGTATGGTGCAAATGGATTAGCTGATGGGATTGAAACTGTAGCTGAAAGTGGAATCCTAAACTACACGTCCTCGTATTCAAATTATGCTTTATCCGCTAATTTGAATACCTGTACTGGAGTGGATTCAGATGGAGATAGTGTATCTGATTTAATAGACATTGACGACGATAACGACGGAATTTTAGATGTAGCAGAATGCATAACCAAGCCGAATAATATATTATTTGCCGGGTCCAATGAAGATTTCTCTACCATGCGGTCGAGCTTATTTAATGAATTCAATAATAATAAGGCTCCCGGAGCCACTATCTTAGAGTCAAATATTATTGAATCAGCAACGGTTCCAGCTGGTTTCTACGATGGCTACGACATGGTGATTTTTGGTGGAGCAGCATTTAATGCCATTCATCCAAATCATTGGGCAGCTTTAACTACAGCGATTCAAAACAAAACCAGTAAATCGTTTATCATCCAATCCGACAACTGTTGCGTGGCTGGTAACCAAAATGGGTTGGTCAATCTATTGAATTCCGTATTTGGGACAAATTATCGATTGTCTGCTTCAAATGCCGGTACAAATGAAGTCTTTCCTTTGAATCAGCAAAACAGTTATGCAAATCTAATTTCTACTGCTTCGTTGGTGGGGAACAATTATTTCCCGATGTTGAATGTTGCTGTTAGTGACATCCTATTTTATTCTCCTACGGTAAGTGGGTCCGCTCTTGCAGGCATGAAGCAATTACCGGGTACAACAGATAAAAATCGTTTTGTTGCCTGGTTTGTAGATGGTACCATAACACAGGGGGCACCTTGGTATCCAACCAATCAGAATAAAATCGCCACGATTTTTAATGACGCTTATAATGCATCGACGTCGCTTAATTGTGATACTGACAACGATGGAATTTTTAACCACCTTGACCTGGACTCGGATGGCGACGGCTGTCCTGATGCCACAGAATCTGGCGTATCAGGAACCTTAAGTCCTGGTTCCGTCAAAAATGGTATTAGCGGGGCTGTTACCTCTACCAATACATTACCTGGCGCGATTGCCGCAGCCCCCTACGGAACAAATGGACTCGCAAACGGTGTCGAAACGGTTGCGGATAACGGCGTTATAAATTATCCAAATAATTATAGCCTATATGCGCTAAATAACAGCTTTACTGTTTGTGCGGATACGGATGGAGATGGAATTAAAGATGTTTCAGATATTGATGATGATAATGATGGTGTTTTAGATGCCACGGAATCCCCATTTTGTTTTTATGCATCAGGGGAATGGCTATCAGGTGCACGTTCAAGCATTCGGGTTACTACACCCTTAGCGATGAATGCCTCCTATAATTCCCCCAACAACTTAGTGGACGGGGATAATGGGGTAGGAGGGTCGAGCTATGCCGTTATTTTTAACGCGACAACAGCGGCCGCCCGACCTGTTTATTCGTTCAGCATGCCCATGCCGGTCGAATTGAAAACCATTTATTTGGGCTATGTGAATAACCTAACTCATTTTAATGCAAATACGGTATTACGCTTAGAAGGGTCAAATGATAATACGACATGGACAACCTTAGGTAATGGTTATAATGCAGTAACCGCCGTACCTGGTGTCACAGGAACCATTAATGCGAATACGTTTACCGTAACGCAAAATTCCAGCAAGTACATGTACTACCGAATTTATTGGGTTTCTGGAGGAGGAATTAATGCGAGCGGCTATGCAAATGAAGTGTATTTTGAAACGCTGCCAACTTATCAAGCCAGCTTAAATTCGAAAGTCTCTTGTACAAATGACACGGATGCGGATGGCAAGTTAAATCATTTGGATACCGATTCAGATGCGGATGGCTGTAGTGATGCTTTGGAAGCTGGAGCAACGACGAGTAATACGGCCAATTTCCAATTCTCCTTTGTGAGCCCAACGAATGATGCGAATAACAATGGCTTGATTGATACAAAAGAAGGAGCAACCGCTGGGACTACTAATTACGCATCAAACTATGGTTCATTTGCAATTGATGCTACTTTAAACGCTTGTTTAGATACAGATGGGGATGGGATTAGTGACGTCGTAGATTTAGATGACGATAATGATGGTATTTTAGATTCGGTAGAATCACAGGATTGCGGAAGCAACGTTTTGATCACTCCAGCTTCTGCCAGCTCAAGCCCGTTTTATGGAGGCGCCAATGCGACTCGAACTATTGATGGATCAGGTTTTACGGGTACCGGCCTTAGTGCTTTAGCAACAGCACCTGCAACTTTAGATGATGCGTGGTTGCTAAAAGAACCATTGACCTCTGGATTTATTGAATATACGTTAGCTGCTCGGGCTAATTTAGGTGGAGTAGTTTTGTGGGCACCAGATGCCTTTAACTATGGAGGGGGTGATGCACCGCCCAAAGATTTTACGGTCGATATCACCTTTAATAACGGTCAAGTATTTACAACCGGCGTTTATACAACAGCCCAACCTAATGGAAGTGGGTCTCAACCAGGCGCACAGGTATTTAATTTCCCACGTACCTTTAAAAATGTTACGAAATTAAAATTAAACATACTAAACGGTTGGTATGATATCAACGGAAACAGCCTTAACCAAGTAAGTACGGATGGCCAAACAGTAAATGCGGCCTATAATATGTTCTTGGGAGAATTTAGAGCCTTATGTGGCGCCATAGACATGGATACCGATGGGGACGGAGTTCCGAATCGATTGGATTTAGACTCGGATGGCGACGGTTGCGGAGATGCATTAGAAGCAGGCATATCTACTGCTTTATTAACCTCAGGGCAGGCCGTAAATTTAGTTGGCGCAACGATCACTTCTGGAACAACGACATCGACAATTCAGAACGCGGTTATTAATACAGTCACCTCTCCTTCAGCGACTTTTGGCCCCAATGGATTTGCGAATGCAGTGGAAACTGGTTCGGAAAATGGGATATATAATGGAACCTATAATTATACTTTTGCCACTTCCAAAAACTACGCAGCTTGCGCGGATTTAGACCAGGATAATATCCCGGATGTTTCGGACATTGACGATGACAACGATGGCGTATTGGATGCCATTGAATCCCCAAATTGTTTCTTCACGGCAAGCGAATGGTTATCGGGTGCCCGCAACGACGTTGAGGTTTCCACAGGTCTATCCATGAGTGCAACTTGGAAAAGTCCGAATAAATTAGTTGATGGAGACAATGGTACGGGCGGCGCAAGTTATGCCGTTAATTTCAACGCCTCCAATACCGCAGCTAGAACGGTATATGCATTTAAAATGCCAATGCCCGTTGAACTGAAAACCATTTATCTCGGATATGTAAATGCGAATACGCATTTTAATACAGGAACGACCATTGAATTGCAAGGGTCGAATGACAATGCGGCGTGGACCAATTTAGGATCAGGATATGCAGCAGTTACGTCAGTGCCTGGCGTTGCCGGTACGATTAATGCGAATACATTTTCAGTCACGTCTAATAGTGGAAAATACCTGTATTACCGAATTTATTGGGTATCTGGAGGTGGAGTAAATGCAAATGGATATTCCAATGAAGTGTATTTTGAAACTTTGCCGACCTATCAACCTAGCGCAAATCCCAAATCTGTTTGTACAAACGATACCGATTCAGATGGTAGGCTGAACCACCAAGATTTGGATTCTGACGGAGATGGGTGTAGTGATGCCGCTGAGGCCGGAGCGACGACTAGCACCACAGCGAATTTTCAGTTTCAGTTTGTGAGCCCAACGAATGATGCTAATTCGAATGGACTAAGTGATACGGTTGAAGGAGCAACTGCGGGAACTATCAATTATGCGCTAAAGTATGCTGTTTACGCAGTAGATGGTTTAGTTAATGCGTGTTCGGATTCGGATGGCGATGGTGTAAAAGATGTAATTGATCTTGATGACGACAATGACGGAGTTTTAGACGGCCTAGAAATTAATTGCTCTTTGAGCATCATGCCTAAAACAGGTGTCACGGTCTCTTCAACAGTAAGTTGGCTATTTAATGGTGCCGTCACTTTAGCTAATTTATTGGATGATTCGGAAAGCGTAATTGCCTACTCCAATTCAAATGCAAGTGGCGAATTTTTAAACCAAACGATTTTTCAATTTAATCTTCCAGCGCCTAAAATATTAAGTTTCATTGAGCTTACAGCTCAAGCCAATACAACCCCATTAGGATCAGGTAGATATAGTATTCAAGGTTGGGATGGTTATGCTTGGAACGACCTAGCTACAAATCAAACTTTCGCTACTTCTACTCCTAAAAGTGGATCCACCAATTCATATAAATTTAATTTAGCAAGTAACTTTAACGCGTATTCGCGGTACCGAATTTTTGGCACTACAAATAAAGGCACCGTTTCAGGTTGGATTCAAGAAGCCTATTTTACCGAAAGGAGTTGTATCGATTCAGATACGGATGGAGATGGTATACCTAACAGATTAGATTTAGATAGCGATGGCGACGGATGTACCGATGCCAGAGAATCGGGGGTGGCTGGAACTCTAACGGCCGGGGATGTCATCAATCGGGTGAATGGATCAAATGTAACAACTGCCGGAGTCGCTAATGCCATAGCAGCAGGTAATTACGGCACCAATGGTTTTGCCGATAACCTAGAGACTGTTGCCGATAATGGAATTTATGGTACTGCGGTCAATTTTACCAATGCGCGCATAGCAAGTATCAATGCTTGTGCAGATACCGATGGAGACACGGTTACAGATTTGGTGGATTTAGACGATGACAATGACGGAATTTTAGATACCCAAGAATGCGCGCCATTTGATATCAACAGGTTAATCTATGATGCGCGAAGTTTCACCGTGAGTAATGGGTCGTCGGCCCAACAAACATTCCCGGCAGCTCCAGATGGCTTGGTTGTTAATATTTGGTCATTGGACAATTCGTTCAACGTACGTATCAATGGCAATCACATTGTTAATCCATCAGAGTTAGAATTCTTTGCAACCAATTATTCGAATTCAGTCGTTGAGTTTTTGGATGGTACCACTTACGGTGCCGTTTGGGATATTGCAGGAAATCAGGCCTCGCCTTTGGCCAGACTTTACATCGATAGAAATGGCGCGGTAACGTTGTATGGCAAAAGAACCTCTAATGGTGTTCTGGAAGAAATGCGCTTGCGCAATGGATTCTTTAATACGGTTAATTTAAATACAAATTCGACTAATACGTTCCAAATAGGTCAGGCGGTGATCGGACAAACCTTTGTTTCGGGCGATTACGGCGTAGTAAATCCTGTTAATTGCGATTTAGATGGAGATGGCATTCCAAACGGGCTAGATTTAGATAGTGATGGAGATGGATGTCCTGATGCCAGAGAATCGGGTGTAACAGGAACGCTTAATGCCGGGACCATTCGAAATCTAGTTAATGGTACTTTGACAAGCACTCTATCTGTCAATTTTGCCCAAGCGAATGGACCATACGGAGCTAACGGTTTAGCGGATGGATTAGAAGCCACTTCTGAAAGCGGGCTTACTTCTTATACTTCTTCCTACGTAAATTATGCCCTTAATCCAGCGGTTAATGCATGTACCGATTCTGATAGTGACGGCATTACAGATGTATTTGATATAGACGACGATAATGATGGGGTGCTGGATACTGTCGAGCAGGCAGATTGTGTTTACTCGGGCAAAAGTATTACCAATATACCATTTTCAGGAACCGCTGTTACTGGGCGTACCGCTTCTACCATTACTTCGTCCAATACGAACAGTTGGCTATCCTCCTATTCGAATGAGAATTTTTCTTTACCTATTTCGTTAAAGTTCAAACGCCCCGTGTCTGGCAATACTGCCATGATAGGTTTAGTTCCATCAAACGCAACCTTAACTCCGAGTAGTTGGTCTGATACAGGATATAAATTTTACTTTCTGGGTGCAGATGTGAATGGGTACTTTGGTGCCTCTTGGAATTTCACGCAAGCCACTTCGCCAAGTGACGAATACAGCATCGATATTTCGTCAACCGGTTTTGTTACGGTTCGAATTAATGGGATACAAGTTCGTGCTTTTCAAGGTGCTTTTGCTTCATACAAACTTGCGGTTTCGGGTTTGACCACCATGCAGTTTACGGATGTCAGATTAACTAACCCGGCTAATCCAGAAATCACGACCTGTCCAGATATGGATAATGATGGCAAACCGAACTATTTAGATTTAGATTCAGATGGTGATGGTTGTAGCGATGCGATAGAAGCTGGAAGTTCAATCACAGCAACGAGTACCTCTATTTTTCCAACAGGAACAGATGCCAATCAAAATGGCTTGTTGAATGACTATGAAAGGGCCTCTACAGGAACAGTAAATTATTCTTCTACTTATTTAAGTTATGCTATAAATAGGAATATCAACGCATGTGCAGATTCAGATGGAGATAGCGTACGGGACATTTTGGATTTAGATGACGATAACGACGGCGTATTAGATGCGATTGAATCTCCATCATGTTTTAGTACCGCGACCGAAGCAAGTTCCGTTACTGTTTTAAGCACTGAAATTGCTATTTACAATGGTAATGTGATCACCAGAGCATCAGATAACGATCTCACCACTTATTCTGCATTTAATCCATCTATAAATTGGGTGAATAAAGAGCTGTTTAGATTTAAACCTAATGTGCTAGGAAATATAGCTATAAGTGGGGTGAAGTTGGATTTATTCAATTGGGCGCTTTCTAGTTCAACAGCCAATACGTTTAAATTACAAGGTAGTGGAGATAATGGGGCGACCTGGACTGATTTATCTGGTGCAGTAGCTTCGACTGGAACATCTACATTTACCATTACCAATAACCTAAATCCAACGGTAAAATATGGTTTATTCCGTATCATCGGTGTAGCTGGGGTATCTTTTTATGGTGGCGTATATGAAATGAGTCTTGTGATGCCTGCCAATTACCAAGCGAGTCTTAACCAAAAGGTTAGCTGTACTGTTGATACCGACGGGGACGGAATCTCGAATCACTTAGATCTAGATTCGGATGGCGACGGCTGTCCAGATGCCAATGAAGCCAGCGTTACCGGTACGTTAAATTCAGGAAGCATCATCAATAAAGTAGGTAATTCAAATACGACAACGACTGGCGTGGCGAATACAATTGCCAATGGCGACTATGGTGCCAATGGTTTTGCAGATGCACTTGAAACTTCAGAAAATGGGCAGTACACAGGGATTTATACATACTATTATGCGAATAACGCCGTATTCAATACCTGTACCGATACGGATACCGACGGTGTAAAAGATATCTTTGATGTGGATGATGATAACGATGGAATTTTGGATGCTATCGAATCGCCTACTTGTTTTACTTCAACCCTTGAGGCTAATATTCCGGCAAGTCTGACTTCGGACTTAGATATTTACAACAACAACATACCTAGCCGGGCATTAGATAATAATACCAGCACCTTTTCAGCATTCAATCCGAGTATTAACTGGGTGAATAAAGACATATTTAGAATCACCCCAAATGTCGTAGGTCCGATTGCCATTAGCGGCGTGAAAATGGATTTGGAGAACTGGGCCATTTCGAATGGCGCAAGCAATACCTTTAAATTACAAGGAAGCTTAGATAATGGAGCTACTTGGGTAGATTTATCTGGTCCTGTAAGTTCAACTGCAGCATCAGGATCCTTTACTGTTTCCAATACCCTCAACCCGACCGTTAAGTATGGCCTTTTCCGCATCACCGGAGTCGCGGGTGTTTCCTTTTATGGAGGGGTAACCGAGTTGAGTCTTGTTTTGCCAACAAACTATCAGGCAAGCATGTATCCCAAAGCGACTTGCGTAAGTGATCCCGATACGGATGGCAAACTCAATCACCTGGATTTAGATTCCGATGGGGATGGATGTTCCGATGCCAAAGAAGCAGGAACGTCCTCGAACACCACAACGGCACCAGGAGTTGTGGCAAGTCCATACGGTGTAAATGGATTTGCTGATGCGCTAGAAACGGTTACCGATAATGGTATTTACAACGGAACATATGTCTATAAATATGCGATATCAACCGTATTTAACGGGTGTTTAGATTCGGATAATGACGGCTTAGGGGATTTGTTGGATATCGATGATGATAACGACGGAATTTTAGACATATCCGAGCAAGCAAATTGCCAAAGTGTCGGAATGGATATTTCCAGAATCACATTTGGTGGCAGCGCAGTTACGGCAAGAACAACGAATTCCTTAACTTCAGCTACTTCGGGATCTTGGATTTCATCGTATTCCGATCAAAATTTCACCTTACCGATTTCGATGTCGTTCAGGCGCCTAAGTCCAACAACCGGTACCGCGATGTTTGGTCTTATTCCTGTTAATGCAGCCAGAACACCTACGAACTGGAATGACGGATCATATAAATTCTACCCAGCCGGGGCAACTGATTACGGATATTTCCCGAGTGCCTGGACATTTAGTAATTCCTCCGCTGCAAATGATGAATACCGTATTGATATCTCCGCGACGGGGTATGTAACGGCAAGCATAAATGGTGCACAAATGGCAGGATTCCAAGGCGTAAACTCAGCCTATAAATTAGTCGTTTCAGCCGTTTCGCCGATTACCTTCACGAATCTAGTGCTTTCTGATGGCAACAATGCAGCGTCATTGGTTTGTCAGGATTTGGATACCGACCTTGACGGAACACCTAATCGATTGGATTTAGACTCAGACGGTGACGATTGTGGTGATGCCGTGGAGGCTGGAGTAACTTCACTTGCTGCTTCAGGAGTACCAAGTGCCGATAGATTAACAACCACCGTGATTCCTGCTCCTTATGGAAATAATGGATTTGCGAATGGGCTAGAAACAGCTACCGAATCAGGGGTCTTTGTTGGCACCTATAATTATTCAATTGCGACGGATGCAACACTTAGTTCATGTCGAGATTCCGATTCTGATGGTGTTACTGATTTAGTCGATTTAGATGATGATAATGATGGTGTTTTGGATGGCAACGAATGTGTTGCCGCTAACACACAAGTTTTTTTAGAAAATTTTGAAACGGCCACCGTTAATCCGTATAGATCTGCGGCTATTTACCAGCCAGGGGTTTCATTAAATGGTCAGTTAACAACGGGTGGTGCCAATGGGACCGCCAAAACATTGTTTCACAATACCGGGGGTGGCACGTATACGGCTGGCGATATTTTCTGGGGAACCAGAACACCTATTGTCGTACTTCCAAACAGTACGTATGAAATAAGTTACTATATGCGCGACGTGAATGGTGTATCATTACCACGCGTAGAGACTTGGGCAAATAATGTCAAAATTAGCAATGCAGTTACACTGACAACCTCATGGGTTAAATACACCTATACTTGGAATAGTGGATCAAATAATCGCTTGGATCTAGCTTTGGGGAACCTCAATATAACAGGATCAGGAAATGATTTTTATCTAGATGAAATAGCGATTGTTGCCAAATGTATTGATGCAGATACAGATGGCGATGGCAGACCAAATAGTAGAGATTTGGATTCAGATGGCGATGGGTGTAGTGATGCCGTGGAGGCAGGGACAACGGCGGTTTCTACCTCAGGAGTAGCAAGTGGTGATAAACTGACAGCTACGACTATTCCAGCACCTTGGGGTGCGAATGGCTTCGCGGATGGATTAGAAACCTCAGCAGGATCTGACGTTTACAAAAGCACCTATAGTTACGAATTTGCCTTAAATGCGAACGCAAAAGCATGTACAGATACAGATTCTGATGGTGTTGCTGACGTGTATGATCTTGATGATGATAACGATGGAATTTTAGATTCTGTAGAATGTCCATCACCAGCCTATTCATTATATACCTATAATTACCCTGCTTCGTCTATTGCTTCAAATGTTCCTGTGAATATTACTGGTTTAAGCAGTCAAGATGTTTTGTTAGACCAGCGAACAAATGGTGTGGCACCGAATACCTTTACGTTTAATTCTATTTCAAATTGGAAATTAGTTGCGACTAACATTCAGCCAAGTATATCTAACACCGTTACTGTTCGCATTGCGCCTACGGCATCAACATCCGCAACCTATGTATTTGCGGATGCCATGCTACTAACTAATGGGGTCAACACCTATGTGATAGATAACAATTCAACCAATACAGGCGGATTTATGTTGACCGGTAGGTGGGATCAGCAGAACGTTTCCAGTGCCTATAACACAACAAATTCGTATTTAACATCTCCAGCTTATGCGGGAAATACAGCCACGTGGACGTTCTCAAATTTACCTCTTGCTCCCGTATGTGATACCGATGGCGATGGCGTTCCTAACATACGCGATTTAGATTCCGACGGCGATGGATGTTTTGATGCTGTGGAGGCAAAAACCGTTTCAACATTGACAGAATCGACCGTTTCGGGCTCTTATGGTACAAATGGTTTTGCCGATGCCATTGAAACAACCCCTGGAAGTGGGCTGTATGCGCGAACATACCAATACGCACGGGCAATCGATGCGGCAAGTAAGGCATGTTTAGATTCGGATTTTGATGGTGTGGCAGATGTGGATGATTTGGACGATGATAACGATGGTCTTTTAGATACCGCAGAATGCCCTGTAAACCAGTTGAATATCAATGAATCGAACGGTACGTTTGGTACGGCAGCAGCCCCAAGAAACACAGCAAATACCACAGTTACTGGAGGATATGTATACTCGGGGTCTAATTCTGGCGCTGCCCAGTATGCGATTGTCAATCAAGGAACGGCATACCATCCGGCTGCAAACTTTTGGAGATATCCTGGCCATACAACTGGAACATCGACGGATGCTTATTTAGCTGTAAATGGAAGTACAACAATTGGTACTTTTTATCGGGAAAACATTGATTTGCTCAGAGGGGCAAAATACAGGATTTCATTCTGGCATCAAGCGGCTTCCGCAGCCAATGATTATCAATTAGCTGCCGAGGTGGTTTCTTCTGGAAACATAGTTTTAGCATCAGCGAATACAGGACCACAAAATTCATTAGGCTGGAAATTGACTACAGTGGATTATACGTCAACAAGCAATCAAACGGTATCATTTATTTTAAAGAATGTTTCCGTTAATGCCAGTGGCAATGATTTCTCCATTGATGATATTTCAATAACGCCGATTGGCTGCCCAGACTTCGATGGCGACGGTATTCCAAATCAGCTTGACCTAGACTCCGACGGCGATGGCTGTTTCGATGCGAACGAAGCCTATGCCTCATCAACCGCCTCCGGAAATGATGGCAATGGCTATTTTGGAAACGGCAATCCAGCTACGGTGGATGGCACAGGAAAAGTGACGGGAGCCAACTACACCAGTACGAGTCCAAATGTATTGAGCGTTGGACGTGCATCGGTTATTACCACCCAACCGATCGACATTACGACGACACCAGGAGCAGTTAATTTAAGCTATTCGGCTACCGTAACTCCAGGGTCCGGAACGACGACGTATCAATGGCAACTAAGTACCAATGGTGGTGGAACATGGACCAATATCACCAATAATGCCACGTATTCAGGTGCGTCTACCGCGACATTGACGCTTAGCGCTGCGACGATTTTGATGCGCGAATATCGGTACCGATTGAATATTGTCCAGTCCGACTATGTCTGCGGGAATTTGACCTCAGCCGTGGCGCGATTGATCATGAATAATACGCCAACAGTCGCGGATGACATCGCCTCCACCACGGAAGATACGCCGGTCAGCGGATCCGTGTTGACAAATGACTCCGGCTCCGGTGGATCAGCGATCACGGTGACCAATTTCACAGTTGGCGGAACGCAATTTGCGCCAGGCGCAACGGCGACGATTGCTAATGTGGGTACGATTGTGGTTCGCGCCAACGGTACCTTTACGTTTACGCCGGCAGCCAATTACTTTGGTACAGTTCCAACCATTGCCTATGCAGCAACCGATGGAAACGGCGGAACAGATACAGGAGATTTATTCATTACCGTGACTGGTGTGAACGATGCGCCCGTAGTTGCGAATGAAACGCAAACGGTCAACCAAGGAACGAATGCCACCGGCAACGTCCTGACAAACGACAGCGATCCCGATGGAAATAGTTTAAGCATTTCCCAATTCACCATCGGCGGAGTTAGCTATAACCCAGGCGATTTGGTGACCATTCCGGGTATAGGAACGATGGTTGTAAATGCCAACGGAACCTATACTTTCACCCCAATCGCCAGCTATTCTGGCGCCGTGCCTGTTGTTACGTATACGGTTTCGGATGGTAATGGATCTTCGATTACCGGTACGCTTACAATCACTGTCGCTGATGTAAATGAGGCGCCGTTGGCATCCGACGACATCGCCACAACCCCGCAAGACAGCCCAATATCAGGTAACGTATTAACCAACGACTCCGATCCTGAAAATAATGCCCTCAGCGTTGTAAAATACACCATTTCTGGGGTTGACTACCCTGCCGGAACATCGCACTTGATTCCAAATGTGGGTACGATTGTAGTGAGTTCAACCGGTGCGTTCACCTTCACTCCCCTGAGTGGATATTTCGGCGCTGTGCCAGATATTATCTATACCGTTTCTGATGGAACATTGACAGATACCGGTTTGCTTGACATCAACGTTACCCCAATTCCAAACGAGAATCCAGATGCGGTGGCAGATGTCAACACGACGAATGAAGATACGCCGGCATCCGGAAATATATTGACAAACGACACGGATGTGGATACGCCAACAGGCGATTTAGACGTGACACAATTCAGCTTTGTTGTAGGCGGAACTACCTATACCTACCCAGCCGGCGCGACCGCGCAAACGATTCCAGGTGTGGGAACTTTGGCCTTGAACGCAAACGGAACATATACCTTTACGCCACTAGCAAATTACGCAGGCGCTGTTCCAGTGATTACGTATACCATCTCCGACGGAGAAGGCGGAAGCGACACCGGAACATTGACGATTTCAATCACCCCAGTGAATGATGCGCCGGCAGCTGTGAACGATGCGAAGTCGGGCCCCGAAGATGCAGCACTTACCGGGAATGTCTTGACCAATGATAGTGATGTGGAGGGAACGACATTGACCGTTTCGCAGTTCGTCGTAGCAGGCGTTTCGGGCACATTTACAGCCGGGAGTACCGCCACCATTTCAGGAAAAGGAACCTTACGCATCAATGCGGACGGAACATTTACGTTCACGCCGGATGCCAATTATACCGGTGCCGTTCCGGTTGCCACGTATACCGTTTCGGATGGTACGACGACGGCAACAGCAGATTTGGCCTTAACGATTACACCAGTCAATGATGCGCCAACAGCCGTAAATGATACCGACACGACACCTGAGTTTACAGTTTTAAACGGAACAACTGTATTTGGAAATGACACCGATCCAGATGGCGATGCGTTAACCATTACGCAATTCACCGTGAACGGAATTAGTTATGCCGCAAGTACAACGGCCCAAACGATTCCAGGCGTGGGAACAATTATCCTGCGCGCAGACGGAACCTATACCTTCTCGCCAATCGATAACTATGTAGGCACCGCTCCACCAATTACCTACATCGCCAAAGACCCAAGTGGTTTAACCACCACCGCTACGCTAACGATCACGGTGACGAATGTCAACGATGCGCCGGAAGCAGCAAATGATGAAATCACGCTTGGCGCAAACATTCCAAGTCTTTCGGGTAATTTAAAACTGAACGATACGGCTGTGGACGGCGATGCACTCAGCGTTTCTGCTTTTACCATTGCAGGTCAAACAGGACCTTTTGTGATTGGAACACCTTATACAATTCCGAATACGGGAACATACACGATTAACGCGGATGGAACATTTACGTTTGCTAGAATTGGCAGTTTTCAAGGCACAGCCCCAATTATCACCTATACAATCAGTGATGGAAACGGCGGAACCGATACGGCCACATTAACGATTTATGTAGAACCAAATGACCGACCACCAGTTGCTAACGATGATACGGGTACGGCCAACGAAGACAATCCGGTTACTGGAAATGTGTTGTCCAATGATACGGATCCAGATGTTAACGACGTATTGAGCGTAACTCAATTCACGGTAGGTGGTGTGACCTATCCGGCCGGGACAACGGCTACGATTCCGAATGTAGGAACACTTGTGGTCAATGCCAATGGAACCTATACCTTCACGCCTTTGGCTAACTACAACGGAAGCGTTCCGGCTATATCGTATTTAATAACTGATAGCGCGGGGGCAACGGCTACGGGCCAATTAAGCATTACAATTACTGCGGTAAACGATGCGCCTTTAGCCGTCAACGATGTGAAGTCGGGCGCCGAGGATGCCAATATTACAGGCAACGTGATAACCAACGATACCGATCCGGAAGGCACCACGTTAAGTATTTCACAATTCGCGGTTACAGTAGTTAGTGGAACGTTCAATCCAGGCCAAACAGCCACTATTTCAGGGGTGGGTACCTTGGTGATAAATTCCGATGGAACGTACACATTCACGCCAGTCGCCAATTATAACGGCACCGTTCCAGTCGCGACCTATACTTTGAGTGATGGATCAGCAACCAGCACGGCAACTTTAAGCTTAACGGTTACGCCAGTCAATGACGTGCCAGTAGCCAGCAACGATACCGATACGACGCCACAAGGCAGTGCAAAATCAGGCGATATCCTGACGGGTGCGGATACAGATGCCGACGGGAATACATTGACCCTGACACAATTCGCCATCAACGGCGTGACCTATCCAGCCAGCACGACGGCCAATCTTCCGGGCATCGGAACTTTAGTGGTTAATGCGGATGGAACGTATACGTTTACGCCAATTGCGAGTTATGTGGGTATCGTGCCAACGGTCACCTATACGCTTTCAGATGGTAATGGAGCAACCGCCACCGGAACCTTCATCATGACGGTGACGGATGTGAACGAAGCTCCCGTGGCCACAGATGATCTGAAGACGATTTCGAAAAATGCGATTGCGTCAGGCAACCTAATTACAAACGATTCCGACCCAGACACTAATACGACGCTAAGCATTACCAACTTCACGGTAAACGGAACGACCTATTCAGCAGGGTCGACCGTACAAACGATTACAGGCGTAGGAACTATCGTTATCAATACCAACGGAACCTATACCTTCACGCCACTGTCTACGTATTCCGGTTCAGTCCCTGCGATTGATTATACATTGAGCGATGGCACATTGACCGACATCGGACAGCTCCGCATTACCGTAGAACCAGGCAACGCAAACCCTGTCGCTGTCGATGACCCGGTGACTTTGAATGAGGACACTCCGGCGACTGGCTCTGTTTTGACGAATGATTCAGATGTAAACCAAGCCGATGTCACCACGGTCGTTTCATTTAAAATTGGCACCACCTCGTATCCAGCAGGAAGCACAGCGACCATCCCGAATGTAGGAACACTCCGATTAAATGCGGATGGAACGTATACGTTTACGCCGTTTGCCAACTACAACGGAACGGTTCCTTCGGTTGAATATACCATCACCGACGGCGCTGGCGGAACGGATATAGGCGCCTTAAACTTTACGGTAACGGCTGTCAATGATGGCCCGATCGCCGTGAACGACGACAACATCAGTACGCCAGAGGACACCCCGATTACAGGGAATGTACTAAGTAATGACTCCGATCCTGACGGCACTCCGATCACCGTGTCGCAGTTTAGTATTGCGGGTGTGACGGGTCCATTTACCTTGGGTCAAGCGAAGACTATTCCAGGTAAGGGAAGTTTACTTTTAAATGCCGACGGAACTTTTACGTTCACGCCAGCCTTGAATTATAACGGACCAGTTCCTACGATAACCTACACCGCATCGGATGCGAGTGGAGGCACGGATACAGCCGAATTGAATTTGGCTGTAACACCGGTCAACGACCCACCTGTCTTAGTGGCAGACACCAAAACAGTTGCGGAATCCACGACCGAAACTGGTAACGTATTGACTAATGATACCGATCCAGAAGCAGGAACATTAAGTGTTTCGCAATTCACCATTAACGGAACCGTTTATACGCCAGGATCGATTGTGATTATTCCAGGCAAAGGAACCATTGTCCTAAATGCCGACGGGTCATATTCGTTTACCGGAGCAACGGGTTACAGTGGCTCAATTCCGGTAATTACTTATACGGCGACAGATGGTACGGGTGGTACGTCCACAAGTACCTTGACGATCACGATGCAAAGCACGAACGACGCACCAGTCGTGGTGAACGAAACCGTGACAACGCCGGAAGACACACCGGTGAATGGTAATTTATTGGCGAATGACTCAGATCCAGAGAGCGATCCGATCAGCATTACGAGCTTTAAAGTAGGCGGTGTCAGTTACAATGCTGGCCAGACAGTTGTCATGGCAGGTGTAGGAAGCATCCGAATAAATGCCAATGGAACCTATACATTTACTCCGGCGGCAAATTACAATGGCATCGTTCCGCCTATTTTCTACACTGTTTCGGATGGCACAGTTGCGACCGATGGATCAATTGATTTGGTTGTTTCAGCGGTGAATGATGCACCGGTGGCAACGGATGATACCGTTACCTCCGAGGTCAATGAAACTAAAACGGGATCCGTCATCACAAATGATAGTGACGCAGAAAATGCCACGTTAAGCATCACGAATTTTACCATTAATGGAACTGTGTATCCAGCAGGAACCACGGCCACATTAGCGAATATCGGTACGGTAGTGATCAATGCAGATGGTACCTATTCGTTTACTCCGGTACTCGATTACGCAGGAACCTTACCTGCGATCGATTATACTGTAAGCGATGGGGTTGGCGGCACGGATGTTGGCCGACTAACCTTAACCGTAACCTTCGATACAGACGGCGACGGCATTCCAGACGCGATTGAAAAAGGAAGTGGCGCAGCCCCAGATACGGATGGCGATGGTATTCCAGATTACAAAGATCTGGATTCGGATAATGACGGAATTTTAGACTCCGTAGAAAATGCGGTTTGTGGCGGATCTGTCACCCTGTGTGATACGGATGGCGACGGAACGGCGAACTACCTAGATTTGGATTCCGATGGCGACGGAATTTTTGATGCTGAGGAAGCTGGAGGAACACATACTAGTGGAAAAATTGCTGGTGGTGTGAATGCGCAAGGTATTCCAACGGCGGCAAATGGCGGATTAACCCCACCTAATACCGATGGAACCGGGGCATCGAATCCATATGATACGGATTCAGATGGTGACGGTATTGCTGATTCTGTAGAAGGAACTTCGGACATCGACGGCGATGGCATTCCAAATTACCGCGATCTAGATTCAGACGGTGATGGGATTCCAGATGCTACTGAAGGGACTGTGGATACCGACGGGGATGGAACACCAAACTACCGTGATTTAGATTCAGACGGTGATGGCATTGATGATGCGACCGAGGGTACTCGAGATACGGATGGAGATACCCGTCCAGATTATTTAGATTTGGATTCCGATGCCGATGGTATTTCAGATGCCACGGAAGGGGCAGCTAATACCGATGGGGATGGCTTGCCAAATTACCGTGATTTAGATTCGGATGGCGATGGCATTTCAGACGCAATCGAAGGAACCACAGATACCGATGGCGATGGCACGCCAAACTACCTAGATTTGGACTCCGACGGCGACGGTATTTCTGATGCGATCGAAGGAACCGTTGACACGGATCGCGATGGCACACCTGATTACAAGGATTTAGACTCGGACGGCGACGGACTTCCTGATAGCGTGGAAGGAAACATCGACACAGACGGCGACACGATTCCTAATTTCCGCGACCTCGATTCCGACGCTGACGGCATTCCGGATGCCACGGAAAAAGGGATTGACCCAAGTAGGCCAGTTGACACAGATAATGACAGCACCCCGGATTACAGAGATACAGATTCCGACAATGATGGTATTTCCGACGTAATCGAAGGTACCGTGGATACTGATGGCGATGGCGTGCCAGATTACCGCGATTTAGACTCGGATAATGATGGCATTCCGGATATCACGGAAGGAAACATCGATACGGATGGCGACACGATTCCAAACTTCCGCGATACCGATTCCGACGGTGACTGGAAACCAGATGCCTCGGAAGGAACCGCAGATACCGATGGTGATGGAGCGGCAAATTATTTAGATTTAGACAGCGATGGCGACGGTGTACTCGATGCGACCGATCAGTGTCCTTTGGTGGTGGGAGCTAGCCCGACGGGTTGTCCTGCCGACTTTGACGCGGATACCTACGATGACGTCAATGACGCAGACGATGATAACGATGGCATCTTAGATAGCGTGGAAAATGCGGCGTGTAGCCCAACGTCCAACATGTGCGATACGGATGGGGATGGCATCCCCAATCGACTCGACCGCGACTCAGATAACGATGGCATTTTCGATGTGATTGAAGCCGGCGGCATCGATGCGAATGCAAATGGCGAGGCCGACGGAGCTGTGGATTCTAATGGCATTCCAAGTTCTGCAGGAACTGGATTAACTCCTCCTGAAACGGATGGAACCGGTGGATCAAATCCATACGATACGGACTCAGACGGCGATGGAATTTCTGACCGCATTGAAGGCTTGGCCGACAGCGATGGCGACGGTACGCCAAACTACCTAGATCTGGATTCAGACGGCGATGGCTTACCTGATTCCGTGGAAGGAACCCGCGATGCGGATGGAGATGGAACGGCAGATTACCTTGATTTGGATTCAGACGGCGATGGTATAAAAGATGTCATTGAAGCCAATGGTACCGATGCAAATGACGACGGAAAAGTAGATTCCGCGACCGTGCTTAGTGCAGTGGATACGGATGGAGATACCATCCCAGATTACCGCGATGTAGATGCCGACAATGATGGTATATTAGACCGAATTGAAGGGACAACAAACTCAGATACTGATGCGTTGCCAAACTACCGCGATCCAGATTCCGACGGTGACGGCATCTCCGATTTAATTGAAGGAACCCGCGATACAGATGGTGATGCGGTTCCAGATTACTTAGATCTTGATTCAGATGCAGACGGCATTCCAGATGCGACAGAAGGTAGTGCCGATGCAGATGGCGATGGGATTGCCAACTTCCGTGATCTTGACTCCGATGGTGACGGCATTACTGATGCGATTGAAGGGACAGTTAATACCGATAATGACGCGTTACCAGATTACTTAGATCCAGATTCAGATGGCGACGGTATTCCTGACCGTACCGAGGGGACCATTGACACGGATAATGACAACAGGCCGGATTATAAAGATCTAGATTCCGACGGTGATGGTATTACAGATGCGATTGAAGGAACTGTAGATACCGATGGTGATGGCATTCCAAACTTCCGTGATCTCGATTCCGATGCAGACGGTATACCTGACGCTACCGAATTGCGTGGCGATCCGGACGGTGATAACATACCAAATTACCTGGATCCAGATTCAGATGGCGATGGAATTTCTGATCAAATTGAAGGGATAACGAATACTGACGGCGACGCGAATCCGGACTACCTCGATGTAGATTCAGATGACGACGGGATTACAGATGCGAATGAAAAAGGTTCAGGCAGCACGCCATTAGATACAGACGGCGATGGAAATGCAGATTTCCGTGATACGGATTCTGATGGAGATACCGTGCTTGATAGTGCAGATCAATGCCGTTTGATTGTTGGTACAGTGCCAATGAACGGTTGCCCAGTAGATTATGACAACGATGGCGTAGTCGACAACACGGATTTGGATGACGACAACGACGGAATTTTAGATAGCGTCGAAAACGCGGCATGTTCGCCAGCTTCACCCAACTGCGATACGGATGGCGATGGAATCCCGAACCGCTTTGACCTAGATTCTGACGGTGATGGAATTAAAGATGTCCGGGAAGCCAACGGCCTTGATTTCAATGGCGATGGTTTAGTGGATGGCTCCGTAGATGCGGATGGTATTCCGTTAGATGCAAATGGTGGTTACGCCGCACCAAATAGCGACGGCACCGGAGGCCTAGATCCATACGATACTGATTCAGACGGAGATGGAATTACCGATGCGATTGAGCGTGGATCTAACGGCAATGCACCACGAGACACCGATGGTGACAATATTCCAGATTATCGCGAAACAGATGCAGATAACGACGGCATTCCAGATAGCGTGGAAGGATTAATCGATACTGATGGCGATGGCATTCCAAATTACCGCGATACAGATTCTGACGGTGATGGTATTCCAGATTCCGTGGAAGGTACGCGCGATACGGATGGCGATAGCACACCGGATTACAGAGATCTTGATTCCGATAATGACGGATTGCGTGACACGATCGAAGGAACCGCAGATACGGACCGCGATGGCCTACCAGATTACCGCGATGTAGATTCAGATGGGGATGGAATTTTGGATGCCAACGAACAGGGTGCCGGATCAACCGTAACCGATGCGGATGGAGACGGAATTCCTGATTTCCGTGATTTAGATTCCGATGGCGATGGCGTATCCGATGCGATGGAACTTGCAGATGGGACAAGCCCAACGGATCCATGTGCGTTTGTGATCGCCCATCAGACATTGATACCTTCCGCAGCATGGCTCGCCGCAGACTGTGATCGAGATGGAAATCCAAATGCGACCGACCCAAATAAATTAACCCCTGTCGCGACCAACGACATGTTGCAGTCGGGCCCTACCGGAATCATCTCAGGCAACATCCTGACCAACGATGATTTCCTACCTGGTGCATCGATTAGCATCACGCGTGCAGCAGGTGGAACGGCAACCGGTACCGCCACGTTTAATGCACTCACTGGTGTGATGACCTATGTGCCAGCAGCCAATGAAGGCGGACGGGTAACCTTGATCTATCAAGTGTGTAACACGGCGACCAACGTATGTGCGACGGCGACCGTGACCATCGAAGTATGTGATCCGTCGAACCCAGCATCGGATTGCGATGGCGACGGCGTGAGCAATGGCCAAGAGGCGATTGACGGCACCGATCCTGCGGATGCATGTAGCTTGAATTCCGCGAATCAAAGACTCGTTCCTTCCGCAGCATGGTTGGCAAATGATTGCGACGGCGACGGCGTGACCAATGCCGTAGAGCGCAGGGATGGCACGGATCCAACGAGCGGATGTAGTTACAATCCAGCCAGTCAAGTGATCGCGAATGCAACATCTGTTTGGACTACCTACGACTGCGATGGCGATGGCAATCCAAATGGAACGGATCCAAGTCCATTGGATTTCTGCGTAGGAGGATTAGCCGGGGCAGTACCAGCGATAAGTACGCCGCAATACAAATTCTTCCAAAATGCAGATTGCGACTCCGATGGCATCTCGAATAGCTTTGAGTGTTTCGGTGGTGGTCCGACATGTCAAGATTTTGATGGGGATGGTATTCCAAATTACTTGGATGAAGATTCAGATGGCGATGGTATTAATGATAGCTACGAGAAAAATCGCGATTCAGACGGCGATGGCGATGCGGATTATGTGGACTTAGATTCCGACAATGATGGTATCACAGATAAGCGCGAGTACATCGGCGATATGGATGGCGACGGTATACCAAATTACTTAGACAAAGATTCCGACGGTGACGGTATTTTAGATAGCGCCGAAGGAAATGCCAAATTCCGTGCCGCTACCGATGCGAATTCAGACGGAGTCGTGGATTGCGCAACGATCGATACGAATGGAAACGGTCTTGGCGATTGTGTCGAAGGAGCTGGCGCTTTGGAAGTACCAGATACCGACAAAGATGGCACACCAGACTTCCTAGATTTAGATGCGGACGGCGACGGCATTCCAGATTCAGTTGAATTGACCAATGATCCCGATGGAGATAAGTTGCCAAATTACCGAGATCTAGATTCGGACGGTGACTGGTTAGCTGACGGCATCGAAGGGTTGGCAGATACCGATAAAGATGGCACGCCAAATTACCTAGATCTTGACTCCGACGGCGATACAATTCCAGATAGTTGGGAAGGTGCGGATCGTTGCCCAAGCTGTACCAACCTGCAAGATGATCAAGGAGATGGCTACGATGACCGTAAGCAATTTGT
>JACCDH011480759.1_pt1 | contig 26549 bp, 26 predicted proteins | sample 7442481 | NCBI WGS metagenome assembly JACCDH01 (sample SAMN15323433, study PRJNA562643) | freshwater metagenome | isolation source: river surface water | place: USA:Blue River Watershed | collected 2017-08-15 | reverse complement strand
TTCCGGCCACCCCGATCGCGACATTCACTGTTCCCATCCTCCAGGGCCGTCCGAAACTGTCCGAGATGACAACACCCGGTCTAAAGCCGAAGGCGGTTTCGCAGGCATCCGCGATCTCGCTCGCGCTGGCATCGGGATCCTGGGGGAGCAGCAGCAGTCTATCACCGTTGCCCGCCCCGATGTTCGAGGCATCGATCCCGGCGTTAGCCATCACATGGCCCAGGCGATGCCGGGCGATGAGAATATTGGGTGCCGTGCGCACGACCGCACTCGATTCGCGCAAGATCAGTTCCACCAGCGCTGCGTCCTTCCCGACTTCCTCGGCCAGCGAGATCGCTTCGGACGATGGCATGACGCCGGAAAGATCGACAAAGCGCCCTTCCGCCTTGGACACGATCTTCTGCGTTACCACCAGAACATCACCGGATTGCGGTCGCACAGCGCCCTGCAGATGCGTCACGAGCAGCTTCGGCAGCGGATCGCCGGCGCTGATTTCCGGCAAGCCATTCACGGGAAGTATCTGGATCATTGCAGGTTCAATCGAGGAGTTTCAGTTCCCCTGTAATGCGGATGCCGGCTCCATCCACCTGATAATTCTTGTTGATGAAAATGAGCAACGAGGTCATCGCCTCGGCAGCTGCTGCATTCACCAAGGCTCCGGCGTGAATGCCGCGCAGACCGATTGCGTCGGCAAGCGCGACCACTTCCGCTCTTGCCGCTCTTTCGTCGCCAAAAACCAATATGTCGCATGCCACATCCGCGTCCTGCGCCAGCTTGTGCGCGGCGACGTTGTGGAAGCCCGAAACGAGGCGGACATCGTCGCCCAGAATCGTCGCCGCCTTTGCGGCCGCCGATCCCTCGGGCGGCAATTGAACACGCATCACCTTGGGAGGAACGAGTGGGACAGTTGTATCAACCACAATCTTGCCCGTGACATGAGGCCTGATCTCCTCCAACGTCGCGGCCTGTGCGGCGAAGGGGACGGTGACGATCACGAGGTCAGCCGCAGCGGCGGCCTGCGCATTCGCCATCCCCTTCAGTCCATGCCCCAGCTCCGCCGCTTTCGCCGCAGCCCCTTCAGCCGTGCGTGATCCTATCACAACGTCGCGACCCGCGCGTGCCAACCGCCACGCGAGCGCGCTGCCAAGGTTTCCCGTGCCGCCAACAATGGCGATTTTGTCATGCATAACTGGTTCCTGCCTTTAGTCGGCGTAAGCCAATTGCCCGACGGGCCGGCCATAGATCGTGCTGCGTTCCTGCAAGGGTCGACCAAGCGAGCGGGCGAGTTCTTGCATTTGCGGCACATCGAAGATCTGGCCGTTCACACCGCCCGCCGCGCGGGTGATGGATTCGTCCATCAGCGTGCCGCCAAGATCATTTGCCCCCGATTGCAGCATCACGCCAGCGCCATCAGGCCCCAGCTTTACCCAGCTGGTCTGGATGTTGGATATCGCCCCATCGAGTGCAATCCGGGCAACTGCATGCATCAACACCGCCTCGCGCCAGGTCGGGCCGGACCGGGTGTCCCCTCTGCGCCAGTTGGGTGCCTCCATATGCACGAAGGGCAGCGGCACAAATTCCGTGAGCCCGCCGGTCTCCCTCTGGAGCATCCGCAATTGCATCAGATGTTCGGCCCAATGCGCGTAGGTTTCAACATGGCCGAACATGATCGTCGCGGTGGATTTGAGACCGACCTTGTGCGCCGCACGCATCACCGCAAGCCATTCGCGCGTGTTGACCTTATCCGGACAGATGATGTCGCGAATATCGTCCGAGAGGATTTCTGCCGCCGTGCCCGGCAAGGTGGCAAGTCCCGCCGCCTTCAGATCGGCCAGATAGTCCTCATAGGAGAGACCCAAAGTGGTTGCTCCATGATGCACCTCAAGCGGCGAAAAGGCATGGACGTGCATGTCCGGCACCGCCACCTTTACCGCCTCGACGATTCCCCGATAGGTACGGCCATCATAGCTTGGGTGAATGCCGCCCTGGAGACAGACTTCGGTGGCCCCGCGCTCCCACGCCTCGACCGTGCGCCGCGCGATTTCGGCATGGTCGATATTGTAGGCCGGGCCGCGTTCACTCCGCGTGCTGCCCTTGGAAAAGGCACAGAAACCGCAGCGATAGAGGCAGATGTTGGTGTAATTGATGTTGCGATTGACAACATGGGTGATGGTCTCGCCCACCCGGTCTTGCCGCAATTCATCGGCAAAGGTTCGGACGGCATCGAAATCCCGGCCTTCAGCCGTGAACAACCGCGCAATCTGCGCCTTGCACAGTTCCTCCCCCTGTTCGACCAGGCCCAGAGCGACGGCAATCTGCGGATCACGGCCGGTCACCAGCGAGGGCATCAGCTCCGGCGCATCAACGCCCGACCCCGCATGCCAGTCCACCTCCCGCACCAATCCGCGTCCATCCGTCGCGCGGCGGATGGCGGTCTGCACTGCGGGATCAGCCCAGCGCGTTACCTCGCGCGCAAACGCCGGCCCGATCGCCAAGCGTTGCCGCAGCTGCCGCCCCGCAGCTTCGGTTTCGGTTTCCAGCTTGTCGAGATGCGGCCAGGGCGCTTCCGGATTCACATGGTCGGGCGTGATCGGCGACACGCCGCCCCAATCGTTCACGCCGGCCCGCACTAGCTCATCCAGGGCGCCTTTGCGCAAATTGGGCGGAGCCTGGATCGTCATCTCCGGCCCCAGGATCAATCGGGCCGCGGCAATCGTCCAGAGGTGATCGTGAAGCAGGGGCTCCTGCGAGCCAGCCATCTGCGTCGCATCCTTCGCGCGGAAGTTCTGGATGATGACTTCCTGGATGTGGCCATAGCGGGCGTGGAGGTTGCGAATCGCCAGCAAGGCTTCGATCCGTTCGGTGCGCGTTTCTCCCAGGCCGATTAACAAACCGGTGGTGAAGGGAACTTGCGCTTCGCCTGCCAGCCGGATCGATTCAAGCCGTACCGCCGGCACTTTGTCGGGAGAGCCATGATGCGGCCCTCCCTTTTCGCAGAGCCGGTCCGACGCGCTTTCCAGCATCAGCCCCATCGACGCCGAAAGGGGGCGAAGCGCAGCGTATTCAGCTGCCCCCATCAGCCCGGGATTGAGGTGCGGGAGCAAGGTCGTTTCCGTCAGCACAGCTCGCGCTGCTGCAGCAACATAATCAAGCGTGTTGGCATAGCCGCGCTCCGCTAACCACCGCCGCGCAACGGCATAGCGTGCTTCAGGTTTATCGCCCAACGTAAAAAGTGCTTCACGGCACCCGGCGGCTTCGCCCGCACGCGCGATCGCGAGCACGGCATCAATTTCCAGAAACGGCGAGGCCAGTTCGGACGGCCGTTTGGCAAAAGTGCAATAATGGCAAACATCCCGGCACAGCTGGGTCAGCGGGATGAAAACTTTCCGCGAGTAGGTGACGACCGTGCCGTGCCCGGACAGCGTCATGGCTTCCGCGCGCGCGAGCAGGTGCGGCAATGGCACAGCGTCCAGCCGCGCCAACCAATCAAGTGCTTCTTCGGGGTCCCAGGCTGTCGTCATGTCAGATATTGGTCCGATCTCCACCCTTCAACGCCAGGATTTCCCTCGCTTCATCCGGCGTTGCTACGGCCAGCCCCATGTTCTCGATGATCTCCCGCGCCATCCTGACCTGCTGGGCGTTGGTCTCGGCAAGCTTGCCGCGTCCCGCCCAAAGTGAATCCTCCAGCCCGACACGGACGTTGCCACCCATCGAGGCCGCCATCGCGACGATGCTCATCTGGCGCGCACCGGCACCGAGGACCGACCATTCATAGTCATCGCCGAACAAACGATCCGCAGTGCGCTTCATATGCATCACATCGTCGGGATGGCTGCCGATCCCGCCCAGAATGCCAAAGCAGGTCTGGATGAACAGCGGTCCCTTCACCAAGCCGCGATCCCTGAAATGGGCGAGGTTGTACAGATGGCTCGTATCATAGCATTCGAATTCGAACCTGGTGCCAAGCGGTGTCAGCAGGGCCAGCAGGTCTTCGATATCCTTGTAAGTATTCTTGAAGACCAGATCGCGCGATGCCTCGAGCGTCACGGGTTCCCACTCATGCTGCCAATCCGTGTACCGCTCGAGCATCGGGAACAGCCCAAAGCCCATCGTCCCCATATTCAGCGAAGCGACTTCCGGCTGAAAGGTTGTGGCGGGGCGCAAACGTTCCTGCAGTGCCATCGAAGGGTGACCCCCGGTCGTCAGGTTGATGACTGCGTCGCAGCGCTGTTTGATGACCTTGAGGAACGGCTCGAACAGGTCCGGGTTCTGGTCTGGACGGCCGTCGACTGGATTGCGGGCGTGCAGGTGGATAATGGCCGCACCGGCCTCAGCCGCGCCGACCGATGCTTCGGCGATTTCTGCCGCGGTGATCGGCAAATGGGGCGACATCGAAGGGGTGTGGATCGCCCCCGTGACCGCACAACTGATAATCACTTTGCCTTTTGCCACGTGCCGCTCCCGCCGAATGTCATGTCGAAGCTGGTGCTAGAAACAGCGCGTCGCTTCTCAATCTTTCCTTCGATAGGTTGGCGCGCTCACTCTTATGACAAAATGCCCAGCTGTCGCGCACGAATGACGGCTTGCGGCCGGCGCCGAACTCCCAATTTATCGTAGATCTGCTGCATGTACCATTTGACCGTACCTTCGGTCAGCCCGAGTCTATCGCCGATCTCACGGTTCCGCAAACCGCCGCTGACCATCGTCAGGATTTCAACCTCACGCAGCGAAAGCCCGCTGCCTAGCCCAAAATCATCATCCTCGCTGCCGTTCGTAATCTGAGGTGAGCCACGCAGAACGGAAACAAGTTTGGCGGCAAAGCGGTCCACGGGAGAATCCAGCACCGGGCCATTGGCGTAGGATTCGATCAACAGCGATGACACAGCTTCGCCTTCATCGACAAAGGGCCTGACCCACCCGCCCGGTTCCGCCAGTTCAACCGCGGCCCGCACAGAACGGCGTGCTTCCGAGCGATTGCCGGAAAGCACGGCGATTTCGGCAAGCAGCAATTCAAACGTAACCGCCGAGCGAACCGCACCGCGCCTGCGGACAAATTCGAGCCAGCGTTTCGCGATCTTGCGTGAGCGAACCAGCCGGAAGCGGTGCATTTCCAGCCGGAGCCAGGCAATCGCCATCCATTCGTTCAGTCGCGTGGGATTAAGTGTCGGAACCGGTTCGCTTTCAAAGCTGAGATCGTTGGAATGAAACAGCTGTTCGGCCTGTTCCAGTTGCCCGGCCTTGACCAGCATTCGCACCTGCTCCGAAAGGACCAGCGCCCGCAAACGATCCAACCCGCATTCGATGGCGACCAGTTGCGCCTCTTCAAGGCCGGATAGAGCACTGGCAAGGTCCCCCTCCGCCGCAGCAAGGCGCGCGCGAACCAGAAACCCGGAAGCGAGCTGGTCGACGAAACCCCATTGGCGAATCGAAGGAAGATACGTTTCGACCAGTCTGGCTGCTTCGTCGAGCTCGCCGCACTCATAGTACAATTCAGCCAAAGGCAGCGCCGGAAGTGCGGCAAGTCCTGAAATCTGGCCTTCCATATCGACCGCAAGACTGTGCGCTTCGATCAGGAACTGGCGCGCCATCTGGGTTTTACCCTGCGCAACCAGAGTCGGTGCCACCGATGATTTCAACGCGATCGAGGCGAAGTCCGAACCCGGGCGACCCAAGGCCTTTCGCAGTTCCGCCTCCAGCCGCAACATGTCGTGGAAATGATAAAGCTCCCGCCGCGCCGACAGGAGTTGGGCCAGCAAAGTGCAACTCAGATACGGATGGTCGTCCCCCAGGTCTTCCAGCAGCAGCTCGGATTCGCGCTCGACATAAGCCATGTTATCCCGAGCGGATTCGAGCATGATCTGGCGGTGCCGGACTCGGAAGTCCATCTGGGCGGCGTGATAATTGTCGATCTCTCCGCCGTCCAAGGCCCTGGCTATTGCGCCTCGGGCGGCCTCGATCATCCGTTCGGACGATTTGAACGCCAATCGGCGACTGCGCCGCCAGGACATGGCGAGCAAAATGGACGGACATTTCTGGACCAGATCCCATGGCAGATCGCTCGCCAGTTCATCGACTCGGTATAGCAACCCTCCATAAATCATCGGCTCGGCAAGTTGCTCGAGCTGTTGGACCAGGAATGACTTGTCGCCGCTTTGAACCGCGTGATCGAGTGCCTGCTGATACTGGCCAATCGATCCGAAGTAGCGGCTCGCGCGGCGATGCAGCTCGGCAGCCCGCTCAGGCGCGCGCATCTTCAACCGGCCGAGCACCATCTCCCGGAACAGGGTGTAATAGCGATACCGGCACAATTCCCGGTCCAGATCGGCCAGGAACAGTCCGCGTTCGAACACTTCCTCCAGCATCAGCCGCGCATTGTCGGTATCGACGACGGCGGCACATGCCGATGGCGTCAGCTCTTCCAGTATCGAGGTATCGACAAGGAAATCGCGGACGTTCTGTGGCAACCCGGCCAGAACCTCCTCGTGGAAATAGCTTGCATATTCATTGCGGAGCCCCGTCGTGCCTCCTTCCGGGGGAAAGCCTTCATCCCGGTCCCGTTGCCAGGCCCCGACAGCCAGCACCAGGCCAGCCGCCCAGCCCTGGGTGTCCACAACCATGCGCTGGATCTCGTTCGGGGGAATTGCCCGCGCACTTTCCTGCTGGATCAATCGCGATGCTTCGTCATTGTCGAAGCTTAGGTGCCGCACGCGGATTTCGACAAGATGCCCCAGTGAACGCATCCTGGCGACATTGATTCCGCATTCCCCGCGCGACGCGATCACCGTTGTCAGCGAGTCCCTTGCGCTCGCAATGACCTGATCGATAAATTCACGTATTTCAGGCGTGAGCAACTGTGCGTCATCAATGAACAGCGCAGGGCGCGGTCCCTGTTGATCCGCCAGGCTGGCCAGCCAACCGCGCGCGCCGAACGCAGCGCCGACATCATTCAAGAGCAATCCGGCAGCGCTGGCGGCAGCGCCAAGTGCATCGAGAAACGTCGAAAGCGAATCGATCCCGGCGCGCGCGGCAATCCACAGCACCGGCCGCCCTTCCTCGCGCATCATCCCGGCCCAGCGCAGCATCGCCGTCGTCTTGCCAAACCCGGCCGGACTGTTGACGGTCACAATGCGCGCCTTGCCGACGGTTTCCGCCAGTTGCTCGATGCAATCCCGGCGCACATAATCGTGTGCGGCACGAGGCGGCATGATTGTGGTCGGTACCACACCCATCTCAAACATCCTCTCACCCTGGACCGACCGGCACTTGCCGCATTCTTGTCCCGTGTGGCTATTATCCATGACGGAATTGGTAATCGCAAGCGTCAATTCCTATCCGCAGATAGGTGGCGATCGCAGGCCTTTTGACGATGGCCGATCAGCAGAACGGCCCGACTCAGGGATTGCAAAGAGGGGGCGAACCTGAACATGAACTTTGAACTCCCTGAGGAACACCGCTCCTTTCGCGACATGGTTCGCCGCTGGGTGGATACCGAATGTCCGAAGGATTGGGCGCGCAAGCTGGAGGCGGACGAACACAATTATCCCCATGCGCTGTGGGATAAGTTCACGGATGCCGGCTTCCACGGCGTCGGCATCGGCGAGGATTTCGGGGGCCAGGGCGGCGATGTCCTTATGCAGATGCTGCTCGCGCGGGAGCTGGCCCGCTCGCTGGGCGGTTTGGCGTGGATTTGGGGGATCACGTCGTTCGCAGGGTCGAAGTCGATCGGACTTTACGGGACTGCGGAGCAGAAGGCGAAATACTTGCCTGAAATCGCGGCCGGTCGTCTGAAGGCCGCAATCTCCTTTACCGAGCCTGGCGGTGGGACCGATCTGCTCGGCAGTCTGTCCACAACGGCGGAAAAGGTCGAGGGCGGCTGGGTCCTGAACGGCGAGAAGATCTGGAGTTCTTCCGCACATGTCGCGGACTATCTCCTGTGCATCGCGCGCACCGACAAGAACGTCGAAAAGAAGCACCAGGGTCTGACATTGTTCTGGGTACCCGCGAAAAGCCGCGGGGTAACGATCACGCAGCTCCCGAAGCTCGGGATGCGTTCGATGGGAAGTTGCACCGTCGTCTATGACAATGTGTTCGTGGCCGACGACAATGTGCTCGCAGAGCCAAACCGCGCCTGGTACACTTTGCTACCCACGCTCAACAATGAACGCATCATGGTTGGTGCCTTTTGTCTGGGCGTGATCGACGGCGTGCTGGAAGATGCGCTGGCCTACGTCATGCAGCGCAAGGCGTTCGGTAAACACATCGGCCAGTTCCAGATATTGCAGCATTACATCGCGGATATCGCGACAATGCAGCAGACCACCGAATTGCTGCTCCACTATTGCGCCGCTGCGCAAACGCGCGGTGAAAACGTCGGCAATCAGGCCAATATGCTCAAGCTGTTTGCTTCCGAAAATGCCAACAAGGCCGCCGACATGGGCATCCAGATCATGGGCGGGATGGGCTATTCAGCTGAGACCGACATGCAGCGCTATTGGCGCGATAGCCGCCTGTGGCGGATCGGACCGGTAACCAATGAGATGGTCAGGAACGGCATTGCCGAAACGCTAGGCCTGCCCCGTTCTTTTTGATCAAAACGAGAGAGACAGCCATGAAAGCCCTGTTGCAGGAAACCACTGATGGACCGGAGGCGGTTCGCGTCGCCGATGTCGAAACGCCCACCCCCAAGCCCGGAGAGGTGCGGGTTGCGATCAAGGCTGCGTCGGTCAACCACCGCGAAATGTGGATCGCGCGCGGGCTTTATCCGGGCATGAACCTGCCGACCACGATGGGATGTGACGGTGCCGGCGTGGTCGACCTGCTGGGTGACGGCGTATCCGGCGTCGCGATTGGCGATGAAGTGGTGATCTATCCCGGCATGGACTGGGGCAGCAACCGCCATGCTCCCACTCCGGCATTTGGCCTGCTCGGCATGCCGCACGCAGGAACGATCGCCGAATACATCTGCGTACCAGCTGAAAATCTTGCGCCCAAACCTTCGTTCATGAGTTGGGAGGAAGCCGCCGCCACCGTGCTGACCGGCCTGACGGCCTGGCGCGCGCTGATGTTCAAGGGGCAACTCCAGGCCAGCGACACCTTGCTGATCAGCGGCGTGGGCGGCGGTGTCGCAACGTTTGGTCTGGCCTTTGCCGTGGCGCTCGGTGCCAAGGTCTATGTGACCGGTGAAAGTGAAGACGTGCTGGCGCGCGCCAAGGATATGGGCGCGCTGGGCGGACTGCTGTTCACCGATCCCGAATGGCGCAAGCAGATCGGCAAGCTGACCGGCGGCATCGACGTCGTGCTCGATGGCGCCCCGGCCCCCAGCTATGCGAACTATGTTCGCGCGATCAATCCCGGCGCGCGCATCGTGATCTATGGATCGACTGCCGGCGACAAATTTGAAGTGACTGCCACCGGCATCTTCCTGAAAAGCGCCAGCATCGTGGGCAGCCAGGTGGGTGACCCGCAGGATTTTCGCGACATGCTGGCCTTCGTGGAGCAGCACAAGATCAAGCCGGTCATCGAAAAGACCTTCCCCTTGGCAGAGGCGAGGGAAGCGCTGCTCTACCTTGAACAGCAGCACAGCTTCGGCAAGGTTGTGGTGACAGTATGAGCAACTCGTTCGATCTGAGCGGCAAGGTCGCGCTCGTCACCGGCGGTGCTCAGGGGCTTGGCCGGATGATCGCCGAAGGGCTGTTGCGGGCCGGGGCAACTGTGGTATTCACATCGCGCAAGGCCGAAATCTGTGACGCCGCCGCCGCCGAGATGGCTGCTCTGGGCACTTGCATCCCGCTTGCCGCGGACCTGTCTTCGCCGGAAGCAGCCGTTGACCTCGCCGACCGGTTCCGCGCTGCGGCGGGAGGCAAGCTGCACATCCTCGTCAACAACGCGGGCAAGACCTGGGGCGCGCCAGTGGACAGCTTCCCCGACAAGGGCTGGCCGGGCGTGATGATGGTGAATGTGCAAGCGCCCTTCACTCTGGTGCGCGAACTCCTGCAGCAACTGGCAGCAGCAGGCACCCCGGACGATCCGGCACGCGTGATCAACATCGGTTCGGTTGCCGGCAAGGCGACGCAAGGATTGAACGCCTACAGCTATTCAGCCAGCAAGGCGGCGATCCATATGCTCAGCCGCGATCTTGCTGGCGATCTGGCAGACAGGAACATCACCGTCAACGCCGTGTTGCCGGGCTATTTCCCCACCAGCATGACGGCGCACATGCGGGATGAGGAAGCGGTCGATCCGGCGCTGCTGGCCAAGATTCCACTGCGGCGGATGGGCCGCGCCGACGAAATCGCCGGGGTCGTTGTCTTCCTGTCGTCGCGCGCGGGTGGTTACGTGACCGGTGCGGAAATTCCGGTCGACGGCGGCATTGTCGGCTGCGGCTGATCGCTGCCCGCAAAGGCAGACCTATCCTCCGAAAGGGCCAATGCCTTCCGCACGTGGCATCAATCCAATCCGACGCCGCAAGCGATAGTGAAACGGAGAGCGAAGATTTGACAGCCAAGAGCGAAAACCCGGCCGGCATGCGCATAACGGTCAGCCCGCTGGCTGACATGTTGCTCAAATCCTGGGACCGGACTCCGGAGAAGGAGGCTTTTGTCTTTCCAACCGGGCGCAAGAGCTATGGCGCCGTGGTGCAATCCGTGTTGCACCGCGCGCGCGGCCTGATCGGCTTGGGCATTCAGCCCGGCGATCATGTCGGCGTCTTGCTTCCGTCGGGGATCGACTTTGTCGAAACGTTGTTCGCGGTTGCGATGGTAGGCGGCGTGTCGGTGCTGATGAACGCCCGTTATCGCGCGCCTGAAATGGCCTATGTTACTGAAAATGCCGATCTGACTGCGATAGTCACCAACAGCGAGTCAGACGAATTTGTCGATTTCGTCGCGCGCCTGACCGAGGCTTTTCCTACGCTGGCAAGCGTTGGCGATCCGCGCGCGCTTACCGTTCCAGGCGTGCCGAAGCTGCGCAGCCTGATTTTGCATGGTGGAAAGCAGGCTCCCGGATTTGTCGACCAAGCCGGATTCGATGCCGCGGCAGAGTCGATCGAAGTGAATGTCGTTCACGCCGCCCGGCTGGGCGTTCGCCTGCGCGATACCTGCATGATCCTCTACACGTCCGGCACGTCGGCCAACCCCAAAGGCTGCCTGCTCAGCCATGAAGCAATTTGCCGGGAAGCAACGAATCTGGCGCGCAACCGCTGGGCTTTTACCGACGAAGAGCGAGTCTGGTCGCCCATGCCATTGTTCCACATAGCGGCGATGCTGGCGATGCTGGGCGCAATCGAAGTTGGCGGCACCTTCATCGGTCAACCGCATTTCGATCCAGGCGAAAGCCTGCGGCAGATCGAAGCAGAACAGGCGACCATGGTGTTCCTGCCGTTTGTGACATTCCACCAGGCGATGATCGGACATGCCGATTGGGACAAGACCGACATGCGCTCGGTCAAGCTGATGAACAGCTGTTTCAGCCAGATGCCCAAAGCCGTGGGCGATGCCTTCCGGTTGAAGATGCCCGACGCCTTGCAGGTCGGAACTTTCGGCATGACCGAGGGCAGCGGGATTGTGACGACTGGTGGCTATGACATGGATCCCGAGCTAGGTTTCCAGGCGCTGGGCTACCCAATGGCCGGCGTCAGCATCAAGATTGTCGATCTCGACACGGGTCAGGCGCTGCCTGTCGGAAGTCGCGGCGAAGTCTGGATCAAGGGCTATAACCTGCTTGATGGCTATTACCGCGATCCCGTCAAGACAGCCGAAGCCCTCGACCGCGACGGTTGGTATCACAGCGGTGACATCGGATCGCTCGATGCCCATGGCCATCTGCACTTCCACGGCCGCTTCAAGGATATGTTGAAGGTCGGCGGCGAGAACGTTGCCGCTGCAGAAGTGGAGGCTGTGCTGGCCGCGCATGAAGGCGTGCAACTGGCACAGGTGGTCGGCTTGCCCGATGCGCGCCTGGCGGAAATACCGGCGGCATTCGTTGAACGCAGCGGCAAATGCGACGTCAGCGAGGAAGAGTTGCTCCGTTTCGTGAAGCAGCGCATTGCCTCCTTCAAGGTGCCGCGCCACATCCGGTTTGTCGATGAATGGCCGATGTCGGCATCCAAGATCCAGAAGTTCAAGCTAAGGCAGCAGCTGATGGCAGAACTCGATTTGGCTGATTGAGGAATATCCGATGCGCGTTGTCATCACCGGAGCAGCCAGCGGGATCGGCCGTGCTGTCGCTGAACGATTGGCGGCAGGCAACGTCATTGCCGGGCCGCACCAGTTTCTGCTGACGGACCGCGATGCCGAGGGCCTGAAGGCCGTTGCCGATGCCATCGGCCCCGGCGCAGCCATTTGCGTGGCGGATCTCTCGGCGCCGGATTGCGGAAATCGTATCATCGAAGCGGCCCTCGCCCATATGAACGGGATCGACGCGCTCGTCAGCAATGCGGGCATTATCGCGGCGGGCGCGCTGATCGACCTGTCCGCCGATGATTTCGATCGAATCTACAGCATCAACACGCGAGCGAGTTGGGCCCTGGCCAAGGCAGCGCATGCACATCTGGCCGCCAGCAAGGGCGCATTCGTGGCCACCGCCTCGATGTCGGCCACACAGCCGACGCCGGGGCTGGGTTTCTATTCGTCGAGCAAGGCAGCCCTGCTGATGCTCGTCCGCCAGCTTGCGCTCGAATGGGGCAAAGACGGGATTCGATGCAACACGGTATCCCCCGGGCCGACCTACACCCCAATGACCAAGGCGGGCTACGACGATGCGGCCCGCCGGGCTCAACGCGAGTCGATGATTCCGCTGGGCAAGCTCGGCATGGCGGATGACGTCGCCAACGCGATCCTGTTTCTGATCAGTCCGCTCGCGGGCCATATCTCCGGCATCGATATTCTGGTCGATGGCGGGATGAGCAACAATCTGATGCCTGCCACCGGTGGTGGAACCGGACAAAAAGCCAGTTCTTGAATTCAACTTCGGAGAAAACCATGCGTCTCGCTCGAGTAACCAAAGACGGAAAAATCGGCCTTGCCGCCCGGAACGGCGATGCTGTGACCATTGCCTATGGCGAGGATGTGGCGGATCTCGACGCCCATATCGCTGCCGGGACGCTGGCGCAGGCCGGCGCACAGGCTGCGGCGGGCGAAGCCGTGGACGAAGCCGATCTCGTGTTTCTGCCGCCGGTCGTCCGCCCCTCCAAGATTGTCTGCCTCGGTCTCAACTACAGAGATCACGCGGAAGAATCCGGGCTTGGCATTCCCGACTTTCCGGTACTGTTCGCGCGCTTCCCCTCCAGCCTGATCGGCCATGGCGCGCCGATCGTCCTGCCCAAGGTATCCAGCCAGCTTGATTGGGAAGCCGAACTGGCGGTTGTGCTGAGCAAAGGCGGAAAGAATATCGCCGAGAGCGACGCGTTGAACCATGTCGCGGGTTATTCCGTGTTCAACGACGCTTCTATCCGCGATTATCAGTTGCGCACACCGCAATGGACGGCGGGCAAGAACTTCGACGATACGGGCGCGTTCGGCCCTTGGCTCGTCACGCCGGAAGAGCTGCCCGCGGGTGCCGCCGGGTTGAAGATCGAATGCCGCGTCAACGGCGCTGTCATGCAATCTTCCAACACCGGGAACCTGATCTTCACGGTTGCCAACACCATCCACCTGCTCTCCACCTTCATGACGCTGGAAGCAGGCGATTTGCTGGTTATGGGCACGCCCGGCGGCGTCGGCGTGGCCCGCAATCCGCAAGTGTGGATGAAGGACGGTGACCGGTGCGAAGTTGAAATCGAGGGTGTCGGCCTGCTCAGCAATCCAATCGTTGCCGAATAGCTGCGCGCCATTTTCAAGGAGAGAGACATGCCGCAGAAGCGCGCGGGTGCCTTGGGCATCCATTCGATCGACCACTTCGGTCTGCAAGTACCCGACCTGAGTGTCGCCCGGTCTTTCTACGAAGCGTTCGGACTGAATGTCTGTGATGCGGGAGACGGGCTGGAGCTGTATACGCAAGGTCACCCGCAATGCTGGGGCAGGATTGTCCAGGCGCCGGCCAAGCAGTTGCGCTATCTGAGTTTTGGCATCTACGCAGAAGACGAGAAAACGATGATCGCGCATCTAAATGCCAACGGTGTTGAGCGGATGGAAGCGCCCGCTGGCGCGCCGGCTGGCGGCATCTGGATCGCGGGATTTGACGGAATGCCGATCAACATCCGTGTGGCCGAAAAATGCTCGCCCGACGACAAGACGCGATTTGAAACGATCTCGTCTGCGGCCGGCACGTCTGGCGCCGTGTTCAATTCAGCTGCTCCCAAGACGCACCCGCGCAACCTTTCGCACTTTGCCATTTATACCACCGACGTGATTGCGGCGACGGCCTGGTATGAAAAGATGCTGGGGCTCCGCCTGTCCGATGGCAGCGGCCCGGTTGTGGCTTTCCTGCACGGTGCCCATGGCAGTGACCATCACCTGCTGGCACTGGTCGGTTCGACTCATCGCGGGATGCACCACAGCAGCTGGGACGTGGGCTCTTTCCAGGAGCTCGGGCTCGGCTCCGCGCAGATGTTCCGCGCGGGTTACAAGGAAGGCTGGGGCGTGGGCCGTCATGTGCTGGGCGGTAACTATTTCTATTACGCGCGGGATCCCTGGGGCAGTTATTGCGAATATTCGGCCGATATCGATTATATTCCTGCCGATTGCGACTGGCCTGCCGCGCAGCATGCTCCGGAAGACAGCTTCTACTTGTGGGGGCCGGATGTGCCGCCCGAACTCGTCCAAAACCTTGAACCCGGAGCACCCGCGTAATGGCCAATTATCTCCTGATGCACGGCGGCGGCATGGGCGGCTGGACATGGAAGTTCATGCGGGAACTTCTGGAGGCCAAGGGCCACACAGTGTTCACTCCCACCTTCACCGGATTTGGCGAACGGGTTCACCTGATCGGTCGCGATGTCGGCAACGAAACCCACGTCACCGATATCGTCAACGTCCTGCACTATGAAGACCTGAACGATGTCATCCTGGTTGCTCACAGCTATGCGGGCACGGTGGCGCCTGGCGTGCTGGCGCAGGCAGGGGACCGCATCCGCCGTGTCATCTATCTCGATGCCATTGTCCCCCATGCCCGGGAGCGGATCGCCTCTCTGCTGGGGTTCGCGAACGAGGCCGACATGGCTGGGCTCGATGCAATGCTGGATGCAGGCGAAGGTCCCATCGGTTCCGGCGTTCATGAGCAACAGCGCGCCATGGCCAAGGAGCATCCCCACATGATGGACCGCGACCGTGAGCAGTGGCTGCTGGATCATCTGTCGGATCAACCAATGCGCGCGACATGCTGCGCGATCCCGGTGGGGGCAGAGAGCATCAAACACCCGGTCGACTATATCGCGGCCCAGCACACCATCATGACCGCCATGCACGATCGTGCACGGGCGCTGGGCTGGACAATGCACGATCATCCTGGTGACCACGCTTTCAACGTTGGCGATCCTGAGGGCTTGACCGACATTATCCTGAAGATTGTCGGCTAATGGATGCGGCAAACCTTTTTTCGGTCAACGGCCGCGTCGCCCTCGTCACGGGCGGGAGTGCAGGCATTGGACGAATGATCGCCACCGGTCTCGCCGCTGCGGGTGCGCGCGTCTATATCTGCGCGCGCGGGGCAGAAAAGGTTGCCAAGGCGGCCGCCGAGATGGAGGGCAACGTTATCGGTTTGGCGGCGGATATCTCGTCTTCGGACGGGATTGCCGCGCTGGTTGCCGAGATCGGCAGTCGCGAAGGCGCGCTCCATATCCTTGTCAACAACGCCGGAACACTGACCGATGCCCCCATTGACGCCTTCTCCGAAGACCAATGGGATGACGTCATCGACCTCAACCTGAAAACGCCCTTCTTCCTGATGCAGAAACTATTGCCATTGCTCCGCACGGGCGCAACCGCAGAGCGGCCCTCCAACGTGATCAACATCGGCTCTGTCGGTGCTCTCAAAATCGGCCCGCGCGAAGTTTACAGCTATCAGGCGTCCAAGGGCGCGATCCACTGGCTCACCAAGTCTCTCGCCAAGAAACTGGCCGGCGACAACATCACCGTCAACGCCATCGCGCCTGGCTTTTTCGAAAGCGACATGACGGTGATCAAGGATGACGCCATGCGCAAAATGGTTGAATCCATGGTGCCACGTGGGCGCACTGGCACACCGGAGGATATGGCGGGTGCGGCGATCTACCTAGCCAGCCGCGCCGGAGCCTATGTGACTGGCTCGGTGATCCCGGTCGAAGGCGGGCTGGCGATTTGAACCTGACGTTCGACAGGTTACCCGCCCTGAACGAAGTCTCAAAGGTGCATTATGGACTTTAATCTAACCGAAGAACAGGCTGCTTTCCGGGATATCGTGCGTCGCTGGGTGGACGCCGAACTCCCCAAGGATCTCATGCGAAAGCTTGAGGCTGATGAGGAGAATTACCCTTATGAAATCTGGGAGAAGCTGAAAGAGCAGGGCTTTTTTGGTATTGGCATCCCGGAGGAATATGGCGGACTAGGCGGCGATGTGGTCCTGCAGATGATCTTCGCGCGGGAAATGGCGCGGACGGCGGGCGGCTTGCTCTGGGTGTGGGGCCTCACATCCTTTGGCGGCGCGAAGACGCTGACCGCAGCCGGCACCGAGGAACAACGTCAGAAATGGCTGCCGATGATGGCCTCTGGCAACCTGCGCGTTTCGCTTTCCATGACCGAGCCCGATGGCGGAACCGATGTGCTGGGCGCGATGAAGACCTATGCCGACAAGGTCGATGGCGGCTGGGTGATTAATGGCGCCAAAATGTGGACTACTGCAGCGAAAGCTGCGGATCGCCTATTGGTGCTGTGCCGCTCAGATCGCAATGCAGCCAAGAAGCATCATGGCCTGACGGCCTTCTTTGTCGACGCCAAATCCCCCGGAATCACCGCCACTTTGTTACCAAAGCTTGGCATGCGCGCGATGGGCAGCTGCTCGGTGACCTATGACGAGGTATTCGTGCCGGACAGCGATGTGCTGGGTGAACCGCACATGGCGTGGGGCGCAATGTTGCCGAGCCTCAACAATGAACGCATCATGGTGGGGGCGCAGTGCCTGGGCGCGATTGATGGCGTGCTGGAAGACGCGCTGGCTTACATGATGCAACGCAAGGCATTCGGCAAGTACATTGGCGAGTTCCAGATCCTGCAGCATTACGTGGCAGACATTGCGACCTCGCAGAAGCTGACCGAATTGCTGCTCTACAATGTCGCCTGGATGCAGGCGCAGGGCCTGCCGTGCGGCAACGAGGCCAATATGCTCAAGATGGTCGCCACCGAAAACGCGGTCAAGGCAGCCGATCTTGGCATCCAGATCCTGGGCGGCATGGGCTATTCGGCGGAAACCGACATGCAGCGTTATTGGCGCGATCATCGCATCTTGCGCATGACGCCTATTTCCAACGAGATGGTCCGCAACAGCATCGCGGAAAATCTTGGTCTGCCAAGGTCGTTCTGATGACTGATAATAGCTTCCCCCCTGCCCCGGACGTCGCTGGAACATCGCTGGACGGCACCGAGATCTTCACGATCACGGCGGAAGAAAATGCGGCGCTGTGCGCTTCGACCGGGGTCCAGCCCGCTGGCGATGGCAGTGCGCATCCGATCTATTACTACATCGCCACCCAGGTCGCGATGGGTAAGACGGTCGCCGGCGTTTGCGAAACATGCGAGTTCGATGTTGATGACGGCCCGATGATGGGATCGTCCGGGGTGAAGTTTTCCGAGCCGCTGATGGTCGGAGAAAGCTACAGGGTGACCGGGGAGATCCTCTCGCTGGTTCGCAAGCAGAGCCGCAAGCTTGGCGTGATGGACGTTCTCACCTACCGCCTGCGCCTCCACAAGCAGGCCGATGGCGTCTGCATCCTGGAAACCGACAACGTCTGGGTTCTCCCCCGCAAGGAACTGGCCGCATGACTTATTCGGTTGGAGATGCACTGACACCGTTCGTTATCGAAAGCGTCAGTCCTGAAGCGATGAAGGACTGGGCGGTTTTTCTGGCCGATCCGAATCCGATCCATCTGGACGTTGAGGTGGTGAAGGCCAAAGGGCTGGGGGATCGCGTCATTAATCAAGGTCCGATCAACGTCGCCTATATGATGAACATGCTGATGGCCAGCTTCCCCGGCTGCCGGATCGCGAGCATGGACTCGCGCTTTCTTGACAATGTCTATGCGGGAGACAAGGCCATCGCGAGCGGCAAGGTCACCGCCATTGAGGGCAGCCGCATTTCGTGCGAATTTACGCTGGACGTCGAGGGACGCGGCACAGTGAACAGCGGCATGGCAACCGTCATCATCTGAATTGAAGGAGAAAGTATATGCCAAGTGGTCCTTTTGCACACGTGTGCATGGTCGTCAGCGATCTCGATAAAGCAATCGAGGACTGGACGAAGATCCTGCGCGTGCTCGATCCGCAGTCGCTCGAAAAGCGAATCGTGAAGTATGACGAATATTCGGCTGGTGACGATGCCGGGATGAAATGGGCAACCTTCGTCAACGACCACTCGACCGAAATCCAGTTCATCCAACCAGCTCCAGGCACGCCGATGGGCCGCCGCCTTGCCAAGGTGGGCGAGCATGTCCATCATCTGTGCTTCTCGACCGACGATGTCCCTGGCGCGATGGCCAAGCTGAAGGCCGAAGGCATTCACCTTCCCGGCGACGGCGAATGCTTCAACGACGAAGACATGCCGTGGCAGAAATGGAGCTGGGTCGGCGCCCAGAGCACTCATGGCTGCTTGATCGAAGTCGCCTCACCTTACGAAAGCAAGAACGACGGTCGCTGGTATCACGCACCAGGGAAGTTTGCTTATAAGGGTCCCGGTGAGCATCCGAGTCACGCCGAAGTCGCCCCGATCGCGGCTTAAAAACTTGGCGGGCAAGATTGTCCGTTTTGAGGGGGATGGGCTGGAGCTTGTCGGAAGCGCTTATGGCGATCCGACGGCGGCGCCCGTCCTCTTTTTTCATGGCGGCGGCCAGAGCCGTAATGCCTGGCTTGGGTCTGCCCGCGCGGTGGCGCAAGCAGGCTATTACGGCATCAGCTTTGATCTGCGCGGGCACGGGGACAGCGATTGGGCTGCGGACGGTGACTATCTGCTTGATGCCTTTGGCCGTGACGTGGAAAGACTGCTCGCGCAATTCGCGCGTCCGGTTACACTCGTGGGTGCATCGCGCGGCGGGCAGTCCGCACTGGTCGGCGGCGCGCGTCATCCCGAGCGCGTCCGCCTGGTCATGCTGGCCGATGTCGCGCCCGAAATGCGCGACGAAGGCGTTGACGGTATTCGCGCCTTCTTTGCCGAAGGAGCCGCCGGGTTCGCGACACTCGATCAAGCCGCGGACTCGCTTTCGCGCCACCTCGACCAGCCGCGCATGGCCGATGCCGGGAAGCTTGCGCGATCCATGCGGCAGGACGATGCGGGGCGCTGGCATTGGCGCTGGGATCCAGCAACGGGTCGAGCGGAGTTCCTCCACCCGCCCAGTGAAAATGCGTCGCTGCTGGCAGCCGCTGCCCAGATCAAGAGCCCGCTTGTGCTGGTGCGCGCCGAATTGAGCCATTTGCTTACCGATCAGGGGGTTGCGACGTTCAAGCGGCTCGCTCCGCAGCTCGAAGTCGTGACGGCGCCAGGGGTCGGGCATATGTTCACTGCAGACCGCAACGACGGTTTCGCCGCCCAACTGCTCGACTGGCTGGCGCGGACACCGGAAAGGATCATGAGATGACCGGGAAGGCTGCTTTCGTAGTCGGAGCTACCGGAGGACTGGGCCACGCAGCCTGTCTTGCCCTGGCCAAGGACTGGGATGGTGTCGCCATCGGCTACCACTCCAGTTTGGACAAGGCACAAGCGGTTGCGGCCAGCCTGCCAGAAGGGTGCGCAAGCCTGCCAGTCCATTGCGATCTGGCCGATCCCCAATCCATCGCGGCCGCGATCTCGGCGGCCTGCGATCGGTTTGGCGGGATCGGCACCATGGTATTTGCCAGCGGCGTTGCGATCGGCCAGCCGCATGTCAGCAAGATTTCCGAACCCGAATGGCGTGAGGTGTTCGACACCGAATTGCTGGGCCTGACACGGATCGCTTCCGCGACCCTGCCGGTGTTCAGGGAACAAGGCGGTGGAAATTTCGTGATCGTCGTATCGGTGGCCAACTATTGCTACCCGCCGGGGGATGCCCTGTCGTCGGTCCCGAAGGCCGCGATGGAGGCGTTGGGCCGCGCGATCGCCAAAGAGGAAGGGCGCTTCGGGATCCGTGCCAATATGGTCGCACCGGGAATCATCGACGCCGGGTTGGGCACCGCTTTCATGCAGTCGCTCTACACGCCCGAAGTCTGGGATGGTCAGCGCAAGAAGATTGCGCTTCAGTCCTTTGGGGAGGGCCGTGACATTGGCGAGGCCATTGCCTTTCTGGCCTCGGAACGGGCGCGTTATATTACCGGACAGACCCTGATCGTGGATGGAGGGTTCAGCCTGTGAACGAGAGGAACCACGCGCATGTTCTTGCGTTTCTGGATGCTTTTCATGTGGCGGGCACGCCGGACTTCGAGGCCCTGGCCGGCTATTTCGCGCCCAGTGGCTCCTATCAGCCCCTAGTGCCCGCTACCGAGAAAATCATCGGACGTGCTGCCATCGCGGCGGCGCTCGAAAAGCAGTACCGGACCTACTATGAATGCCGGTGCGAGATCCACGCGTCTGCCGCGATGGGCCGCTTTGTCTTCACCGAACGGACCGATCACGTCACGCTTCACGCCGGCGACCGCAAGGTCGGTTCCCGTGTCTGCGCCGTGTTCGAGATGAGCGCTGCCGGAGATATCGAAAGCTGGCGCGAATATTGGGACACGGGTGACGTGATGAAGCAGATGGGCATAACAGCAGAAGCACTCGCGGCGGCGATGTAAGACGATGCTGACCATCCATCACCTCAATGATTCCCGCTCGCAAAAGATAGTCTGGCTGCTCGAGGAGTTGGAGCTGCCATATGCGATCGTCCACCACCAGCGCGATCCACAGACATTGATGAGACCGCCGGAACTCAAGGCGCTCCACCCACTCGGCAAATCACCGGTTCTCGACGATGATGGCGCTCTGCTCAGCGAATCCGGGGCGATCACCCAGTATTTGCTCACGCGCTATGGCGGCGGGCGGCTTGCCCCTGATCCCGCGGGTCCAGGTCAGCTGCGCTTTCTCGAATGTCTGTATTTTGCGGTGTCGGCGGGCATGAACCCGATCATGATCAAGGTCTATGCGCGGGCGTTCGGCTTGGCCGGCAGCCCCTTGGACGCTGCCGCCAGCGATGAGCTGGAACGCGCGCTCTGCTACATTGAAGCCCTGCTCGGCGATCGCGATTGGCTGATCGGTGACGAGTTCACGGCAGCCGATATCCAGATGAGCTTCATCCCGGAGCTGGCCCGGGAAGTCGGAGCTGGCGGTTATCATCCGGCCATCGACGCATGGCAGCGCAGGCTCTATGCCCGTCACGGTTTCCATCGCGCGATCGCACGCGGCGGTGCCTATGCCTTTGCGCAACCGGTCTGAGCTATTCTTTCGGCGAGCGGGGCAAGGACAGGCCTGAATGACTGCCCTTGCCCGCTGCGGCGATCCGGAAGCCTATTTGTAAGGATCGACCGGCTGCGGCGCCTTCATCACCTCGAGATCGATGAGCATCGAAAGCACATCGGAAATCGAATAGATGTGAACGATCTTGTCGCCCTCGAACTTGATCCAGCTGAACCACAGCACGTCGAGCTGATTGCCGGTGGGCTGCACCCCCATGTAGGGGCCGCCGGTGTGCTTGCCGTGGTGGTGGCACAGCACGCAGATCTCGTCATCTCCCTTGCCCCAGGCTTTCAGCGTCCGATACACGCTGGGCGGAAACGTGGTGAACAGGGCACGCGGCGAGGTATTCCATTCTTCAAACGTCCCGAGATCGGGCCGATTGGGGTTGTCATAGGTCATCTTCGCGGTGTCCATGAACTCGTCAAAGCCACCCCAGTCGCCCACGTTCAGCTTGTCGTGAAGGTTCATCCACTGATTGACCATGAAGGCCTGCCGCTCGGTCAGGCCATCGGTTATTTCTGCGCGTTTTTCCGGTGAAAGCTTGAAGTCTTCAAGGGTGAAAGGCGGAATACGGCCGGCCATCATGCATCTCCACGTTTGATGCCGCAAAGGTGCGGCATGGGTTACGGCGAGACCGGCTTCCGTTCGGATCCGGCCATTGCTTGCCGCCGGTATTCCGGCCCGGACGCCAAGATGCAACCTACCATTGGGCAGGCTTTTGACGGCGCCTGCATGCTAGGTCAGGCAACCGACGCAAGAGCTTTGGGAGCAGATACGTGATGGCCATTTCAATGCAAGAGATGTCAGACCGTTTCGAGATTCAGGATCTGCTCGTGGGCTATTGCTATGCCGTCGACGACAAGGATTTCGACGCGCTTGATCGGTTCTTTACCGAAGATGCGGTAATCGATTATAGCGAGATGGTTGGCGTGAAGGGCTCGCTACCGGAAATCAAGGATTTCCTGCGCGCGAGCCTTGCCCCCATCCCGTTGGCGCAGCACGCCGTGCTGACAACCCAATATAAATTTGCCGGCGATACCTGCGAGACCCGCACGGTCTGCCATAACCCCATGGTGGTGCCGGGCGATGACGGCCAGCCGCAGGCGATCTTTTTCGGGCTGTGGTACATCCATACCTATCGCCGCACGGACGATGGTTGGCGCATTGCCAGCCTCTACGAGAAGAAGGCCTACAACCATAATCTGCCCGATTACATCAAGGCGCAGACGCGATGAACGCGCCGCAAATGGGCGAACCGGTCAATCCGTGGATGATGGAAACCGGCAGCCTCTGGATCTGGGGCGCGCTCCTGCTACTCACTGTGATCTGGACCCTCAAGGACAAGCGGCTGCCACTGTTCGGCCTTGTGCTGATCGCAGCAACCAGCGGCTTCTGGCAGGAATTCTTCGGCGACTGGGGTGCCTATGTCGCCTGGAACCCTGCCTTTGCGCGCCTGCCCTTCTGGGGAGAGATGGCCTACACAACGCCAGTCAAGCCGCTGTTCATCCCGTTCAGCTGGGGCTGGTGGTTTGCAATTTCCATACCGGTGCTGGTCGCGCTGACGCGCTGGCTGCATCGCAGATTCCCGTCGCTCTCGATTACCGCTATTGCCCTGCTGACGGCCTTTCCGCTGTTCCTGGCTTATCAGATCAATGTCGAAGGCAGTTCGGTAGCCAATGGCTGGTGGACCTATGACGTGGTGGTCGGCCCGGCCCTGGAAAGCGAAAAGGGGCGCCTGCCCCTGGTCTTTCCCTTGCTGATCGGACTGTGGGCCGGATTGTTTGTCGCCATCTTGGGAAGGCGGGACGCGATTGGCTTCATGCCGCATGAAGCGTGGATGAAGGTTTCGGCCAAACCGGCGGGCTTGTCGCGCGAAAGCGCGCGACTCTGGGCCATGATCGCGGTTTTCCAGGTCACCTTTTTTGCCGTGAACATCGCGCCGGCCCTGATCGGTCGCGCATTGTTCGGCGGGCCAAGCCTTCTCGTTCCATGAACCCACCCGGGAGTTCGCGTCCGATGGTGCTCCTCAATCGCCTGCTCGCCTTGCTCTTGGTCATCATCGGCGGCGGGCTCTTGTGGTTGGGCGCACAGCTTGTCCTGGCCGGTGGATCGCTCTATTACCTGCCGGCAGGAGGCGCATTGCTTGCCACGGCCTGGGCTCTGTGGCGACAATCCCCGCGGGCATTGCGGATCTATGCCGGCCTCTGGTTGGTGACGCTTCTCTGGGCCCTGTGGGAATCCGGTTTCAATGGCTGGGCTCTCACCGCACGGCTCGGTCTGCTCACCGGCATTGGATTATGGCTGCTGACTCCCTGGGTGCGGCGCTCGCTCGGCGTTACGCCAACGACCGGGCTAAGCCGAGCCGCGCTCGGCCTGGCCATGCTCGGCCTGATCTGCGGCACCGCTTGGCTGTTCTGGAACGACCGGATCACCGGAGGTACGGACTTGGCTGCCCTTGCGGGGGCGCCGGCCGATCGACGCGACGGCGAATGGCTCAGCTACGGCAACACAGACGCTGGCAACCGTTACTCGCCGCTCGCACAGATCACATCGGCCAATGTTGGCGCACTCCAGCAAGCCTGGACCTTTTCACTGGGCAAGGAACCCAACGGTGAACCGGCTCCGTTTGAAGCGACCCCGCTAATGGTTGGCGACCGGCTTTATTTCTGCACGGGGTACAACGACATCATATCGGTGGATGCCGAAACCGGGCGGCAGATCTGGCGCTTCGCCGCTCATACCGACACTTATGGCGTTTTCGGGCAGACTTGCAGGGGCGTCAGCTATTTCAAGCTGCCCGAAGCGACTCCTGGGGCCGTTTGCGCCGAGCGGATCTATTCCGCCACCATCGACGCCCGCCTGATCGCGGTCGACGCCGCAACAGGCAAACCTTGCGATGACTTTGGCGAGAACGGCGCGGTCAATCTGCGGAAAGGCTTGAGCGACGCGCCGAAGGGTTATTATCACGTCACCTCCCCGCCTGCTGTTGTTGCTGGCAAGCTGATTGTCGGGGGCTGGGTGACCGACGGTCAAATGACCGGATCCCCCTCCGGTGTGATCCGCGCCTTCGATGCAGTCACCGGCCGGTTTTTCTGGGCTTGGGATATGGGCCGCCCCGATCGCACGACGGAACCCGGCCCCGGAGAAACCTACACCCCCGGCACGCCCAACAGCTGGAGCGTGATGAGCGCGGATGACAGGCTGGGCCTGGTCTATGTTCCCACCGGGAATGCAACACCCGATTATCATGGTGCCCATCGCACGGCGGAGATGGACAGGTATTCCAGCTCGATCGTTGCGCTGGACGTGGCCACGGGAACGCCGCGCTGGTCCTTCCAGACAACCCATCATGACCTGTGGGACTACGATGTACCGGCGCAGCCCGTCCTCGTCGATCTGGCCGATGGTCGCCCCGCCCTGATTCAACCGACCAAGCGCGGCGAAATCTTCATGCTCGACCGCCGCACCGGTGTACCGATCGCCACGGTCACGGAACGGAAGGTGCCGGTCAGCCAGGTCAAAGACGAACGGTCCTCGCCCACCCAGCCCTTCTCCACCGGATTGCCCAATTTTGCGGGCCGCGAGCCCAGCGAAAGATCGATGTGGGGGATGCTGCTGGTCGATCAGGCTTGGTGCCGCCTGCGCTTCAAGCAGGCGCGCTTTGATGGGACAATGACACCCATCGGCGATGACCGGCCCACCATCACCTGGCCCGGCGCGCTGGGCGGCAATAATTGGGGCAGCGTTGCGATCGATCCCAGCAGCAGGATAATGATTGTCAATTCCTCGCACGTCATCAACTACAACAAGCTGCTCCCGCGCGCCGTTGCGGATGCAATGGGGCTGAAGCCCGTGCCCAAACCCAGCTTCGAGAATGTTGCGGGGCCGGTCGCGCAGCAGGGCACGCCGTTTGCGGCCTCGATTGCGCCTTTTCTCTCGCCGCTCGTTGCCCCGTGCACAGAGCCGCCATATGGCCTGATCAGCGCGGTGGATCTCAACACGCGTCGGCTGCTCTGGCAGAAGCCGTTCGGCACCGCGCGGGACAGCGGGCCACTTCTGCTTTCGATCGGTCTGCCGATCCCGATGGGCGTTCCAAACATCGGTGGTGCCGTGGTGACCGCATCCGGTCTTGCCTTCATCGGCGCGACGCAGGAGCATATGATCCGCGCCTATGACATCAGGACCGGCAAGGAACTGTGGAAGGGGCGCCTGCCTGCGGGCGGCAATGCCACGCCGATCAGTTATTGGTCAGCGAAGTCTGGCAGGCAGTTCGTGGTCATTGCGGCAGGCGGCCATGCCGGCATCCTCTCTGGCTACAGCGATAAGTTGATTGCCTTTGCCCTCCCCAAACCAGCATCGAAATAAGGACTTCAGCGCATGAGGTACACAGCCATTGTCACCGGGGCTACACGCGGACTTGGGCGAGGAATTGCCCGCGGCCTGGCCTCCAAGGGCGCGACTGTGGGCGTGACCGGACGCGACGCTGCTGCGCTTGGCGACGTTTGTGCCGAGATAACGGCGCTGGGCGGCAAGGCGCTGGCGCTGGTCTGCGATCACCGCGATGATGACCAGGTGGCGGCTGCCTTTGCGCAGGCGAAGCGCGATCTGGGCGGGCTGGACATTCTTGTCAACAATGCCGCCGCGGTATATGGACAGGATCTGATTACGCCGGGGCCGTTCTGGGAAAAGCCGCTGAAGCTGGCGGACATGATCGACGTTGGGCTGCGCTCCAATTATGTCGCCGCATATCACGCAGCCCCGATCATGGCAGCAGCCGGCAGGGGCCTGATTGTCAGCATTTCCTTCTATGGGTCGGTCTCCTACTTCCACGGCGCAGCATATGGAGCCGCCAAGGCAGGAACGGACAAGATGATGGCCGATATGGCAGTCGATCTGGCAGCACATGGCGTTGCAGCCATTGCCTATTGGCCCGGGTTTGTCTTGACCGACGCGGTGAAGGCCATGCC
>JACCDH011479286.1_pt1 | contig 26560 bp, 32 predicted proteins | sample 7442481 | NCBI WGS metagenome assembly JACCDH01 (sample SAMN15323433, study PRJNA562643) | freshwater metagenome | isolation source: river surface water | place: USA:Blue River Watershed | collected 2017-08-15 | reverse complement strand
CGGGATGACGCACGAAATGCGCGCACAGAATATCGATGTGGAAATTGTCGACCTTCAGCGCCGGATAGCTGCGCGCCATCTCGGCGACGCGCTCATCCCAGTAGGGCATCGTGATCGAGATGCCATTCGACTTGGTGGCCGAGGTCAGGTGCTTCTTCGGGCGCCGCTGTGCGAGCTCGAATGCATACTTGAGAATCCGGTCGACGCCGGTGCGACTGAAGACGCTCTCCTGGAATACCACTTCGCGCGACGTGCCCTCGTACATGCGCCCGCCGACAGACGAGTACTCGCCCTCGGTATTCTCGCGCACCACATAAAAATCAATGTCACCCGGCTTGCGGTTGGCCAGCGGCGAGGGAATGCCCGGCATCAGCCGGCAGGGACGCAGGTTCACGTACTGATCGAACTCGCGACGGAATTTCAGCAGCGAGCCCCACAGCGACACATGGTCAGGGACGGTATCCGGCCACCCGACGGCGCCAAAAAAGATGGCATCGTGCCCGCCAATCTGATCTTTCCAGTTATCGGGCATCATCTGCCCGTGCCTGGCGTAATAGTCGCAGCTGGCGAAGTCAAAATGATCATAGGACAGCTTCAGACCGAATTTGCGCGCCGCTGCGTCCAGCACGCGCAGGCCTTCAGGCACCACCTCTTTTCCAATACCGTCTCCCGCGATCACTGCTATTTTTTTCATTATTTTTACTCCAGGAATTTTGCGAATCCAGATACCGGTTCGCGTTCGGTTTTCAGGGTGTTTTCTATCTTGCTATGGTCTGCATAGCCCAGTGCCATGCCGCACACCAGTTGCTCGCCATCCGGTATCTGCAGCACACGGGCGATCACCTTGTGAAACTGGGTGAATGCCGCCTGTGGACAGGTATCGAGCCCTCTTGCCCGCGCCGCGATCATCAGGCTCTGCAAGAACATGCCGTAGTCCAGCCATGATCCCTGCTCCATCACGCGGTCGATCGTGAAGATCAGTCCGACAGGGGCGTCGAAAAAACAGTAATTGCGGCCATGCTGCGCCTGCATGCCCGCCTTGTTGTCGCGTGTGAGGCCCAGCAGCGCGTACAAGTCCCACCCGATCTTGCGCCGGCGGTCGACATACGGCGACACCCATTGCTGCGGATAATAGTGATATTCCTCCTGATGCCCGGACAGCTGCGAAGGGTCCGTATAGGCGGCGAGTATCTCGCTGGACAGCCGCTGCAGGATCCCACCGGTCAGCACATACACTTTCCAGGGCTGCGTATTGGACCCCGAAGGCGCACGCGAAGCAACCTCCAGTAAGGCTTCGATATCTTCTCGTGACACGGGAGTGGGCAGAAAGGCGCGCATCGAACGCCGCGAAGTGATCGCCTGATCGACGATCCTCTGTTCGGGTGTGTTGATCATGCCGCGCCTCCACCCGTCATTTGAATAGACTCCAGCAGCGCGCGCGCCTTGTCTGGTATCGGTGTCGGCTTGCGCGTGACGCGATCAACATACACATGCACAAAATGCCCCTGCGCGGCAGCCTCACGATCATCTCCGCGAAAAATGCCGACCTCGTAGCGCACGCTGGATTTTCCCAGCTGCGCAACGCACAGCCCGGCGGTCACCGGCTCAGGGAAGGCCACTGATGAAAAATAATTGCAGTGGGTCTCGACAACCAGTCCGATCGCTTCACCATCATGAATATCCAGTGTCCCGTGCGCAATCAGGAATTCGTTTACTACCGTGTCGAACCATTGGTAATAGACGACGTTGTTTACATGGCCGTACACATCATTATCTGACCAGCGCGTGCTAATCGGAAGGAAGTGACGAAAGTGATCTCTTGTTTTTGGTGTGTCTCTCATTTTTTTATGACCACAAAAGCCACGCCTGCGGCTGCAAGCAGGATGCCAAGCGCGCCGGCCAGCGTGAATGTCTCATCGAACAGCCACCAGGCCATCAGCGCAGTGACTGCCGGCGTCAGGTACATCAGGCTGGATACGTGAGTCGCTGCGCTTTTTCTGATTAGCGCAAACAGCAGGAACATCGCGCCTATCGACAGCGCCAGCACCGCCCAGCCCAGCGCGCCGATGAATTGCGGCGTCCATTGTACTGTGGGCAGACCGGGCTCCAGCCCTTCAAACCACCAGGCCAGCGGCAGAGTCACCGCAGCCGAGGCAGCAAACTGAATCAGCGCGCCGGAACGCAGGTCGAATTTCGGGCAAAAGCGCTTCTGGTACAGAGTGCCTGCGGTGATCGAGAACAGCCCCAACGCACACAACAACACACCGGCGATGGAGGCGCCATCGAGCGTCAGCTTGTCCTTCACCACCAGCGCAACGCCAGCCAGACCCATCAGCAGGCCGATCCACTGCCGCACCGCCACGCGCTCTCCGACCCAGCGAGCCGAAAAACCAGTCAGCACCGGCTGCAGTCCCACAATCAGTGCCGCCAGCCCGGCCGGCATGCCCAGCTTGATCGCCGTCCAGACGCCGGACAGATAGCCCGCCTGCACCAGCACGCCTGCCACCGCAATGTGAGCCACTTTCCCGGCCGGCCAGGGTGCATGCAACAGCAACAAGGTGGGCAGCAGGATGACCAGAACGCCGGCGTAACGCAGCAGCAGAAAAGTCAGTGGAGGAGCATACGGCAGACCGAACTTGGCAACAATAAAGCCAGTGCTCCAGACGAGGACGAACACCAGCGGCGCAAGCGCGTCGACCAGCACGACGGAACTTCCCGAAACGGTATCGTTCAAGCTGGCTCCGTTACGCGACAGTAATGACGAGCGATGCGTATCGTCTGCAGATGCACCGCAACCGTCTCCTCGATGACACGGCCGTAGCCACCGGCCATCGCAACGGCCACCGGCAGGCCGCGCTGGCGCGCTGCCTCCATCACCATCGTGTCGCGTGCCGCCATGCCAGCCATCGTCAGACTCAGACGACCCAGCCGGTCGCCTTCGAAAGGATCGGCGCCCGCGAGAAAAATCAGTAACTGCGGATCGAATCGCGAGAACATTTGCGTCAGTGCCAGCTCCAGCTGTGCGAGATACTCTGCATCGCCGGTGCCGTCAGGCAGCGCGACGTCAAGGTCACTGACTGCCTTGTCGAACGGGTAATTCCGTTCGCCGTGCATCGACAACGTGAACACGGAATCATCTTTTTCAAGAATGGCCGCCGTGCCATCGCCCTGATGCACATCCAGATCGATGATGGCGACGCGGCTTGCCCGTCGTTCAGCCTGCATCAGCCGGGCGGCGATCGCCGCATCATTGAATACGCAAAATCCCTGCCCCCGGTCAGCATGCGCATGATGGGTGCCGCCGGCCAGATTGATGCCCACTCCCTCGGCCATCGCGGCGCGGCAGGCCGCAATGGTGGCACCCGCCGAACGCCGCGATCGTTCCACCATCTCTGGCGACCAGGGAAATCCAATGGCCCTCTGTTCACTCACGCTGAGCAGGCCAGCGCTGACGCGTTGTACGTAGTCCGGGTGGTGGGCGAGCGCCAAAACGCCATCGCTGGTGCGGGGCGCTTCCTCAAAGATCACCTCGGGCAGTGCGACCGCAACCGACTCGCGCAGCATCCGGTATTTCTGCATCGGGAAACGATGGCCGGGAGGCAGAGGCAGCACAAAACGGTCGCTGTAAAAAGCTTTCAAAATTTCGTCTCGCAAAACAAGGGCGGGCGTTGCGGCACATATCGTAACTCAGTCGGTCACCCCGCACCGGGCCGCAGAGCGAAGCACAACCATCTGGAGGATAAACAGGGCAACCGATGAGCCATCGCAATGAAGCCCGTCCACGAATGTTGTTCCATCCTTTGCATGAAACGCGCAACCGTTTCCGGCACAGACACCCGAACTCTCAACCCCAATGACAGAGGAGCACAGATGCCCATCCCGACCGAGCACATATCCACCGCGGCACGCCACCAGGTGCAGGCACAGCTGGGGCTCGCCACCTGCCTAGCCGACACCCTGATCGACAGCATGCACAAGATGATCGGCCTGAACCTGAACGCCGCCAAAGCAAGCCTGGACACTTCGCTGGCCGGCACGCAGCGCCTGCTCGCAGCGAGAGATCCGCAGGAATTCTTCAGCCTGAGCGCGCATCAGGCGCAGCCGCAGGCAGAGATCGTGCTCACATACGGCCGCCATCTCGCAAGCATTGCCTCGGGTGCGCAGGTCGAACTGACGCGAGCCGCCGAAGACCAGGTCAATCAGTCCAGCCGGCAGATGGTCAATCTGATCGACGAATTCGGAAAGCTCGCGCCAGCCGGCTCGGAAGGTGCGCTGTCGTTCATGAAATCCGCACTCGACAATGTCAGCGCCAGCGTCGGGCAGATTGCCCGCAACAGCAAGATCGCCGTTGAAACAATGGAGCACAACCTGAAAATGGCCCGGGTTCAGGCTGGGCAGACACAGACAAAAAGCGGTCGCACCAGGAAGTGATCGCGACGCTGTTTCTCTGCCGTTAGAGTTTGCTGATCGCAGGCGGCCGTGACACGCTCAGGCAGCCTGTTTTCTCAGCGCCCGCTCGACACACTCCCCAAGCCGGGAAAAATGCTTGAGCGCGGAGCGCGACAGCCGCACATGCTTTCGGCGCGCATCGTCGGCTGTCTGCAGCTCTATCCAGCCCTTCTCGCGCAGCGCATGAACCCGCGCATGCAGCATTGCGGGCGAACCCAGTTCATGCAGACTGGTGAGATCTTTGACAGGCAGCTCCCGCTCCTGGTACTCGGAGAGCGCGACGAATTCCAGCATCTTCTGCTCGACCGGATGCAGCACCATCCAGGCAGAAGAGCGATTGACCGTGCTGGCCAGTTCCAGAAAACGCAGATACGGGTGAGCCTTTTTCATAACGAGGTTTTTGTTGTGTGGTTATAATCGGATGAAAAGGACTTATTGCACGTTCATGATAAGTGCTGCCGCTCCCGCCGAGCGAGACTGAGCGGTTTTAATTAAGCTAAGCCGGCCTTAACCCCCGTAACAAAAAGAATAAAAAATACGGTTGAATCGCTCTTTGCGTGTCTTTTTGTACTTACTCTCGGTAAGTGATAACCTTGCATTTAAAGCAAACCGCAGAGACGCCGCCGACTTTCACGAACATCGCATGATCTCAACACTGCAAATTGTCTCCGTCGGCACCTCCGCCCTGCTCTACTACGGTTTTTTTCATCTGAATGAATGGCTGTTCTCTGCACTGGAGGTCCACAGGGGCGCCAACTGGATCTTTCTTCCGGCCGGACTGAGACTGCTCAATACGCTGGTGCTGGGCGGCGAAGGTGCCATCGGCCTGCTGATTGCATCATTCGCACTGTCTTTCGGTTTGGTGCATAGCGACCCGATCACCGCCGCCGTCTCGCCGTTCATCTCTGCCGGTGCGCCGTACCTGATTTATCGCTTCGCACTCGCAAGGGGATTACCCTCGACACTGGAAAAACTGACGCCCGCGTCACTCTCGGTTCTAATCGTCATGTATGCCGCGGCCAGCTCATCTCTTCATTCGATCTGGTATTCGATGAGAGGCGTGTCGCAGAGTTTTTTGTCGGGCTTTTCAGCGATGTTCATCGGCGACCTGATCGGAACGCTGATCATGGTCTACCTGATCAAGCTGCTGCTGATGCTGTGGGACAGACGGCGAAAGCCCCCTGCCTGATTCCGCATCAGCACACCTTGTTCGGCCCCGCAACGCACCAACAAGCAGCAAATTCCTAGCAGTCTCCCCGGTTTGGGGCGCAGCCCAGAGAAAATCTGCTGAAATCAGCGCCTGCTTCGTCGTTACTCGTGGTGGCACGGTAGCTGCTAATCATGTAACAGACAAGCTTGTACTTTCCGGCGCGAGCGTAGCCGAATCAGCAACCATAGTAAAAATGAAATATTCTGCCGCACAGCCCGGCTCGCTCATGAGACAAGCTGGTCATGACTTCTCCGGTCCATCAAGTGGTGCAACGCCAGACAATGCGCCGGCCCATTTGCTCGCGTCGCTGACCCTGGGCTTCGCCAGCGATGGCAGTGCGACCCGTCTGACTCGCAGAGAGCATCTCGGGCCGCTGCTGGTGCAAAAACCCCTGTATCCGGAAGGCCCTGAGTGCTGCCATGCGGTGATCATTCATCCTCCCGGCGGGGTCGTTGGCGGAGATGAACTGAGGATTGGCGCTCATGCAGGAAAGGGCGCCCATGCATTGCTGACCACCCCGGGCGCCGCCAAGTGGTACCGATCCAATGGCAAGCTATCGCGTCAGCGTCTCGACATCACGGTGGGCCGGGGTGGGATACTCGAGTGGCTGCCGCAAGAAACCATTCTTTTCAATGAAGCTGACGTCGTCTTCGATAACCGCATAGCACTGCAGCCGGACGCCCGCTACCTGGGTTGCGAAATTCTCTGCTTCGGTCGTACCGCATCCGGAGAGCGCTTCAACAAGGGTCGCATTCGCCAGTCTTTGAGAATTCACTCAGAGGGCAAACCCCTGTTCGTCGAGCAGGGCACGCTCATGGGTGACAGCGCGATGATGAACGGCGCGCTTGGCCTGTCCGGACATACCGTGTGCGCAAGCCTCATGGGTGTCGGTGCGTTGTCGGGCAGCACCCTGCTTGGCCGATTACGGGAGTCCTGCGCTCCGCTCGCCGGCGAGGGCGCAAAGTTTGGCGCAACCCAGTTGAAATCCGTAGTGCTGGTCCGGTATCTCGGTAACTCGAGCGAGATGGCGCGCCGCGTAATGATTGCCGCATGGCGCGTACTGCGTCCTGCGCTGCTTGGGCGCGAAGCCACCGAACTGCGCATCTGGAACACCTGACTTCGACGTATCGATCTCCTGAGGACGCTGAATGGAACTGACACCCCGCGAAAAAGACAAGCTGCTGATTTTCACCGCGGCGCTGCTCGCAGAGCGCCGCAAGGCACGCGGACTGAAACTGAATTATCCAGAGGCCGTGGCGCTGATTACCGCCACCATCATGGAAGGCGCGCGCGATGGCAAGACTGTCGCCGAGCTGATGTCCGAGGGCACGCACATACTGAGCCGTGCCGATGTGATGGAAGGTGTGCCGGAGATGATTCCGGATATTCAGGTGGAAGCGACTTTTCCTGACGGGACCAAGCTGGTCACCGTGCACCATCCGATACCCTGATCCCTGCAGAACAAGCTACGGAGCGAATAATGATCCCAGGAGAGATGTTGATCGAAGATGGCGAGATCATCCTTAACACCGGACGTGCAACAGCGACCGTGAAAGTCGCCAACAGCGGCGACCGGCCAATACAGGTCGGTTCGCATTTTCATTTTTTTGAGACCAATCCGGCCCTGTTGTTCGATCGCAATATCGCCTATGGCATGCGACTGAACATTGCTGCGGGCACTGCCGTGCGATTCGAGCCCGGACAGGAACGCACGGTAGAGCTGGTAGCGTTGGCGGGTGAACGTACCGTGTACGGATTCAACGCAAAAATCATGGGCAAACTGAAAGAGGCTGCCCGATGAGCAAGATATCGCGCAAAGCCTATGCAGAAATGTTCGGCCCGACCACCGGTGATCGCATCCGTCTCGCCGATACCGAACTCTTCATCGAGATAGAAAAAGACCATACCACCTATGGCGAAGAAGTGAAATTCGGCGGCGGCAAGGTGATCCGGGACGGCATGGGCCAGTCACAGCGTCCGCACAAGGAGGTGATGGATACCGTGATCACCAATGCAGTGATTCTCGATCACTGGGGCATCGTCAAAGCGGACATCGGTATCAAGGAAGGCCGGATTGCTGCCATCGGCAAGGCGGGCAACCCGGATATTCAGCCTGACGTGACGATAGCCATTGGCGGCGCCACTGAGATCATCGCCGGCGAGGGCATGATCATCACCGCAGGTGGTATCGATACGCATATTCACTTCATCTGTCCGCAGCAGATCGAAGAAGCGCTGATGTCCGGCGTGACCACGATGATAGGCGGAGGAACGGGACCGGCCGTTGGCACAGCAGCGACCACCTGCACTCCCGGGCCCTGGCACATTCATTCGATGCTGTCCGCAGCGGATGCCTTCCCGATGAATCTCGGCTTTCTCGGCAAGGGCAATGTCAGCCTGCCACTGCCGCTCGAGGAACAGATCCGTGCCGGCGCGATCGGATTGAAGCTGCATGAAGACTGGGGCAGCACCCCGGCCGCGATCGACAACTGTCTGAGCGTCGCCGACAAGATGGACATTCAGGTAGCGATACACTCCGACACGCTGAACGAAGGCGGCTTTCTGGAGCATACGCTGGCAGCATTCAAGGACCGCACCATCCACACCTTCCACACCGAAGGCGCCGGCGGTGGACATGCGCCGGATATCATCGCGGCGGTGGGTCAGGGGAATGTGCTGCCCTCATCCACCAACCCGACGCGACCCTATACAGTGAACACGCTGGATGAGCATTTGGACATGCTGATGGTCTGCCATCATCTCGACCCGGCCATCACCGAAGATATCGCGTTTGCCGAATCCCGCATCCGGCGCGAGACAATCGCGGCCGAAGATATCCTGCATGATCTGGGCGCGATCTCGATGATGTCATCCGATTCGCAGGCGATGGGCCGCGTCGGCGAGGTCATCCTTCGCACCTGGCAGACAGCGCACAAAATGAAAATCCAGCGGGGCGCACTGCCGGAGGACAGCCGGCGGAATGACAATTTCCGGGCGAAACGCTATATCGCCAAGTACACGATCAATCCGGCCATTACCCACGGCATTTCGCATGTGGTCGGCTCGATCGAGACCGGAAAAATCGCCGATCTTGTGCTGTGGAAGCCAGCCTTTTTTGGCGTAAAACCATCAATGATTCTGAAGAGCGGGATGATCGCCGCCGCGCAGATGGGCGACCCGAATGCCTCGATACCGACACCGCAGCCTGTGCATTACCGGAAGATGTTCGGCGCCTACGGCGGCGGACTGAAGACCTCGTTCACTTTCCTGTCACAGGCCGCTCATGAAGCGGGTGTTGCCCAGACGCTGAAGCTGAACAAGCCCGTGATCGCCGTGAAGAACATGCGCAAGCTGCGCAAGTCCGACATGATCCACAACAGCTACGCACCCACAATGGAAGTTGATGCCGAAACCTATGAGGTGAGAGCCGATGGCCAATTGCTGGTGTGCGAGCCGGCGAAAGTGCTGCCGATGGCGCAGAGATATTTTCTGTTCTAGAGAACACAAACCCGAGCAGCCGTTGCCCTGAAAAACCACTGAGTTTTCCCATGCTTACCATCCACACCAAAGTAGACCAGGCTGACCATATCGCCGGCGACCTGATTCTCCCTTACGATCAGCGTGAAAAAAGCCGCCTTCGCGCAGCGCTTTCATCGGGCGAAGAAATTGCGGTATTTACCGTGCGCGGCACGGTGCTTCGCGATGGCGACCTGTTGCTCGGCGATGATGGCCGCATTGTGCGCATCGTCGCTGCCGCCGAGCCAACCTATCGTGTCGAATGTCCGGACTCACATGCCCTGCTGCGCTGCGCATTCCATCTGGGTAATCGCCACACACAGGCGCAAGTCGGCAAAGGCTTTCTTCGCATTCGCAAAGACCCGGTACTGAAGGATATGCTGACCGGCCTTGGGGCGAAGGTCACTGAAGAGCTTGCGCCATTCGAACCCGAATCCGGCGCTTACGGAGGCAGTCATCATCACGATGGGCAGCATCACCTGCTGGCTCCCGTGCCTGTGCGCCAGAAAATCCATCGTCCCGGCGACAAATAGGACCCCGGCTTGAATCTGAACCGTACTGCTTTGCTGCATCTGCTGCAGCTGTGCAGCCCCTCACTGCCGGTGGGCGCCTACAGCTATTCGCAGGGACTGGAGGCAGCCATGGAAGCAGGCATCGTGATCGACGAGACGACCGCAAAAGCATGGATCGTCAGTATGCTCAATGAAGTGGTGTCGCGATTTGAAGCCCCGGTCACGCTGCGTCTGATCACCGCATTCTCATCGAATGACGAACAGGCAGTCCGCTACTGGAATGATTTTTTTATTGCGTCGCGTGACAGCTCGGAATTTCGCGCAGAGACGATTCAGATGGGTTACTCGCTGGCCAGGCTGCTGGCCGACCTCTGCAAAGAAAAGCGAGAGATCCTGGCACTGCTGAGCGGTCTCACTGACGTTCCCTTCCCGACGGCTCTGGCCGCAGCCTCGGTGGCACTGGAGGTGCCGACCGAAGAAACACTATTGGGAATGCTGTTCTCATGGGCGGAAAACCAGGTGCTGGCATGCGTGAAATCCGTGCCGCTGGGTCAGGTGGCGGGCCAGCGGCTGCTGCTGTCGCTGCGACCGGACATCGAAAATGCGGCGAGCATTGCACAAACACTGGCCGACGATGAATTCTCGAATTGGTCGCCCGGACTGTCTATCCTCTCGATGCAGCACGAGGTGCAGTACAGCCGGCTGTATCGATCCTGATTACTCCAACACACAGACTGAGAAAGATCACAGATGAACACCCCGAATCCCCTGCGCGTCGGCATTGGCGGCCCCGTCGGCTCCGGCAAGACTGCGCTATGCGAAATGCTGTGTAAAAAAATGCGCGATCGCTATGACATGGCAGTGATCACGAACGACATCTACACAAGGGAAGACATGGAGATCCTGCTGCGCGCCGATGCGCTGCCGGCAGAACGACTGATGGGGGTCGAAACCGGCGGCTGTCCGCACACCGCCATTCGCGAAGATGCGTCAATCAATCTGGAGGCGATTGCACGCATGAGCGCCGATTTCCCCGACCTTGACCTGATACTGGTCGAGTCCGGCGGCGACAATCTGGCGGCCACCTTCAGCCCTGAACTGTCAGACCTGACGATTTATGTGATCGATGTCGCTGGCGGAGAAAAAATCCCCCGCAAAGGCGGTCCCGGCATCACGCGCTCCGATCTGCTGATCATCAACAAAACCGATCTCGCGCCACATGTCGGCGCCAACCTCGACATCATGGCCGCCGATGCAAGGAAGCAGCGCGGCGAACGTCCTTTCGTGTTCACCAATCTGCGCAAGGGCGATGGCGTGGATCAGGTGATCGACTTCATCCGCAAGCAGGGCTTGCTGGACGAAGGCTAGAGGGCCTCTAGCGGACATATTCCTGTCGCAATTGCTCAAGACCGGCGATCATCTTCGCATAGGCCAGCTCCACCGCTGAAGGATCACCTTTGACGCCCAGCTCGATATGACGGCGGCGCTTGCCATCCCCGACGCTGGGCAAACTGAATACCTTGATGCCGGCGAACTCAGCCTCCAGCGCCTCCATCAGCGGCGTGAGTGTTGATTCAATGCCGTCGTAGACGATCACCGATTTTTCCGCATGTGCGATCTGATGGAACAGGTCTGCATGATGTGTATCCAGTGCCCAGGCCATCATCGGTGCCGCCATCACCGGGAATCCCGGCACAAAATAATGGGCACCGCCCTGCGCATTGCGCATCGCGAAGCCGGGAATCTTGTTGAATGCGTTCGGAATGATCTCTGCCCCAACGGGGAATTCACCCATCTTCAGCCGATGCTGATTGTCCGGCGCATTCAGGTCAACTTCCTTGCCGGCCTCTTTTGCCATCTCGACGATACGCTCCTGAATTTTTTCTTTCGCCTCGGAATGCAGCACCAGCGGCAGACCCAGCGCGGCGGCTGCGCACTGGCGGGTGTGATCGTCCGGCGTTGCGCCGATCCCGCCACAGGAAAAAACAATATCTGCACTGTTCATGGTGCGCCGTAGCGTGTCCGTGAGACGCACCGGATCGTCACCCAGATATTCCGCCCACGACAGAGAGAGGCCGCGCTCGGACAATAACTCGATGATTTTTGCGAGGTGCTTGTCGCTGCGCTTGCCCGATAAAATTTCGTCGCCGATGATGATGATGCCGAATCCCATGTTCGCCCCGCCTTCAAAAATAATTATTTTTCCTGATGTCTGTCGTCTCGCGCCACTGCCCGGATTTCGTCCGCCGGCCCGGCGTCTATCACGCGGTCAGGGTCGATGCTGGCCGTGAACGTGCCGCGCAGTCTTGCCAGCGCATCCAGACAATAATGCTGGAACCACAGTCCGCTGAACACAAAGATCAGCAGGTACAGCCAGATTGCAACGGCGGCCAGTACCGGGAAAAAAATCACTGACATCACGCCACCCAGCCATAACAGTCCGGGCGCGGCACCCAGACTCCCGGTCGCCACGCCGATGACCAGCAGAGTAAAACGCTGCGACGTGCGAACCGTGATCAGCTCTTCTTTGTCGGCGAAGTCAGCCAGCGCATCGTAGGACATTACCCGGCACGTCAGCCAGCCCCAGAGCAGCGGCTGCACGATCAGCGCAAACAGCGGCACGAGATTAAGTGGCAGCGTGACCAGCCACGCCAGCAGAAACACGATCAGCGATGACAGCGACACCCACAGGCTGCCACCGAAAGAACCGCCATGCCGACGCTCCAGCTGAGGGTAATAATGACGCCCTACATGAGTGGCGATCGCCGGCATTGCCAGCGCCCCGACCAGCAGCAGGGCGGTGACGATCATGAACGGCAGCAGCAGCCACATCGCCAGCAGCGGCACCAGCAGCGCATGCAGCGACGACAGTCCGAGCGAGTCCAGCAGCTCCGCGCTCTGGCGAAACAGTCCGTAGTCCGAGAACCACGCATGCAACTGATCGATCAGGGGCTGCAGTCCCTGCCACAGCGCCAGACCCCACAAGGCCAGCGCGAGAACGAAGGGCAGCACGGTCATCAGCAGCATCCGTGGATGCATCTGGGACAGCAATGCGCGAAAGAATGTTCTGAAAAGAGGTGTCATGATCAGCGGCCAATTGCGGAATTATAAGAGCCTGTGCAGCGATGCGGACTGACGGGCTTGGTACGACCATGCTGCTATAGTTCAGGGTCTTGTTCACCCGGGCGCCGCGCTTCGCGCCGACCTATTAGAAGGATTCATCATGTCCCAGACCACCACTGCCTCCGGGCTGATCTACGAAGAACTGACGCTGGGCGAAGGCAATGAGGCCAGCGCAGGGGATTTTGTCAGCGTCCACTACACCGGCTGGCTGCAAAATCCGGACGGCAGCGCAGGAGAGAAATTCGATTCCAGCGTGGATCGCGACGAGCCTTTCGAATTCCCGCTCGGCGCCGGGCATGTGATCCGTGGCTGGGACGAGGGTGTGCAGGGCATGAGGGTCGGCGGCAAGCGCCGGCTGGTGATCCCGGCAGAGCTCGGCTATGGTGCGCGCGGCGCGGGCGGCGTGATTCCGCCGAACGCGACGCTGATCTTCGATGTGGAATTGCTGGAGATCTAGTCGGGATCGACGCCGAACACCTTGGCCATGTTCTTTGTCACCTGCTCCTCGATCTTCTTTGCAAAACTTTTCAGCATGATGCCAAGGCTCAGCTCCAGTGTCGCCGCGCCCTCGGCAAGAGCCAGCGTGCCGGCAAACCCGGTCCGCTTGAAGGCCAGCACATCACCCTGCCATTCCCAGCTCATTTCATAATCGGCCTGCATCTGATCGGCAACTTTCTGCGCGGCGGCGCGGGCGTCGTCCATGGACAGCGCGTGCGCCTGCACGATGGTGATATCGGCCATCCGGCCCTCCTGAATTATTGTTTGAATGTGTCCGGATTGAGCAGATTGGGCGGCCGCTGTCCTGACAGTGCAGCGATCAGGTTATCGGCAGTGAGAAAAGCCATCGCCCGGCGCGTCGGAACCGAGGCGCTGCCAATATGCGGCGTCAGCACGACATTCTTCAGCGAGAGGAATTCCGGATTGAATGCGGGCTCGTTCTCGAACACGTCAATGCCGGCCGCGCCGATCTGACCGGACTTCAGCGCCGCAATCAGTGCCGCGTCATCGACGATGCCGCCGCGCGCGATGTTCACCAGTGTTGCTGTCGGCTTCATCATCGACAATTGTTTCGCGCCGATCAGATGATGCGAAGCCGGCGAGTAAGGCAACACCAGAATGACATGGTCAGCCGTGCGCAGCAATTCTTCCATGCCCAGATACTGCGCATGGTTGGCCGCGGCTTCGAGCTCCGGAGCGAGACGGCTGCGGTTGTGGTAGACCACTTTCATGTTGAAGCCCATCGAACGGCGCGCAATCGCCTGCCCGATACGCCCCATGCCGATGATGCCCAGCGTGCTGCCATGCACGTCGGCACTCAGAAAATCGTCGTAGCGCCATTTCTTCCACTGTCCGGCGCGCAGGAAATGCTCCGACTCGCTGACCCGGCGGGTTGCCGCCATCATCAGCGTCCAGCCGAAGTCCGCCGTGGTTTCGTTCAGCACATCGGGCGTATTGGTCACCATGACGCCCGCTGCGGTCGCTGCAGGCACGTCGATATTGTTGTAACCGACCGCCATATTGCACACGGCTTTCAGACCCGGACATGCAGCGAACAGCTCGCCGGCGAAACGGTGGGTGGGATTGGCGAACACGCCCGCCTTGTCCTGAAGCCGGCGCGTCAGCTCGGCTTCATCGTAGGTTTCGTCAGTCTGATTGTGCTCGACCTCAAAATGCTCGGACAGATAATCGATCACCTCAGGAAAAGTCTCGCGCGTGACCAGCACCTTGGGTTTCATGTTCTTCGGACTCCGTGGAGAATTGACGGGCTAGCGGGTACGGCGATGTTCAGGCGCCGCGCACAAGAATCACATGTACGCGATACGGGCCGTGCGCACCCAGCACGATGGTCTGTTCGATATCACCGGTGCGTGACGGCCCTGAAATAAAATTGGTCGCGCGCGGCAGCCCGCCGCGCTCCTGCTTTGCGAGCGCAAAAGCATCTTCCATCGACCGCACGATGCGGCTGACCGGGATGACCGCGATATGCGTCTCCGGCAGCAGCGCTGCCGACGCATAGGTGTCGGCACCAGAGAGCAGCATCAGCGTGCCCGTCTCGGCAATCGCGCAAAAGCAACCGGTGATGCCCACCAGATCCTGATCGACAGGCGGACGGAATTCCACGGCCAGTCCGGCCTGCTGCCAATCCAGCGAGGACATCGTCTCCCATGCAATCGCGCTCGGAGCTACGCCCAGCCCGCTCAGATATCGCGCCGCGGCTGCGGGCACATCGGCCAGCGTCTGCACCTCGTCAATGGTCTGCGATGTGCGCTCGGCCTGCTGGCGAAAACGACCGACCAGATCGGTTCCGATGTCGGGTTGCGGGCCGGCGCTGCTGGAAACCAGATAGCTTTGTGCCGCTTCCAGTTCGGCGGCAGTCGGTTCGGTCGGGCGCTGCTGGGCTTTGCGGATGCGGCTGAATATGGCTTTGCGGGCGGCAGAAGTATCCATGATCTCCTCTTGTAATGGCTTGATTCTACCTCGGCAACACTCCGCGCGAGACGCAGGCCGCATGAGTAAATTTCAGAGGCGCTGGCTAAAAATATTCACTGCGCCAGCCTGAAAAACCCGAATCCCTGCCCGGGAAGCACCCGCAGCACGCCGCAGACCGTCAACAGCGTGCAGCACGCGGGCATTAGCTTATTTAAAAACCATCTAAACCGAATTTGTGGGGCACCCCGGTTTGCCTTAAAATACAAGGCTTTGCGATTGAAGCACCGGGCGAGGCGCCTGCAGACCTGCAGAGCCGGCCTTTGTTTCAAAAATATTTACAGATAGGACCCCTATGACCCACGTTGTAACCGAATCGTGCATCCGCTGCCGTTACACCGACTGCGTGGATGTATGCCCGGTGGATTGCTTCCGCGAAGGCCCGAATTTTCTCGCGATTGATCCGGACGAGTGCATTGATTGCGCCGTCTGCGTCGCCGAGTGCCCGGTCAATGCCATCTATGCGGAAGAAGATGTTCCGGGTGACCAGCAGCAGTTCATCAAGCTCAATGTGGAACTGGCGCGCAAATGGCCATCGATCACCAAGTCCAAATCGGCGCTGGCCGAGGCCGATGACTGGAAAGACGTGAAAGAAAAGCTCCAGTACCTCGAACGCTGATCCGGACGCTGCACGCGTTGCCGCAAGCGGCGCGGTGCACAGCAGCAGGCATTGCCCCTGACCCCGGCCCAAGGCCGGGGTTGGTATTTGAAAGAAAGCTCTCCCAAGTATGAATACCTCAGTCAACACCCCGATAGAAACTGATGCCGTCATCGTCGGCGCCGGCCCGGTGGGCCTGTTTCAGGTCTTTGAACTCGGCCTGCTGGAAATCAAAGCGCATGTGATCGATTCGCTCACCGCCGTCGGCGGCCAGTGCGTCGAGCTCTATCCCGACAAGCCTATTTATGACATCCCGGCCGTGCCCGTCTGTACCGGTCAGGAACTCACTGACAATCTGCTCAAGCAGATCGAGCCTTTCGAGCCGACTTTCCACCTTGGCCAAGAGGTCACCATTGTCGAAAAGCGCGACGATGGACGCTTCAATCTTGAAACGTCGACTGGCACCCGTTTCATCACCAAGACCATCTTCATCGCCGCCGGTGTCGGATCGTTCCAGCCGCGCACACTGAAAGTCGATGGCATCGAAACGTTCGAGGGCAAGCAGCTGTTCTATCGCGTCAAAGATCCGTCGCGCTTCGCCGGTCGCAATATTGTGATCTGTGGCGGTGGCGACTCCGCGCTCGACTGGGCGCTGGATCTGCACGGCAAGGCCGAGTCCGTGATCGTCGTCCACCGTCGCGAAGAATTCCGTGCGGCGCCGGCCTCGGTCGCCAAAATGAAAGAGCTGTGCGAACAGATGGAGATGCAGCTGTTGATCGGGCAGGTCACCGGCTTCGAAGCGGAAGGCGATACGCTCAGCGAGATCAAGGTCACTGGCGCCGATGGCGTCACGCGCCGCCTGCCGCTCGATGATCTGCTGGTGTTCTTCGGCCTGTCGCCCAAGCTCGGCCCGATCGCCGAGTGGGGCCTGGAGATCGAGCGCAAGCAGCTCGCCGTCGACACCGAGAAATTCGAGACCAATATTCCCGGTATTTTTGCGGTGGGTGATATCAACACCTACCCGGGCAAGAAGAAACTGATACTCTCCGGCTTCCATGAGGCCGCGCTTGCCGCTTTCGGTGCTGCGCCCTACATTTTCCCCGAGAAGAAAATCCACATGCAGTACACGACGACCTCGCCGAAGCTGCACAAGATCCTCGGCGTGGAAACGCCTGTGTTCGACTGATATTCTTAGGCCAACAAAAATCCCGGACATGTCCGGGATTTTTTATGAAACCTCGTCGGGTATTCTGGCTGTCAGTCGTAATTTTTGTCTGGATCGGGCCTTCTGCTTTTGTCGCCAGCGGATAAAACCCGTCACGAACAGCAACAGCGGCACAAAACCCGATGCGAATGCAAGCCAGCGGCCGGCAAGCCCGAAGGCTTCACCATTATGCAGCGGATGCAGCCAGTCGAGCACCACATTGCCGGCGGCATTTTCTGCGGGATCACGCACAGCCAGTATCTCCCCGCCATACGGATCCAGCCATACCCGTGTTTTCGGAAAACGCCGTCCCGGCTCCCCCGGCTGATGCAAGCGAATACTGATCGGTCCTTCGCCGATACCCGGCACATCGACCCAGCGCAAATCCGCTTCAGGAAAATATTCGCGCGCGATCGCCACCGCATCATCCAGATCAATGAGCACCGCAGTATCAACACCAGCGTATGCAGCCACCTCAGGCATGGGTTTCACGACCAGCACGCCGTCCAGCAGACTGCGCGTCTGCTCCGGCAGCGCGAGGCCGGCTCCGGTCAGCGCGAGCACGATCAGCAGCACTGCGCCATAAGCGCCACCCAGTACATGCAGATCATAGTTGCGTCGCACCGCGCCTTCCCGGAGCTCAGGCCGTAATACGGCACGCCAGCGTGTCAGGGATGGCCACCACAGCCACAGACCCGATATCAGCGAAAGCAGCATCACCAGCCCGATGATGCCGACCATCAGCTTGCCAGTCGTATCGAACAGCAGCGTGTAATGCAGGTCGTAGATCCAGGTCACCAGATAATCACCCCAGATGCGGTCACTGGTTCTTTGAAGCGTCACAGGATCCAGTGTGACCATCAACGGCGAAAATGAGCGTCCGTCACGCTCTGCAGGGTGCGCGTAACGCGCGATGACAGGCGTGTTTTCATTCAGCGGCAGCTCGATGCGCCATCCTCCCTCCCGCTCCGGATACCAGCCCCTGAGCCGGTCCGCCACCGCCTGCACTGACGCGATCTGTGCGGCCGGTGCCGAGGGACGCAGCACGGGATTCAACGCACGATCGATCTCGGGATAAAACACCAGCAGACTGCCGGTGAGACCGAGCAATGCAAACACGGCACCCAAGGCAAGTCCAGTCCACAGATGCAGATTCAGCCACCACCGGCGCGCACGCTTCATGGCTTACATCCTGATCAGCAGCGAGGCATGGATCGCCCGTCCTGCTCCCGGCGAGTGCAGAGACTGCGTGCCGTCGTACCACACATACTCATGGTAGCGATCGAACAGGTTGCGCACCTGAAGCCCGGCGCTCACTGCCTTGCTGATCTGGTAGGTGGCCGACGCGTTGGTCAGCAGAAAATCGCCGAAGCGTCCTGTACTGTTGGTACGCTCGAGGTAGTAGCTGCTCTGGCCGTTGGCCCAGACCGAGTAGCGCAGCCGCTCGTCGTGCTGATAATCCGCGCCAAGGTTGTAGATAACGCGCGGCACGTGATCGATCTCCTTGCCCTCGGTGGTCAGTGAACTGGCGTCAGCCTTCAGTATCTCGGAGCGTTGCAGCGCACCCGCGATCCAGAAGTTCAGCCGCGATGAGGGCCGCGCGTTGAGTTCGACATCAACGCCCTGCCGCCGCGTCTTGCCGATATTCTCGGCATCATTCGCCGGATCATTCAGCTTGCGCCGGGCCTCATTGCTCGCGGTTTGCTGCCATAGCGCGACGCGTGCATCCAGCCATGCAGAATGCCGGAATTTGATGCCGGCTTCCCAGCCCTGATTGATCGACGGCGCGAGATCACTGTTCTGATTGACTTTGTACGACGCAGTGCCAACGCCCACCTGAAAGCTGCGGCCCAGATTGCCATAGACAGACAGCGCGTCTGATATTTTGTACATCGCGCTCAGCTTCGGTTGTCTGATCAGACCGTAATCATTAACGTCATAGCGCGCGCCATTCAGGCGGTTGGTGTATTCGCCCGAGATCGTATCGATGCGCAAAGCTGGCGTGACCGTCAGCCGCTCCGATGGCTGCAGCATCGCCTGCACAAAACCGCCCAGTGTATTGAAATCGAATTGCTGATTCCGGGTCTGAGCGGTTCTGCTCTGCAGCAGCGTGCTGTAGCGCTCGCTGCGATTGTCCTGCCGCTCGGCATCGACGCCACCAGTCAGAGTCAGCTCGCCGAACGCGGTATGGCCGGCCTGCCAGCTGGCGCTGGCCGACGCGCCCACATGCGTCTCGTCGACAAGGCGCTCCTGCTGCAAAGCGCCCGCCGAGAATCGCACGTAACGCCTGTCAGTCAGATCATTCAGGTAAATCTGCGCGCTGGCGACGAGATCATCGCGCAGTGCGCTTTTTCCCTGCAGCGCAAGCTGGGTCATCTGGCGTCTGTCTTCATCCGACGCATTGTGCGCCGGCGACTGATGCGGATCTGCCGCAGCCTGAGCACGGGTCAGATAGCCGGCTTCCTGCGCATTGGCCTCCGCATGGCGGGCGATCAGCCCGAACTGATGACGGTGGTCTTCACTGTGCAGGAACCACTTTCCAGAAAACGCCGCATTCTCGGCATCGGAATGTCTGCGGTATCCACGGGTGTTCATGTAGCTGACCGCATAGTTCTGCGTCAGCCGGCCATCATCCTTACCTATCGCCGCCTGCAGATCACGCGTATTGAAACTTCCGTAACCCACACGTCCGAGCTGATAATTACCGCCTGATTTAGTCACGATGTTGGCATTGCCTGCGATATTGTGCAGGCCATAGCGCGGATCATTGGTGCCTTTGACGACCTCGATGGCGTCAATATCCAGGCGCGGCGCAAGATCAATGTAGGGCATATTGCCGTCATTGCTGTTCGAGGGAATGCCATCGATCAGCAGTTTGACCGCATTGATCTCGCCTTCTCCGTTAAACGCCCGCATCGACAGCTTGCCCGAAGTCGTGCCCTGACCGAAGCTCGTGAGCATCACGCCCGGCACCTGATCGAACAGCTGCCAGTTATTGGCGACCGCCTGCTGTTCGATGCGCTCGGCTGGCATCACATTGACCGACGTGTACAGGCTGCTGGCAGCCAGCGGATCATGGCTGGCGGTGACGACAACCTCGCCCAGAGTCATCAGCGTCGTCGCCGCAACAGTGCGCGCCTCCTGCGCGCTGGCGGCCGATGCCGAGAACAAGCAAAGCACGGCCAGCCGGACTGGTGTGCATGTGAAATTCACTCTCATTGTTTTTCCAGATGAACAGCCTGAACCGCAGATGCTGGCTGCGGTCGGGCAATAAAAATGAGCACAGGCCTGCGCAACGAGCGCGGCCGGCAAGTTCAGGCAGGGGAAAAATCAGAGCGGAGGTGCCCGGGAGAGAATGGAGTGACCGGCATACCAGCGATGCACAGACTGGGAGGTGAGGGTAAGCGCTACGTCGCGCAGCGCAGTATAAAGATGAGTGCGTGCGTCGAAATCGGGGGTCGCGCCGGTCGACGCGCACATCTGACAGTGATCATGCGCGGTCTGATGCTGCGCAGGTTCACCGTCCGGCTGCGCCAGCTTCACCCACTGCATGCCGCTGGCCGCACAAATCTCGATCCAGCCGGCCTTGCTCGCCGCGCCAAAAGCCGCCCACGACGGCATCACCACCTGCATCAGCAGGATGGCAATCAGGCAACGGGACATCAGGCGATGGAGAGTGTGGCTAGACGACATAAACACGATTTTATCATCCGGCAACCCCGGCCCGGACGGAGCGCCGACGGCAAAAAAACGGGCGCAATCGGGAAGAATTGCTGTCTAAAGAAGCAGCAAATCCGTGGCGGTCAGGCACGATAAGGTCAGCAAGCGGGGTGCGGGCTGACCGCGTGTCTTGACAGCCAGTTAAAAGATATCTTAATAGCAAACAAAATGTCTGCTTTTGCACTGACAAATAGATTGTCAGTGAGTGAACACTCTAGTATGTTACCCAGAAGCAATAGTCCCGACGGGTCGATCCGCCGGTCGGCCAGCAGTAAAACCGGGGCTTGGATGACAGTGTCCGAAATATTTCGGTCTTGCATTTGCTGCATTGCGGAAACGGTGGATTGCCTGCACAATCGAGCGTCTTGAATGAGAGGTCCTCATGCTCTATCAATTGCACGAAATGAACCGCACCCTGCTGAGTCCGCTGGTCCAGTGGGCTGAGGCGTCGTCCAAGCTGTTCACGAATCCGGTATCACCGTTCGCGCACACGCCTTTTGCGCAGCGTATCGCTGCCGGCTATGAATTGATGTTCCGCCTTGGCAAAGAGTACGAGAAGCCGGCGTTCGGCATCACCTCGGTCGACGTCGCGGGACACCGGACCGCCATCATCGAAGACGTGGTCCTGGAGAAGCCTTTCTGCAAGCTGCTGCACTTCCGCAAGGACAGCCGGTCGCCGGCGGTCGCAAAACTGGAACAGCCCAAGGTGCTGCTGGTGGCGCCGCTATCGGGCCATCACGCGACGCTGCTGCGCGATACCGTGCGCGAGCTGCTGCCGAACCAGGATGTCTACATCACCGACTGGACGGACGCGCGCATGGTGCCGCTCGATCACGGCCCGTTCCATCTGCATGACTACATCTACTATGTGCAGGACTTTATCCGCTACCTGAGCCCTGACCTGCATGTGATCTCGGTATGCCAGCCGACGGTGCCCGTGCTGGCGGCGATCTCGCTAATGGCCAGCGAGGGCGAAAAGAACATGCCCAAGACCATGGTGATGATGGGTGGCCCGATCGATTCGCGCAAATCACCCACACAGGTCAATGACCTGGCAATGAACAAGCCGCACACCTGGTTCGAGAACAACGTGATCTACAGCGTGCCGCCGAACTATCCGGGCTATGGCCGCCGCGTCTACCCCGGTTTCCTGCAGCATGCCGGTTTCGTCGCCATGAACCCGCGCCGTCATGCGCAGAGTCACTGGGAATTCTATCTGCACCTTCGCGAAGGCGACAACGAATCGGCCGAGGAGCATCGCAAGTTCTATGACGAGTACAACGCCGTGCTCGACATGCCGGCCGAGTACTATCTCGAAACCATCAAGACGGTGTTCCAGGATCACGCGCTGCCGCTGGGCACCTGGGATGTCGAAGGCAAGCGAGTACGTCCGCAAGATATCAAGAACGTCGCACTGTTCACGATCGAAGGCGAACTGGATGACATCTCCGGCTCGGGCCAGACCAGCGCCGCGCACGATCTGTGCTCAGGCATCCCGAAAGAGATGAAGCAGCACTACACCGCACCCAAGTGCGGGCATTACGGCATCTTCTCTGGCCGTCGCTGGCGCGAAATGATCGCGCCGAAGATATCGGAATTCATCCGCGCACATCGCTGACACCAGCAACTGTGCATCACACAGGCCGCCTGCGGGCGGCCTTTTTCATGCGGCGCCGGTTGGCAGGCTGCTGCGCTCTGAATGGCAGCAAATACCGGATAATGTCAGTCTATGACCGACCTGCGCTCCCCACTTGCCGACCGTCTCGAAGACCTGCTGCCGCAGACGCAATGCACGAAGTGCGGCTATCCGTCGTGCCGTCTGTATGCCGAGGCAATCGCAGAGGGCAGCGCAAACTACAACCAGTGCCCGCCGGGTGGCGCCGAGGGCGTCGCGCGGCTGGCCTCGGCTCTTGGCAAACCTGTCATCACCATCAATCCCGTCAATGGCGCCGAGCGCGAACGGCCCGTCGCCGTGATCGACGAAGCGGCCTGCATCGGCTGCACGCTGTGCATACAGGCTTGTCCCGTCGATGCGATCGTCGGCGCGGCCAAACAGATGCACACCGTGATTCCGGAGCTGTGCACGGGCTGTGATCTGTGCGTCGCCCCCTGCCCGGTCGATTGCATCGCGATGCTAAGCGTCACGCCCGGACAGACCGGATGGGCGGCGTGGTCACAGGAACAGGCCGATGCAGCGCGCGATCGATATCACGCACGCACCGCGCGTCTGCGGCGCGAAAAAGAAGACAACGATGCGCGGCTGGCCGCAAAGGCAGCCGCAAAGCTGAAAGAAGTCGAGAACATGGAAACGCTCGACGAGGCTGAGCGCGCAGAAAAAGAACGCAAGCGGGCTATCATTCAGGCCGCCATCGAACGCGCGCGCCTGCAAAAAGAAGCGCAGCCAAAGAAAACATCATGAATCCGGACAAGCGACGCCAGATCTTCGAGCGGCTCAAGGCCGCCAATCCTCACCCGACCACCGAGCTTGAATACACGACACCGTTCGAGCTGCTGATCGCCGTGATTCTCTCTGCGCAGGCCACGGATGTGTCAGTCAACAAGGCAACGCGGCGACTGTACCCGGTCGCGAACACACCGGCGCAAATCTTCGCGCTGGGCGTCGACGGACTGATCCCCTATGTGCAGACCATCGGCCTGTATCGCAACAAGGCGAAGAATGTCATCGAGACCTGCCGCATCCTGCTCGAGCAGCATGCCGGTGAGGTTCCGCGCGACCGCGAGTCGTTGCAAGCGCTGCCCGGCGTCGGGCGCAAGACCGCCAACGTGGTGCTGAACACTGCCTTCGGCGAACCGGCGATGGCGGTCGATACGCATATTTTCCGCGTCTCGAACCGCACCGGCATCGCGCCGGGCAAGAACGTGGATATCGTCGAACAAAAACTGATGAAGTTCGTGCCATCCGAGTACCTCATGGACGCCCATCACTGGCTGATCCTGCACGGCCGCTATACCTGTCTCGCGCGCACACCGCAATGCTGGAACTGCCTGATCGCTGATCTCTGCGAGTACAAGCAAAAAACGCCGATGCCTGCAAAGGCAGTCTGATGGAAGCCTTGATGAACACCGCCGCTGTGGTCGGCCTGGGCGAAATGGGCGACAAGACGCAGGTATTGGCCTTGCTGCTCGCAGTGCGTTATCGCCGCAGCCTGCCTATACTGGCCGGCATATTTCTCGCGACGCTGCTGACCATGGGCGTGACTGCTTTGCTCGGCACGACGCTCTCGAGCCTGGTGCCGGACGATATCCTGCGCTGGCTGCTGGTGGCCCTGTTTGCCGGCGTGGCGATATGGACGCTGATCCCCGAGGAGGATGACGACGACGATCAAGTCCCGTTCAAATCCTCCACCAATCTGGTACTCACCGCCTTCATCACTTTCATACTGGCCGAACTGGGCGACAAATCACAGATTGCCACCCTGTTGATGGCGGCCAAATATTGCGAATTCTCGCAGGTGATGGCAGGCGCCACACTGGGTGAAATGATCGCGATATCGCCCGCCGTATTGCTGGGCAAGACCACCGCACAATGGATACCGATGCACTGGGTGCGGATCGCTGCGGCGGCGCTGTTTGCCGCGCTGGGCGCATGGGTCGCGGCTTTCGGACTGGAGTAAAGCATGTTCGCCCCAAGCAAAGAAGAAGTCCGGCGATTTTTTTGCGATACCTGGCGCAAGGCCAACTCAGGCGACATACTGACACCGATAGAGGCCATCGCACGCGACTGGATGCTGCAGCATCCCGAGTATGAAAAAGAACTGTCTGATCCTGATGCCGCGCTCGCTGCAGATTATGACGCCGGCCACGGCAAGGCGAATCCCTTCCTGCATTTATCGATGCATCTGTCGATCAGCGAGCAGATCTCGATCGATCAGCCGCCCGGTATCCGCGATGCGTTCCTCCGGCTGGCCGAGCAGTACGGCTCTGAGCATGATGCGCATCACAACATCATGGAATGTCTCGGAGAGATGCTCTGGACAGCTCAGAGGAATGGGCTGCCGCCCGACGGTGCAGCCTATGTGGACTGTGTGAAGCGCCGCGCGCAGCGCTAGGAACCTGTGATGACAGATAAAAAAAACCGCAGCACAGGCTGCGGTTTTTCGGGAAAGCGCTTCGCTTACTTGCGAACGACCAGCGAACCCGGCAGGCTCGACAGGTAAGCCGAGATATCCGCGATGTCTTTCTTCGACAAGGGCTTGGCCATGCCGCCCATGATCGCATTGCCGCGGCCATTGGCGACGTTCGCACCACGCTGATAGGATTTCAGTGCGTGCTCCAGATAATCCGCATGCTGGCCCGCCAGCTTCGGATAGCTGGGATCCACCGGAGTGTTGTAATCCGCGCCGTGGCAGGATGCGCAGTTATATTTCGCTGCAGCTGCCTTGCCGGCTTCGATATCACCCGCCGTCGCATTCAGGGACACGCCGGCGAGGACAGCCAGCAGTGCAATCATCTTTTTCATTCGTGACTCCTTATTTCTGCTGCGCGTAGTACGCGGCGAGATCGGCGATGTCCTGATCGGACAGACCCTTGGCGATACCGACCATCGACGGATGGTTGCGCTCGCCCTTCTTGTAAGCGTTCAGTGCGGAGGCGATGTACTTTTCCGACTGGCCGCCCAGCATGGGCACGCGATACACCTCAGGGTAGGTCGCCTTGTAGCCGGCGATGCCGTGGCAGCCGATGCACATGGCCACCTTGTTTTTGGCGGCATTCGCGTCGCCTGCAGTATCTGCAGCAGCAGACAGCTGAGCCACACCCGCCAGCGCGAGAAGAGCAAAGAGTTTTTTCATGATTTCTGGGTAGTTTGATTCGAAACCGGGATGGCGGCTCAGGCTCATCGAGCAAATTCGATGCTATCTTTTGCCCGCCCGCACAAAAAAGCGCCTAATCATAACCGATTCACATTTCATCGTCTATTTCTGACGGGCGTTCACAGGCAAAATATCCGTTGTTCGGACATCTATCGACGAGCAGCTACCTTATACTGAGGCTTATTTTCTCTGACTAACCAGTACAAACATGACCATCGCCAAGCGCTTTGAAGGTTCCGAGAACTACGTCGCCACTCACGATCTGAAACTGGCGGTAAATGCCGCGCTGACCCTGCAGCGACCTCTGCTGATCAAGGGCGAGCCCGGCACTGGCAAGACCATGCTGGCCGAGGAAGTCGCGGCTGCGCTGGGGATGCCACTTTTGCAATGGCATATCAAATCCACCACCAAGGCGCAGCAGGGTCTGTATGAATACGATGCCGTGTCACGTCTGCGCGACTCTCAGCTGGGCGACGAGCGTGTCAAGGACATCCAGAATTACATCGTGCGCGGCGTGCTGTGGCAGGCGTTTGCATCCGACGAGCCGGTGGTGCTGCTGATCGATGAAATCGACAAGGCGGACATCGAATTCCCGAACGATTTGCTGCGCGAGCTGGATCGGATGGAATTCTATGTCTATGAGACGCGCGAGATGGTGCGCGCAAAGCACCGGCCGCTGGTCATCATCACCTCCAACAATGAAAAAGAGCTGCCGGATGCTTTCCTGCGTCGATGCTTCTTTCATTACATAAAATTTCCCGACAAGGACACGATGCAGGACATCGTGAACGTGCATTTCCCGGACATTAAAAAATCCCTTCTGTCGCAGGCCATGCACACCTTCTTCGAGGTGCGCGATATTCCCGGCCTGAAGAAAAAGCCCTCGACCTCCGAACTGCTCGACTGGCT
>JACCDH011680968.1_pt1 | contig 26573 bp, 20 predicted proteins | sample 7442481 | NCBI WGS metagenome assembly JACCDH01 (sample SAMN15323433, study PRJNA562643) | freshwater metagenome | isolation source: river surface water | place: USA:Blue River Watershed | collected 2017-08-15 | reverse complement strand
CTTGGCGCGCGAGCCCGCATCACGGGCACAGGATTTGATCTCCAGCACGCCTTGCTCGATTTCGGGCACTTCCTGGCGGAACAACTCGATCATGAATTCGGGCGCCGAACGCGACAAGATGATGGGCGCGCCGCGCAGGGTCAGGTCCACGTCCATGATCATGGCGCGCACGCGGTCACCGCTGCGCAGGTTTTCCTTGGGGATCATTTCGCTGCGACGCAAGCGGCCTTCCACTCGACCGGCTTCACAAATGATGTCGCCCTTGTCCATGCGCTTGACGGTGCCGACAAAGATTTTTTCGCCGCGCGACATGAAATCGTTGAGCAGCATTTCACGCTCTGCGTCGCGGATCTTTTGCAAGATCACTTGCTTGGCCGCCATGGCGCCAATGCGGCCAATGGGCAAAGACTCGATCGGCTCTTCGATGTATTCGTCAACTTCGATGTCTGGGATTTGCTCTTGGGCTTCAAACAGCAAGATTTCCTGCTCGGGCAACTGCAAACCGGCTTCGTCGGGCACCACGTGCCAGCGGCGGAAGGTTTCGTAGTTGCCGCTGTCGCGGTCAACGGCCACGCGGATGTCCACTTCGCCTTCAAACAACTTTTTGGTGGCTTGGGCCAAAGCGGCTTCCACGGCACCAAACACCACGTCGCGCTCCACGTTCTTTTCACGTGAGATGGCTTCGACCAACATCAACATTTCGCGATTCATGACTCGACTCTCCTGTTCCAGTGGGACTGCAATGCAATCCCGATTCAAATATTCAAACAGCCGACGCGAGCGTCAGGCTTGTGCCTTGGACTTGCGTCCTTTGAAATCCACCACGGGCGCCAAACGGGCGTCACGCAATTCGTCCAGCGTGAACCCCAAGGCATGCATGGGCAAAGGGGCTCGTTTTTTACTGATTCTTTGGCCGGGTTTGACGGCGGGCTCATCGCTCCAGACGATTTGCCAGCCGGTACCGGCTGCGTCACGCTCGAGCGTGCCGCGAAATTTTTTGCGGTTGGCGCTGACCATGCCGGCCGCGTTTTCACCCATGGGGGCTTTGAGCGTCAGGTCGATCAACTCGCCTGCAAAGCGTTCAAAGTCTTTTTCATGACGCAAAGGACGGTCAATGCCTGGCGATGAAATCTCCAGGCGGTTGTAGGTCACGCCATCTACTTCGAGGGCAAACTGCAACTGACGGTTGACTTTTTCGCAGTCTTCAACCGTGATGAAAGCTTCCGAGCCTGGCGCCCACGGCCAATCGATGGTGATGCGCAGCAAACCGCCCGCAGTGCGTTCAATTTCGACCAGGTCATAGCCCAGGCCGGTCACGGTTTCTTCAACGATTTGTTGCAGTGCCACAGAACTTCGAAATATCAGACTGAAAAATGAAAGACCAAAAAAAACGGGCGGTGAAAACCCGCCCGTTTGGTCGTGAAGTCGGTATTCTATCTGAAAAACGAGCTAAGTGTGTGATTTTTAAGCGAAATATGTGCCAACAAGCGCCCGAAGGCCAGCCCAAACTGGTGCATGCCGTCAGGAAGGCACAATGGACGCTCCTGTGAAGTCTAAGGGGCATGGTTTGAACACAATTTCACGTTGGTTGGACGAAAACGTCAGGTCTTTGGCTCGCGACATGCGGTGGTCTTTCTTGCCACCCCTCATGGTTTACATGGCCGCTGGGGTGCAAGGCCTCACAGGCATCGTGGGCACCTTCTTCGTTAAAGAACATTTGGGCTTGTCGGCCGAATTCCTGGCTGCCCTGGCTTTTTGGGCCGGTCTGCCCTGGGCCTTGAAGATGCCTATTGGCCATTTGGTCGACATTTTTTGGCGCCACAAATCTGGTTTCATTTTGTTGGGTGCCGGCCTCATTGCAGCCAGTTTGCTCATCATGGCGGGCTTGGTCGGGCAGCGCGAGGCCATGGCCTCGGTCTGGAGCGTGAACCATTGGTTTGTGCTGGCCGCCTTGCTCAGCCCTGTGGGCTATGTGTTGCAAGACGCCACCGCCGACGCCATGACGGTCGAAGCCGTGCCACGTTTTCAAGGCGACGGAACACCGGTCGATCCGGCCATCCTCAAGCAAATGCACACCACCATGCAGACCTTGGGCCGCGTGGCCATCGTGGGAGGCACCATCATCGTGGCCCTGATCAATTTGGGCATGTTTGCCGATGTGCGCAATTTGAGCGCGGCGGCAAAAACAGAGACTTACCAAAATCTTTACCTGATGGCGCTGATCATCCCCTTGATGTCGGTCGCCGGACTGGTGGTGGCGCGCTTGCAACGCGGCCAACAACTGAAGCAACACATGGCCAGAGGGCTGGACCGGCATCAGGCCCTGGCCTTGCTGAGGTCCGATGAAGAAGAAACCACGCCCAATGCGGTTCTGTTGGTGGGCAGCTTGTTTTTTGTGGCCCTGACCATTGGGCTGGGCCTGTCAGGCTGGCGCTACAGCCAAGAGCTGATTTTTGTCAGCTCCATGGCCATCATTGGCACCTTGATGGCCAGGCTGATGCGCGAGCTTGAACCCTCGGCACGCCAGACCCTGCTGGGCACGGCTTTGGTCATTTTCATGTTCCGAGCGGTTCCCGGCACGGGTGCTGGGATGAACTGGTGGATGATCGATGAACTGGGTTTTGACCAGCCCTTTTTCTCGGTTTTGTCGCTCATTGGCAGCACCTTGGCCTTGGCGGGCATGTTCGTGTTTCGGCGTTTCATGTCCTCGCGGTCGATCTTTTATGTGGTGGGGTCGCTCACGGTGCTGGGCACCTTGCTCAGCCTGCCGACCTTGGGCATGAGTTGGGGCCTGCACCACTGGACCGCGGCGCACACGGGCGGCGTGGTCGATGCGCGCTTCATCGCTTTGGTGGACACCGCCTTGGAGTCGCCGCTGGGCCAAATCAGCATGATTCCGATGTTGGTCTGGATTGCCAACTCCGCCCCGCCCCACCTCAAAGCCACGTATTTTGCGGTCATGGCCAGTTTCACCAACCTGGCCCTGTCGGCTGCGCAATTGGGCACCAAATACCTGAACCAGATCTTCACTTTGACGCGCCAAGTGCGAGATGCCAGTGGCGCCATCACCGTGCCCGCCAACTACGCAGACCTGAGCAGTTTGCTGTTGAGTGCCCTGGTGATAGGGCTGCTGATGCCCTTGGCGGCCATTGCCTTTGCCCGATGGCGCGGCTGGGGCAGTGCCTGAAAAACGCCCAGTGGCGCATGCGACAATCGCACCCAGATTTTGTTCCGAAAGAAGACTTCCATGACCACCCCAACAGGTTTCCTCACAGGCAAAAAACTGCTGATCACTGGCGTACTGTCCAACCGCTCGATTGCTTATGGCATTGCCAAAGCTTGCCACGCACAAGGCGCTGAGCTGGCCTTCAGCTATGTGGGCGAGCGTTTCAAAGACCGCATCACCGAGTTCGCAGCAGACTTTGGCTCCAAACTGGTGTTCGACTGCGATGTGGGCAGCGATGAGCAAATTGAAAAGCTGTTCACCGATTTGTCGGTTCACTGGCCCAAGTTTGATGGCTTTGTGCACGCCATTGGTTACGCTCCCCGCGAAGCCATTGCCGGTGACTTTCTGGAAGGCTTGTCGCGCGAAGGCTTCAAGATTGCCCACGACATCAGCGCTTACAGCTTCCCTGCGATGGCCAAGGCCTGCCTGCCTTACCTGAACGACAAATCGTCGGTGTTGACCTTGACCTACTTGGGTGCCATCCGCAATGTGCCCAACTACAACACCATGGGCTTGGCCAAAGCCAGCCTGGAAGCTTCTGTGCGCTACCTGGCCGAATCACTCGGTAGCCAAGGCCGCGGTATGCGTGCCAACGGCATTTCGGCTGGCCCCATCAAAACCCTGGCCGCCAGCGGCATCAAGGGTTTCGGCAAGATTTTGTCGGTGGTGGCCGAGACCTCGCCCATCCGCCGCAACGTCACGATCGACGACGTGGGCAATGTCGCCGCATTCTTGCTGAGCGATTTGGCCGCAGGCGTGACCGCCGAAATCACCTATGTAGACGGCGGTTTCAGCCAAGTGGTGGGTGGCATTGCTGAGCCAGCCGAAACAGCTTGAACTTTAGACGATCCATCAAAAAAGCGGCCTTGGCCGCTTTTTTATTGTCCCAACTGAAACGGACAGTCCGCTCGCAGGTTCAAGACTCTTTGACGCAATCGGCGTAGTAGCGCTTCTTGCCCTCGTCGTCCTTGATTTCGACCAGACCGTGGATGTCGGTTTCAAAGCCGGGACACTCTTGGTTGAACTGACGGGCGAACTTGAGGTAGTCGACGATCTTCTTGTTGAAGACTTCACCGGGGATCAGCAAGGGAATGCCAGGTGGGTAAGGCGTGACCAGACCCACCGTGATACGGCCTTCGAGGTGGTCGATTTCCACGCGCTCGGTCTTGCGCTGGGCAATGTGCGCGTAGGCATCAGAAGGCTTCATGGCGGGTGCCAAATCCGACAGGTACATGTCAGTCGTCAAACGGGCGATGTCGTAACGGGCGTACATCTCGTGCACGTGCTGGCACAGATCACGCAAGCCCATGCGCTCATAACGCGGGTGCTTTTGGCAGAACTCCGGCAAGATTTTCCACATCGGCTGGTTTTTGGCGTAATCGTCCTTGAACTGCTGCAAAGCCGTCAGCAAGGTGTTCCAGCGGCCCTTGGTGATGCCGATGGTGAACATGATGAAGAAGCTGTACAGGCCAGTCTTTTCCACCACAACGCCGTGCTCGGTCAGGAACTTGCTGACGATGGACGCAGGAATACCGGTCTTGTCGAACTTGCCGTCCAAGTCCAAGCCCGGGGTCACGACGGTCGATTTGATCGGGTCCAACATGTTGAAGCCATCGGCCAACTGCTGGCCAAAGCCGTGCCATTTGCTGGCTTTCTTGCGAGGATCGTTGCGCAAGATCCAGTCGTCAGCACGGCCGACGCCCTCTTCCGAGAATTTCTCGGGGCCCCAAACTTTGAACCACCAGTCCTTGCCGTATTCGGCATCGACCTTGCGCATGGCTCGGCGGAAGTCCAGCGCCTCGGCAATGCTCTCTTCCACCAGTGCAGTACCGCCAGGTGGCTCCATCATGGCCGCCGCCACGTCGCAGCTGGCGATGATGCTGTACTGCGGGCTGGTGGAGGTGTGCATCAGGTACGCCTCGTTGAACAGCGGGCGGTCCAGCTTGGTGTTTTGCGCGTCCTGAACCAACACATGGCTCGCTTGGCTGATGCCCGCCAACAATTTGTGAATGGATTGGGTGGCATAAACCATCGACTCTTTAGGACGGGCGCGCTTTTTGCCCATCGCATGGTACGGGCCATAGAACGGATGGAAAGCCGCATGCGGCAACCAAGCCTCGTCGAAGTGCAGGTTTTCGACATAACCGTCGAGCATGCCCTTGATGGTCTCGGTGTTGTAAAGCACACCGTCGTAGGTGGACTGTGTCAGCGTCAAGATGCGAGGCTTGACCTTTTTGGGGTCCACGCCTTTGAGCAAAGGGTTCTTCTTGATCTTGGCCTGGATGGCGGCAGGCTCGAATTCGCTCTTGGGGATCGGGCCAATGATGCCGAAATGGTTGCGCGTGGGCTTCAAGAAAACCGGAATGGCCCCGGTCATGATGATCGAATGCAGGATGGACTTGTGGCAGTTGCGGTCCACCACCACGACATCGCCTGGCGCCACAGCGTGGTGCCAAACCATTTTGTTGGAGGTGCTGGTGCCGTTGGTCACAAAGAAGCAGTGGTCGGCGTTGAAAATACGCGCGGCGTTGCGCTCGCTCTCGCCAATCGCGCCGTTGTGGTCCAGCAGCTGGCCGAGCTCTTCCACCGCATTGCACACGTCGGCGCGCAACATGTTTTCACCGTAAAACTGGTGGTACATCTGACCGACAGGGCTCTTCAAGAAAGCCACGCCGCCAGAGTGGCCGGGGCAATGCCACGAGTAAGAGCCGTCCTCGGCGTAATCGAGCAAAGCCTTGAAGAACGGGGGCTGCAGGCCCTCGAGGTAGCTCTTGGCTTCGCGGATGATGTGACGCGCCATGAACTCGGGCGTGTCTTCGTACATGTGGATGAAGCCGTGCAACTCGCGCAGGATGTCGTTGGGCAAGTGCTGGCTGGTCTTGGTTTCGCCGTAAATGTAGATCGGGACATCGGCGTTCTTGCGGCGCACTTCATCGATGAAGGCCCGCAGGCTGATCACGGCGGGGTCCAGATCCGGCCCTGGCGAGAACTCTTCATCGTCAATCGACAAAATGAAGGCGCTGGCACGGCTTTGCTGCTGGGCGAACTGAGACAGATCGCCGTAGCTGGTCACCCCCAAAACTTCGAAGCCTTCGCTGACGATGGCATCTGCCAAAGCGCGGATGCCCAGACCCGACGTGTTTTCGGAACGGTAGTCTTCGTCGATGATGACGATCGGAAAGCGAAATTTCATGGACTGGGTTGGGCTGGCGCCCATTGGAAATGAGGGAAATAGCCGCGAAGTTTAAGGATAAAAAGTGACTTCCACGCGACAAAGCTCAGATTTCATGAAAAAACCTTCGCAAGCCCGGCGGCAGGATTTGCGTTGACACGTCAAAAAGCCTGATTTCCACTGCTACAATCGAGGGCTCTGGAACGGTGGATGAGTGGTTTAAGTCGCACGCCTGGAAAGCGTGTGTGGGTTAATAGCCCACCGCGGGTTCGAATCCCGCCTGTTCCGCCAGAAACAAAAAAGCCTGCACGCAAGTGCAGGCTTTTTTTATGCCCCAAATGCCCCGCAAACGCGGGGCACTCGGCATCAGCGGACCACGGCCAATTGGGCGCGCTCACCACCTTTGTAGGTGTACAGGGTCAAAGCGCCATTTTTGATGTCGCCTTTTTCGTCGAACACGATGTCGCCCGTCACGCCCTTGTACTTGATGGCTTTCAAAGCAGGCAGGTATTTGGCGGGGTCAGCGGAGCCGGCATTGACCATGGCCGTGGCCATGACTTTGACAGCGTCATAGACGTAGGGTGCATAGACCTGAACGTCGGCGTTGAACTTGGCTTTGAAATCCGCACGGAACTTGTCCATGCCGGCTTTTTGTTCGCCTTCCACACCACCGGCTTCCGCGCAGAACACGGTTTCGTCCTTCATGGCGTCGCCAGCCAGTTTGGCCAACTCGGTGGTGCAGATGCCGTCACCCCCCATGAATTTGGCGTTGATGCCCAAAGATTTCATCTGACGCAGCATGGGGCCAGCCACGGCATCCATGCCACCAAAGAAGACGACGTCTGGTTTTTTGGCTTTCAGGGTGGTCAAGATGGCATTGAAGTCAGAGGCCTTGTCGGTGGTGAACTCGTGGCCCACGATGGTGCCGCCAGCGGCCGTTGCGCCTTTTTTGAACTCTTCGGCCACGCCTTGGCCATAAGCCGTGCGGTCATCGATCACGGCAATGTTTTTGCCTTTGAGCGTTTCAACCGCGTATTTGCCCAGAGTGCCGCCGAGGTGCACGTCGTCAGCCACCACGCGGAAAGCGCCGGTATAGCCCTGACGGGTGTACTTGGGGTTGGTGGCCGAAGGTGAAATTTGAGGAATGCCAGCGGTGTTGTAAATCTGTGAGGCTGGGATGGTGGTGCCCGAGTTCAGGTGACCGATCACGCCATTGACTTTGGCGTCCACCAATTTTTGCGCGGCAGCGGTGCCTTGTTTGGGGTCGGCGGCATCGTCTTCAGCCAGCAGTTCAAACTTGACGGGCTTGTCGCCCATCTTCAAACCAGCGGCATTGAGCTCTTCAATGGCCATGCGGGCGCCGTTTTCGTTGTCCTTGCCCAAGTGGGCGATGGCGCCACTGACGGGGCCAACGTGACCAATTTTGATGACCTGGGCATCCGATGCGGTTTCTTTCTTGCCGCAGGCAGCCAAGCCGAGTGCTGCAACAGCGAGGGCCACAACGGTCAAAGAACGGTGAGCGGGAAATGTCATGAAAACTCCGAAGAAGAAATTGCTTCAATCAAGCAAGTCGCAAAGATAAAGCAAAAAACCTTCGAAGTGTCTGAGGGAAAACCAAAAGCCCTCCAAATTTACCCTTTAGGGTGATGGAGGTTTTGGTAAATTTCAGCGCGTTTTTCCCACATGCCTTGCACACTGCGCTGAACCAACTCGGAGGCGATGCGGTCCAACTCTGGGCGCAGGTTGTTCATGAGTTCCTGAGACAAGGCAAGGACAGAGGCTTTTTCGGCTTCCCGTGCGTCCAAAGCCACCAGCAAAGCTTGCGGGATCTGATCCGCAGGAACCCTAGAAGTCAAAAGCGGGATGGGGTCGGTGGGTAAATCGCCACCCGTCATCAAAGCGTTGTCTGTCATGACCCCCCCAATTTGGACAAGTCGTGTTGCTTCAATTCATAGCCCTGAGCGGTGTAATGCTTCCAACGTTGGCGGGCCGTCATGCGGCCATGGTCGTCCACAGCCACAATTTCAATCAGTCTTTCATAGCGCTCAAATCCAACGGGCACCTCATCGCCCAGATTGATCAGCACCTGACGATCCGCGCACACAGCAGGGTCTTCGCTGAGCAAGATGCCGGAAGCCTGCTGAAGATCGCTTGCATCCGATGCGGTACTGTGCGGCAAAAAATCGACCGCTGAGAAGTTCCACAAAGCCGCGTCCAATTGGCGCAAGGCAGCTGCCGAGCCCACCACCCCGATGCGCAAATTTTGCGCACTGGCTTTGCGCAGCAAGCGGCAAGCGTATTGCAGTCGCTCTGGCGCATTGAAGTGAAATTCAATGCGGGTCATCAGATTGCCGAGCGACTGCGTTTGGCTTTGGCAGGCTGACTGGCCTGCTTGCCGGCCTGGGCCAACACATAGTTCAAGAGCAATGCCACGGGCCTGCCTGTGGCGCCTTTGGCCGCCCCACTCTTCCAGGCTGTGCCTGCGATGTCCAAGTGCGCCCAGGGGTATTTTTTGGCAAAGCGCTGGAGGAATTTGGCGGCTGTGACCGAGCCAGCCATCCGGCCCGCCACGTTCGCCACGTCGGCGAATTTGGTCTTCAATCCTTCGGCGTATTCATCGTCCATGGGCATGCGCCAGCACAAATCGCCCGATTGCTCACCGGCTTGATGGAGTTCTAGTGCCAGCGCATCGTCACTGGTGAACAACCCTGAACGCACCGCGCCCAAGGCGATGACGCAAGCACCCGTCAAAGTGGCAATGTCCACCACGGCTTGGGGCTTGAACCGTTCGGCATAGGTCAAGGCATCGCACAACACCAAACGGCCTTCGGCATCGGTGTTCAAGATTTCAATGGTTTGACCGCTCATGCTGGTGACCACATCACCCGGTTTGACAGCCAAGCCGTCGGGCATGTTTTCGGTGGCGGGGATCAAACCCACGACATTGATGGCCGGCTTGAGCTCGCCCAGGGCTTTGAAAACCCCCAAAACACTGGCGGCACCGCTCATGTCGTATTTCATCTCGTCCATCTCGGGCGCAGGCTTCATGGAGATGCCACCTGTATCAAAGGTGATCCCTTTGCCCACCAAAACGATGGGTGCTTGGGTGCTGGCCGCACCGTTGTAACGCATGACGATGAAACGCAAGGGTTCCGCAGCGCCTTTGGCCACCGCCATGAAGGAGCCCATGCCCAATTTGGCGACTTCCTTGGGGCCCAAGACTTCGCATTTGAAGGCGCCCGCTTTGGCAATGCTTTGGGCCGCTTGTGCCAGCAAGGTGGGTGTGGCGTGATTGGCAGGTCGGTTGGCCCACTCTTTGGCCAAATCAATGCCTGAGCACAGCGCATGCGCTTTGTTCAGGGCCAATGTGTTGTCGGCCGTCACCGATGGCGCACTGAACACGAGGTGCTTCAAAGTGCGCGGCTGGGGTTTACTCAAGGTGGTGGTGTAGCTGTAGGAAAGCTCCGACAGCGTCTGGGACACCTGTTGCAGATGTGCAGATGACCACTGACCGGGCATGTGAAGCCCCAGCTTTTTGACCTTGGATGACTTGACCGCAGACCACGCGGCCCTGACCGCCGTGCGGATTTGGCTCGCTTGGTTGTCAGCGGCGTGCACCACCACCGTGGTGCGCGCCTTGAGGCCAGCATGGCCATACAGATTCAACAAAGTACCGGCTTTGTCTTCAAAGTCGCCTTTTTGGACCGCTTGCAAAACCAAATGAGACAAGGGGTCAGTGGCAGCATCGCCCTGGGGGCCCTGTGATGGCCAGAAAACAATCAAAGCGTCAAGATCGTCACGAATGACACGGGAGAGTGCGCGTTTTTGGATTTCGAAGTTCATAATTCAGCTTTTCCTTCTCGACAATGTTATTCCATTCCTCTTTACGCAAGGACCTTGCACGCAATTTCGGCGCCACCTTGGTGATTTTGATCACCATCGTGATGACCGTGATTTTGATTCGCACCCTGGGTCAAGCCAGTCGGGGCAGTGTCAACCCTTCTGAAGTGTTGCTGGTCATGGGTTTCAGTGTCTTGAGCCAGATGACCACCATCATCACCCTCAGTTTGTTCATTGCTGTGGTGTCCACCCTGTCGCGCATGTACAGCGACAGCGAAATGGTCATTTGGTTTTCCAGCGGCCAAGGCCTGGCGCATTTTGTGCGGCCCTTGCTGCGCTTTGCTTGGCCTGTTTTGCTCATCATCGTCTTGCTCGCGCTGTTTGCCTGGCCTTGGAGCAATTTGCAAATTCAAGAACTTCAAAACCGTTATGAAAAACGCAACGACCTGGAGCGCGTGGCGCCGGGTCAGTTTCAGGAGTCATCGGGTGGCAAACGCGTTTTTTTCATCGACAAAGACAGCCCAGATCAGCGCTTGGGCAACCATGTGTTCGTCTCCAGCATCGACAAAGGCATCGAAAGCATCACCACAGCCCAAACAGGGCGCGTTGAATTGGTAGGCAATGAACGATTCTTGATGCTCGACAAAGGCCAGCAATGGCTGACCAATCTTGAAACCGGCGAAACCCGGCTGACCCAATTCGAGCACTACGAAGTGCTGATGGACGACGAGGTCATCCCCGCCAACGATGGGCTGACCAGCCGGCACACCTCGAGTTGGAAGCTGCTCCAACAACCTACTCGGGAAAACCTGGGTGAGTTGGCTTGGCGCCTGGGCTTGGGCCTGTCGGCCATCAACCTGGTCTTGCTGGCCTTGGCTGTATCGGCGATCAACCCACGCGTGGGCCGCAGTTACCACTTGGGTTTGGCCCTGTTCATCTTCATCGCCTACTACAACATGCTCAACGTCGGCCAAAGCTGGATTACTTCTGGACGCGTGCCCTTCGCCAGTTTTCTGTTGACTTTGCATGGGGGCGTTTTTCTGCTCGCTTTAAGCTGGCTGTATGCGCGTCACATGAATTTGTCCTGGCGCGCCCTGTGGCCTGGCCGCGACGCGTCCGTGAAGGCCGTGGCATGAAAACCGTTCGTCGTCTGCTGCATGGCGAAATCATCACCGCCGTGGCCTTTGTCGCGGTGGGTTTTTTGGCCTTGTTCATGTTTTTCGACCTGGTCGATGAGCTGCAGTCTGTGGCAAGGCATGCCGCTCAGGGTTACCAATTGCAGCAAGCCCTGCTCTACATCGCCTTCAAAATCCCTGAGCATCTGTACCAGTTGCTCCCCCTGTCGGTCCTGATTGGCAGCATCTTCGTGATGGCCCGATTGGCCCAAAGTTCTGAGTACACCATCTTGCGCACTGGCGGCCTTGACCCTTTGCGCGCACTGAGCACCTTGCTGCGCCTGGGCTTGGTTTTTGTCGGGCTGACCTTCTTGATTGGGGACTATTTGGCGCCTTGGGCCGACCGTCAAGCCATTCAAATCAAAGCCGTCTACCAAGGACACCTGACCTTGGGACAAACCGGCGCATGGCTGAAAGAAAACCAAGATGGCCGGCGATTTGCCGTCAATGTGCGCAGCTTTGACGGGATCAAGCACATGCGCCAGATCCGCATTCACGAGTTCAACGACCAAGGCCAATTGCTGGGCATCACCACCGCTGAATCCGCCGACATCCATGTCGATGCGTGGGCCCTCCAAGACGTGGTGAAAAAGAGCATTGACCCGGACAAAGCCTCAGGCAGTTTGAAGTTTGAGTCCATCCCCTTGAAAAACCAAACATGGAAGACCGAGATCAGCGCCGACATGGTGGCTGCCGCTTTGCTGACCCCTGACCGCATGCGAACTTGGGAGTTGTTCAAGTACATGCGCCACCTGTCCAACAACAAACAAAACTCGCAGCGCTACGAAATCGAGTTTTGGCGCAAAGTGTTTTACCCTTTGAGTTGCCTGGTCATGCTGGTGCTGGCCCTGCCTTTTGCCTACCTGCACTTCCGATCGGGCCAGATCGCAGGCCATGTCTTTGGTGGTGTTTTGGCGGGTATTAGCTTTTCCCTGCTCAACAATGTCTTCCGATTTGTCGGTGACCTTCAAAACTGGGAGCCGTGGCTGACCTCGGCGGCGCCCTCCTTGATTTACAGCGCCATCTCATTGGCCGCTTTTTGGTGGATGGTGCTCAGGCGATGAACAATTCCAATACCGGTGTGATCTTGTTTGCTCATGGCTCGCGCGACCCTTTGTGGCGCTTGCCCATCGATGCCGTGGCCCTGCAAATGCATCAGCAATGGCCGCAATTACCCGTGCGTTGCGCCTTTTTGGAGCTCACGACACCGGCATTGCCCGAGGTCGTCGAGCAGATGATGATGCAGGGCATGGATCACTTGCGCATCGTGCCCATGTTTTTAGGGGTTGGGCGCCACGCCCGAGAAGACCTGCCGCAACTGGTGGCCGATTTGCGTCAGGCTTACCCCCAGGTTCAGTTTGAATTGACCGCCTCCATCGGCGAGCACCCGGCCATGACGCGTTTGATGGCTGAGATCGCAGCAGGCACCCAGACATAGACTCATAAAGCATAATGGCGTCAATCAATATGACGATCTGCATATGAATCTGCACCAATTTCGTTTTGTTCAGGAAGCTGCACGCCGCAACTTGAACCTGACAGAGACGGCCAAAGCCCTGCACACGTCCCAGCCTGGCGTGTCCAAAGCCATCATTGAACTTGAGGAAGAGCTGGGCATTGAAATCTTTGCCCGGCATGGCAAGCGCCTCAAGCGCATCACCGAACCCGGACAACACGTGCTGCAAAGCATCGAGATCATCCTGCGTGAAGTGGGCAATCTGCGCAAAATCGGCGACCAATACAGCGCGCAGGACAGCGGCACCCTCTCGATCGCCACCACCCACACCCAGGCACGCTATGTCTTGCCCATGCCAGTGGCCAGGTTGCGCGAAAAGTACCCCTTGGTCAACATCAGCTTGCACCAAGGTGCGCCGGACCAAGTGGCCAAGATGCTGCTGGACGACACCGCCGAGATCGGCATTGCCACCGAATCACTGTCCGCTTACGAGGAACTCGTCACCCTGCCCTGCTACGAGTGGCAACACGTGCTGGTTCTGCCACTGGACCACCGCTTGGCCAGCAAAGAAAACATTTCACTGGAAGACATTGCGGGTGAATCCATCGTGACTTACCACCCTTCCTTTACCGGTCGGGGGCGCATCGATCAAGCCTTCGCAGCCCGAAAACTGCACCCGCGCATTGCGCTCGAAGCCATCGATTCCGACGTCATCAAGACCTATGTCCGTCTGGGTCTGGGCATTGGCATCGTCGCAGAGATGGCGGTCAAGGACGACCCCGTCCAAGACTTGGCCGTCAGGCCCCTGGGCGGTTTGCTGGGCATGAACGTGGCCCGTGTGGCCTTCAAGCGCGGCGCTTACCTGCGCCACTTTGTTTACCATTTCGCCCAATTGCTGAGCGACCGGCTCACGCAGCCCCTCATCACCAAGGCCATGAGCGGCCATGTCAACGATTACGAGCTCTGAACCATGAACGCACGCACTCCGAACCTGGTCTCCAAAGCCCCCAACATAGGCACCACCATCTTCACGGTCATGTCCGCCTTGGCCGCTGAAAAAGGCGCCGTCAATCTCGGGCAAGGCTTTCCAGACTTTCCCTGCGACCCGCATCTGCTGGATCTGGTCAATGACGCCATGCGTGAGGGCTTGAACCAATACCCCCCGATGACCGGCGTGGCACCCCTGCGCGATGCGGTTTCGCAAAAAATCAAGACGCTGTATGGCCGCCAGTACGACCCCGTGAGCGAAATCACCGTCACAGCCGGCGCCACCCAAGCCATCTTGACCATCATATTGGCCATCGTGCATCAAGGCGATGAAGTGATTGTTTTAGAGCCTTGCTACGACAGCTATGTGCCCAACATCGAATTGGCAGGCGGAACCGTGGTTCGGGTGCCATTGACACCGGGCACCTTCAGGCCTGACTTAGACAAGATCCGCGCGGCCATCAGCCCCCAAACCCGCGCCATCATGATCAACTCACCGCACAACCCCAGCGGCATGATTTGGTCGCGTGAGGACATGCTGAGCTTGCAAGAGATCTTGGCGCCGACAGACATCGTCCTGATCAGCGATGAGGTCTACGAACACATGGTCTATGCCCCCAACCAACACTGGAGTGCAGCGCATTTTGATGGTCTGGCAGCACGCGCTTTCATCGTCTCCAGTTTCGGCAAAACCTACCATGTGACCGGCTGGAAAATTGGCACGGTGGCCGCCCCGGCCTCGCTGACAGCCGAGTTCCGCAAAGTCCATCAGTTCAACGTGTTCACGGTGAACACGCCCATGCAGCATGCGCTGGCGCGCTACATGATGGATGCCAAGCCCTATCTGGAGCTGCCTGCTTTCTACCAACGCAAACGAGACCTCTTTCGCCAAGGCTTGGCGCAAACCAAATTCAAATTGTTGCCCGGTGAAGGCACCTATTTCCAGTGCGTGGACATTTCAGAGCTGGGCGTGCCCGAGAAAAACCTGAGCGAAGCCGATTTTTGCAAATGGTTGACCACCGATATCGGTGTGGCGGCCATTCCACTGTCCGCCTTTTATGGCGGCGGTTTTGACCAAAAAGTCATCCGCTTTTGCTTTGCCAAGCAAGACCCCACGCTGCAACTGGCACTCACCAAACTCCAGCGCCTTTGAGGCCTCAGTCGTCGGTGTTGTCGTCCAGCCCCGGAAACAACACCGAGGTGAAGCCAAACTTGCTGAAGTCCCGCACCCGCATCGGGTAAAGCTTGCCGATCAGGTGGTCGCATTCGTGCTGCACCACTCTCGAATGGAATCCATCCGCCATGCGGTCAATGACTTGCCCCCTGGCATCCAGCCCCGTGTAACGGATGCGTTGCCAACGTGGCACCACAGCGCGCATGCCGGGCACCGACAAACAGCCCTCCCAGCCCAATTGCTCTTCGTCGTCCAATGGGGTGATGACCGGATTGATCAAAACGGTTTGCGGAAACGGCGCCTCTTGCGGGTAGCGCGGGTTGACGGCGCCTGTCCCGAAAATCACCACTTGCAGGTTCACCCCCAGCTGAGGGGCAGCCAGTCCCGCACCGTTGACTGCGGCCATGGTCTCCAACATGTCGGCCACCAAGGCGTGCAATTCGGGCGTGTCGAACTCGGTTACCGCTTGGGCCATGCGCAGCAAGCGCTCATCGCCCATTTTCAGAATTTCTCGAACCGTCATGGCTTGTCTCCGTTCAACAAAAGTGCCAAACCCTCATCGTCGAGCACCGGCACACCCAAGGCCTGCGCTTTGTCGAGCTTGCTGCCCGCCTCGGCGCCTGCCACCACATAACTGGTTTTCTTGCTGACCGAGCCTGCCACCTTGGCACCCAAGGCTTCCAGCTTGTCTTTGGCCTCATCACGGCCCATGCTTTGCAAAGTGCCCGTGAGCACCACCGTGATCCCGCTCAAAGGCATCTCGGTCGGGGCCAAGGCTTCGCCTTCGGCCCAGCTGACGCCCGCATCGCGCAGGGCCTGCACCACTTCGCGGTTGTGGGCTTGGGCAAAGAAGGTGTGGATGCTGTGGGCCACGATCGGCCCCACATCAGGTACTTGCAAAAGCGCGTCTTCGCTGGCCTCCATGATGGCCGCCAGCTGACCAAAATGGCGGGCCAGCTCTTTGGCGGTGGCTTCGCCCACATGGCGGATGCCCAGGCCAAACAAAAACCGAGGCAGCGTTGCTTGTTTGGACTGCTCCAAAGCTTCGAGCAAATTGATGGCCGATTTTTCCGCCATGCGGTCCATCGCCGCCAAGGTTTCAAGCTTCAGGTGGTACAAATCGGCCAGTGTGTTGACCTGTCCTGAGTCGACCAGTTGGTCCACCAGCTTGTCACCCAAACCTTCGATGTCCATGGCGCGTCGGTGCGCAAAGTGCCACACCGCCTGCTTGCGCTGCGCATTGCAAAACAAGCCCCCCGTACAGCGGTGGTCGGCTTCGCCCTCCTCGCGCTCGGCCAAACTGCCACACACTGGGCAGTGGCTCATCATGGTGAACAGCAGCGCATTTTGCGGGCGTTTGTCCAGCACCACAGACACCACTTCGGGGATCACATCGCCAGCTCGGCGCACGATCACGGTATCCCCCACCCGCACATCTTTGCGTCGGGCTTCCAGTTCGTTGTGCAGCGTGGCATTGGTCACGGTGACACCGCCCACAAAGACAGGCGCCAGTTTGGCCACGGGCGTGAGCTTGCCGGTGCGGCCCACTTGCACATCGATGGCCAAGACCTGGGTCATTTCTTCTTGCGCCGGGTATTTGTGGGCCACCGCCCAACGTGGCTCACGGGTCACAAAACCCAATTGCTGCTGCCAATCCAGACGGTTGACCTTGTACACCACCCCATCGATGTCGTAAGGCAAAGCATCGCGCTCGGCGGCCATGCGCTGGTGAAAACCCACCAAACCAGCAGCACCCCATACACATGAAGTCTGCTCCGCCACCGGAAAACCCCAGGCCTTGAGTTGCTGCAAAGCTTGGTAATGCGTCGTCCAAACTGGGCCCCCTTTGGCCTCCGATATATCGCCCCAACCATAAGCAAAAAAGCTCAAGGGCCGCTCAGCGGCAATGCCCGAGTCCAATTGGCGAACTGCTCCGGCGGCCGCGTTGCGCGGATTGACGAATGTTTTTTCGCCCTTTAGGCCCGAGGCAATTCGGGCACGCTGGCGTTCGTTGAGTTTTTCAAAATCATCGCGGCGCATGTACACCTCGCCACGCACCTCCAGCACCGCTGGCGCATCGCTTGGCAGTCGCAGCGGGATCTGGCCAATCGTGCGGATGTTGGCGGTGACGTCTTCGCCGGTTTCGCCATCGCCCCGGGTGGCCGCCTGGACCAGCACACCGGCTTCGTAGCGCAAACTCATGGCCAGGCCATCGAATTTCAGTTCGGCCACGTATTCCACGGCGGGATCGCCATCACTCAAACTCAATTCCTTGCGCACTCGGGTGTCAAAAGCTTCTGCGCCGCTGGCCTCGGTGTCGGTCTCGGTGCGGATGCTCAACATGGGCACGCGGTGCGCCACCGCCGCAAAGGCATCCAGCACACGCCCACCGACGCGCTGCGTGGGGGAATCGGGCGTCAGCAGTTCAGGATGCGCGTCTTCAAGGGCTTGCAACTCGCGAAACAGCCGATCGTATTCGGCATCTGGCACTTCGGGGGCATCCAGCGTGTAATAGCAATGCGCATGGTGGTGCAAGCAGTTGCGCAACTGAGCAGCCCGGGCGATGGCAATCGATTGGCTGCTTCGGTCTGCAGATTCATCCGCAAACAAGTCCATTGTGGACATGGAAACTCCAATCCGTTCAGGAGAACAAGCGACGCGCCTGAGGTGACCCCGCAGACAGCTCACGCTGATCCAGAGCTTCGTAGAGCTGACTCAGGTCATGGGCAATTTGATCGAGCATTTCGTCGCTCAGCACATTGCCAGCACCGTCGGTGATCACACCGTCCATGTCTTTGGCCAAGAGATGGGCCGATTGACGCAAGCGCTCGAAAGCCATGTCCTCGCGCGCGATCTGAGGCAAATCCAAGCTCAACGTCACTTCTCGTATCGCGGACAGCGCGGGGTCATCGGCCATGGCCGCTTGGGTGTCAAAGGTCAATGACAAGACAGGTGGTAGGCCCTGCACTGCCGATGGCAAAACCATGCGCCCCGGAATGACACCCGCCACAAAGCCTTGGCGGGAAGCGTGCTGTTGGATATAGCCGGGGCTCCAGGCCGCCGCGCGGGCACAAAGCGTGAAGCTCAGCTGGGCATCATGATCGCTGGCGAATTGGTCCAGTTCGCGGGCACGGGCCACTTCTTCGAGCATGTCGCTGAAAGTGACGGTGCCATTGACCGCATCGGCAAAGGCCTGCGTCTTGACGACAAATTCAGAGAACTCGATCTCATTGAGGGCCCCCATGCGGTTGGCCAATTGAACGCCCGCTTGGAAGGCCGAATACCGCCGCCCAGGGAGCAATGCCTCCCATTGACCATTGACTTGGCTGCAGCCCTCTACATTGAAAGGCTTGGTTCCCACCCGACGCGTAGCAGGCAAGGCAGCCAAGGCGGCATCTCCGGAGACGGGCAAATCGACTTCAACGGTGGCGATGACATCGATCAAGGCATCGATTTGAGCCTTGCGCTCTGGCTGAGGTAAGCCTGCAAAATCATCACTCAACACCGGCTCTTGGGGTTCACTTGGATCCTGTGCCAAAGACTCACCCGAGGTGGATTCGTCCATGGGCTCAGCTTGGCGAGGCTGATTTTTACGAGATGTCCAGTAGTTGTAAGCCACCACAGCCAACAAGGTCAGAAAACCCAACCCGAACAGGCTCAATTGCAAGGAACTCAAGGAATCCAACATATATCAAAACCTCAGGCCACATCGGCCATAGACACTGCAGACTCCATGTCCACAGCCACAATCCGTGAAACGCCCTGCTCCTGCATGGTCACGCCGATCAACTGCTCGGCCATCTCCATGGCGATCTTGTTGTGGCTGATGAACAGGAACTGCGTCTCTTTGCCCATGCCCGCCACCAGCTTGGCATAGCGCTCGGTGTTGGCGTCGTCCAGCGGCGCGTCCACCTCATCGAGCAAGCAAAACGGTGCCGGGTTGAGCTGGAAGATGGCAAACACCAAAGCAATCGCCGTGAGCGCTTTTTCGCCACCCGAGAGCAAATGGATGGTCTGGTTTTTCTTGCCGGGCGGTTGGGCCAGCACCTGCACACCAGCATCCAAAATCTCGTCGCCGGTCATCACCAAACGCGCATTGCCGCCGCCAAACAGCTCAGGGAACATGCGGCTGAAGTGCTCGTTCACGATCTTGAACGTACCGCCGAGCAATTCACGGGTTTCACCGTCGATCTTGCGGATCGCGTCTTCCAACGTGTTCATGGCTTCGGTCAGATCGGCGTTTTGTGAATCCAAGAAAGTCTTGCGTTCGCGCGAAGTGCTGAGTTCTTCCAGCGCTGCCAGGTTGACCGGGCCCAAAGCGGTGATCTCGCGGTGGATGCGGTCGATCTCACCTTGCAGACCGGTCACGCGGACCTGGCCAGTTTCGATGGACAGAGCCACAGCCTCCAGATCGGCCTGCGCATCGGCCAGCAGCTGGGTGTACTGCTCCAGCCCCAAGCGGGCGGCTTGCTCTTTGAGCTGCAAATCGGTGATGCGCTGGCGCAGGGGCTCAAGCTCACGCTCAAAAGCCACGCGCCGCTCGTCGCTGGCGCGCAATTTGGCCGTCAGGTCGTCGTAGGCGCTGCGGCGCGCCGCCAAGGCTTGCTCACGCTCCATCTTGACGGCCAAGACATTTTGCAAACCGGCTTGCGCGGCGGCATCGGTCAATCGGCTGAGCTCGTCTCGGGCACGCTGCATTTCGGCGTCGATGCTGGCCACTTGTTGCTGCGCCGTCTCGATCGTGCGGTTCAACTCCGCACGGCGCGCATCCAAACTGCGCTGCGAGAACTGAGCCTCTTGGGCTCGGCGCTCCAGGCTGCGCTGCTGTTCGCGGCACTCGGCCAATTTGCGCTCGGCTTCGATGACGCGTTCGTCCAGTTGGGCGTGACGCTCTTGGCTGTCGGCCAATTGCATGTCCAGCTCTTCAAAGCGGGCTTCGGCGGTCACGCGGCGCTCTTGCAGCTCGTCGAGCAAAGCATCCACTTCAGCCAAGTCATTGCTGATCTGCTCGCTGCGGGCACGGGTTTGCTCTACCAGCTGCGACAAGCGCAAGGTCTCGACTTGCAGCTCATGGGCGCGAGACTGGTGCTCAGCCGCTTCGCGGCGCACGGTGATCAGGCGCTGCGAAGCGTCGGCATAAGCCGCTTCGGCGCGCACCAAAGCACTGCGGCTTTCTTCAGAAATCAGGGTCTGGGCACGCTGCTGTTTTTCCAGGTTTTCAATGTCCTGGGCACGGGCCAGCAAACCGGCCTGTTCCGTGTCTTGCGCGTAAAACACCACGCTGTTCAGATCGACCGCGTGGCCGGCTTGCACAAACAGGGTCTCGCCGGGCTTGAGCTGGCTGCGCCAAGCCAGGGCGTCTTCGATGTTGGGGGCGGTGTAGCAGCCTTGGAGCCAATCGGTCACCAGGGCTGACAAGCCCGCGTCCGAGATGCGCAGCTTTTGCGCCAAAGGCTGGCACCCACCGGGCATGCCACTGCGTGGCGAGGCGCTGGAGGCCAAGGGTGATGTGAAGAAAGACAGTTTGGCCGGTGGGGCATCGTTGGCAAATGATCGCACCATGTCCAGACGGGACACCTCGAGGGCCGACAGGCGTTCGCGCAAGGCGGATTCCAATGCGTTCTCCCAGCCCGCCTCGATGTGGATGCGGCTCCACAACCCTTCCAACCCATCCATGCCGTGCTTGGAGAGCCAAGGCTTGAGCTTGCCGTCGGTGCGCACTTTCTCTTGCAAGGCCTTGAGCGCTTCGATGCGGGCACTCAGATCGGCCAAACGGGCCGATTCATCGTTGACGGCTTGTTGGCGCGTGCGGCGGTCTTCGTCCAGCGCGGGCACTTGCTCTTGCAGGTCGTGCAAACGGGCTTCAGACTCGGCTGCCAAACCTTCAGCAGCGGCCAATTGTTCTTGCAAGCCGTTCAGTCGCGCCTCATCGGGCGCGGCCAAGGCATTGCGGTCGGCCAGCAAACGCTCACGGCGGTTTTCAAGCTGACGCGATTGCTCTTGCACATTGCGCTGGTCAGCGGCCAGCACACCGATTTGCTGCTGCACCTGCACCACGCTGGCGCGTTGGGCGGTGGCATCGTTTTGCGCTTTGCGCAGGGCCTCTTCCAAATCAGGCAAGGCCATGGCTTGGTCTTCCACCTGGGCGGCCAGCGTCATGCTTTGGTCTTCGGCCATGGCCGCTTGCTCGGCCAGGGTTTCCAGCTCGGCCTGAGCATCTTCGCTGCGGGTGCCCCATTGGGCGGTTTGCTCGATCAACTGTTGCAGGCGCTGTTCTGCGCGCTGGCGACCTTCGACCACAAAACGGATTTCGGCTTCTAGGCGGCCGACTTCGGCGCTGGCTTCGTACAAAGCACCTTGCGCCTTGTTGACTTCATCACCTGCGTCGTAGTGCGCCTGGCGGATGGTCTCCAGATCCGACTCCACATGGCGCAGATCGGCGATGCGCGATTCGAGCGCATTCACGGCCTGGTCCACATCGGTCTTGACCTTGCCCTGGTCGCTTTCAGCGTCGCGGCGTTTCAAGAACCACAGCTGGTGCTGCTTGAGCGTGCTGTCGGCTTGCAGATTGTTGTAACGCTGCGCGACCTCGGCCTGCTTTTCCAGCTTTTCAAGATTGGCGTTCAGCTCGCGCAAGATGTCTTCGACCCGGGTCAAGTTCTCACGGGTGTCCGACAGGCGGTTTTCCGTCTCCCGGCGGCGTTCCTTGTATTTGGACACGCCCGCTGCTTCTTCCAAAAACAAGCGCAGCTCTTCGGGGCGCGACTCGATGATGCGGCTGATGGTGCCCTGGCCGATGATGGCGTAGGCGCGTGGTCCCAAGCCCGTGCCCAAAAACACATCCTGCACATCGCGGCGGCGCACCGGCTGGTTGTTGATGTAGTAGCTGCTGTTGCCGTCGCGGGTGAGCACGCGCTTGACGGCGATCTCGGCAAACTGGCCCCACTGGCCGCCCGCACGGTGGTCGGCATTGTCAAACACCAGCTCCACACTGGCCCGGCTGGCCGGTTTGCGGGTGGTGGTGCCGTTGAAGATCACGTCCTGCATGGATTCGCCACGCAACTCCGACGCCTTGGACTCGCCCAACACCCAACGCACCGCGTCCATGATGTTGGATTTGCCGCAACCGTTGGGGCCGACCACCCCCACCAGCTGCCCTGGCAGCAGGAAGTTGGTCGGCTCGGCAAACGATTTGAAGCCGGAAAGCTTGATGGAATTGAGGCGCACGGCGGTCGACTTGATCGAATAAAAGAATACGAAATGACGCAATCAATGAGGCGTCCGTTCGATGAATTGGGCGTTCCAGCTGATCCAGGACGCTGTTCAATATTAACTCAGCAACACGTCTCAGATGATCCCGGATAATCGAGGGATGAATCCCCTTCTTGCCAAGCTGCAGCCCTACCCCTTCGAACGGCTGAAACAACTGTTCGCCGCTGTCTCACCCAACCCGGATTTGAAGCCGATCAGCCTGGGCATTGGCGAGCCCAAACATGCCACACCCACCTTCATTCAAGAGGCCCTGAAGGCCTCGGTGGCCAACGGTTTGTCGGCTTACCCCGCCACCGCAGGCGAGCCCGCTTTGCGCCAAGCCTGTGCGGCCTGGCTCCAAACCCGCTACGCCCTCAAGCTGGATGCGGCCACCCAGGTGCTGCCAGTCAATGGCTCGCGCGAAGCTTTGTTTGCCCTGACGCAAACCGTGATCGATCCGAGCCGCCCTGGCGCCACCGTGGTCAGCCCCAATCCTTTCTATCAAATCTACGAAGGTGCAGCCTTGCTGTCAGGGGCTGAGCCGTATTACGTGCCCAGCAACCCAACGCGCAACTTTGCCAACGACTGGGACAGCGTGCCCGCCGATGTCTGGGCCCGCACCCAGCTTTTGTTTGTTTGCTCGCCCGGCAACCCCACGGGCGCCGTCATGCCGCTGTCTGAATGGGAAAAACTCTTTGCCCTGTCCGACCTACACGGCTTTGTGATCGCGTCCGACGAGTGCTACAGCGAGATTTATTTCCGCGAAGAAGCGCCCCTGAGCGGTCTCGAAGCCGCCCACCAGCTGGGCCGCACAGACTTCAAGCGCCTGATCGCCTTCACGAGTCTTTCCAAGCGCAGCAACGTGCCTGGCCTGCGCAGCGGCTTTGTGGCCGGTGATGCGGCCATCATCCAACAGTTCTTGCTTTACCGCACCTACCACGGCAGCGCCATGAGCCCGGTGGTGCAAGCAGCCAGCGTCGCTGCTTGGGGCGACGAAAGCCATGTGGTGGACAACCGCAACCAATACCGCACCAAGTTCGCCCAGGTCACGCCCGTGCTGGCCGAGGTGCTCGATGTGAAACTGCCCGACGCCAGCTTTTACCTGTGGGCCGGCGTGCCTGCCGGCTGGCAAGGCGACGACGCGGCGTTTGCCAAAGCGCTGTACGAAGCTGAATGCGTGACGGTGCTGCCCGGCAGCTATTTGGCGCGTGACTTCAACGGCAGCAATCCAGGCCGTGGTCGCATTCGCATGGCCTTGGTCGCCGAAACCGCCGAGTGCCTGGAAGCGGCCGAGCGCATTGCCCGTTTTGTGCGCGCCCACCCCAGCAAAGCTTGAACATGAGCACTTGTCACGACACCCTTCGCCTGGCCGAGCAGCTGATTGCCCGTCCTTCCGTCACGCCCGACGATGCGGGCTGCATGGATCTGATCACCAATGCCTTGAAGCCCTTAGGATTTGAATGCGAATTCATGGACTCCGGCCCCGAGACCTTTCGCGTGCGCAACCTGTGGGCCAAACGCGCCGGTACATCAGGCCAGACCCTGGCCTTTGCCGGTCACACCGACGTGGTTCCGACCGGGCCGCTGGCGCAATGGGACAGCGACCCCTTCACGCCCACCCACAAAGACAGCAAGCTGTTTGGCCGTGGCGCAAGCGACATGAAAACCTCGCTGGCGGCCATGGTGGTGGCGGTTCAGGAATTTTTGGCCACCAACCCCCATCCGGCATTGGGGCTGGCCTTTTTGCTCACCAGCGACGAAGAGGGCCCGGCGCTCGACGGCACCGTGGTGGTTTGCGACCAGCTCAAAGCCCGTGGCGACGCGCCGCAGTTTTGCATCGTGGGCGAACCCACCTCGGTGCAGCAAACCGGCGACATGATCAAAAACGGCCGACGCGGCACCATGAGCGGCAAGCTCACTGTCAAGGGCGTGCAAGGCCACATCGCCTACCCGCACTTGGCTAACAACCCCATCCACCGCTTGGCCCCGGCGCTGGCCGATCTGGTGGCGATCCGCTGGGACGAAGGCAACGCCTTCTTCCCCCCAACCAGCTGGCAGGTGAGCAACATCCATGCGGGCGCGGGCGCGAGCAATGTGATCCCGGGCGACTGCGTGGTGGATTTCAACTTCCGCTTTTGCACCGAATCCACACCCGAGCGCTTGCAGCAGCGATTGACCGCCGTGCTGGACCAGCATGGCCTGCAATACGACTTGAAATGGACCATTGGCGGCCTGCCGTTTTTGACCACACCGGGCACCTTGGTGGCCGCTGTGCAACAAGCGATTGCCGACGAGACGGGTCTGACCACCGAACTGTCCACCACCGGCGGCACCAGCGATGGCCGCTTCATCGCGCAGATCTGCCCCCAGGTGATCGAGTTCGGTCCGCCCAACGCGACCATCCACAAGGTCAACGAGCACGTGGCATTGGCCGACATCGCGCCGCTCAAAGCCATTTACCGCCGTACATTGGAACAACTCAACCTGGGCCTGTCGGCATGAGCGCCATGACCCTTTTGAGCCTGATCGAACAATCGGCTGAGCGACTGACCCAAGCCGGTGTGTCCTTCGGTCACGGCACCCTGAACGCTTTTGACGAAGCCGTCTGGCTGGTGCTCTGGCGCTTGGGTCTGCCGCTGGACACCGATCTCCAGGATGTGGCCGAACAAGCCGTGCCGCCCGAGCAACAAAACGCTTGCGCACAGCTGATTGAAGAACGCATCACCTCCCGCAAACCCGCCGCTTACCTGACGCAAGAAGCCTGGTTGCAGGGCGTGTCGTTTTTCATCGATGAACGGGCCATTGTGCCGCGCAGCCTGATTGCCGAGGTGTTGGCCGACGGGACGATTGATGCATGGCTGAGCGATCAGACCACCCGCGTGCTGGACCTGTGCACCGGCAACGGCAGCCTGGCCGTGCTGGCGGCGTTGGCCTGGCCAGAGGTGCAGGTGACTGGGGCCGAGATTTCTGACGACGCGCTGGCCGTCGCCGCCATCAATGTGGCACGCCACGAACTGGATGAGCGCGTCACACTGGTGCACAGCGATGGTTTGTCGGCCCTGCCCGGCCCATTTGACCTGATCTTGTGCAACCCGCCTTATGTCTGCCAAGCCAGCATGGACGCGCTGCCCGCAGAGTTCCGCGCTGAGCCCGCGCTGGCGCTGGCCGGCGGCACCGATGGCATGGACTTTGTGCGCCAGTTGTTCAAAGATGCGCCTTCGCGCATGAGCGAACACGCGGTGCTGGTGCTGGAGATCGGCAACGAAGTGGATCATTTCACGGCCGCTTTTCCCGAACTTGAAGTGGCCTGGCTCGACACCAGTGCAGGCGATGATCAGGTCCTGCTGATCACCCGTGAAGCCCTCTTGAACTATCTTTGACTTTCATGGTCGGACTTCGGTCACGGCCCACACCCCGGATCGGTTCCGGGGCATTTTGCTTTCATGATCAACCTCAAAAACGTCACCCTCCGCCGCGGCACCAAAGTGCTGCTGGACCAAACTTCGGTCACCCTCAACCCCGGAGAAAAAGTCGGCTTGGTCGGGCGCAACGGTGCGGGCAAATCCACCTTGTTTGCCTTGTTCAATGGCACGCTGCACGAAGACGGCGGCGACTTCGAGATGCCCAAAGCTTGGCGCATGGCGCAAGTCGCACAAAACATGCCCGAGACCGACCAGCCGGCATCTGAGTTTGTGCTGGAAGGCGACACCCGCTTGGCCGAGCTGCGCCAGCGCTTGGTGGCCGCCGAAGAAAGCGGCGACGGCATGGAGATGGCGCACGTCTACACAGACCTGGCCGACGCGGGCGACCACGACGCCCTGCCTCGCGCCGAGGCCTTGATTTTGGGCTTGGGCTTTCGGGTGGACGAACTGAACAACCCTGTCAACAGCTTCTCGGGCGGTTGGCGCATGCGTTTGCAACTGGCGCGGGCCTTGATGTGCCCGTCGGACATTTTGCTGCTGGACGAACCCACCAACCACTTGGACTTGGACGCCTTGGTTTGGCTCGAAGCCTGGTTGCAGCGCTACGCTGGCACCATGATCGTGATCAGCCACGACCGCGAATTTTTGGATGCGGTGACCAACGTCACTTTGCACATCGAACACGCCAAGCTGACCCGCTACGCCATTAACTACAGCGGCTTTGAAATTTTGCGTGCGCAGCAAATGGAGTTGCAACAGGCCTCGTTTGCCAAGCAGCAGGACAAGATCGCCCACCTTCAGAAGTTCATCGACCGCTTCAAGGCCAAGGCCAGCAAGGCCAAGCAGGCCCAGAGCCGGGTCAAGGCGCTG
>JACCDH010073945.1_pt1 | contig 26577 bp, 23 predicted proteins | sample 7442481 | NCBI WGS metagenome assembly JACCDH01 (sample SAMN15323433, study PRJNA562643) | freshwater metagenome | isolation source: river surface water | place: USA:Blue River Watershed | collected 2017-08-15 | reverse complement strand
ATACCGCATCGCATTGAACAATCCGCTCAATGCAGTTCAACTTCCAGCCATGGACCAAGAAGTTTATATTGTTTATGGAGATCACATTTCACCTGACGAAAAGGTGGTTACAAATTATAAAGGTGAGTTTTCCTTTACTGGATTGAGAAAAGGGGACTATACCATATATACTTACTCTCAGGATACTGCAGCCACAACAACAGCTGTTTTTTACAATATGGCGGTAGTTATCAATGTGAAAATTACTGAAAGAGATCAATTAAAGGAAATAGATCCCTTGGTGGTTTATGAAAAGAGGTAGCTTACTTTTTTTATTTATTTGCTTTCTTTTGAAAGCCAATGCGCAGTATTCTCGAGATGCTGGCGGTTGGTTCTCCACGAAGGTAAGTTTTGATGGCAAAGATGGTCGTGTGTTTTACTTCGCTCCTGAGTTGCGTTTGGATGAAAATTTAACGCGGTTAGGGGGAGCATTTGTTGATCTTGGGGTGCAGCAAAAAATTGTAAAAGGTGTTCAATTTCAAGCAGAATTTAGGTCTGGAATCAGACAAGATTGGGAATATCTAAATTACCGTCAAAGGTGGGGGTTGGGATTGTCAGGAGAATTAGGCCTAGGAGATTGGGAGTTGGGTATGCTGCTTCGTCAGCAATGGGGGCAGTCTCATTTTGATTTTTCAGACCAGGTGGATTTGGATACCCGAACGGTCAGTCGAGCAAGGGTTTCGATGAAATATCGGGCAACAAAATCGGTCGATTTGTACACTTCACATGAATTGTTTTTTAATTCAACCAATAGGGAATACACCAGTTGGCGCTGGCAAGGTGGGGTGAGCAAAGAGCTGAATAAAAATCAAAGTTTGAAGGTGGGTTATTTAATGCAACAAGATCAGCAAACGGGTGAACAAGATTTTGTTGTTACAGCGGGTTGGTCTTATCAATTTAAAAGGTGGAAGGAGAAGGAAGAGGGAAAATCATTGGCCGGTCAGGGAGATTCGAAAGTAACGGCAGTATTGGATGAGTTACAATTGATGAATGGAAGAGAGATGAAGGGGGAAGTTTTTCTGGACTCCACACTTTTGGTTCGCATCAGATACCGCGGGGTTTATGGAAAATGGAAGGAGGTGGAGATGCACCGAAATGAGATTTTCAGTGTAAAGAAAGGCGGGCAAGAGATGATATTTTATTCGCCGGATACCACGTTAGGTGACCGATATACCCAAGAAGAGATGCGCATCTTTTTAATGGGTGAAAAGGATGCTTTACAGCGTTATCGAGCAAAACATACTGCCATCATGGGTTTTGCGATGTGTGGAGCCTTGAGTTATTTGGGAGGGGATGGCATCATGTCATTGATTGGCCCCCCAATGATTTACACATTGGTTCACATTCCAGGTAAAATAAGAGTAAGGCCCCATCATATCAGCAACGATGCATTAAAGTACAACGATTTATATGCAGAGGGGTTTGAACCGGTTGCTCGCGGTCGACGTTTGAATAAAGCAATGATTTGGAGTAGTTTGGGGTCATTGACAGGTTTTTTGTGTTTTTTGATGACCAAGTAATGGAAACTCTGCAGCGAAATTGGTGGTGGATTTACTCTTTGGTCTCGGGAGTGGCGATGGTCTTTTACATCTCTGCTTGGATGACTGCAGAGCGAATGGTGAATATAGACATGGGCCATTTGTCTGCCACCATTGTTGCCATGGCGGCGATTTCATCAGCGTTGTTTTATCTCATTCTCAGGTGGCCTAAGGATCAACGAAAAAGCCCATATCGATTTGCGGCCTTGTATGGTTTTATTTTGTCGGCGGGGGCTTATCTTGTCCAAAGTGCGCAATTGCGCTCATCTGAGCAACAATTGGTTTTGCCAACCCTGATGATTACTTCAGCGGCAATTGTTGCTTTGGTTTATTATCCAAAGGCTTTCTTAAAACGCATCCAATGGTCGAGTCGTAACATCTATTTCATTAAGACATTTTCAGTGGCTTGGTGCTGGTCTGTATGGGCTACGATTCCAATGATGTTTATTGAGGTCCGTTTTTTTTGGAGCTCATTTTTTGTTTCGATTCTTTTGATTGCTGCATTGGTGATGGTTACAGACATCAATGAGAACAGAGAATCGCATTCACTACGTGCTAGGTGGGTTAGCGTTTTTTTACTGGCTCTTCTTGCTGAAATCGTTGTTCAATTGGGATTTTCAGCCAAAATTAGTCCGGGGTGGATCGTGCTTTGTGTGAGCATTCCTTTCCTCATCTTTTGGACACGAAAAAGATTATTGACGGCGTTGTTTGTGGATTTGTCCCTTGTATTTTTTTATGGGATGATGAGCATCAATGCTTGGTTGAATCTCCTTCCTTGACTTTTGTTCGAGCTGTACGAGTATTAAGCTATCCATCATGAGAATGCTATCGGGTGATTCAGCATGTATTTTCATGGACGAAGAGAAATCTTCGGGTTGTACTTTAAGTCGTTGGAAAATTTCGGTTTGATAAGGAATCCAGTTTTTGTTGGAGTCCGGCATTTGGTTGTAGTATAGATTGTAAGCGGCATTGGCCAACCTCAATTCCAATAGAACTTTTGCTGATTCACGAACATTCATTTTGGCTTGAAACTTTGGTTTTGGATCATTGCCGCATGCGCTGATCAAGAGGGTTAACAAAGAGATGAAAATGAATCTCATCGGTTAAAAGTTAATTGTTCTCCGCGCACCTGTTCATGAAAAACACCATGGTGATAAACACAATGCCCATTGACCCAAGTTTGCTCCACTTTATTGTGAAATAGGGTATTATTAAAGGGGGTCCATTGGCATTTGTAAAGGCTGTTTTCATCGGTTGCCAGCCAAGTAGCGTTCAAATCAACCATCACCAAGTCGGCTTTGTAGCCCTTTCTAATAAATCCTCTATTGGGAATATTGTACAAAAGAGCAACATTGTGACAAGCTTTCTGCACCACTTGATGGATGGTGAATATTCCTTGGTGGCACATTTCAAGCAAGGCGGGCAGCGCATGTTGTACAAGGGGACCTCCACTAGGGCATGAGTTGTAGGGATTGGCTTTTTCGGCTAGCGTATGCGGAGCATGGTCTGTGGCCAAAACATCGATGAAGCCATCTTTCAGGGCTTGTCGAATGGCGGCGCGGTCATTTGATGTTTTTACCGCAGGATTCCATTTGATTCGGCTTCCCTTGGCGGCATAGTCCTCATCGGTAAACCACAGATGATGGACGCAAGCCTCGGCTGTGATTCTTTTGTTTTTTAATTCTTGGTTGGTAAAAAGATCAATTTCTTTGGCAGTGCTGATGTGTAAAATGTGCAATTGGGCATCATGTTTTTTGGCCAATGCAATGGCCTTGGATGATGATGCATAACAGGCATCCGCATTTCGGATAATGGGGTGCTGGTGCACAGGAATCCCATCTGGAAATTGTTTTTGTATGCGTAATAAGTTTTCTGCAATCATATGATCGTCTTCGCAATGCGTAGCAATCAATGTTTTGGCATTTTTGAAAATAGCGTTTAAACTATCCTCATTGTCCACCAGCATATTGCCAGTGGAGGAACCCATAAATATTTTAATTCCGCAGACATTGCGGATGTCCACATCTCCCATTAAGTGGGCGTTGGTTTGCGTAGCTCCAAGATAGAAAGAATAATTGGCCAAAGAAACTTCCGCTGCACGCTGATATTTTTTTTCCAACTCCTCAAAAGTCACTGTATTGGGCACTGTATTGGGCATTTCCATGAAGCTGGTTATCCCACCGGCAACAGCCGCTTTGGCTTCCGTATAAATTTCTCCTTTATGGGTTAAACCAGGCTCTCTGAAATGCACTTGATCATCGATTAGACCAGGAAGCAGATGCTTGCCTGTTCCATCCACTGCATTTTGGAAATGCTCTTTTGACAAACTGAGGGCGGGAAGAATATCGGCAATGCGATCATTTTCTAGAACAACATCCGCTACAATGGAGTTGTCTTCATTGACAACAGTGATATTTTGAATTAAAGTTTTCATATTAATTGCTAAACCGCATTTTCAATACGCCAAAAAAAGCTTCATTGAAAATATTCAGACTCATTTTGCTTTTACCCAAAATACGATCTTTAAATACGATGGGAACTTCTTGAATGGAAAAACCCAGTTTTTTGGTTTTGTATTTCATTTCAATCTGAAAGGCATAGCCAATAAAGCGGATTCCTTTCAGATCCAACTTTTCTAATACTTGTCTTTTGTAACAAACAAAACCTGCGGTAGCATCTTTTACGCCGAGTCCCAAAATGAAGTTGACATAAATTCCGGCACCTCGACTCATCACCCTTCGTTTAAGAGGCCAATCAATAACACCACCTCCTTTGGTGTAACGCGAACCAACACTCATATCTGCCCCATTTTGACAAGCTTCTACCAAGCGAATCAAATCTTTTGGTGTATGCGAAAAATCACAATCCATTTCACAGATATAATCATATTGCTGGCCAATTCCCCATTGAAAACCGGCGATGTAAGCGGTTCCCAACCCGAGCTTACCTGTGCGTTGCAAAAGATGAATTCTTCCGAGAAAATGTGTTTGTTGCTCTTGTATCAATTGAGCAGTGCCATCAGGAGATCCATCGTCTACAAACAAAATGTCAAAGGCCATGGGTAGATTCATGACGGTTTGAATCATTTGTACAACATTTTCTTTTTCGTTGTAAGTCGGTATGATGACCAGTGGATTTTTCACAAAAGAGGAATTGTTACAAATATAGAATGGCAGGTGATTAGATGTCCAAGTCCCTGATAAATTCTTCCACCTTTTCTACCATTTTAACAGGTCCAATAAACAATGGAGTTCTTTGGTGCAAATCTTTTGGCTGAATGTCTAGAATTCTATTTTTGCCATCAGATGCCTTGCCCCCTGCTTGCTCAGCAATAAAGGCAAGTGGATTGCATTCATATTGCAAGCGCAATTTGCCTTCTGTATTTTTTTTGGTTCCTGGGTAGATATAAATTCCCCCTTTGATGAGGTTTCTGTGAAAGTCGGCTACAAGAGACCCGATGTATCTAGCGGTGTAGGGCAAGTTGTTCTTTTTGTCCACACTTTTGCAGTAGTTCACATAAGCTTGCACTCCTTTTGAACAGCTAGCCATATTTCCCTCGTTGATGCTGTACATGGTGCTGGTTTCTGGAAATTTCATGTCGGCGTGTGACAGGCAAAATTCCCCAATACTGGGTTCCAATGTAAATCCATTCACACCATGCCCAGTTGTGTATACGAGCATGGTGGAAGAACCATAAATGACGTATCCGGCAGCGACTTGGTCGGAACCTTTTTGAAGAAAATCATTGACATTGGCCAAGTCACCCAATGAACTTTTTCTGCGGTGAATGGAAAATATGGTTCCGATGCTCACATTCACATCAATGTTTGATGAACCATCTAGGGGATCAAACAAAATAACATATTTGGCTTTTCTACAGTGTTCCAGGTCAAATGCAAAGTACTTTTCATTTTCTTCGCTTCCCGCACCGCATACCTGCCCGCCCCATTTTACTGCATTGAGTAAGGCATGATCGGAAAAAACATCCAACTTCATTTGGGTTTCCCCTTGAATGTTGGTGGTGCTTTCTGCACCCAAGATGTCTTGGAGCCCTGCTTTGTTTACTTTGTGGTTGATGATTTTGGCAGCAATGCTGATGTCTGCCAACAATCGGCTCAAATCGCCAGAGGCAAACGGAAAATCCGCTTGGCGCTCCATGATGAATTCATTCAAAGTAACCATGCTCATGCCTCAAAGGTAACGGATAACCCCAATGTCGGCAATGAATTTCATCAGGAAAATACTTCGTTGGTGAGCCAAATAAACTCAGCCACTCCCAATTGCTCCGGTCGTTTTTGCAGAATCTCGTGTTCCCAATTTTTGTGGGCAATCAAGCTTTTAATGGAATTTCTCAAGGTCTTACGACGCTGGTTAAATGCTAGTTTGACCAATTGTATAAATTGTTGTTCATTACAACCCAGTGAATCGTTGTTTTTGCGTTTCATTCGTATGACACCACTCTTGACTTTTGGGGGTGGATTGAACTCATTTTCGTTCACGGTGAACAAGTATTCTACATCGTACCAAGCTTGAATCAAAACGCTGAGAATGCCGTAATCTCTGGTTCCTGGCCCATTGGCAACCCTGAGAGCGACTTCCTTTTGAAACATTCCCACCAATTCAGGAACGTGGTCTTTGTAATCCAAAACATGAAACAATATCTGTGATGATATATTATAGGGAAAATTGCCGATCACAGCAATGGGTTCTTTGGAGAAATCCATCAAATTCATCCTCAAAAAGTCTGCGGAGTGGATTCGGTTTTTTAATTGTGGATAATGGAGATGCAGATACACGATGGATTGTTGGTCCACCTCTACCACATGGGTTTCATAAGGCAGTTGCAGTAGATGTTGCGTCAAAGCACCTGTGCCTGGGCCAATTTCAAGTATTTTTTGGTATCCCCCAAATCCAGTCAGTGCTTGTGCAATGTCTGAAGCAATTTGTGGATTGGTCAAGAAATGTTGACCCAAGTGTTTTTTAGGAGCTACGTACATGATGATCTTGAATGGCAGAAAATTGATATCCCTTTTGTTGGAGTTCTTTTAAAATCACAGGAAGTGTCTGAAGCATGACAGGGCTGGCCTTTAAACTGTCATGAAAAACAACGATGGATCCCGGTTTGGTGATTTGTAATATTTTATCGATGCACGTTTCGACGGAGAGGTTAGCATCAAAATCCCCGGTTAAGACATCCCACATGATGATGGAATAATGTTGCAACAGTGCTTTTGTTTGTGTCCGACTGATTTGACCATAAGGAGGGCGAAATAAGGTGGAGGGATTGTTTTTTTTCGCCGTCAAGACGTCTCTTAAATACTGCGCATAACCAGTTTTCCAACCATTTTTGTGGTTCTGAGTGTGGTTCCCTACTTGATGCCCTTCAGCGATGATTCTTTGAAACAACTCAGGGTGGTTGTCTACATTTTTTCCAATGCAAAAGAAAGTAGCCTTGGCGTGGTATTGGGCCAAAATATCCAAAACCTTTTCAGTGATGATGGGTGTCGGACCATCATCAAAAGTTAGAAATACCTCTTTTTGATCGGTCGGAATGCGCCAAAAAAAATCGGTGCCCAATGCACGAATCAGTCGAGGAGTTTGGTGTAAATACATCTTTCATGGCGAAAGTACAAAGGATTTCATGGTCTTTGTTGATTGTCGGCTTTGTCCATCTCCAATTTCCAATAGCGCAAAATACAAACCAGGTGAACAAAGTGTACCATCTTGATGCAGGCCGCTCCATGTCCATTGCGCATCGGTTCCGATCCATTCGGAGTCACTGATTATGGACATGATATATCCCTCCTTGGACAGAATCTTTAAGCTTGCTTCCATCCCACCTTGTTTTCCTTGATAGGTAAAGGCAATGACATCGTTATGCCCATCTTGATTGGGACTAAAATATTCGGGAGTGCATTGAAAATTATTGGATGGAATCAAGTGATTCCATTGTTGTGAATTGGGACAACCAGGTGTTTGCCCCCCCGTTTGTTCGCTGGCTGATAACCAGGTTTCTTTGCTCAAATCGCCTTCCACGCGCTCCAAAGAAACGCCCTGTGTTTCTGATAAGTACGGATGATGCATCGTCGCACTGTAAGTCAAGGTATCCACCTTGTAGAAGGTATAACCCAAGTAAACAGTGCCCTCTGAAATGGTTAGATATGGCAGATTTTTTACTTGATGACATTGTTCATCAGTGCAAGTGCTGGATAGGCCTCCCTCGGATAAAGCCAAGTGTTGTTTTGCTCCAATGAAGTGGTGGTGGTTTTGAATACCATATACCGAACCACTTTGATTTTCTATCCAAAAATGATCCAAGGATAAGTTGGCGTCTGCGTTGTTGTAAAGTTCTACAAAAGAGAACTGCCCTTCTGATGGATGAAAAAGAATCTCATTGAAAGAAATGGGCTGACCATCATATGCCTGAATAAGGGGAACATCCAATTCTATAAAAGCGGGAACGGAACGCTGGCAGAAACGGACGGAATCTATGAAGATTTCAAGTGTTTCATAATAGACCGGCAAAGGGATGATGAGGCTATCATGAGAGGATAGACAGGGTAATGTGGTCCATTGGTTTTCTAGGTTTATTTTGATGCTGTCTTGCTCCCAGGGTAGGTTGGACCACAGGTATAGTCGATTTTCCAAGTCGATTCCCCAGTCTGTAAGGGTCATGGGCGGAACTTGATAGTTGGGTTCATCGATGGAGTTGATGGCACCGGGTGTGGCTCCTGATGGATCAACGCATGCAGTCCAATTGAATCCTCCAGAGCAAGGAAGATAGGCGTTTCGCTGCTCCAAAGACCAACCACCTTCTGTTTTGTTAGGGTTCTCATAGGTCTGGATATCATATTGAAAAATATCGACCACATTTCCATCGGCAGAGCAGAGGGTTAAACTGTCACCGGTATTGGTTAAAGCTGCGAAACTTTCCAACCCCCAACATTCGCCAGAATAGTGCAAAGTGTCCTCTATTCCGCAGAGAATCACATAACCATGAGGGCGAATGTATCGATGGGGAAGGGGATGGGCTGTTGCTGTATTGTACAACGTCCAACCCATGAGCAATATGCTGTCTGAAGAAGGATTATACAGCTCAATGAATTCACTTTTTCCGGCGGCTGACGGAGGATCTGGATCGGCCAATACTTCATTGATGACCACACTTCTTTTGCCCGTATTCATCGCTTGCAGAGGAACGATAGGCGCTCCAAAGTACACATCGTCCCAAAAGAAATTGCCCAAATTGGAACTGGTACATTGCGCTTGGAGGCACAATTTGGATACGGAAAACCCATTGGGAATGCTTGTATGAAGTAATGGATGATATTGGGTCGAATCATTGTCTTGAAAGTAAAAATGGATCATCGAATCTTGGACCATTTTGAAATGGCCATAAACGCCATTGGCAATGGGAAAGGCTTCTGCAATGGGTTCCCAAATCGCCCCATCATTCCAAAAGATTTGAATCAAATCCGCACTCCCCGCATTGCCCCACTGGATGACCCATCCTTGAACTTGCGCATTGTTGTTGTGACCCACACTATCTGGAAAACCTTGATCATACAAGAGAATTCTTCCAAAGTTGTTGCTGCTTCCAGCGAAATTTTGTCGGATGAAACACGAAAATTCTAGATCATTCTCTTCTGCAAGCAATTCATGTTGCAACTGATAAAATCCGGGATGATTGAATTGGGATTGCAATTGTTGGTTGTTATTGACGAAGAATGCAGTTGTATCTTCATTCCATCCATTGGAAGGCCATGTGCTTGAAAAGTGGTCCATCCATTGGCCTTGAACAATCGAAAAAAACAGTGAAATAAAAAGGGTGAATAAGCTTTTCATGCTGCGAAACTATTTTACCTTCGTGACTCTAAACAGAAACACATAAGGCGCATATATGAAAGTGGCAGTAGTTGGAGCAACGGGCTTGGTGGGAACCAAAATGTTGCAGGTTTTGGTAGAAAGAAATTTTCCCATTACGGAGTTGATTCCCGTGGCCACCGAGAAATCTGCAGGAAGTAAAATTGTTTTTCAAGACAAAGAATACACGGTTGTTACACCCCAGCAGGCCCTGATCATGTGTCCACAGATAGCGCTTTTTTCGGCAGGTGGTTCAACCAGTCTGGAGTGGGCTCCTCAGTTTGCCGCAATTGGTTGTACAGTGATAGACAACAGCAGTGCTTGGCGGATGGATTCCTCTAAAAAGTTAGTTGTACCAGAAGTCAATGGATCGGTTTTGACCGCAGAGGATAAGATCATCGCCAACCCCAATTGTTCGACCATTCAAATGGTCATGTTTTTAAAACCTTTATATGCCCTTTATGGCATTAAGAGGGTTATAGTTAGCACATATCAAAGTGTTACAGGGACTGGGAAAAAGGCTGTCGATCAATTGATGAACGAACGCAAAGGAGTTGATGGTGAGATGGCTTACCGTTATCCCATTGACATGAATTTGATTCCGCAGATAGATGTCTTTTTGGAAAATGGCTATACCAAGGAAGAAATGAAGATGATTTTGGAGACCAAGAAAATCATGGGAGACGAGGGCATTGCTGTAACAGCCACTGCCGTTCGGGTTCCCGTTATGGGAGGTCACTCAGAGAGCATCAATGTAACTTTTGATCGAGAATTTGATTTGGCGGAGGTAAGAGAAGCTTTGATGCAATTTCCAGGTATTGTATTAATGGACAACCCTTCTATGGCAGAATATCCGATGCCTTTGATTCATGCCCATGATCATGACGCTGTTTTTGTTGGACGTTTGCGCCGAGATGATACCGCTCCCTTTACCTTGAATGCATGGGTGGTTTCCGACAACTTGAGAAAGGGTGCTGCCACCAATGCCGTACAAATTGCTGAAATCGTTGCCAAATGGGTCGCATAAGTATTTGGATATTATTATTGTTTTGGTCCATTGCCGCGTGCAATCCAACCAGCAGCAACCAAAACACACCACAATCGGGCGGACTATCCCCGGTTTCAAATGATGAAGTGCCGAAAGGTGAAGATGAATCGAAGGAACAAACCAGTGAAGAACAACAGATCAATTCATCCAATGGGATTCAATTGTTGTCCTGGAACATCGCCAATTTAGGCAAGTCCAAAGATGATGCGGAGATTGGGGTCATGGCCAATGTATTGAAGTCTTATGAAGTAGTAGCCATTCAAGAAGTAGTTGCGGGTGAGGGCGGTGCGCAGGCAGTAGCGCGATTGGTGGACGCCTTGAATCGGAAGGGCAGCAAATGGGATTATGTTGTGAGCAATCCAACATCGGGAGGAAAAGGAGTGGAGCGGTATGCTTTTCTTTGGAAACCCTCCCGAGTCAAAATGAAAGGCAAACCTTGGTTGGACGAGCACTTGGCAGACGCCATCGATCGCGAACCGTACATGGCGCGATTCGAGAAAGGGGGTCAGGTCATTACCATAGCGAGCTTCCACGCTGTTCCGCAAAGCAAATACCCGAATGCTGAAATAGAATTGCTCAAAGATTTCCCAAAATGGTATGCTGAAGACCATCTGGTTTTGGTGGGAGATTTTAATGCATCCAATGAAGAGTATGGAGGTGAAACGCTGATGCAAAATGGATTTAAAGATGCCATGAACAATGTGCGAACAACCATCAAAATGAAGCCGGATAAAGCGGGAAGGCATTTGGCCAACCCATTTGATCACGTGTATTTTGAGCAAAAGGAATTACAGATTGGCGCTCAAGGAACAGTTGACTTTACGCAGCAGTTCGGCGATTTGAAAAGTGCCAGGCTCATAAGTGATCACATTCCTGTTTGGGCAAGCGTTTCTGTGCGGTAAATTCGCCACATGAATCAACCCAAAAGATATTTAATTACCGCAGCGCTTCCCTATGCCAATGGGCCGATACACATCGGTCACATCGCAGGGGCATATCTTCCTGCGGATATTTACGTCCGTTATTTGAAGGCCAATCAAAAGGACGCTGTTTTTGTCTGCGGTTCAGATGAGCACGGAGCGGCCATCACATTGCGCGCCCGCAAAGATGGAAAGTCGCCCCAAGAGATTGTGGATCATTACCATCATTTGATGCACCAATCGTTTACGGATTTTGGGATTCAGTTTGATGTTTATTACCGCACTTCCGCCAAGGAACACCATGAAATGAGTCAGGCTGTCTTTCAGCGCTTGTTGGAGAAGGGAATGTTTGAAGTGGAGACGTCGCAACAATATTATGATGCAGAAGCCAAGCAGTTTTTGGCGGATCGCTATATCACGGGCACATGCCCCAAATGCAGCAATGATCGAGCTTATGGCGATCAGTGTGAGAAATGTGGAAGCGCATTGAGTCCTTTGGAATTGATTGAACCCAAGTCTACTTTGACGGGAAGCGCTCCTGTGCTCAAAGAAACCTCCCATTGGTATTTGCCCATGGCCAGCCACGAAGGATGGATCAAGTCTTTTATTCAAGACGGTCAGCTCGATGGCGTTCAACACCATGTCACGAAAGAATGGAAGGCCCATGTTTTGGGTCAATGCATGAGTTGGATCGACGGGGGATTGCAAAGTCGCGCCATGACCCGCGATTTGGATTGGGGTGTCCCTGTTCCTGTTGAAGGTGCAGATGGAAAAGTATTGTATGTTTGGATGGATGCACCCATCGGTTACATCACCAACACCAAGGTATGGGCCGATGCCAATGGAAAAAATTGGGAGGACTATTGGAAAAGTTCAGATTCTAGATTGATTCATTTCATTGGCAAAGACAATATTGTTTTTCATTGCATCATCTTCCCGATTATTCTAAAAGCCCATGGTGATTTTGTTCTTCCATACAACGTACCCGCCAATGAATTCATGAATTTAGAGGGGGACAAAATTTCTACTTCGCGAAATTGGGCTGTTTGGTTGCACGAGTATATTCAAGAATTCCCAGGCAAGCAAGATGAGATGCGCTATGTGCTTTGCTCCATCATGCCTGAGCAAAAAGACAGTGAGTTTACTTGGACAGATTTCAAAGACCGGGTGAATAATGAGTTGGCTGATATATTGGGAAATTTTGTCAATCGTGTTTTTGTTTTAAATAACAAATACTACAACGGCGTGTTGCCGGATGTGACGGCTTATGAGCCTGACGAATTGGATAAAGAAGTGGTCCTGGGATTGGAGCAAAGTTTCCGCGCAGTGGGCGAGAAAATTGCGGCTTTCCGTTTTAGAGAGGCCCTTTCAGAAGCCATGCAAATGGCGCGTTGGGGAAACAAATATTTAACGGAAACCGAGCCATGGAAATTACAGAAGACCCAACCGGAGCGAACTGCTTTCATTCTTTTTCAATGTGCGCAAATCATTGCCCGATTGTCCATTGCCATTGAACCATTTTTGCCCTTTACAGCCGCCAAATTGAAAGAAGCGTTGCAAGCTCCACAATGGAACTGGCAGGATGGAGAAAACAAAGTTCTATTGTCGCCAGGACATGCCATTGGAAGTTTGGGAATCCTTTTTGAGAAAATTACTGACGAGCAGGTGGCATTGCAAGTATCCAAGCTGGAACAATCCAAAGCGCAAAGTCAGGCGGTAGTGGAAGGAGCAAAAGAAAACATTTCCTTTGAGCAATTTCAGGGAATGGACTTGCGCATGGTCAAAGTGTTGGAGGCTGAAAGGGTTCCCAAAACCAAAAAGTTATTGAAGTTGAAAGTGGATACAGGTTTTGATCAAAGAACCGTCATCAGCGGAATAGCGGAGCACTATGAGCCAGAAGACCTCTTGGGTAAAACCATCTTGATGTTGGTCAATTTAGCACCACGAGAAATCAAGGGAGTAGAGAGTCAAGGCATGATTTTGATGGCCGAGAATGCACAAGGCCAATTAACGGCTTTGGTACCTGATCGCAATGCCGAACCGGGAAATTCCGTTGCCTAATGATACAACCACCTTTTTTACAGCAAGGAGATAAGATTGGCATTTGTGCCACTGCACGTTGGTTGACTCCAGAGCAATGGCAGCCAGCGCAGTTGATTTTGGAGAGCTGGGGATTGATACCTGTTGTCATGCCGCAGGTGTTTGTTCAATACGGTCAGTTGGCAGGCACGGATGAAGAGCGTATTCAAGGTTTGATGCAATGTTTGGAGGACCCAGAAATTAAAGCGGTTTTGATTGCACGAGGCGGTTATGGATCAGTAAGAGTGGTTGATGCCGTCCCCGACGATGTTATTTTAAACAGCAACAAATGGATTTGTGGTTACAGTGATGTAACGGTATTGCACAACCGTTGGAACAATTTGGGCGTTTCCTCCATACACTGCACGATGCCCATTTCATTTCCTTCTTGCACACCACTGGCCTTGTCCCAATTGAAGGGCGCGTTGATGGGACATTGGCAGAGCAGAACGTGGAAGGGAGCTTCATGGAGATGGCAGGATGCTGAAGCACCCATGGTGGGTGGAAACTTGAGCGTCATTTATTCACAGTTGGGTTCTCCCTCTCAGCCCAAGACAGCAGGGTGTTTTTTGCTGCTAGAAGATGTCGATGAAATGTTGTACCATGTGGACCGAATGATGCAAGGACTAATGCGTGTGGGGTTGTTGAACGACGTCAAGGGAATAATAGTGGGTGGATTGACCCAGATGAAAGACAATACCCAGGCATTTGGTTTTTCCATGGATAATCCATGGGGAAAGACGGCGCAGGAAATACTCCTATCCTATGCCCAATCCATGAACGTACCCATTGTTTTTAATTTTCCCTCAGGGCATTGGGATCAAAATGAAGCCATTTATTTGGGTCGTCCAGTGCGCATCAAGCGCCAAAGTGACGATAACCAATCTTTCACGATGGAATTGGTTTAGTTTTTGAAATTATCGCTTACCTTTGTAAGTGTAAAAAGTACACTAAGTAAGAAATTATCATGTCGAGCCTTGATGAAATGGGATATGACGGTGCCTCGATGGAGTTCATCGTCATTAGTTCATCCGAGATGGAGGTGCGCTTGGCATGGTTGCTCAATACCCACTTGAAACTGGATTTGTGCAGGATAGATGACATTAAAGTACCACAGCGCGATCAACAGTATTCTTATCATACCCGATTCATTTTTAACAGTGATGAGGAGAAGATGGAGGTAAATTTGTTTGAGAACAAATCGCCGAATGGGCCTTTGATTCCCGATTGGGCGCGATGGGATTTTATCTTGAAGTTGGATCACGAACGGGAGCCGATTGCCCCGCTTTGGGTTCCAAAAATCAAGGCAATACCCGGGGTTGCTGCTGCGTTAGATATAGAGTTAACCAAAATAAAAACATTGGAACGGCTGATACAGGCTTGTTTTCCACAGACGGACAGAAGATGAAAAAGACAAAAATTGTAGCCACGATAGGACCCGCTTCCTCAAGCCGTGAGACATTGAAAGCCATGGTCCAAGCAGGATTGGATGTTGCTCGTTTAAACTTTTCCCATGGCGCCCATGAAGTGCATGAGGAAGTGGTGCAACACATTCGTTCTATTGATGCTGAATTAGGCACCCATACAGCGATTCTGGCTGACCTCCAAGGTCCCAAGTTGCGTGTTGGAGAAATGGAGAACAATGGAGTTGACCTTACTGTCGGTGCATTGGTAAAAATTACAACAGAAAAGCAAATCGGTACCAGTGATGTGATTTATACCAATTACAAAGAATTCCCCGCCGATGTTAAACCAGGGGAGACCATTCTGCTAGATGATGGCAAGTTGGTGATGATGATCGAGTCAACTGATGGTCAAAAGGAAGTTATGGCCCGTGTCATCCAAGGTGGTGTTTTGTCCTCTAAAAAAGGCCTCAACCTTCCCAATACCAAGGTCTCTTTGCCTTCATTGTCTCAAAAGGACATAGAAGATTTACACTTCGCTTTGTCTTGTGACGTGGATTGGATTGGATTGTCTTTTGTTAGAAATGCCGCAGATGTGGTTGCATTAAAAGCCATTATTCAAGAAAGTGGCAAACACGCCAAAGTAGTGGCCAAGATTGAGAAACCAGAAGCCGTGGATCAAATTGATGAAATCATTGCTGAGACGGATGCGGTAATGGTGGCACGGGGCGATTTGGGTGTGGAGATTCCCATTCAAAATGTTCCGTTGGTGCAAAAGATGATTGTGCGCAAGTGTGTGGAGAATGCTAAGCCTGTGATTGTAGCTACCCAGATGATGGAGAGCATGATTACCAATATGACCCCTACTCGCGCTGAGGTAACAGATGTCGCCAATGCCGTTATTGATGGGGCAGACGCGGTGATGTTGAGCGGTGAATCTTCTGTCGGAAAATATCCAATAGAGGCCATCAAAATGATGAACAACATTGTGCAGCAAGCAGAGTTGAGCGAGGATGTTTACCACAAAGAAGAAGCGCCAGATGGAACAGATGAGTCCCGTTTTTTGACAGATAGTGTTTGTTTCTCCGCTTGTCGTTTGGCTCAGCGAACAAGGGCAGCAGCCATTGTCGCCATGTCTTTTTCTGGTTATACAGGATATAAAGTCTCTAGCTGGAGGCCAAAGGCCAATGTTTTTGTTTTTACCGGCAACAAGCGCATCTTGACCCAAATGAACTTGGTATGGGGTGTCAAAGCCTTCTATTACGACAAAATGGTCAGTACAGATCAAACCATCGCTGATATTCGCTACGAGTTGAAAAAGCGTGGCTACATCAAGGATGGCGAGTACTTGATCAATATTGCCTCCATGCCCATCAATGAGCAGGGGATGACCAATATGGTCAAAATCAGCAAGGTGTAAGGGCCAGTTGCCTTTCCTTTGTTATCTTCGCGGGTTTACAGAATCTAGCCTAAAATGGGAAACCTATACCGTGAAGTCAAAGGGATCAACTTGCCGTCCATCGCAAAGGAAATTGTTGCGCAGTGGGACGAGAAGGATGTGTTCCGCAGAAGTGTGGAGGAGAAAGATCCATCCAATTCATTTGTATTCTTTGAAGGACCTCCTTCAGCCAATGGTATTCCTGGTATTCACCACGTGATGGCCCGTGCCATCAAAGACGTATTTTGTCGTTACCAAACCCTCAAAGGTAAAAGAGTGCAACGCAAAGCCGGTTGGGACACCCATGGACTGCCCATCGAATTGGCAGTGGAAAAGACCCTCGGAATCAAAAAAGAAGACATTGGTACCAAGATTACGGTAGAAGACTACAACAAGGCTTGTCGCAAAGAGGTGATGAAGTACACCGACCTCTGGGAGTCCCTAACCCGCGAAATGGGTTATTGGGTCGACATGCAGGATCCGTACATCACCTACGACAACAAATACATTGAAACTGTTTGGTGGCTTTTGGGACAATTTTATCAGAAGAATTTGTTGTACAAAGGGTTCACCATTCAACCATATAGCCCGGCTGCGGGAACGGGTTTGAGCTCGCATGAGTTGAATCAGCCCGGTTGTTACAAGGAAGTAAAAGACACTTCAGCGGTGGCTCAGTTTCAAGTCAAGGACGATGGATTTATGGCCGATGTTCGCGCTGGATTGCCCTTGTATTTTTTGGCATGGACGACAACTCCTTGGACCTTGCCCTCGAACACAGCCTTGGCGGTTGGTGCTGATATCGATTATTGTGTTGTCAAAACCTGCAATCCATTCAATGCACAACCTCAGGTAGTGATTTTGGCCCAAAACCTCATGGGAAAATACTTCTCTGAGGCAGGAGCCGCTTTGGCTTTCGAAGATTTTAAACCCGGTGATAAAACGCTTCCTTATGTTGTATTAAAAACAGTCAAGGGAAAAGAGTTGGCGGGTCAATCATACCACCAATTGTTGCCCTTTGTAACCCCAGAAGGAAAGGCTTTTGAGGTGATCATTGGCGATTTTGTTACTACCGAAGATGGAACTGGAATCGTGCACATTGCTCCCTCCTTTGGTGCGGATGACTTCAGGGTGGCCAAGCAGAATGGTATTGTTGCCCTGACTTTGGTTGATCGCAGAGGCCGTTTTGTCCCTGAAGTGCAAGATGGTGTGTTTTTGTATGGTGAAGAATTTGTCAAAGAAGACTACTACGCGGTTACAGAAAAGGCAGATGAATTAGGCATTCAGCAAGAGAAGTTGAGCAGTGTGATTGCCGATACCAGCAAATTGAAGTACTTGAGTGTGGACGAGCGCATTGTGTTGAAGCTGCAGACGGAAGGAAAATTATTCAAGAAAGAAAAATACGCCCACAACTATCCCCATTGCTGGCGGACGGACAAACCTGTATTGTATTATCCCATGGATTCTTGGTTCATCAAGGTTCCTGAGATCCGTGACCGCATGGTGGAGTTGAACAAAACCATTCACTGGCGTCCAGAGGCTACAGGTTCAGGTCGTTTTGGGAATTGGTTAGAAAGTGCCAATGATTGGAACTTGTCTCGCTCGCGATTCTGGGGAATTCCGCTTCCCATCTGGCAAACAGAGGATGGAAAAGAAAGCATCTGCATTTCCTCTGTGGCCCAATTGAAAGAGGAATTGAACAAGGCGGTTGCCGCTGGCGTGATGGCTGAAAATCCTTTGGCTGATTATGCCCCCGGTGACAACACCAAGGAGAATTACGATACCTTCGATTTGCACAAGCCGTATGTTGATCAATGGATATTGGTCAGCTCCACCGGACAACCCATGAAGCGCGAGAGCGATTTGATAGATGTTTGGTTTGACAGTGGTTCGATGCCCTATGCCCAGCTGCATTATCCATTTGAGAATAAGGCATTGGTCGATGAGCGCAAAGCCTTTCCAGCAGATTTTATTGCAGAAGGCGTCGATCAAACCCGCGGTTGGTTTTATACCCTGCACGCCATTGCAACGGCCTGCTTTGATTCTGTTGCCTACAAAAACGTGGTTTCGAACGGCTTGGTTTTGGATAAAAACGGCAATAAGATGTCCAAGCGATTGGGCAATGCAGTTGATCCATTTATTACCCTATCGAAATATGGTCCAGATGCGACACGTTGGTACATGTTGACCAACGCTCAGCCATGGGACAATTTGAAATTTGATGAAGAAGGCATCGTCGAAACCCAACGCAAATTGTTTGGTACCCTTCTGAATACGTATCAGTTTTTTGCCATCTATGCCAATATCGATGGATTTGAATACAAGTACGATACCATCCCAGTGGCTGATCGCCCTGAGTTGGATCGATGGATCATTTCCAGGTTGAATTCTTTGATTCAATTTGTAGACAAACATTTGTCTGACTTTGATCCCACACCTGCGGCCCGTGCGATAGATGAGTTTGTCGATGTGCATTTGTCCAATTGGTACGTCCGATTGAGCCGAAAAAGATTTTGGCATGGAGAGATGTCCGGTGATAAATTGTCGGCCTATTTAACCCTGCACGAATGCATGACAGCGGTGAGCAAAATGATATCTCCCTTTGCGCCCTTCTTTGCAGACTGGTTGTATTTGCAATTGACATTGGGCAAAGAAAAAGATTCAGTTCACTTATCCCATTGGCCAGAAGCGCAGGTATCCCATATTCAAGTTAGTTTAGAGGAGAATATGGAATTGGCACAGCGCATCTCGTCCATGGTATTGTCCATCCGAAAGAAGGAGAATATTCGTGTGCGACAGCCACTCCAATCGGTGAAAATCCCCGTCATTCATGCGGAGATGGCAGAGAAAATCAAGCATGTGCAAGATTTGATTTTATCTGAGGTCAACGTCAAAGAGTTGGTCTTTGTTGACGAAGGTGAGTCTAAATTTGTCAAGAATTTGAAATTGAATTTCAAAACATTGGGAAGGAAATGTGGCAAGGCCATGAAGGAAGTGCAGTTGTTTGCCGAACAAAATGGTCAGACGATGATAGAGGACATTGAGAAGAATGGAGCGACGGTGATTCCCACTTCCATTGGAGAAATGGAATTGGTCATGGAGGATGTAGAAATTATTCCAGTGGATATTCCAGGTTGGAAGGTGGTAAATCAGGGCAATTTGACCGTAGCGTTGGATGTGACCATCACCGAAACCCTCAGAGATGAGGGCATCGCACGTGAGGTGGTGAATCGGATACAGAACATTAGAAAAGAGTCACAATTGCAGGTCACCGATCGAATTCGCGTTAGCTTAACCGCAAATTCAACTTGGAATGATGCAATTGAAAAAAATTCCCAATATATTCGCAATCAAGTTTTAGCGGATGAAATAACATTTGTCAGCGACTTGAAAGAGGGCGTGCAAGTGGAGTGGGATGAAAACCAAACATTGAACATTTACATTCAAAAATCTTAAGTGATGGCGAAGAAAGTTGTAAAAAAGGCTGCTAAGCCAGTGGCAAAGAAGGCAGCAAAACCAGTAGCGAAGAAGGCAGTAAAGCCAGCTCCGAAAAAAGTGGCGAAGCCTGCTGCCAAGAAAGTGGCTGCTAAACCTGCTCCTAAGAAAGCTGCTAAGCCAGCACCAAAGAAGGTGGTTAAGGCTGTTGTTAAAAAAGCAGTGAGTAAAGCGGTAGTAAAAAAAGTTACCAAGCCAGCGCCCAAGCCCGTAGTTAAGAAAGTTGCGAAACCTGCAGCCAAGAAGGTTACGGCCAAAGTAGCGCCCAAGAAGGCTGTCAAGCCAGCGCCAAAGAAAGCGGCCCCCAAGGCAGCAGCGAAGAAGGTTGTAAAAGCAGTAGCCAAGAAACCTGCAAGTAAGCCCGTGGTTAAACCTGCAGCCAAGAAAGTTGTGGCCAAACCCATCGCTAAGCCTGTGGTCAAAAAGGCAGCCTCAAAACCGGCTACCAAATCAACGCCAGTAAAGCCAACCCCTGTGGTCAAGGCTTCCGTTTCAAAAAAGGTGGATGTAAAGAAGGTTGAGGTAAAGAAGCCCGAGCCAGTGAAAAATGTGAAGGCGCCCATTAAGAGTAAGCCCATCGTTTCTCCCAATGTGAAGGTAGAGCCTCCCAAAGTGGCCGAGAATGCCAATATCGTTTCTCAGCGTTATTCTGATTCCGATTTGAAAGAATTTGAGGGATTAATTCGTGAGAAATTGGTTCAAGCCAAGGCTGATTTGGATGAGTTGAAACAAAGTTTGTCGCATGAAGGTGACAACAGTACAGACGATACATCGCCTACTTTTAAAATGATGGAAGATGGTACTGATACCACGAGCAGAGAGGAGGTGGCGCAGTTGGCAGCTCGTCAAGAGAAGTTCATCCAATCATTGGAAAATGCATCTTTGCGCATCAAGAATAAAACCTATGGCATTTGTCGTGTAACAGGTAAGTTGATTCCCAAGGAGCGATTGAGATTGGTTCCCCATGCCACATTGAGCATCGAGGCCAAGAACATGCAATAATCGCCAGCCATGAGGAGTTGGGACAAAAGAGCTTGGTGGGCAATGGGTATTTTTGGGATCGTGATCTTGTTGGATCAATGGGTCAAGTTGTTCATCAAAACAACCTTTCACTACGGTGAGGCCGTGGAGGTCATACCCAATTGGTTGCATATTCAGTTTGTCGAGAATCCAGGTATGGCCTTTGGTTGGATGTTACCAGGCCAAAGTGGAAAATTGATATTGACTGTTTTTCGAATCCTTGTATTCTTTGGTATAACTTGGTATTTGGTCCAATTGATCAAGCAAAAAGCCAAGGTGGGACTGATAGCTTGTATGGCTTTGATTTTGGCTGGGGCATTGGGGAATATCTTGGATAGTGTTTTCTACGGGGTAGTCTTTGATAAAGGTTCGGTCTATGATGAGGCCTATGAAGACTTTGTACCATACCATGACATTGCTCAATGGAGTAGTGAAGGCTATGCGCCTTGGCTGATGGGCAATGTAGTAGACATGATTCATATCACCAAGTACATTCATTTTCCCGAATGGGTTCCCATGGTAGGTGGTGAAGTCAAGCCATTGTTCCCCCCCATCTTCAACATCGCTGATTCTGCCATTAGCATCGGAATAGTGGTTTTGTTGCTTTTTCAGCGCAAGTTGATGGGAAAGGAGGAGGAGGGAATCGTATAATTTGTATATACATAATTTTTTTCTTATATTCGTTAAAAATTATACGGATAATGAAAAAGACTATTTTATTCCTTGTATTTGCTTCGACTCTGTTTGGGGCTTGTGGTACATTTCAATTCACTTCCCGCAGAGTAGAAGTCGCTAATTCCAGCATTCAAACTGTTCCAATGGTTGCGGATTTAAAAGTGGACTTTTCAAAAAAGATCACGACTTATTCATCGTGGATGAAAAGTGTATCTGAGGCCAAAGGTGATGCTTATTTAAAGGCAATAACTGAGAATAATATTGATGTTTTAGTGGATCCAATTTACAGAGTGGAATCAAAGCCTAGATTTTTGGTTTTCTTCCCAAGAAGCCAAGCCACTGTCTATGGATTTGCTGGTATGTATGAGAATCCCCGCAGCAAGATTGCTGTAATCAATGAAATGGATCAAGTTGATAAATTGAATATAGAAAAATACAACTTGGTTATGTCAGGAGGCTCTTCATCGTCTGGGGAGTTCGGAAGTCCCCCAAAGGCCCGCAAGGGAATTCTAGGATTCTTTAAAAAATAGTCCTTGAGACTGATTCGGAACATATTGGCCATACTCGTCGGGGTGTGGTTCCTTTCTGCATGTACCTCGAAGATTTCTCAAGGAAGAATAGTATACATGGCCAATCGGAGCGTCGAAACATTTCCAACATCAGCCAATTTATGTGTTGATTTTAAACAGATCATTAGGGCAACATCAGAATGGAGAAAGTCGTCAAAAGAATCGAGAGAAGAGGCCTACTGGAATGCACTTTTATCTTCTCCTGAAACGGATGTTTTGGTTTCCCCTATTTATGATATTCAATCGAAACGGGTTCTGTTCCTATTTAAACGGTATCGTACAAGAATTCAAGGATTTCAGGGAAATTATTGTGGACAGAGACCTTGGTCTGAGTCTATTGATCAAACGGGGTATATCTCTGAATTAGATTTTCAAAAGTTGAGGTGGATAATGGGTGAGGAGTATTCGAACAATCAACAATTTTCAGATCTTAGAATTGAGAGAATAGTCGATGTATCTGTTATTGATAACCATTCGGTCGATGTTGATGTAGAGAAAAAGTTGGAGGATAATTTGTTGCAGGATGAAGTTATTTTGGGTATAAATCAATCTCTGGATTCTTCCGATCAAAAGCAATTGGAAAAATTGGATACAATTCAGAATCAGATTGAAATCAATGATGTAAAGTATACAGATTCAATATTGGTGAAGCCAGAATTGGTTGCAGAATCTAACATTGAATTTTTATCGAGTGATTCTTTAAAGACAAATGAGAAGTTAGATTCCAAGGCCAACGAATCGTTGTCGAATAAACGAACGAGCAATGAGGACATAGCTGTCAGAGAGCAAGAGGAAAGCAGGGTGTCACTAGCCAATGAAGAAAAGCAAGTAGGTATTGAGACAAAAAAGGAAGAAGTGCCTAGTAAAGAAAAAGCACCAAATGTTATCAATGAAAATGATGAAGCCAAGGTGATGGGTGTTGATCAAGATATTTCGGATGATTTATACATTTACCATGATTTTGCTGTTGCCAGTTTAATTAAAAGATTGGATATGCAAGGGATCGTTGATTTTGTGGATTTTGATAGATTGTATTATTTAGAGAATGAATTTTTGTCGGTATACTTTAGTAACAATTCCACAGCGGAAGATTACAATTCATTAGATGAGAAACTTACCCAGTTGGAAAGGCAGAATGCAAAACAATTGATCTATGTCATGCAAACCATATTGGTGAAATTGTCTTCTAAGGATTATTCTCAAAATGGCGACACCAACAAAAATACTGAGATTCGTGAGTTGGAAATAAGAGCGAATGAGTACCTGAAAACACTACCAAGCGAGTTGAAGATGAGTATTCAAAGCGATAAGGATTTACAGATTTTTCGTAAGCAATTGCTTACTCTTTATCGCGCAGCGTTATGTTATCGTAGAATGGATCAATTGAGTGCAGCACTGGCCTCGAACTTGGAAGTTTTTGATGAGACAATTAAATCTAATCAGCAGCCAACGGAGATGGTTGAGAAAACGACTGGTCAGGATTTCCCCAAAAATCTAAACCAAAGTATTTTTATGATGAACGCTGACTTTAAATATAGCCTACGCAATCCTATACCAAAGAATGTAGTGATGCCTGACGGTGTGGTTTTTAGTGTTCAAGTGGGAGCATTCAGGAAAGAATTGCCCAACGATTTCTACCGGGATTTTGGACCAATACGTATCGAGAATGTTGATGGGCAATTGAATCGGTATATTGCTGGTTGTTTTGTCAACGAGTCTGAGGCGCAGTTGGCGCTTGGTCAAATCAGGCTGAGGGGATATCCAGATGCTTTTATGGTGGCTTATCAAAATGGAATTCGAATTCCAGTCCATCAGGCGCGTACCCTAAGAAACTAAGTCATTTTCTCGAGCAGTTGGGTGTATTTTTCCAGTAATTCCAAGTATTTGTTTTTCCAGTATTGAGCGGTATTTTCTGAAGAGCCATCGGGCTTATTGTGATTTGCTTTTTGGCTCCAAAGCGCTTCATTTTGTACCGGTAGTATATACACGTGTAAAACGTTCTCAAATCGTTTTACAATAAACTCGTCCAAGTCTGGGTTTTCAAAATAGTTGTAAATCGTTTTTCGGGAAAGTTTGAGCTTTTGTGCTAGGGCGGTAATGCTCCATTCTGATGCGCGCACCGCGTCTTCTAGCTGTTTTCCGACATGAACTTTCACAGGTCAAAATAGCGAAATATTTTGTTTCCATAAGTACACAACTGTGGAAATAATTTACACTTTGTTCATACTCAAAAATGTGTAAAGTGTAAAATATTGTATATATTTGGCTTTAAGGACAATGAAATCTTTAAACCAAATAATATGAAAACAGTAAAAAACCTAGTTCTATTGGGCATTGTATTGTCCACTTTCCTTTCTTCTTGCACCATGCAAAAGTGTGTTTATTCAAAGGGATATTATGTGGATTGGTTTGGCAACAAGCACAACGGCAGTGTTCAGAAAAAATCAACTGATGTGATTATGTGCAATGAGCGGGTAGAGGGGTATTCAAATCTCGCTGAAAGTGAAGCATTAAAAGTCAATGAAGTTTATTTAGAAACAGAGGCTAACTTAATTTCGGCATCTTCGGGTTCAGAGGATTTGATCATCCTACAGGAGAACAGATCTGCAGCACCAGAGCGTAAATTGACTATAGCAGAGCGAGCTATGAACAAGTCTCAGCAAGGGAGCCATGAGGTGACTGAGTTGAAAGCCAAGTCTGCTGTGGCTGCAGTGCCATCAGGTGAGAAGAGTCAATTGACGGCATTGCTGATCTGTTTTTTTGTTGGTGTTATAGGAATTCATCGTTTCTATTTGGGCTACCCTGGCATCGGGCTGATTCAATTGTTAACCCTCGGTGGTTGCGGCATCTGGGCATTGATTGATTTAATCATGATCATCACTGGTGATTTGAAACCCAACGGAGGTAGCTACGATAAAACATTGTAATCGGGAAGTTGAAACGGATCCTTTGGCTTATCTACTTGATTGGTTTGTGCTTCATTCCAATTGTTTTGATGATTCTGCCGAAAGATTTTTTTGACCAAGGTCAATCCATTTGTTTATCCGTGTTGTTATTGGATACAACCTGTTATGGATGCGGAATCACTAGGGCCGTTCAACATTTGATTCATTTGGATATTGAATCAGCCTATGCATTTAACAAGCTTTCTTTTATCGTCTTACCCTTGCTCATAGGGGTTTGGGGGAGGGAAGCTCGGCGAGTTTATTGCTTGGTTCGATCGCAGTATTTGTGATTTAAAATGAAAAAAGATAATGGTTCTTGTGGTAGGTTATGAATTTGAAATGTGGTTGAAATAACCATTGAAAATGAATTTGATTATGAATGATAAAAAACAAAGAAGAGTATGAAAAAAACAATTTTATGGATGATGGCTTTGACCATCGGAGCGATGATGAACATGGGTTGCGCCAAAAAGGAGGGATGCATGAATCCTCTTGCAACCAATTACAATGATGATGCAAAAAAGGATTGCAATTGCTGCACCTATTCTGGTGAGTTGGTGTTCTGGGTTAACCAATCGAGTGCAAGTTATATTTCAACAATCGGAATGGCCTCAACCTTAAAGTACTATGTAGATGGTCAATTTGTTGGCTCAAATGCAGCATCTCAATATTGGACAAGCGGCCCAACTTGTGGTCAAAATGGATCGATCACAGTGACCAAAGACTTGGGAACCAACAAGACCAAAGGGTTTACTTTCTCAGTAGTGGATGAAGATGGTTATACCTGGTGGGAGGGAACGGTCAACATCGACGGTGAGAAATGCATGCAATACGAGTTGTCGCTGTAAAAAATCATTTTTGTTTTTCTGTTACAAATCCCCTTCACAGGGGATTTTTTTTATCATATTTATTTCTTTTCCGCTTCTTCCTTATTTTTACACTAAATCCTTGTCCAATGAAAAAGTTATACTTTTTGGTTTCCGCTATCATTGTCCTAATATCCTTTTCGGGATGCCAAAAAACCTGCGAAGAAGGCTACACGGGTTCCAACTGTGATGTGGAGAAAACTCCAGTGAAAATGACCATCACCAAAGTTACGGTCAATGGCTTTGCGGCCAATGACCCCAACGGCAGTCAATGGGACATCGGCAATAGCGGAGACATCTACATCGCCATCACCGGCGAAAGCACTACCAACGAAATCTGGCGTGCCACCACCTATTATGAGGATGCTTCAGCCACTGGTTCATACAGTTTCAATCCTACCACCCCCGTGGATATTCTCTACCCCACCATGACCTATAACATTGTTCTTTACGACAATGACGGTGGAACGTTCATCAACCCCGATGATCAAATGGGCGTGGTTCCATTCAAACCCTATCAATCGGGAACCTACTTCCCCAGTGTCCTCACCTTTACCTCCGGCAGTATGTCAGTGGATGTGGCGGTGACGTATTCTTGGTGAGAAGGGGATGAAGTGATGAAGGGATGAGGAAATGAAGTGATGAGGAGTCAAGTTGTTATTCTTTTCTTTTCTGTTTCTGT
>JACCDH011134211.1_pt1 | contig 26582 bp, 16 predicted proteins | sample 7442481 | NCBI WGS metagenome assembly JACCDH01 (sample SAMN15323433, study PRJNA562643) | freshwater metagenome | isolation source: river surface water | place: USA:Blue River Watershed | collected 2017-08-15 | reverse complement strand
GCCGCGGCGATTGCCAACCATGTTCCTGAAAATTTCATCGGGTTCTCCGTGGAAAGAGCGTTTTATTATGCTTTTTATGGCTGTATCAGCGACAGCCCTACACCGATGGTACTGCGTTTGGCGAACTTCGAGAAGTAGTCAGCGCTGCAAAAACTCGCTTCTGTCTGATGCTCTTAGCCCTAACAGCGGTTGCTAACGTTTTGTTTACCGAGGATTTTCGTTCAAGCACCGCAGGCTGCAAACGTATGCAAGCCGCCCGCGGCGCACTGGCCGTGCTAGCATGGCTAAAACGTTATTAAGGATTTGTCCGATGCGCCAACAGCTGTTTCGCCAGTCTCCACTTTGCTTACACCCGCGTGCCCGTTTGTTGAAAACGAGCCTAGCCTTGGCCTTAAGTGCTGCAGTCACCGTCACTTTAGGTGCTTGTCAGCCACAGCCAAGCCAGCCGCAGCAAACGAGTGAGGCGACAGTGCAGGACACCCAAACCATGCCGATTGACCAAAAACTACAAGGCAAAATCTTTGTCTATCAAGCCTTTACCCGCTTGTTTGGCAACAGCAACGCCACTAATCAGCCGTGGGGCACCGCTGCGCAAAACGGTGTGGGTAAATTTAATGACATCAATGACCCTGCGCTCTCGTCATTAAAGGCGATGGGCGTCACGCATCTGTGGCTGACCGGCGTGCCACATCATGCGCTGGTGGCCGACTACAAAGCCTATGGCATTAGCGACGATGACCCCGATGTGGTGAAAGGCCGCGCCGGCTCACCGTACGCGGTGAAAGATTATTACAGCGTCAACCCAGATTTAGCCGTCGACCCAGCCAAACGCTTGGAGGAATTCAAAGCTTTATTGGCACGCGCGCATCAGCATGGCCTTAAAGTGGTGATCGACATAGTGCCAAACCACGTCGCTCGGCGCTACGAGTCAGTCAGCAAACCAGACGGTGTGCGCGACCTTGGCCAAGACGATGACGTCAGCCTTGAATACAGCAAGCATAACAACTTTTATTATGTGCCAGGGCAAGCCTTCGAAGTCCCTGATGCACCCGCTGGTTACCAGCCACTGGGCGGTGAAAAACACCCGCTGCTTGATGGCAAATTTACAGAAATGCCCGCCAAATGGACCGGCAATGGCGCGCGCAAAGCCAAACCGGATTTTAACGATTGGTTTGAAACGGTAAAAATTAACTACGGCGTCAAACCCGACGGCAGCTATGACTTCCCGCGTTTGCCCGCTGATTACGCCGATAAATCCTACGCCGACGTCGCCGCGTTTTGGCAAGGCGTCGATGTACCAAATTCATGGCTGAAATTTCGCGATATCACGCAGTATTGGCTGGCGATGGGCGTCGACGGCTTTCGCTTTGACATGGCCGAAATGGTGCCGGTGGAGTTTTGGAGTTACCTCAATAGCCATATCAAGCTGAAAAACCCAGACGCCGTGCTGATTGCCGAGGTGTACCAACCACCGCTGTACCGTGACTACATTAAGCTGGGCAAGATGGATTACCTGTACGACAAAGTGGGCTTTTACGATGCGTTAAAACCGCTGATGCAAGGTCACGGCAGCGCCACCGTGCTGCTTGGCAAACAAGCCGAGATCGCCGATATCAGTCAGCATATGCTGAAGTTTTTAGAAAACCACGACGAGCAGCGCATCGCCTCGCCAGAATTTGCCGGCGACGCGAAACGCGGCTTACCTGCGATGGTGGTGTCCGCGCTGATTAGCGACTCCCCCACCTTATTGTATTTCGGCCAAGAAGTCGGTGAAGCCGGTGCCCTCGATGCAGGCTTTGGTAAACCCAGCCGCACCAGTATTTTTGACTATGTCGGCGTGCCCGCCCATCAAAACTGGCTAAACGGCGGCAAGTTTGACGGCGCTTTATTGACCCCAGCGCAAACCCAGCTGCGCACTGCTTACGTGCGCTTGATGCAATTGCACGCGCAAAGCCCTGCCCTTCGTGGCAGCTATCAACCGCTAAATGCTGCGCTTGCTGGCGTCGCTGGTTTTAACGACCAGCAAGTGGTGTTTGTGCGCCAAAGCGACAGCGAGCAGTTGTTAGTGGTGGCCAATTTGTCGGATAAACCAGTCAGTTATCAAGTAGCACTGGATGCGCCAGTATGGGCGCAAAGCGCTAAACCGCTGACCGAATGGTTTGCTGGCACTGAGCTGCCGGCAGACTTGCGCGCGGTAGATGTGTCGCTGCCCGCTTGGGGGTATCAGGTGTATCGTCAACAGCGGTGATGTTTTTTTAGAGCGCACGCTGGGTTTGGTGGTTGGTTTTTAATTGATTTTCGCCTTAGCGGCGAGCGTGCATGCCTGCCGCAGGCGAGGTTTCGCTCGCGGGGTTTGCGGTTCTTTGTAGAACAGTTTTTCGCCTTACGGCGCGCCTTTTTAAGAGCTTTCGGCGTTGCTGAGGTACTTGCTTTGCTGGCTCGAAGCTTGTTTTTTGCTAAATGATTTTCGCCTTTGCGGCGAGCGCGTATGCCTGCCGCAGGCGTGTCTTTCTTTTGCTTCGCCAAAAGAAAGTCACCAAAGAAAAGGCGACCCCGGGATCGCTCGAAATCCCGAAAGAAAATTCGCTTGCCAAGGCGCCGTCATAACTCGGCTCGCGCTACCGTCGCGAGCCTCGGACATATGCCGTCTTAAAACCTTGGCAAACGATTTTCTTCCGGCTCGCTTTACGGGGACCCCAAAAGCAAAAGGCAGTGCCTACGATGTGGTTGGGCTAATGTTGATAGTTTTGACAGATGTACCTATCTCGGCTCGTGTTACGGGGATTAAAAGCGAAAATCGTTTGCCAAGGTTTTAATCGTATGACGACCAGACCGTATGTCCGAGCAGTATGACACAACGGGTACAATATCTTTCATTATGTAGTTCTAGCTCTTTGCTCTTCGCCGTTGCTCTTGCTGCCCCGTAAAGCGAGCCGTTAAAAAATCGTTTGCCAAGGTTTTAAGCCGGCGTATGTCTGAGCGGGCCGACGGTAGCGGCACGCGAGTTACGACGGCGCCTTGGCAGACGAATTTTTTAGCGGGCTTTCGAGCGATCCCGGGGCTGGTTTCTTTGGGTACTTTCTTTGCCAGCAAAGAAAGTACCTCGGCAACGCCGAAAGCTTTTAATAGCCCGCCGTAAAGGCGAAAATGATATAGAAAACACAAACTCAGCGTGCGAACCGGCGCTCGTAGCAGGCAAGCCCGCCACTAAGGCGAAATAAGTTTTATAAACCCTCAACCCAGCGTGCGAACTCAAAATCTCCACATGCATAAATATGCACGACTACCGCTTAGCCACACGCAGCGCCTACCGACAAAAACCTAGAAAGCCCCCACATCGACCGCGCCAGCAGCAACGCCTGCCATGGATTTGTCATCACCGCGGGCTACACTGCAAACTCCTGCAAAAAAATTCACCTCTTCTGTGGAATTTTTTCTGGAAAAAAAACCAAATTCAGGTATGGTGTGCAGGTTTTTTCTCCCTGCGCCCTGCAGGGTTTTCATTGACCTATCTGCCAAGGCCAAACTGCATGTCCGTGCAGCCAGGTGCAGCTCCCTTTACTGAGGAACCGCCCATGCGTTTTTATTTCCCTATTGTGATCATCGACGAAGACTTCCGCTCGGAAAATACCAGCGGCAGCGGCATCCGCGAATTGGCCAGCGCCATTGAAGCGGCTGGCATGGACGTGGTCGGCTACACCAGTTACGGTGATTTAACCTCGTTTGCGCAGCAACAAAGCCGCGCCGCCGGTTTTATCCTGTCGATTGACGACGAAGAGTTTGGCACCGGTAGCCTCGAAGATGCCGAATCGGTGCTGGCGCAACTGCGCAGTTTTGTTGAACAAATTCGCCACCGTAACCCAGACATCCCAATTTACCTGTACGGCGAAACTCGCACCGCGCGCCATATCCCGAACGATATTTTGCGCGAGCTGCACGGCTTTATTCACATGCACGAAGACACGCCAGAATTCGTGGCGCGGCACATTATTCGTGAAGCGAAAAGCTATTTAGATGGCGTAGCCCCGCCGTTTTTCCGCGCGCTGACGCACTATGCGCAAGATGGTTCTTATTCATGGCACTGCCCGGGGCATTCTGGTGGCGTGGCGTTTTTAAAATCGCCTGTCGGGCGGATGTTCCACCAATTCTTTGGTGAAAACATGCTGCGCGCCGACGTTTGTAACGCGGTGGATGAATTAGGCCAACTGCTTGATCACACAGGCCCCGTCGCCGCATCAGAGCGTAACGCCGCTCGTATTTTTAACTGCGACCATTTGTTTTTTGTCACCAACGGCACCTCGACGTCCAACAAAATCGTTTGGCACAGTACTGTCGCGCCGGGCGATATCGTGGTGGTCGACCGCAACTGCCACAAGTCGATTTTGCACGCCATCATGATGACAGGCGCGGTGCCAGTGTTTTTAATGCCAACGCGCAACCACTACGGCATTATCGGCCCTATTCCACGTAGCGAATTCGAACCTGCCACCATTCGCCGCAAGATGGAAGCAAACCCGTTTATTCGCGAATTGCTGGCGAAAAACCCAGATTTAAAACCACGCGTGTTGACCATCACCCAAAGCACCTACGACGGTATTTTGTATAACGTCGAAGAAATCAAATCGCTGCTCGATGGCGAAATTGAAACGCTGCATTTTGACGAAGCTTGGTTGCCGCATGCCGCCTTCCACGACTTCTACGGCGATTACCACGCGATCGGTGAAGGCCGTCCGCGTTGTGATACCTCGATGGTATTTGCCACCCAGTCGACGCACAAGCTGCTGGCTGGTTTGTCGCAAGCCTCACAAATTCTGGTGCAAGACGCCAAGCAGAATAAGCTCGATACGCACCTATTCAACGAAGCTTATTTGATGCACACCTCGACCAGCCCGCAATACGCCATTATCGCCTCGTGCGACGTGGCCGCGGCCATGATGGAAGCGCCAGGCGGCACTGCGCTGGTGGAAGAATCATTGGATGAAGCATTAGAGTTTCGCCGCGCTATGCGCAAAGTTGACGTCGAATATGGCGATGACTGGTGGTTTAAAGTCTGGGGCCCAGATGATTTAACCGACGAAGGCTTGGACGAGCGCGCCAGCTGGATGCTGCATGCCGATGAAAACTGGCACGGCTTTGGCCCAATCGCCGAAGGTTTTAACCTACTCGACCCAATCAAAGCCACTATTTTAACGCCAGGCTTAAACGTTGACGGTAACTTCTCCACCGACGGTATTCCAGCTGCTATAGTGGCGAAATACTTGTCTGAACACGGTGTGGTTATTGAAAAAACTGGCCTGTATTCGTTCTTTATCATGTTCACCATCGGCATCACCAAAGGCCGCTGGAACACCATGGTGACTGCGCTGCAGCAATTTAAAGACGACTACGACAAGAACGCCCCGCTGTGGCGCATTCTGCCGGAGTTTATTTCGAAGTACCCGCAGTACGAGCGCATTGGCCTCAAAGACTTGTGTGACCAAATCCACGAGATTTACAAAGCCAACAACATCGCCAAACTGACCACCGAGATGTACTTGTCCGACTTAGTGCCTGCGATGAAACCGGCCGATGCCTTTGCCAAAATGGCGCACAAAGAAATCGAACGGGTGCCGCTGGATGAATTAACCGGCCGCGTCACTGCGGTGATGTTAACGCCATACCCGCCGGGAATTCCGCTGTTGGTGCCTGGTGAAGTCTTTAACACCACCATTGTGAACTACTTGAAATTCGCCCGCGAATTCAACCACAAGTTCCCAGGGTTTGAGACTTACATCCATGGTTTATCAACGATGGAAAAAGACGGCCAGCAAGTGTATTACGTCGACTGTGTAAAAGCGTAACGCACGCAGTAGTAAGACCTTGAAAACGCCAGCCATGCTGGCGTTTTTATTTGGCTCATCGCAACCACACAGCGCTTAGCCAGAACCATCATCAAGCGCAATCAAGGATGACAACGAGCCCATGGTCAAGTCACTGTGATCCAGATGATCAACCACAGGGCCAAGTAACAACTGCATCAGCTGTTGTTGCAAGCGCAGGCTAAGTCGGTCGGCCACGGCATGCTGCAAATGAGCAAGTGCGTGATGCAGTTGATGATGGGTGTGCCGTGCCTGTTGGTACAACGCATGGCCTTGGTAACGTTCTGCCACACGCTCTTGGGTTAACCAGTGTTCTAACCGGCAACTTCCCCCCAATGAGCTGTCCAATTGGGAAGGGGTGCCCGTTTTGACCAACTGGTACCATTGGTGGTGCTCGACCAATGCAATCAGCCCATGCATGCCTTCATCATCCAACCGGGGCACGTGCTGCCAACAACTTGGAGCCACCCAATGTGCAGTCCAGTTCACCACTTGCTCTGCCGGCATGGGACGAGCGATGCCATAGCCCTGCGCCTGACGACAGCCCAACGCCGATAAAAACAAGCCATGCACCACAGTCTCAACCCCTTCAGCGATGACATTTCGTTCAAAGCGACGCGCCAAACTAATCACCGACTCCACAATCACTAACTGCTCGGCGTCTTCTAGCATTTGTCGAATAAAGCTTTGGTCAATTTTGATGGTTAGCGCAGGTAATTGCTTTAAAAAGGTCAACGATGAATAACCAGTACCAAAATCATCCAATGCACAATGAATGCCTTCTGACTGCATTTGCCTGATCAGGGCGGACACATGGGTTAAATTTTCCAATGCGCCGGTTTCGAGCACTTCTAATTCCAGCTGACTGGGCTCAACGTTGGGAAACATCTGCAACACATCATGCAAACGCCGGATAAAATCCAAATCATTGAGTTGCTGGCTATCGATATTGACACTGACGGTGGTTCGAAAGCCTTGGCTGTTCCACTCGTTCAGTTGCGATAACGCTTCGGCGATCACCCAGTCGCCGACAGACACTGCGATCGGATGCTGCGCCACAAACGGGATAAACTCTGCTGGACTTAACAAGCCACGGCTATGGTGTTGCCAACGGATCAACGCTTCAAAGCCAACCACCTTACCAGTCCTTAACTCCACTTTCGGTTGGTAATGCAGCACGAAATGGTCTTGATCAATGGCATAACGCACTTCATTAAGCAGCTCAAACTTGTGCCGAGTTTCATTATCCGTTTTGGGATCAAACACATGAAAACGATTCTTGCCAGCAAGCTTGGCCTGATACATGGCTTGGTCCGCTTGGCGAATTAATAAATCGGCATCCGATTCGTTGGCCATCACCGCAAAGGTCACCCCAAGACTGGCAGATACTTGCAGCTCGATCTCTTCGACGGTTAAAGGCGTGGCTGCCGCATCAAGCAAGCGTTCTAGCACAATCAAACTGGCCTGAGCATCCTGTAATTCGGGCAAGATCGCTATAAACTCATCACCGCCGATACGCGCTATGGTATCGCCGCCACGCAGCGCTTCTTTGAAACGGTTGGCAATAACGATCAAGACTTGATCTCCCACCGCATGACCGAATTGGTCGTTGATTTGCTTAAAGCCATCTAAATCGAGGAACACCACCGCTAAGGTTTTTAAACTGCGCCGACTTTGTTGCAACGCTTGGCGCAAACGATCGACCAACAGCACCCGGTTAGGCAGCGCGGTCAGCGGATCAAAATGAGCGATCAGTTCCAGTTGCTTCTGTTGCGCTTTTAACGTCGAGATATCAGAAAACGCGGCCACAAAATGGCTGATGTTTTGCTGAGCGTCCCGTACCGAACTGATATGCAACAATTCGGCATACACTTCGCCATTGGCACGCCGATTCCAGATCTCCCCTGCCCAATGGCCTTTTTGCAGTAAATCCTGCCACAAATGGCGATAAAAACTCCGTGGTTGACGGCCTGAATTTAAAAGGCTGGCATTGCGCCCAACCGCTTGTTCTTTGCTGTAGCCGGTGATGTTGGTAAAGGCCGCATTGACATCGATAATGACCCCGGACGGATCGGTGATCATGATGCCCTCAATCGCGGACGAGAACACACTAGCAGCAAGCTTGAGCTGCTCGGCCTGCTGGCTGCGTTCCGTGATGTCACGGGCGATCCCCAAAACGCCCAACAACTGGCCTTGTGGCGTTTCCAGACGAACTTTGTTGGTTTCCACCAACTCGCGATGGCCATCACTTTTAAACGCTAACCACTCTTCATTCACCAGCGGTGTGGCACTGTGCAGTGCACGCAGATCGTGCTGATGGAAAAACTGCGCCGTGGATTCATCGACAAAATCCCAATCCGTTTTGCCCAGGATCTGTTGCTCGGTCGTGCCATACAGCTGTTCGAAACGTCGATTACAGGCTAAATAGCGCCCTGTCGGGTCTTTTAACCAGACCAAATCGGGGATGTTATCGAGCAAGGTTTTTAAGAATGTGCGCTCTTGCAGTTGTTGTTGCTCAAGCTTTTTGGCATGGTCAATATCGGTATGCGTACCTATCATCCGTTTTGGCGTTGCATCGTCTGCCCATTCAATAATTTTGCCCAGCGACAATGTCCATTTCCATTGGCCATCCTTGGTGCGTTGCCGAAATTCCACGCGATATTCAGGGATCAAGCCTTGAATGTAATCCTGGTAGGTTTGGTAGACGTGCTGCACATCGTCGGGATGTAATCGCTCACGCCACGCTGCATTGGTTTCGACAAAACTAGCGGGGTCATAACCAATCATCCGAGCGTATTCTGCCGAGACCTTGGCCGTGCCAGAAAGGATATCAAGGTCATACAAGCCTTGCTGGGTTGCCGATAAGGCAAGGCGCAAACGCTCTTCGTTGTCATGTTGTAAAGCGGCGGCTTGTTCACGTGGCGTGATGTCTTGAAAGGTAGCAACCACAATACCATCGACTTGAGTGTCCACCGCCACCGCTTGGATCTCAGCACTAAACAATGAACCATCCTTGCAGCGCACTGGATAATAAACCGGTGTATGTAACTGGCCTTGAGCCATCGCCATAAAATCACGTTGCACGTGCTCGTGGTCGATTGCTAAATGCAAATCGAGCGGGGTGAGCTGTGCTAATTCATCATCGGTATAGCCGGTTTTTGCCAAAACGCCGCATTGGCATACATCAACTGTTGATTTGCAATACTAGCGGCCACCACGCCAATCGGCAGGCGCTCAAGGATAGTGGACAGCACAGAATGAAGTGAGCCAGCGGTTATCATAAGTCCATCAAATTGAATCAACCCCACACACATTTAACATGGTGCAGCACGGCGTTAGCGTCAATCACTTCATCGAGTAAACAGCCTGTCTAGCGCAATAAATTGTTGAATGTAAAGCGCTGCGGTGGTGTTCGTCTGGCTGAAACATTTCAGATGTCTAAACATCTGGAAACCCATAGATTTCACTGGTACATTCGAGTTTGCTTGTATTCCAACTCCCTAACCTAACTTGAGACAATAAAATGTTGAAAATCAACCAGTACTTTGATGGTAAAGTAGCGTCAGTCAGCTTCCAAGGCGATGAGTTGCCTGCAACCGTCGGTGTGATGGCGCCCGGTGACTATCAATTTGGCACCAGCCAACACGAAGTGTTAACTATTTTAAGTGGCGACGTCCAGGTGTTGTTGCCAAACGCCAGTGAGTGGCAACGCTTTACCGCAGGCAGCCAATTTGAAGTAGCCGCCAACGCATCTTTTCAATTGAAGGTGCTGCGCGACACGGCGTACCTGTGTACCTATGCCTAATTTATACAGATGATTGCGGGCGCTAGCATGCCCCGTAGGAGATATTGATGCGTGGCATGCGCAGCACCGCTAAACAACCCGATCCAGTGCTTGATCATCAAGCGGCGAACTTAGCTGAAACTTTGCAATTCATGTGGCCGTATTTCTGGCAGTTCCGCTGGCATGTTGCAGGCGCATTTTTTTGCTTGTTCCTCGCTAAGGCCGCAACGCTGGCCCTGCCTTATGGCTTAAAACTCATCATTGACGAGTTAGATCCGCGCCTTCAAGCCGTGATAGCTGTCCCAGCGCTGTTGGTTGTTTGGTACGGCTTATTACGTTTTGGCAGCGTATTTTTTGGCGAAGTTCGGGATGCCTTATTCAGCCGAGTCACTGAACATGCGATGCGCCAACTCAGCCTTCGAGTGTTTAAGCATTTACACCAACTCGATTTGCAATTTCACTTAGACAGACAAACCGGCGGCATCAGTCGTGACATCGAACGAGGCACCAATGGTCTTAGTTTTTTGATGCGATTTTTAATGTTCAATATCGTACCGACGCTTTTGGAAATAGCAGCCGTTGCGGTGATTTTTTGGGCGTTGTTTTCGGTGTGGTACGCCGTGGTCACCGCCATTGCGGTGGTGGTGTATGTGCGCTTCACCGTGGTGGTCACCGAATGGCGCAATCGTTACATTCGCGAAGCGAACCAAGCAGACTCCAGCACCAATAGTAAAGCCGTGGACAGTTTGTTGAACTACGAAACGGTGAAGTACTTTAACAACGAGGCCTACGAAGCACAGAACTATGACCATGCGTTAGCCGGCTGGGAAAAAGCCAGACTGCAAAATCGCATGTCGTTGTTTGCGTTGAACTCCGGTCAAGCACTGATCATTGCCCTCGCGATGACGCTGATGATGTGGATGGCCAGCGGTGCCGTCGCTGCCAACGAAATGACCTTGGGCGATTTAGCCATGGTGAACGCCTACATGATCCAGCTGTTTATGCCACTGAACTTTCTAGGCTTTGTTTATCGTGAAATTCGACGTGCGTTAACCGATCTGGAAAACATGTTGGGGTTACTGAAACGTCAACCCAGCATCAGCGATGCCCCAAACGCCCAGCCGTTGCAATTGACCCACGGCCATATTCGCTTTGAACAGGTCAAATTTGGCTATCAACCCAATCGACAGATCCTGAACGGCCTCAGTTTTACCGTGCAGGCCGGCCAAAAAGTAGCCATTGTCGGTAGTTCCGGCGCGGGCAAAAGCACCATAGCACGATTGTTGTATCGCTTTTATCAACCGCAACAGGGGCAGATCTTGATTGATCACCAAGACATCAGCACGGTGACATTGGACAGTTTGCGCCAAGCCATCGCTATCGTGCCGCAAGATACCGTGTTGTTTAATCAAAGCATTCGCGACAATATCCGCTACGGCCGCCCCGACGCGAGCGAGCAGGACATTGATCAAGCCATTGATGCAGCGCATCTTCGCACCTTTATCGACAGCTTGCCCGAAGGCGACGGAACTTTAGTCGGCGAACGCGGTCTGAAGGTGTCAGGTGGCGAAAAGCAACGGATAGCCATAGCGCGAGTGTTATTAAAGCGCAGCCCTATCCTACTGTTTGATGAAGCAACCTCAGCACTTGACAGCCATAGTGAACAAGCCGTGCAGCAGGCAATTAAAGAGCTCGCACAGGGACACACCTCGGTTGTTATTGCGCATCGATTATCAACAATCGTCGATGCCGATATCATTTTGGTGCTAGAACAAGGTACACTGGCGGAGGCCGGCAATCACGAGCAACTGCTCGCTCAACAAGGACGCTATGCGCACTTATGGGCAATGCAGCAAGACTCTGCAATTGACGCTCCAACTGTGATTAATTTATAGTAAACGCGATTAAGTTTTGTTAAGCGATGCAAAGATCAGCAAAAACAGAAACTTCCTTTCCAAAATCTGCTCCTATTGGCGCAATTTATTCTGTAGTGAGAGTTCCAACATGCATTTTTTCCGACTGTTGACCCTGACTTGCACCGGTGCTTTGCTGGCGGCGTGCGGTGGCGGTTCTAACGATACGAGCGCAACCTATCCAAATGGTTACATTCAGTTTTACAACGGCTCTGCTGACAGCGCCACCACGTCATTAAAACTGACAAAAGACAGCAAAGATTACGCCATTGGTTCAGCATCCTATGCCGATGCAACACCACTGAGCTCAAGCTTAGAACCTGCAACCTATGACTATGAGTTGTACTACACCAACTCAACCGGTGATACCGTCTCTAAGCAAAAGAGCACGGTGGCATTAAATGCTGGCGAAAAGAATCTGTTAATCATGACCGGCGGATTCACCACGCCAGACGTGATGAAAGTGACTTTCAACCGCGACGATACCTTGGATGATAATTTCAAAATCACCATGGTGAACTTAGTTGCCAACAGCAACAGCTACGATTTATATCTGGCTGCGTCAGGCAAAGCCTTTGCGGATGCCAAATTAGTTGGTACTGCTGCGTCGAAAGCACAAACTCAATTCCAAACCTACCCTGTCGGTTCTTACACCTTGTATGTGACCAAAGGCGGTGACAAAACCCCACTGTACCAATCTGATTTGACCTCGTTCAATTTAGAAACCGAGTACGTGGTTGTGCTGCGTCCAGCCACTGGCCCTGCGCAAAACAAGTTTGCGTTGGACATGGTATTAAACACCACCACAGTGACACCGTTGGAAGACATCACAGCCCCAGCTCAAGTTCGTGTGTATAACAGCATCAACGAGATCAACCCAGGCAAAGTGGTGTTAGGTGATAGCACAACCCCACTGATTGATAATTTATTACCAGATACCTTAAGCGCTTACCAAGACGTCAAAGCAGGCGACTACCGCGTGTCATTGGCAGATTCCAAAGGCAATCTGGTGATGCGTAATGGCTTAGCAAGCTTGGCGCAAGGTGTAGTAAAAACTGTGGTGTTTTATTCTGATAAAACCAACACGCCAGCGGCTATCACCGTCAATGACAGCAAAACACCACAAGTGTTTGATTTCACCTTTAACGCGGTGAACACCATCACTGACTTCGACCAAATCAGCGTGTACTTCGTCAAACCAGGCTACACCATTGACACCACCGCGTATTACATCAACACCTTAAACTACGCATCTCAGTCGTCGATGACACTGCCTGCCGGTGAATACACGGTGTTTATCGTCTACAAAGACGCCAACAACAACAAGTCACTGTTAGCACAAACCCAGCTGACCTCCTTAGTGAAAAGCTCAAACTATTTGCTGGTTGCAGAAAAAGATGCAACTACAGCCAGTGGTTACAAGGTTTCGCTGGTTAAATAATTAGCTGATAACGTTTGAAAAAGACGCCCTCGGGCGTCTTTTTTTTCGCCTAAATCAGCTTGAGTTTAAGCCAAAAGCCCAGTAGCCTGTCGCCAGTTTAAATTGGAGAAATACACTATGATGACATGGCTAATGTTAGCCGCAGGCCTAGTACTGCTTGTGTTTGGCGCAGACTATCTGGTCAAAGGAGCCGCACGTCTTGCTGGCGCTTTTGGTATCCCAAGTTTAGTCATTGGTTTAACTGTGGTGGCTTTTGGTACCAGCGCCCCCGAACTGGCCGTCAGTTTAAAAGCGGCATGGACCGGCCAAGCCGAGTTGGCGATTGCCAACGTGGTTGGTAGTAATATTTTTAATGTGTTGTTTATTCTCGGTGTTGCGGCGCTCATTATGCCGCTGGTGATCTCAAAACAGCTCATTCGCCAAGATGTTCCGTTAATGATTTTAGCTTCACTGGCGGTGGCTTGGATGGTTCAAGATGGCCAACTGGAACGTTGGGAAAGTGCGGTTTTATTTACTGGCCTGCTGACCTACACCGTGTTCTTGTTTGTGCAAGGTAAAAAGCAAGGCGTGACCGATTCCGGTGATGAAGAAGTCGAAGCCATGCTAAAAGAACAACACCCGATGTGGCAAAACATCTTATTTGTGGTGGGTGGTTTAGCACTGCTTGTGCTTGGTGCCCGCTGGTTGGTTGATAGCGCTGTTGAATTAGCAACAGCGTGGGGCGTCAGCGAAGCTGTCATTGGCCTGACAATTGTGGCCGCAGGCACGTCACTGCCTGAAGTCATGACCTCGGTGATTGCTACCATCAAAGGTGAGCGTGATATCGCTGTTGGTAATGTGGTTGGTAGTAATATTTTTAATATCCTGTGTGTGCTGGGTTTATCCGGTTTGGTCTCCCCTGTCCCACTGGAAGCCGCTGGCCAGTTGGCATCGTTGGATATTCCGGTGATGCTCGCGGTCGCAGCGTTGTGTTTACCGCTGTTCTTTATCGGCGCTACTCTGACCCGTTTTGAAGGCTTATTGTTCCTTGTGGCGTATGTCGGTTACACCTGGTTGTTGGTAGCACTTGCTCTGAAGCACGATTATTTACCGGTGCTGCAACAAAGCTTGCTGCAAGTGTTTGTGCCATTCTTACTGATTTACATTGTCGTGAGCTTTTTCTTGGACCGTAAAAAGAAACAAGCCAATGGCTAAACGCGTAAGCGTTTTGGCAATACCGAAAAAAAGGCTCGCTTGAGCCTTTTTTATTTCTGGCAAATGAAACAACGGAACGGGCTGCGCTTGTCCTTGATAAGCTTTTTTACGGGATCTGCATTTTGTCTCTTTTGCCGACCGTGCGTTTCAAGGTAATATCCATCTGTATGGCTAAAAATTAGTATAAAAACTCTGGACCTTGGATATGACAATCACGCAAGACGAAATGAAAAAACGCGCCGCTTGGAAAGCGCTGGATTACATCCCCCGCCACACCATCGTCGGTGTGGGTACTGGCTCGACCGTCAATCATTTCATCGATGCATTAGCGACCATCAAAGACCAAATTCAAGGTGCCGTTTCAAGTTCAGTGCAAAGCACTGAAAAAATGAAAGCCTTGGGTATTGCTGTGTTGGATTTAAATGACGTCCCAGGCTACAGCGTTTATGTCGATGGCGCCGATGAAATCAACCCACACAAACACATGATCAAAGGCGGTGGCGCTGCGCTGACGCGGGAAAAGATCGTCGCTGCCGTTGCTGAGCAGTTTATCTGTATCGTCGACAGCACCAAGCTAGTCCCGGTGCTTGGCAAATTCCCGCTGCCAGTAGAAGTGATCCCGATGGCGCGTGCCTATGTAGCGCGTGAACTGACGAAACTTGGTGGCAACCCAGTTTGGCGCGAAGCCGTCGTTACCGACAATGGTAACGTGATTTTAGATGTGCACGGCTTATCAATCACCGATCCGGTGGCGCTTGAAACCGCCATCAATCAAATTCCAGGCGTTGTCACCAACGGCATTTTTGCCTTGCGCGGCGCCAACAAAGTGCTGGTCGGCAGCGCCGATGGCACGCAAGTCCTCGAATAACAATAATAAAAAATACATCATTCACCCGGGGCCCGTACTGAATTTTGCAACATTGAAAGAGACCTGAAGATGGAAAAGTACTCACTGCCCAAAGACAAGATCAAGATTTTGCTGCTGGAAGGCTTGCACCAAAGCGCGGTGCAAACCTTTAAAAACCAGGGTTACAGCAATATCGAGTATCTGAAAACGTCACTGGATGAAGCCGAGCTGATTGAAAAAATCCGCGACGTGCACTTTATCGGTATCCGTTCACGCACTCAGTTAACCGAGCGCGTGCTTGGCGAAGCGCAAAAGCTTGCTGCGATTGGTTGTTTCTGTATCGGCACCAACCAAGTTGACTTGGATGCGGCCCTCGCCCGTGCGATCCCGGTGTTTAATGCACCGTTCTCCAATACCCGTTCGGTGGCCGAGTTAGTGCTTGGCGAAATCATTATGCTGTTACGCGGCATCCCACAACGGAGTGCCGCGGCGCATCGTGGCGAGTGGCAAAAAACGGCGACCCAATCGTTTGAAGCACGCGGTAAGACGCTTGGTATTATTGGCTACGGCCATATCGGTACGCAGTTGTCGATCATGGCGGAAAACATCGGCATGCGTGTGCAGTTCTACGATATCGAAGACAAGCTGGTGCTGGGTAACGCCACGCAAGTGGATATGGCAACCCTGCTAAAAACCTCCGACGTGGTGACGTTACACGTGCCAGAAACGCCACAAACCATGAACATGATTGGCGAAGCCGAATTAGACCTGATGAAAGCGGGTTCTATTTTGATCAACGCGTCACGTGGCACTGTGGTGGACATCGATGCCCTGGCGGCTAACTTGGCGAATAAAAAACTGGCGGGTGCTGCCATTGACGTATTCCCTGTCGAACCGACCAGCAATGACGAAGAGTTTATCTCGCCACTGCGCGCCTTTGACAATGTCATTTTAACGCCGCATATCGGTGGCTCAACCCAAGAAGCGCAGGAAAACATCGGTTACGAAGTGGCAGGCAAATTGGTCAAATACTCGGACAACGGCTCCACGCTCTCTGCAGTAAACTTCCCTGAAGTGTCGCTGCCAGAACACAAAGGCCGCTCGCGTCTGTTGCATATCCACAAAAACCAACCGGGGATGCTGACCAAGATCAACGAAGCCTTTGCCCGTCATAACATCAACATCGCCGGTCAGTACCTGCAAACCAACGCCGAAATTGGTTATGTGGTGATCGATATTGATTCCAATGACAGCGAATTGGCTTTAAACGAACTGAAAGCCATTCCAGGCACCTTAAAAGCGCGTATTTTGCATTAAGCACACACCCTCGTCGAAAAGCCCCAACATGCCAGTCCTTATCGACTGGCATTTTTTTAGCCATTCACAGCCACCGCTAGTCAACTTGCGCGGGTACCAAGCAGCCAAGACCAATCCAAGTTGGCTTCATTGGCAACAACTCCAGCGGCCTAGGTCGCTTGCTAACTGATTATTTTGACGTAATTTTTTGCTTTTTAGACAAATTCAGGTTTACTAAATTAGTCATGGACTGATTTAAATCAATCAATCCTCACTCGAAATGGCCGATACTGCAGCCACATTGACCACAGGCTCTTGTATGCACGCATCTTCAAAACGCCACCAGCATTCCACTGAAACCGTGATCGCGGCGCATATTGCGGGTCGGCTGAACCAAGCACGACGCGATGCCGGGCGCTTGTCGCTTGCGGCAAAAAATCTATCGGTGATCGCCAACCGCATCGGCACGGAAGCGGCGGGGCTTCGAACCTTGTCCGAGTTTTACGATGAATTCGCCCAGCGGTCTATCCGCCTATCGGAACATATCAACCAGCTATCAGCCGATATCTCGCGCACAGCGGTCAAAGGCTGGCGCCAACATCAATTAGAATCGTGTTTGCGGTATGCGTTGCAGCAGCAAGACGGTTCTGCCGAGCACTGCCGTTTGATTCAAACATCGTTGCAGCATAGCCAAAGCATGTCGCGGCAGATTCGCGAACAATCGTTAGAGTATCGACGCCATTTACAACAAGCGCTCGATGATCTCAGTCGCTACATGCAAACCATGAAAGTCATCGCCGTCAACTCGCGGATTGAAGCGTCGCAGCTGCACTCCTATCAAGCGCAACTGCGCGATCTGTCGAGTTCGATTGATCAAAATACCAATGGCATTATGGCCCATCTCGACTTTTGCCAGCGTGAGCTCAAGGAATTGTCATCTCATGATTAAAATCACCGAACTGTACCGAAATAAGCAGCACTGCTGGTTTATGCTGGGGCGTGACCCAAGCAAGCCTCAAAGTATTATCGATACCAATCAATACCTTGTGGTGAACCACCAGCAAGCGTTGTTGTTAGACCCAGGTGGCATCGAACTGTTTGCGCCGATGTTAGAGGCGCTGGTGAAGATTGTTCCGTTGGAGCAAGTGCAACAAATGTTCGCTTCGCATCAAGATCCTGACATCATTTCATCGCTGGGCCTCTGGGACCAAGTGCTTGAAAACGCCAAACTCTACAGCCCTTGGCTGTGGGAAGGCTTTATCCGCCATTTTGGCATGGAGCGGACTAAATTCGTCCCAATCCCAGATGAAGGTATGGAGATCGACTTAGCTGGGCTGGCGCTTCGGGCAGTTCCTGCGCATTACCTGCATTCATCAGGTAATTTTCATTTGTATGACGCAAAAGCCAAGATTTTATTTAGTGGCGATATTGGCGCGGCGCTTGAGCCTGTCGATGCGCCAGTGTTTGTTGATGATTTCCAAAGTCATATCAAACATATGCAGTATTTTCACCAGCGCTGGATGCCATCGGAACACGCCAAGCAGGTTTGGCTTCGTCACGTGCGGCAACTCGATATTGAGATGATGTGTCCACAACATGGCCGTATTTTTAAAGGTCCGGCAGTGCAGCAATTCTTGGATTGGTTCGAGCAGCTGCCGGTCGGCATTGCGTGCAAATAAACGCCAGCACCCTAATCGCACAAAGCCAGCAAACGCTGGCTTTGTCGTCTTCGGCAGGCTGACAAATTACGCGGCGTCGCCACGTTTTGCAATGTAAGCCAGCGCCATGTCGATACGCGCGATGCAACGCTCTTTGCTAATCAGCGCCAAGGTCACATCCAGCGAGGGTGAATTGCCGCCACCGGTCACCGCGACACGCAGCGGCATACCGACTTTGCCCATGCCAAGACCTAAGCTCTCCGCTGCCGCATTAATCGCCGTATGGATGCTTTCAGCCGTCCAATCCGTTAATTCAGCCAACTTTTGCTGCACGGCTTTTAAGGGGTCAGCCGCCACTGGGCGCAAATGTTTTTTCGCGGATGCGTCGTCAAACTCGCTAAAGTCCTCAAAGAAATAACGGCTCACTTCAACCATTTCTTTTAAGGTTTTCACTCGCTCACCTTGAATAGCAATCACTTGCTCAAGTGTTGGACCGTTGCTGATATCTAATTTTTGCTCAGCCACATGCCATTCTAAATGCTTAGCGACTTCGCTCGCTGGCAGCGTGCGGATGTAATGTTGGTTTAACCACAGCAGTTTATCGGTGTTAAAGGCCGACGGCGCGCGGTTACAGCCCGACAAATCAAAGATTTCAACCAAGTCATCAAGGCTGAAGATCTCTTGGTCGCCATGCGACCAGCCCAACCGCACTAAGTAGTTCAGCAGCGCTTGAGGCAAGAAACCATTATCGCGGTATTGCATCACACCAACTGCGCCATGACGTTTGGATAAACGTTTACCGTCATCCCCTAAAATCATCGGCACATGGGCATATTTCGGTAAAGTCGCGCCAAGCGCGGCCAGAATATTCATCTGACGAGGCGTGTTGTTGACATGGTCATCACCACGGATCACGTGCGTCACACCCATTTTCCAGTCATCAACCACCACGGTTAAGTTGTAAGTTGGCGTGCCATCGCTGCGCGCAATCACCAAGTCGTCAAGTTCTGCGTTGGCGACTTCAATGCGGCCTTTGATCAAATCATCAATCACCACCACGCCATCCAGCGGGTTTTTAAAACGAATGCAATACGGTTTATCGGTTGGATGATCGGTACGATCGCGCCACATGCCATTGTATTTTGGCTTCTCACCTGCCGCCATTTGGGCTTCACGCATCGCGTCGACTTCTTCGGCGGTGCAGAAACATTTATAGGCTTTGCCTTCGGCCAGTAATTGCGCGACTACTTCTTTATATAAATCAAAGCGTTTGGTTTGGTAATACGGGCCATCATCCCAGTCCAAGCCTAACCAATTCATGCCATCTAAAATGGCATCGACGGATTCTTGGGTCGAACGTTCTAAATCCGTGTCTTCAATACGCAGGATAAATTTGCCGCCGGTTTTTTTGGCATACAACCAGCTGTATAAGGCGGTACGAGCACCGCCGACGTGCAAATAGCCAGTTGGGCTAGGTGCAAAACGGGTTACTGTCGACATAACATTTCCATCAGATGTGGCGAAAAAAGGCCGATATTGTAGCAAGCTCTGACGCAGCTTTGCAGTCTTTTGTCTTGGTTGCATAAAAGCCATGCAGATCGACTACTTTTGCAGCATACGGATGCAAAAGCAAAAAAATCATGTTGACAGTAAAAACATGCTCCCTATAATGGCCGGCGTACGTTGATGCGGATGGTTAGCTCAGCTGGGAGAGCATCGCCCTTACAAGGCGAGGGTCACTGGTTCGAACCCAGTACCATCCACCATAACGTGTGTAGTCCCAGGATGGTTAGCTCAGCTGGGAGAGCATCGCCCTTACAAGGCGAGGGTCACTGGTTCGAGCCCAGTACCATCCACCATACACACGCTGCACTTTTGACGTTACAATTTTGATAGTCCCAGGATGGTTAGCTCAGCTGGGAGAGCATCGCCCTTACAAGGCGAGGGTCACTGGTTCGAGCCCAGTACCATCCACCATAATCTTCTGTTCGTTGTATTCTGTTCGTTGTTCTTTCGTTGTCTTCTTTTACTTCCAAAACCTTATTGAATTATTCAGGCATGGCTATCCTTGCTTGCAGTTACGCTAATTTACGTTTGTACCCTAGGAACAGGCTGCTATAGTAAGCGCTATCGGATGTACAGCTTAGTAGTTGCAGATGGATGCCAAATTTCGCAAAGATATCCAAATCTTAATTGTCGACGAGCAAGCGTTGGCGCAAAGTTATTTGAAGCATTCGTTAGAGCGCTTGGGCTTTTCCACAGTGCAAGTGACCGATCGTGCGTCGCAGGCATTGCAACTCTGTAGTCAGATTGAATTTGATATCGTGATCTTGGCGCTGAATCTGCAACAAGGTAAAGATGGCTTTCAATTGTATGAGGAAATCAAAACGCGTCGACTGCAACCCGCTCATACCGCGTTTTTGTTTGTCTCTGCGGATACAGATCCCGCGCTAGTGCATAGCGTGTTAGAACTGCAACCCGATGATTTTCTGGTTAAACCTTACACCATTGCCGATCTGCAGCAACGGCTGGATCGCTTGATTCGACGCAAACTGGCGCTGCGACGAATTTTTGAATGGCTGGATAATCAGCAATTAGCCAAAGCCCTGCAGCAAGTCGACGAAGAGCTCGCGACCAACCCTTCCCCTCGCCTCGCACCTACCTTGCTAAAACTCAAAGGCGACCTGTTGATGTTACAACAGCAGTTCGTCGAGGCGGCAACGTTTTATCGTCAAGTGTTACAAGTCCAACCTTTTGCATGGGCTGAGATAGGTCTACTCCGGGCTCTGCAAGAACTGCAGCAAGAGGACGAACTGCGACAGCGGCTTAGTTTTTTAGTCAATCGTCCCGATACGCGATTGCCTGCGCTTGACATCCAAGCGGAGTTGGCATTTTTACATCAACAACCCGATAAAGCGCTCGATGATTTAAAACTAGCCAGTGAATTGGCGCCTCGGAACTTATACCGGCAACAGAAACTGTTTCAGCTGTCGCGGTTAAATCACGACTACGAACAGCAATACAAAACCGCCCGTGACTTGGTGAAATTTGCCAAACACTCCATGTATGACCAGCCGGACTTGTACCTAAATCTTGCTCGAGCCTGTATTGATTATGCCGTCAGTGTTGATGAAGACCAACAGACCAATCGCCTAGGCCGTCAGGCCAATGATGCATTGAACCAGCTAAAAACCAATTTCCCTGATGTGGATACCAAGACGCAACAGACGGTGGTGCAAGCCCGGCTGTATTACATGCAGGCGCAAAAAGACAAAGCCAAACAAGTGCTGGAAGAACTGCCCAACCATGACGTGTCGATTGATAAATTAGAAGATGCGTTAGACCGTGCCAAAGCGCTGCATGAAGTTGGATTAGTCCAGTTATCGCGGCAGTGGTTCGACCGTATCGTTGAATTCTGTCATGACCAAGCGGCAGATCCTTATCTCTCCAGTTATCTTCAGCAAGAACAACAAGAGCGCGCTGAACTTAGTACCGCGCCACGGGAATTGAACAACATTGCGGTACGGCATTATCAACAAGGCAATTGGCAACTGGCCTTGACCGCGTTTGAGCATGCATTTCGACTGCTACCGAAAAATGTCGGCATCGCCTTAAACCTGTGGCAAAGTTTACTGACTGCCCCTGAAGGCGCGGTAACGCAACGCGACCGGCTGCAGTTAGAGCTGCAGTGTGAACGCTTGATAGATCAAGCCATTCTAAGTGCCGAGCAACAACAACGCGTGGCCAAACTTCGCAAACAATACCGCAGCAAAGCCAGCGCCTAAACAATAATTAGCTTGGTCGTTTATCCTCTGGCCACTCAGCAAACACCAGCGTTAACTGCCGACTTCGGACCACCCACAGTGCACCAAACGCCAGCAGCAACACCACCAACACATTCAGCGGTTGATGCGCTTGCCCTTGCAAAGTTAAGGCGTACGAAACGACCGACATATCGGCCAACACACTCAGCGTAAGCCACCATTTACTGTGTCGCCAAATGCCATACCACAGCCATTTAGCCCGACCGCGCGATTTCTTCACATCCAATGGCACCCGCTGCGTGATCGCCACCAACACCAGCAAGGCTGGAAAGCCGATGGCCAGTGCTATTAAAAAATCATCGCTATACGGATACCAAAAGCCCAGCACATCGGTTTGTTGTTGCGGCATCAACAGCGCAATGATCCAAAACACATATGGTCGTAACAACACCAATAACCAAAGATACAAACGGTTGGGGATACGGTGTAAGCCATCAGCATCGAGCAAAGGCAAGTCAGGATACTGCTTTAACATCCGTGAGCCTACACCCCAAACTTGGCAAACAATGCCAACATCTGCGTTTCATCCCACACCGGAACGCCAAGCTCTTCAGCTTTGCTTAACTTAGACCCCGCGTTTTCACCCGCGATCACCGCATGCGTTTTTGCCGATACTGAGCCTGAGACTTTCGCGCCCAGCGCCTGGAGCTTTTCTTTGGCATCATCACGGCCCATCGAGGTGAGCGTGCCTGTAAGAACCAAGGTTTGCCCCAACAGCGGTTGTTCACCCACCACTTTACTGGAGAGGTCGTCCCAACGAAGACCTATCGCCAGCAGTCCATCGATCACAGCTTGGTTATGCGGCTCGGCAAAGAAATGCAGAATCTGCCCAGCCACCACTGCACCGACATCAGGCACTGCCAGCAATTGCTCTAAGCTGGCCTGGCGCAGCGCCGGTAAGTTACAAAAATGGCTGGCTAAGGCCAACGCGGTCGCCTCGCCGACTTCTCGGATCCCCAAGGCATAGATAAATCGTGGCAACGTGGTTTGTTTCGAGCCATCGATGGCCGCTAGCAATTTCAAGGCGGATTTTTCGCCCATCCGTTCCAACCCCACCAACGCCGGCATATCCAGCCGGTAGATATCGACTGGGCTTTGCACCAAGTCTGCATCAACCAGTTGCTCTATTAATTTATCGCCTAAGCCTTCGATATCAATGGCTTTGCGAGCGACAAAATGTTTCAGCGCCTCTTTGCGCTGCGCACTACAAAACAACCCTCCGGTACAACGCAGTACCGCTTCGCCTTCTACCCGCTCGGTGGTCGAGCCACAAACCGGACAGCAGCTTGGAAAGATCACCTCTTTCGCATCTGCTGGTCGCTCTGCTAGCACCACAGCGACCACTTGCGGGATCACATCACCCGCTCGGCGAATAATCACCTGATCGCCGATTTTAAGCCCCAGTCGTGCTATTTCATCTTGGTTATGCAAGGTGGCATTCGACACGGTGACACCACCCACATTCACCGGTTCCAACCGTGCCACGGGAGTGATGGAACCGGTGCGACCGACCTGAAACTCGACATCGACTAATCGCGTGGTTTTCTCTTGTGCTGGAAATTTAAAAGCAATAGCCCAGCGCGGGGCGCGCGAGACAAAGCCTAAGGTTTGTTGCTGAGCCAAATCATCGACTTTGAGCACCACGCCGTCAATTTCATAGGCCAGCCCTGCGCGACGCGCTAACACATCTTGGTGATAGGCCAACGCAGCGCTTAAGCCACGCACCTGACGGATCTCAGGACAAACCGGTAAGCCCCACTGCTTTAATTGCATTAAACGCTGATGATGACTGTGCGAAGGCAATAGCCCGCGAGGGTCGTCCAAAGCCCCAACCGCATAGGCATAAAAACTTAACGGCCGCTTGGCGGTCATCCGCGGGTCAAGCTGACGTAAGCTGCCAGCAGCAGCGTTGCGCGGATTGGCAAAGACTTTCTCGCCAGCCTGTCGTGCTTGCTCGTTCATGGCGTCAAAGCCTGCAACTGGCATAAACACCTCCCCTCGCACCTCCAGTACCGGCGGCACATCGCCTTGCAACTTTAACGGAATAGCACGGATGGTTCGAACATTGGCGGTGACATCTTCGCCGGTAAAGCCATCGCCGCGCGTGGCCGCTTGCACCAACACTCCGGCTTCATAGCGCAAGCTTACGGCAAGCCCATCTAATTTCGGTTCAGCGCAAAACACAAACTCCACTTGTTGATCCAGTCTATCGGCCATCCGCTGATAGAACGCAGCAAAGTCGTCGGCATCAAAAGCGTTATCCAACGACAACATCGGCACTTGGTGGGTCACTTGACCAAATTTATCCAACGGCAAGGCACCAACCCGTTGTGTGGGCGAGTCTGCGGTAATTAACGTCGGAAAGGCCGCTTCAAGCTGTTTTAACTCGTTAAACAACGCATCGTAGTCGGCGTCAGGGATGGTGGGCGTGTCCAAGACATAATAAGAATGATTATGTTGATGAAGTTGCTGCTGCAATTCGGCACTACGCCGCTGCGCCTGTTGAAAATCCATACCCTGCCCTTAACAAAAAAATTTGCTCATAGCATGGGGATTTCGTCAAAGCCTTGCAAGCCCTTTGCTGCTGCTTGCTGCTTAATACGCCAGTCGCGCAGCCGGTCGTGGGCTTGGGCAGGTAAAATAAAAACGCATCGCTGTGACGTGTTCATTGTGTAAACGACAAAATCCTTGCTCGCTGGTGGGCGCCACCATCCACGGCCTTGCGGTATAAAACCGTTGCAATGCTTGCGCGGCGCAGCTGCTGATGTGCAAATGATCCAGATGAACATCATTGGATAAACGCTCAGGTTTGAGCACGGCCACTGGACCTTGCTGGTGTTCCGGCGATTGAACGTCGATCTCAGGCACAGTGCCTAAGCGAGCACGCAGGTTGATGCGATAGCTCAAGCGCGGCGAAAACTCAGCCGAGCTCCAAGTTAAATCCACGCGACGCGTGTAACGCGTTAGCGCTATTGCACCGGTAGGGTTGCTAGTTTGCGCGAAGGTTTTCGCGTCCACATAGATGGTTTTAGGGCTAAGCACTTCCAGTAACGGCTGCCACAGTGGATCATTGGACATATCGTGCAGTTGGACCAGGGCTTGCTGCAAATGGGGCATCCGATGCTGATTCGCCATGGCTTGCAAGGCTTGGACTTCGGTGCTTTGTTGGCAATCAGACGCATTTGAATGCTCAAACTGATATTGCACAATGCGCGTATCAGTAACGATGATCGGCTGCAGCGGCACTGTGATCCCCACCCATATCACCACCAGTACCAGCAGCAAAGGGCTGACAAACTTCCAAGTCAACATTGACACATCCTATGTCTGAATCCCCGTTAGTTCTAACCCAATTTAGGTACGACTGCAAGGCTGTTGCCGGAAAAAAATACCGAGCAACAGCCACCATCGTTAGCGGGCGGACCAGCTCACATTGACAGCGCTAAATGCGGCATAGCTGTAGAGCCCAATCACCCAAGTTCCTGCGGCTGGCATGCTGATAGCACAACTCTCGGTATTGCCAGTTTTATAGGGCCGGCAATTGTAACTACTCAGTGTTGGGTTCGAGCCTGCTTTGACATACAAATCGGCATCGCCGCTGCCACCGGACATCGTCACCGATAGCGTGGTCATACCGCTAGGCACCGTGATGGTTTTATACACCCAACTGCCCTTGGCTGCGGTTAGATTGCTAAAGCTGCCGCTTGCAGGCGGTGGCGTGGTACTGCCAGCCATGCCGAGCTCGATGGCATAACTTAAGCCTAACTTGGCAAATTTAAGCGCATGCGCGCCGCTAGGGTCCGAATTTGCCAGCGTGTCACTGACGGTATGGATGTTTTTGTTATCTTTAGCAAACTTCGCTTCAAACGGCATCGTCGCGGCATAACCGGCATTGTGCCAAGAGGCATGATCGGAACAGCCATACCCACACACATCGGTACTTTGCACAAGGTTCGGTTGATAAGTGCTGACGAGCGACTGCACAAAGCTGTTTAACGCACTGTTGGTATAATCCGTCATCAACACAATATCTTCCGCACCGCCTTTGTAATTGGTCATATCCAATTGCATGACGCCAATGACATTGGTGGCGGCACTTTGGGCGCGGGTGGCAATATCTTTACTGCCGCGCAATCCCACTTCTTCCGCAGCATAACCATAAAAACGTAGCGTGCGCTTGGGCTGCACATTGTTACTTGCCAGCACGCGAATGATTTCGGTCATGGTCGCAATGCCCGATGCATCGTCGTCAGCCCCAGGCGCTCGAGTCGTTTCCGTGGTGCCTGCGCCATTGATGGAGTCCAGATGCCCGCCCAGCACCACAACTTCGCTGGGACGCTCTGAACCTAGCATCTCGAGTAAGATCGACGGCTGATTGTAACCGGTGTGGCTAATGCGGCTGACTTTGATCCAGCTTTTGCTGCTAGCCAGCGCAGTCCAACGATCAAAGATCCAATCCGCTCCCGCTTTACCACTGGTGGTGGTGTAATACCGATTGGTAAAGCCGCTGAGATCCGTGATCACTTGAGTGATACCAGCACTGTTAAGTTGCGGCAGCAACGAATTAACCAAACTTTGTTGGGCAATCGGCGGTGCCACAAAACTAGCCGCTAACGCCGCTTGTTGAGATGTTTGCAAATACGCCAGCGCTTCTTGCTGTGAAGAAAAAGCAAAGTAGCCGCCACAGCGACGTTTGTTTTCGTGGATAAAGTGCGACAACGGATCGAGCTGCCGCTCATCGAGCTGGTATAAGCCGATAGTGCCATT
>JACCDH010540812.1_pt1 | contig 26584 bp, 23 predicted proteins | sample 7442481 | NCBI WGS metagenome assembly JACCDH01 (sample SAMN15323433, study PRJNA562643) | freshwater metagenome | isolation source: river surface water | place: USA:Blue River Watershed | collected 2017-08-15 | reverse complement strand
CTTTTCATGCAGAACAAGCTGCAAGAAAGAGGACAAGGATCAAAATTCTAACTCTTGAAAACTAAAGAAGTTCTTTGCAGGAAGTTAAAAATGGTGGTGAGACTCTTGGCAAGTTTTGCTAGGTCTCACCACCATTATAGTAGGGCAGTTTTTGCTGTTTCTAGATTTTTTGTTTTCTTTTACTCATCTCAATGAGTTGTTTCATGTACTCAGGCATGATTTTGAAGTTCAGTGTCGAAAGATGAATGTGCTGTTTCTGGAGACCTTTAAGATCATAGGAGTTAAGTTGAAGGTCATCGACAACGTGATCCGGAACAATAGCGATACCTACGCCTTTTTTCACCAGCTTCAGAATCGTAGTGATGGAATTCACCACAATAGTCTTACTCGATCTCTTCTTAAAGAGTTGAAACAGGTGATCCTGGTCTGAGTAGACAATCCAGGCATGGTCACTGGCATCTTTAGGGTTGATCTCATGCTTACTGACAAGAACCATTTTTTCTTCAAACAACTTAAGTGAGCTCACGAGCTCACTTTGGATATTCTCAGTGGTAAAAACGATGTCGTATTTTCCATTATGGAGTTTTTCTTTAAGTTGATCGAGAGTGTTGACCTCTACACTGAGTTGATGCTTGTTCTGCTTAGAGAAATCAACCATGATGTCGTTAAACCAGGTCTCCAAAAGACCATGCAGAATTCCTACACGGATAGTTTTATTCATATGGCCGAAGAAAATGTCCTGTAATCGAGTCTCGAAATCACTAAGTTCATGGACCAGTGCTTGACCTTTCTCGGTCAGGAGAACCTTTTTAGAAGATCTGATAATAAGTTGCTCACCCACGGATTCTTCTAGCAGTTTTATCTGACGACTAACTGCTGACTGGGCGATGTTAAGTTCTAAGGCCGCTTTCGAGAAATTCAGGTAACGAGAGGTCACCATAAAAGCTTTAAGATAGCGATAGTCTAAAGAGATTTCTTTCATTTCTTGGCCCAGGGTGGAAGCTGCGATTCGTCTTTAAAAAACTTCCCTCGATGTTGTCCATCGGCGGCATTGTTGACGACAAAGCCTTCTTCATTATTCGTTGTGTCTAGTAGGTAATCCAAACTAAGCTCTTGAGTATAAAAAGCCGTGAAAGGGTCCATCAAAACAGTGAGTTTAAAATTGATCAAGGTGAAATTTTGCTCAATCACTAAGTCGTCAGCATGCTGCTCAGAAAAACCAGTGTCGTAGGTAAAACCCTCACAGCCTTTTCCGCCAATTTTAACTCTGAACTTAAGACCATCGAGAGTGTAGTCATTGAGCTGCATCAGCTGAATCTGCCTAACAGCGCTGTCGGTCACGAATAATTTAATGTCCGAAGCTTTGAGAGTGTTTTCCATACTTGTTAAATTAGCAGTTTTTTTGAATATTGTCTTTAAGCGAAGCAGCTCTTATTCTACTTTTATCACCCAGAAAGGATTCTCCTATGAAAGCTCATTATATTGTTCAAATCGAAAACCCAGAACACAACCATGTCAAAGTCACTTTGAAGTTAGAAAAAAAAGCTAATCAAGAGAGTGTCCAAGTCTTTCTTCCTTCTTGGAGTCCGGGGTCGTATCTTTTACGAGAGTACCCAAGGCATGTGAGATGGTTTGAAGCGACCCAGGATAATGGGGAGGTACTTTTTTTCTCTCAAGAGGCCAAGGGAACTTGGAAGATTGATTGGAAAAAGTCTCAGATAAAAAAATCCTCAAATTCTTTTCAGGTGAGCTATGAGCTCTACGGGAAAGAGCTGACCGTGAGAACCAATCACATTGATGCTAGTCATGCCTACCTTCAAGGTCCTGCCTACTTAATGGGAGTCCTCGGCGAAGCTTTAATTGATCCCACCATCGAATTTCGATTCCCTCCTTGTTGGTCAAAAATAACCACTGGTCTTACTGATATTTCTCAAAAGCGAGATGTTTTTCTTTATCAGGCGAGAAATTACGATGAACTCATCGATTGCCCTGTTGAGATAGGTTGCCACGAAACTGACGGATTTGAGTACAGAGGCAAAGCACACCACATCGCCTGGTACGGTGAGCTCTATCCACATGACCGAGACATTAAAGGAGATTTCAAAAAAATTGTCGATATTGTTGCTCGTCAGTTTGATTACGAACTTCCCTATGAACACTATACATTTATTACTCACTTTGCGCCGAAACACTTTGGTGGCCTTGAGCATCTCAATTCAACTGTTCTACAGTTTGACGGGAGAAAGTTTGGGAACAAAAAAGAATACCAGGCCTACTTATCGCTTGCGGCCCATGAATACTTCCACCTATGGAATGTGAAGAGAATCCGGCCGATTGAACTTGGTCCCTTTAATTACCTGAACGAGAACTATACAACCTTGCTGTGGCTTGCTGAAGGGCTCACAAGCTTCATGGATGATTTGTTTATTTATCGCGCAAACCTTTCAACTCTAGAAGAGTACCTGGACGTCGTGAAAGGAAATCTTGAAACCTATTTCGGTACTCCTGGGCGTTACTACCATTCTCTCGAGCAGAGTTCATTCAATGCATGGATTAAGCTTTATCGACCTGATGAGAATATCAAGAATTCTTCAGTGAGCTATTACCTGAAGGGAGGACTTGTCTTTACGGTTCTTCACTCCCTTCTTTTCGAGAAGAATAAGTCTGTAGACGATCTTCTGCGCGCACTTTGGGATGACTATAAAAAGCGACCTGAAACGGGAGTCACTCGTGATGATATCTACCAGATGGTGAAAGAGATTGGAGGGGAGGATGTCCTTGAGAAATTTTCCACTATGATCGAAACAACTGTGGACATAGATTTTGAAGCTGCCTTTAAAAAAATGGGCTGTGAGTTCAAATGGGTGGAAAGTTCACAACCATGGGTTGGTGTCGATTGGGAGTGGAGTGGAGAGCGTGCTTTGGTGAAGACTGTGATCATGAATTCTCCCGCTCATAAAGCAGGTCTTAATGCTGGGGACGAAATTCTTCTTTTAAATGGACTAAGGTTTTTGAAAGAAGATGCAGAAAAAATGGCTAATTTTCTAATCATCGATAAATCCTATGAATTTGTTGTTGCAAGACTTGGTAAAGCACTCACGTTGAATTTGATTCCAGAGAAGACGCCGCGACAGTTAAAAGAGATAACGATTGTAGACAGAAGTCTTGCGATCAAGGCCTTTAGTTTTTTAGAAAGGCCTGCGCAATAACAAATCCCTGACTTGTTTCTAATTCCCATTCTCCTTCTAGGCCAGAAGGGGAGTGGGCCCATTTCTTGTCACTGATTTCAATTGAGGAAAACTCTAAAGGTTTTTCAAAGTTCCCTGAGTTCATCAACGCCTTAAAAGCCGCTTCTTTGAGGCACCAAATTTCTATTGATTCAAGTTTCAGGTCTCTAGGATGACTCACCCTTTGGAGAACATTTGGCCGAACAATCCGCTCCAGTGGTTCAATATCTATCCCGACACTTTTGAAAGTTTTTTTGTCGGCCACCAAGGCAGCTCCACAATTTTTAGTGTGCGAAAGAGAGATAGTATACTCTGGGAGTTTAGTAATTTGTGAATAATCAATTAATACGAGGTCTTGAATTTGAAGTTTAACACCGAGCTCTTCCAAAGCATCAAGGAGTGCTTGTCTCGAAAGAATTGTTTCTTGTTTACGGTTTTTGTGAACTTCAAATCCATAAAGTTTGTGGATAAGCGCATCCCACTCAGGAGTTTGGATCTGGTTTAGAATCTGGATCATTTTCCACTGCTTCATAGTTGACTGACTTTATCACAAAAAAAATCGATGTGATAAGTTATAAAAATATTTAGCAAACTACGTATTTTCACCGATAATAGATGTACGTGATTTTATAGAAGAATTTCAATCGGTAGCATTAAATCGAAAGTAAACTTTCAGGAGAAGAATATGTCCAATCAGATTCGTCAGCAGGCCAAGTTAACCGTTTATGGGAGAAAGTCACGCAAGTGTAATGTACCAGTGAATGACCAAGGTAAATACCTTAAAGTTTCTCAGTATTATGGGGAGAATGTTTATAACTATCACCTCTCAAAATCACTATCTCTCGAAGATAAAGAAGCTTTGAAACAAGTCATTGATGGGAAAAAAACGATCGATAAACCACTGGCGGCGAAAGTTGCAAATTCAGTTCTGGAGTGGGCGATTACAAAAGGTGCAACTCATTTTTGTCACTGGTTCCAGCCACTAACTGGCTCAACTGCAGAAAAACATGATGCTTTTTTAACCTTTGATAATGATCGTCCTATTGAAGCGCTTTCGGCTTCTCAGCTTATGCAAGGTGAGCCCGATGCATCGTCATTTCCAAACGGTGGTTCGCGTGCAACTTTCGAAGCACGAGGTTATACAACTTGGGATTTAACTTCGCCTCTGTTTATTCAAGAATCTGCTAATGGAAAAACTCTCGTGATTCCTACCGCCTTTGTTTCTTACCACGGCGACGCTCTCGATACGAAAACTCCGCTCCTTCGTTCTGATCTTAAGATCAATGAAGTCGTTACAAAGTTTTGTAACCTCATCGGCATGAAAGATGTTAAAAAAGTTCATACGACTTGTGGTGCAGAACAAGAGTATTTCTTGATCGATAAGGCGTTCTATTTTGGTCGTCAGGATTTGGTGATGACTGGACGAGCTCTTATGGGGTCTATGACATCTCGTAACCAGCAGCTCGAGGATCACTATTTCGGAATGATCGAAGACCGTGTGCTTGCGTACATGCAAGAGGTTGAGATCGAGCTTTATAAAATGGGAATTCCTGCAAAAACTCGTCACAACGAAGTGGCCCCTGGCCAGTTTGAGATGGCGCCTATTTTTAAGGATTCGAACGTTGCGGCCGATAACAACCAAATCGTGATGACAGTCCTTCGTAACGTGGCTTTAAAGCACGATTTCGTGTGCCTTCTTCATGAAAAACCTTTTGCTGGTGTGAATGGTTCTGGTAAGCATTTGAACTGGTCAATGTCCACAGACACGGGTGTGAACCTCCTTGAGCCAGGCCATGACCCACATGAAAACTTTCGCTTCCTCGCAGTTGTTGCTATCGCGACTGAAGCCGTTTATCGCCACGCTGATATTATCCGTATGGGGATAGCAAGCCATGGTAACGATCACCGTCTAGGTGCAAATGAAGCCCCTCCGTCAATCATGTCGGTCTTTCTAGGGTCAACACTCACTTCGATTCTCGACTCGATGATCTCGGGTGATAAGTATGTTGCTTCAGGAAAAATCTTACTCGATATGGGGACTCGTCAGCTTGCCAATCTTGTAAAAGACAACACTGATCGAAACAGAACTTCTCCGTTTGCATTTACTGGTAACAAATTTGAGTTCCGTGCTTGTGGCTCATCCGCATCAATAGGTTACCCGCTCTCGATCTTGAATGCTACGATGGTTGATATTTTTCAAGAAGCAAACAAAATTCTTGAAGCAGAACTCTCTAAAGGGAAGTCTTCAGATGAAGCTCTTCAAGCGGTTATCTTGAAGTTCTATGGTAATGCTCAGAGAGTTGTGTTTAACGGAGATGGTTATTCACAAGAATGGGTGAAGGAAGCAGAGAAGCGTGGACTCGGAAACATGAGAACAACTCCTGAGGCCATTAGCGTTCTTAAGGATGCTTCGAAGACAAAAGTTCTTTTACAGACTGGTGTTTTCACAGAATCTGAGATCTCTACTCGTCACAATGTGATGCTCGAGCGTTATATTAAGTGCCGCGAAATTGAACTTCGCACACTTTCTGGAATGGTTCTTAAGCAAGTTGTTCCAGTGGCCGTCGAGTACAAAGCTCAGCTTGCTGAGTCGATTAAGAAGCAAAAAGATGCTGGATCAGATTCATCGCTTGAGCTCGAGCTTCTAAAAGATCTTGCGACTCACTCTAAAAATCTTTACGAGGAAACTGTGAAGCTTCAGTACGCTATCGAAGCTCTTCATAAGCTAAGTGAAGAAGAAGTGGCCAAGAAAATTGCAAACGAGCTTATGCCTCTTTCTGTTCAAATTGCAGATCTTTGTAATAAGGTCGAAGAAATTATCCCAGAAGAGAGCTGGCCTATACCTAAGTTCTACGACATGTTGTTCATTCGTTAATAATATTAATAATCCTGCCTTGAATTTTCCAAGGCAGGATTGTTTAATGTCTCTATGTTAAAACTGAATCTTCGCGACATTAGTCATTCTACTCTTAATTTTTCTAATCTCTTAGGTAGAACCTACTTAAAGAAGCATGTTGATTGGAGTTCCACGACTCATCAATATGCCGAGAAAAATGGAGTCAAGCTTACTTGTGATGTGTATTCACCTCAGACTCAAGGTTTGAGGCCTGCCATTTTAGTTGTTCACGGAGGCGGGTGGTGCAGTAGAACCAGAGAGGATACAGCTTTCTATGCTGAGCAGTTAGCAGGACAGGGGTTTGTAGTCGTCAATTGCACTTACCGACTTGCTCCTGATCATATCTATCCGTGTGCTGTTGAAGATGTCAGGGATGCTTATTATTGGATGATTAAGATGGCAGATACTTTTAGAATTGATCCCAAGAATATTGGGGCCATTGGGTATTCGGCCGGGGGACATCTTCTCTCGCTCGTGGCCGCCTGGGCCTCACAAGAAAGAGACGGTTATGCAGACGTAAAATTTAAGGCCTTGGTCAGTGGCGGCGGGGTTTATGATTTTATGGTTTACCCGGAATCACCTTATATCAATCGTTTTACTACCTTTTATAGAGACCAAAACACTGAGCTTTATCAGAACGCATCTCCACTTCATCAACTCGGAGACGCACTTCCCAAATTTTTTCTTTTCCATGCTGAGAACGATAAACTTGTGGAGATTGACCAAATGATGCGATTTAAAAAGGCGATCAAGAAACGTGGTGGTGAGGTTGAAACGTACATTGTTCCTAATCTCAGTCATAACTTTACCTTCGTCTTTAGTGTGAAGTCTTTAGAACTCTCGATCGACTTCTTCAAAAGACAACTCTCTTCCTACTGACAACCCTGCATACTAGGGTTAATGCAGCATGGGTGCTCTGGAGTTGCATTACAGTCGAAACTACTATTTGGTCCACTTTCCTGTCTGCAGCCTCCTTCGTCAGTACGTTTACAACAAGCGTTCCATGCATTCACGGGAGAATCACAATCGAGAGTTTGATTTGAGCAAGCACTGCAATCTTCGATGACCCTTGCTCCGTGTGTGTAGCAGATATAGTCTTGTTGCCACTTACAAATAGCGCTCACGTTGTAAGAAGAATTCTCTTCCATACAGACCGGTTGCTCCATTGGGCAAGTTCCCATTGGAACTTGAAAGGCTTTTGGGGGATTTAGGTGAAGAAAACTTAAATGATTGATCTCCGTCGCGCATTCTGAGACTCCTGGAACATTGTCTTTGTTTGGGCCATAAGTAAGCCAGTTCAGAGCATAGTCGTTGTTAAAGCAGTCATCAGAAATTTTAAAGCAATCATGAGAAGAGAACGGATTCGCCTTACATAGATCAACGGCAATATCTGTGCTTGTCACGGCGGAAGGTGTCTGGCTTGCGACTTGTGTTCTTAAGTCATTTCTAAAATTTGTACTGAGTGAGTTTTTAAGAAATTCTACGACTCCGTCAACGGATTCAGCAGAGTCGAGGGTTCGTCCTTGGAAAAGAAGAGGAACAGCAGTTTGCAGTTTCGTCGGAGTGTAGTGTGTTTTGAGTACTTCAAGTTGCTCTCTTGGATTTAGATTTGGATCAAATAGATCACTCGCTCCCATCTTTTCGATAAAGTGGGCCGTGATGCTATCTTGTGGGTTTAAATTGGCAGTTTTATCATTTGGTTTAATGATTGACTTTCTTCCATTTAAGCTACTCGCATTTTCATCTCGTTCATCACTTGTTCTTGTGTCGGTAACCTCGATCGTCACAAGTGAATATCTTTTATCAAGGTCTTCAACAAGAAGATCAAAATTATAAGTCCCGGAAACTGAGACATCGGTATCGCAAAGAACAGTTTTAACTCCGGCTGCACTTAGTCCCACTAGTTCCGCGTAGAGTTTTGATCCTGCTGATTTCACACTTGAGCAGACCGTCGGCTCTGCTGCATGGGCACTGGGAATAATATTATTAAGGAGCATCGTGATTTGGCCGGAGATGGTGCTTTTGACCTTCGATTTCTGCAGTGGTTCTTGTTCAACATTCAAAACACAGCCGACGATTTGTAAGAGACAAATAATGATAATAATCTTAATGGTACTCATATTTACTCCCTAATGTTGACGTGAATCAATTATCGGTGGTTATTCGAAATTACTTGATTAATTTATTTTAGCTCTTTAAGTTTTGAGATGTTAGGGAAGGAACCTACTGCTACCCTATATTGAGACCAAGATTTGTCGTCACACTTTGTTGTCGATGAGATTTATCCCTGATCAAACTTTTGACATTTTTCTCATCCATCCGCCCCAGGTTTTTGGCAAAACTTGGTACCAAGTTTGCTGAGCTATTAGTATGATCAAGAAATTATCTTTTTTTTCAATCTCTCTTCTCATGTTCCACGATGCAATGGCCGCGCAAGTTATTCCTTCTTATCTTTGTCGCCTCTCTATCACGTCTCCAAATGGAGAAAGTTCATTTTGCAATGCTGTCCACATTGGAAAAGGAAGGCTCCTCTCCGCATCTCACTGCTTCTCTGAGGGGAAAAGAAACATCACTGAAGGAGTCATCGTTGCAAAATGCGGAAATGAAGAGTTTTCTGATTTCACAGACCTCATTCTATCCGATCATTCTGAAGATATTGCCCTTCTCAAATTTTCTCCAAACCTTAAAGACGCAGCGTCTATAAATCCGACTAAGTATCCAGCACTTTATTTTTCAGGGTCCAATTTAAACCCAAGTGCTAACTGTGAGATCCTCGCACTGAGAGGTGATTATGCAAGAGGCACTTTAAAGCGAATCAAGATTACCGAGAGCTTGGAAATGAAGGCGACTTCCGCTTCTCTTCTTGTCGTGAAGAGTAAGACTGGATCGGTTTTACCTCAAGGGACCAACGTGATTGAAGGAGATTCGGGAGGAGCGTTGATTTGCAAGACAAAGGGGATGGGAGGGAGTGAACTGATTGGGATCATTAAAAGTTACAGTTCCAAGAACGGGACTCGCATGATTATTCAAAATAGTTTTACACCAGTTTTTAGTCCAAAAATTAAAACATTCATTTAGGATTCTTTTCAGCTAACTGATGGTCATGATCATCAGTTAGCTGAGAGCAAATTAGATTTTTTCAAAAAAGAGTGTATTCTCCGGACATTCTCTCGTACTTGAGCTCGAATTAACATATCTGAAAAGAATCGAATTTTCTTCAGGGTAAAATCCTTCAATCCGAATTAAAGAATCGCCCTGAATCCGACAAAGATTTCCCTCTTTGAAAGACCCAATTGCTTCTTCTACGATGGCCCATCTCCACTCAGAAATGGAGTACGATTCTCCGAGGTAAAATTCTCCCATGGATAGAATGCTTAGGCCTTTTTTGATCTTTTCAAGAGCACTTTTCCGTTTTAAGTAGCTGTGGTAGTAGTCTCGGTGGGTGTCAAGGTAATGCGGTTCGAAGGCCAGTGTGATTCCATCATCGCAAGTACCCCGAGTTGGCATCTTAGGAGAAGAGTAGTGAACAAGAATTTCATCTTGTCTAATTGCCCTAACTTTTACAGTGCTTAAAAAATCCAGCATGCAGCTTCGACCAGACTGATCCTGAAGCCTTCTCCAGATCTTTTCTTGAATTTTGATCTCTTCTCCGACTTTAAATTCATAGGAACCAGAGGCGGTGAAGGCGATTAAGAGAGTACTAAAAGCAATGAGGTATTTCATGAAAAACTCCTTTTTCTCATTTTGCATGAAAAAATTTGAAGTGGAGAAAGAGTAAGAATTAGTTTGTTTTATTGACCCCTTAAACCGCATATCTTTTGTGTCTGTGTCTAAACTATGGACACTCACATCTTCCTAGACTGTTGAATCTTTAGCGCTCTTCTTTGGTATTCAGTTTGCAAATTACTTGTCTGGATAGGTTTATTTAAGAGGAGTTCTATATGAGGATGACATCTTTATTTTTTGTTTTACTGTTTGCGATGGGAGTTCATGTTGCATCTGCGCAGAGTGAACCTGTCATAGAGGTAACGGCGGCCGATAAAGCAGTCATCGCACAGGATCTCGAAAAGGAAGCCGAATCTGATAAGCATGATAAGAAGGTAAAAAAATTATTCAAAAAAGTAGCTCATCTATTTAAGTCTTCAAAATCAACTGATGAGGTTGAAGGGGAAGTCAAAAAGTCCGATTGTGTGGATTGCTCAAGAAAACAAAAAGTGGCACGCTTCTTTAAAAAACTTGGAATGGCAGTTGGAAAAGGCTCAGCGTGGTTAACAACAACAACTGGTAAACCGATCATAACAGGTGTTGGCTTTGTGGTCGGCTCTGTTCAGAAAAAAGATAAAAATAAAGAGCTTCTTGGACTCTATCAATTTTTTCTTAAGCACGAAAAAGAATTTGATGATCTCTACTTAGAGGCCGGTGCTCCGGATGAGATGGTCGATCTGGTTCTTGGAAGGATAGAAAAAATAATTAGTCAAAAATCGAAACCTATTTTGAGAAAATTCTTATTAAGTCTTGGGCTCAATAAAGAGATCCCAGAAGATATTTCTGAGTTTGAATTATCAAATGAAGAAATTGCAGCGATTGATCCATCAAAGTTAAACCCAGATATTATTAACAATGATCCAGATTATCAGGATCTTAAGCTTTTAGTCGGTGATATAACTGAGAAGGACATCAAATATATTGTAACTGCAGGGTACTTTAAGAAATCAATTTCAATTAAGAGCTACGAAGCTGCTGTTCCAAATGCCGCTGAGTTGATTGGTTCTCTCGTTGGGCAAGTTGTTGTTCCAAGAATTGTTCTGGGTTCTATTTCTGGAAGTTTAGCATCCATTTATACAGGCCCAGTTGTTGCGGCGCAATTTGGTTCCGCTATCTCGGCCGCAATTTGTTTACAGCCTGAAATCCAAGATAAGTTTGAAAAAGATGACGAATTGAGAGGCTTTTGTAGCTACGTCGTTAACCGGACTGGGTATCAGTTAGTTAAAGGACGGGCCCGAGGCTACGTTGCTGGGAAAAAATTTCGCGCAAAGATCGAGGAAAAGTTGAATAAGAAAAAAGAAGAAAAAGTTCCGAAGGAAGAAAAAAAGTTAGACGAAGGTTGGGGAGAAGCAGAAACTAAACTCCCTTAAGAGTGAAAACGAACAAAATTTTGCTACAAAAAGGCCCAAATTATTTGGGCCTTTTTATTTCCGGCCCAAGGTGTCGGACATTTTAATCCTTGACTCTTTTCTGGATGGCCCTTATCTCTATTAATGAACTTCCCCTAAATTTAGGACAAAAATGGCCGACAAAAAGTATTTAGTGATCGTGGAGTCACCCACTAAAGCAAAAACTATCCGTAAATTTCTTCCAAGTAACTATATTATTGAAGCAAGTATGGGTCATATCCGTGATCTGCCTCAATCAGCGTCAGATATTCCAGCGGCCTTGAAAAAAGAAGAGTGGACTAAGCTTGGGGTGAATGTCGATGACGACTTTGCACCTCTTTATGTCGTTCCCAAAGATAAAAAGAAGATCATCACCGACCTCAAAGCGAAGATGAAAGATTGCGCGATGATCTATCTTGCGACCGATGAAGACCGTGAAGGTGAGTCAATTTCGTGGCATTTGCTTGAGCTTTTAAAACCAAAATGTCCTGTTAAAAGAATGGTTTTCCATGAGATTACCAAAGCTGCTATCCAAAAAGCCCTGAAAGAAACTCGCGAAGTTGATGATAAATTAGTTCGTGCTCAAGAAACCCGTCGTATTCTTGACCGTCTCTATGGTTACACACTTTCTCCTCTTATTTGGAAGAAAATTGCTTACGGTCTTTCGGCCGGAAGAGTGCAGTCAACTGGTCTTAAAATGATCGTTGAGCGTGAGCGTGAGCGCATGCGATTTAAACGAAGTATTTACTGGGATATCAAGGCGACTGTGCACCCGGCATCGGATAAAAAGGCCACTTTTGAGGCCAAGCTTTTCAACGTTAAAGGCACAAGAGTTGCTGGCGGAAAAGATTTTGATGGTCTCACTGGTAAGCTTATTGATGATAAAAAAGTCGCTCTCCTAGATGAGAAAAAATCAAAAGATCTCGCAAAATCTATCGAGAAAGCTGACTGGAAAGTTCTCTCAGTTGAAGAGAAAACGTTTAATTCAAAACCGGCCATTCCGTTTATTACTTCCACTCTTCAGATGGAGGCCAACCGCAAGCTTGGTATGTCTTCTAAAGATACGATGAGAACGGCCCAACGTTTATATGAAGAAGGTCTCATCACTTATATGAGAACGGATTCGCCCAACCTTTCTCAAGAAGCTATTAACGCTGCTCGTGAAATGGTGGTTCAGCTCTATGGAAAAGAGTATTTGAATCCTGAGGTCCGTCAGTATTCTGCTAAACAAAAAGGTGCCCAAGAGGCCCATGAAGCCATCAGACCAGCTGGTTCAGAGTTTACTCATCCAGATAAGACCGGAATGTCAGGTCGCGAATTGGCCCTCTATGAGTTGATTTGGAAAAGAACCATGGCGACTCAAATGAAAGAAGCTGAAAAAGCCTCTATGACGATTAAAATTGAAGCAGGGGATGCTGAGTTTTCTGCGAGTGGAACACGTATTTTGTTCCCAGGATTCCTGCGCGTTTATGTGGAAGGTTCTGATGATCCGGAAGCAGCACTAGAAGATAAAGAAGTGGTTCTTCCTCTGCTCAAAAAGGGTGATTCCATTAAGCCGGTTGTTATCACTCCAGATATGCATGAGACAAAACCACCTGCACGTTTTACCGAAGCTTCCATTGTACAATCACTCGAGAAAGAAGGTGTTGGTCGTCCATCAACCTACGCTTCGATTATTGGAACTATTTTAGACCGTGGTTATGTGAGAAAAGATGCTTCGGCCCTGGTTCCAACATTCACTGGAATGGCCGTGATCCAACTTTTAGAAACTCATTTTACGCAACTAATGGACTATTCATTTACTTCTGAAATGGAAGAGTCTCTGGATAAAATTGCTTACGGCGAAGAGGACTCATTAAAATACTTAACGAAATTTTACAAGGGCAAGGCCGGTCTTGCGAAAAAAGTTGAAGAACAGGATAAGAAGATTAAGCCAGAAGAATCTCGTACCATCCATATCGTGAAAGACGGTGTGACAATGGATATCAAGGTTGGCCGTTTTGGGCCTTACGTGGTTCAAGGTGAAGGTAAAGAAGAAGTGCATGCTTCTATCCCAGAAGATATCGCTCCAGCTGATCTTGATAGCGAACAAATCAAAGAGCTTTTAAAGAACCAAGCTGACGGTCCTAAGGCCATGGGCGTTGATCCTAAAACGAAACAAAAAATTTACTGCTTAGTTGGTCGTTATGGAGCTTATTTTCAGCTCGGCGAAGTGACTGAAGAGAACGCAAAACCAAAGAGAGCTTCATTGCCGAAAGGTAAGGACCCTAAAACGGCCACAATCGAAGACGCTCTCCAGGCCCTTTCTCTTCCGCGTGAGTTAGGTCTTCATCCTGAAACAAAAAAACCTGTTCTTGCGAACAATGGCCGTTTTGGTCCCTATGTGATGCATGAAGGAACATTCAGGTCCCTCAAGAAAGAAGATGATTTGTTTACAGTGGATCTAAACCGGGCGATGGAGCTTTTAACAGAAGAAAAAGGGGCCAGCCGCCGTGGTGGCAAGGTTCTTAAAGACTTTGGTGTCGTTGCTAAGCTTAAGAAGAAAGTATCGATCTTGGATGGTAAATATGGCCCTTATATCAAATTTGGTACTAAAAATATTACCCTACCTGAAGATAAGAGGGATCCAAAGGTTATCGAGAAGATGACTGAAGCCGAGCTTGCTAGTATCGTCCTGGCCGCAGCGAAAAAGTAGGCCAAAGTGCAGATTTAAGGTAGGAAAACCTTAAACTACTGATTGACATCGAGGCCCACGATCGGTAGATTGCCAGAACTTAATTGTTATTGTTGTTCACTATAAGGATAAGCGTATGAAAAAAGGTATTCACCCTGAGTATAGAGATGTTGTTTTCAAAGACGTTTCTTCAGACTTTGAAATCGTTACTAAATCAACAATCAAGACTTCTGAGAAGATAACACTAAATGGTAAAGAGTATCCGCTTTTTAAAGTTGATATTTCTTCAGGCTCACACCCATTTTACACAGGAACTCAACGTGTTATGGATACTGAGGGTCGTGTTGATCGTTTCAAGAAAAAATACGGCAAAAAGTAATTTTTCAATTGAAAGCCACCTTCGGGTGGCTTTTTTTTTGCCTATTTTTATAAGAACTGTCCTAAGGGATCTTTAAAAAAACGAGATAACTCTTTAATCTAATTAATAAATTTCTATTTCAAACACCATTCAAGTAGGGCTAATTTATATTAGCAGCAGTGCTGGTGTTGATGACGGTGAGAGTGTTGAAGATTCTTAGCGTGGGCAATAACCAGAAGAAGTGAGCCAAGAATAGAGATTGTGTGAGTGACTTGATCAGAGAAGCGACCCTCTAAGAGAATTCCCAGCAAAATAAAAACGAGCCCACTTACGGCGACCCCTAGAATCCAGGTGAGGCCGTGCTTTTTGTAGCCAGGAATGAAAGCAAGCGGGGAAGTGAACAGAATAAAAAAACCAACAACTACATGGACCCAAGAAGAGTGGGTGTAGGCCGAAATCGCTGGAAAAATAACCGGCAAAAAGGCCACAAGAATACAGTGGACCACACAGGCCGATGAAAATGCTATCCCTAGACGATCCCAGACTTTTTTCATGATGCGGGTATACCTGAAGTTACAGATCTCGTCTATAATGCTACATAAATACTTTAAACTCTTTTGGAGATAAGCTATGAAAATATCATTATTTTTTGTTGGGCTCATGTTTTGTGTGGCGGCTTTTTCAGCTCGAGTAGAAGTTGATGTCAATGGAATGAGCTGCGGGATGTGCGTTGAGGCCATCACAAAAGAGCTCAAGGCCACAGATAAGGTTGAGGGGATTTCCGTTAACTTAGACCAAAAGAAGGCCCGCTTCACTGAAATGAAGGATCGAAAAATATCTGATGCCGAAATCAAATCGGCCATTAAAAGAGCTGGCTACGAAGCTGCTAAAATTCGCCGTAACTAATGGTTCACATTCTCTTCGGGTCCCAGTCTGGTAACGCTAAAAACCTCGCTAACGTCATAGGAGAGTCGCTCTCCGATGAGTTCCAGTGCGAAGTTTTTGATATGAGCGATATCGATCCAGAAAGTATTCACGAGATGAAACACCTTGTGATCGTGACAAGCACATATGGAGATGGCGAGCCACCAGACAATGCCTCTGAGTGGATGAGTTTTATGAAGTTCGCCGATGACCTGGATTTATCTCACTTGAATTTTGCAGTGATTGGTTTAGGCGATACTTATTACCCCCATTTTTGTCAGGCCAGTAAAGATTTCGATGAGTACCTGTCCAAATGGGGTGCCCATGCGATGCTTAAACGTCTGGACTGTGACCTTTATTATGAGGAACAATACCCAGAATGGGTGAATGAGCTAAAGTGTGTTCTAAAAAATCAGCTTTCGTCTTAAACTATTAAAATGAAAATAGGTATTTTATCTCGGAATCCAAAAATTTATTCTACACATCGTTTGGTGAAGGCCGCTCTCGCAAGAGGGCATCAAGTCCGAGTGATCGATCCACTTCGATGCTACATGAATATTACGAGCTCTAATCCGATGGTTCATTACAAAGATCAGGCACTCGATGATTTCGATGCCATCATCCCGCGCATCGGGGCCTCGATCACATATTACGGCTCAGCTATTTTAAGACAATTTGAAATGATGGGGGTGGATTCCCTTAATGAATCAACTTCTATTACTCGCTCTCGCGATAAACTCAGATGCTTGCAGATTCTTTCTCGTTCTGGGATTGGTTTACCAGTTACAAGTTATGCCCACTCGACGAAGATGACCGAGAAGCTCATTAAGATGGTGGGAGATGCTCCACTTGTGATTAAGCTTGTGGAAGGAACTCAAGGCAAGGGAGTCATTCTTGCTGACACCAGTAAAGCGGCCGAATCAGTCATCGATGGGTTTCGGCAGATGAAAGCGCACTTTCTTGTGCAAGAATTTATTAAAGAAAGTAATGGCTGTGATATCCGGGCCTTTGTGATCGGCGATAAGGTTGTGGCGTCCATGATGAGAACCGCTAAAGAAGGTGAGTTCAGGTCCAATCTTCATCGTGGGGGATCGGCCACGCGAGTAGAGATTTCTCCAGAAGAAGCAACTGTCGCAGTGAACGCTGCTAAGGCCTTAGGGCTAAATGTCGCTGGAGTTGATCTCCTTCGCTCTTCACGTGGGCCTTTGGTTCTTGAAGTAAACTCTTCACCTGGTCTTCAGGGAATTGAAACATCTACTGGACTTGATATTGCTACCATGGTGATTGAGTACATTGAAAGCCACGTGGGAAAAACGCAGTACTCAGGCTAGTGGTTAAAATTTTTAATCCGGTACTGCCTCTCGCTCAGAGGGAGTTTGAAAAAATCTTCTAAACTTATTTTTTGTTCCGATGTAAATCTCTGAACTTCAGCATGAAATTTTTTTAAAAGTTCTGGGCCTTGAAAGACATAGCTTGAATACACTTGGGCGACTTTTCCGCCATCGCTCCAAAGATCAAAAAGATCTTTCGGAGTTGAAAGACCACCAACAGCAATCAGTTCAAGCTCGTCTTTTTCTTGGAGAATGAGTTTTTGAACGTGCTTAGATTTTTCTCTAAGTTTTAGGCCTGAAACACCGCCGACGCCTAAGGCAGGAATCATGGTTGTGTTCGTTGCAATGAGTCCAGTGAGACTAAACTCTTTTGCGAGCTGAGTGAGTTCAATAATTTTTTCGTCCGTGAGATCTGGAGCGATCTTTAAGAATAAATCTTTTTGACCTCTGAGTTTGTTGAGTTCTGAGAAAAGTTCACTCAGGTAAGTCTTTTCCTGAAGGGCCCTGAGCCCTGGCGTGTTAGGAGAGGAGACATTGATCACAAAGTAGCTAGCAGCATTATAAAGCGCTTCAAACATCAAGCAGAGTTCGTTGATGCTCTCCTCTGGAGTCGTATCTTTATTTTTTCCAATATTGATTCCTAAAGGAGTCTGACCCTCGTAGGCATCTAAGCGTGGCATGATCTTAAGCATGCCGTGATTCGGAAAGCCCATCGAGTTTCGTAAACTCTGTTGTTCTGGATAGCGGAACATACGTGGGCGTGAATTTCCTGACTGAGGCAGGAGAGTCACTGTTCCACATTCAATCGCACCAAAACCTTGACCATCAAAGAAGCTCAGGGCCTCAGCGTTCTTATCTAGACCAGCCGCAAGGCCGATAGGAAAGGTCCATCGGGTTGTCCCAACCTGCACAGAAAACTTTGGATCAGGCTTTACTCCGGATAATTTCCCTAGCGTTGGAGAAAGGGACGCTAGGTGAAGTGTCAAATTATGTGCATCTTCTGGGTCGAGAGAGAACAAAATTGGTTTGATGAATTTGTAAAGCATGTAGGAATAGTATGAACCTTTCCTTTGAAAGTCACCACGGCCTATGAGATAATTGAACCTCTAAGAGGTTTCAATGCGCGTATTTATTCTACTGAGCTTATTGACTCTACCAGTTTATGCTCAGCACTCGTCCCAGCCTGTAAAAGAGGCCACTCATGATCTGAGGTCAGGTCTGACGCTGTTTAGCCTGACGGATTTAGGAAGCGAGAAGACTTTCTGGTTAGAAAGAACTCAGGGGTTGGATTATTTCCTTCATATGAAAGAGGGCAGTGAAGAGAAGATGCTTAAACTGGCCAGCACGCAGGCCAAAAAACTTGATCAAGACTTTGCTGCAAAATTTTTGAACTTCCAATACTCTGGGTCAGCACCTGAAGAAGGCTGCAAGATTGCTATGAAGCTCAACATGAAGGGGGAAGCGTTGAATGTGTGCGCAAAAGAAGAGAGAAAAACTCAGGAGATGGAGCCTTTTGTTAAGGATCTTGCTAAATATTTCTGAGTGAAAAAGATTGCATGTCCCCTTTCTTAGACAGAAAATAACTTAACTGAAGTGTCTTATAAATCGAGGTTTCATGAAATCCCATGTTCTGTTACTAAGTCTCGCATTGCTCACTCAAGGTGCTGTTGCTCAGCAAACAAGTACTCCTGGTGCCACGAGTGATGACCCGACGATCCTTGGAAGTCTAATTTCCCAAAAGCCACGCTACACGCGCGAGATGGTCTTAGGTAATATCTTGAAAGGTGCGCTTGAGAATATGCACTTAACGGGAAAAGAAATTAACAACGAACTTTCGAAAAATGCCTTTAAGGTTTATTTGGAAAGGCTTGATTATGGTAAGCAGTTTCTTCTTGAAAGCGATGTGAAGAAACTTGAAAAATTTCGCGACAGCTTTGATGACATGATTATCTCCGGGGATCTTGCTGTCCTAGATGCAAGTTCAGAGCTCATGAATAAGCGTATTGGTGAGATTGAAAAATACGTCGAGGTTCTTCTTGCAAAACCTCTCGACTATAGTAAAAAAGATTCCCTCGAGACTGATCCTAAAAAACGCCAGTTCCCTAAGTCTGAAAAAGACCTCTACTCTCATTGGGAGCGCCTCATGAAGTATGAGGTTCTAAGCCGGATCGTAGATAAAAAAGATGAACAAAATGGACTTACACTAGATGATAAGGGCAATAAGAAAAAGCCAACGTCTGATAAAAAACTCACTGACGTAGAAATTGAAAAAGACTCACGGGAGAAAGTCCTTAAGTCTTACAAAAAGATTTTTGCTCGTCTCGTGAATGAAAAGCGTTCTGATAAGCTAGATAAATTCTACAACGCCATCACAAAAGTTTTTGACCCACATACGAACTACCTTGTTCCGGAAGAGAAAGAAGATTTTGACATCGACATGTCAGGTAAGCTTGAAGGAATTGGAGCGATTCTTCGCGAAGAGAACTCATATATTAAAGTGGAAAAAATTGTCCCTGGTTCTGCTTCATGGAAAACCAAAGAAGTTGAAGCAGAAGATATCATCTTGAAGGTTGGACAGGGTAAAGACGAGCCAGTTGACGTAGTGGATATGTCTCTGCGTGATGCTGTGAAACTTATCCGTGGTAAGAAAGGCTCTGAAGTAAGACTGACGATCAAGAAGCCAAATGGTCTCATAAAAGTTGTTCCGATCGAGCGTGATGTGGTTGAGATCGAAGAGTCATACGTTAAAGGGACTCTGCTTGAGCTTGGTCAAATGAAAACGAAAATTGGGTACATCAATATTCCTAAATTCTATCGCGATTTCAATGATCGCAGTGGTAGGAACGTAACTGATGACACCAGAAAAGAGATTGAGCGCTTGAATAAAGAAGGTGCTGAAGGACTCATCGTTGATTTAAGAAATAATGGCGGTGGTGCTCTCGAAGACGCAAGGATGATCTCTGGACTATTTATTGAGAAAGGTCCAATCGTTCAGGTGAAGGCCAATAGCGGAAATCCAGATATCCTGGCCGATACAGATCTTAAAGTTGATTTCCAGAAGCCAACTGTCGTTTTGATTAACCGATTCTCAGCTTCTGCTTCAGAGATTGTGGCCGCAGCTCTTCAGGATTATGGTCGCGCAGTAATTGTCGGAGGTGAGTTCTCACACGGTAAAGGAACAGTTCAGGCCGTGGTGGATCTTGATGGCTATGTTTCTCCGATGGCAAAATCTTACTCCCCATTGGGAGCACTGAAGATCACGATTCAAAAGTTTTACCGTGTTAACGGAAGTTCAACTCAGTATAAAGGGGTAACTCCGGATATCATTCTCCCGGATCAGTTCTCACATCTTGAGTCTGGTGAAAAATTCTTGGATTACTCAATTCCTTGGGGAGAGGTGAAGGCCGTTAAGTATGATAAGTGGAAGCAGAAGTATGATATCAAAAAGCTTCGCGCTGACTCACTTGCTCGTGTTAATAAGAATGAGAAGTTCAAGCACTTGATGGACTCAATTAAGTGGTACAAGGTGCAAAAAGAGAAAACTAAGCGCTCGTTAACTCTGGTTGATTTTGAAAAAGACCGTAAGTCTATTCGTGAGATGACTGATGTCTTCAAAAAAGAAGAAGAGAACAAAGATCTCATGGTGAAAGACCTGAGCGCGAATGCAAAAGATAAGGCTCAAATGGAGAAGTTTGAAGATTTCTCGAAAACGCTTAAAAAAGATGCTGTCATCGAAGAATCAATGTACATCCTAAGTGATATGTTAAAGACCTCTAAGATCTAATTCTTAGAATGTCGGAGCCAGAAAAAAAAGTAAAAGTCGACGAGCTCCCCGATGAGGGGAGCGAGCCGGTTCTCAAAAATCAACCTAAAGTCATCTCGCGTCCCACCGAGCCAAGAATAGAAAAGATTAAATCGTTAACTGGATCCGAAAGGCTTGCACTAATGGATCAGTCTTGGTCATTCGACTCTCAAGAGCTCTCTTTCAATTGGTTTCCTTTTGTGACGGCCCTTGTGCTGGCAGAAGTTTCAGGCTTTTTTAAGACGGTGAAAGAAGAAATTTTGAGTATGAAAAACATGCAAGAGACTTTGGGACCCGACGTTTTTTTACCGATATTAGAAATTGGTGCTGAGTTTATCGCCCATCCACTGATTTTCTTGTTTATGGTCCCAGTCTTTTTTAAATTTAGGGTTCCGTCAGAGTATAGATTTAATGTAAAGTTTGATGGAATAGATACCCGAAAAAAGTACCTCCCTTGGGGGTCCAAAGAGATTCTAAGTAGTGTCTTTGTGCGTTGGGATGAGATAAGTGAAGTCAGGAAAGTGAAAATCAATGGCAAAGAGGTTTTGCAGCTTTTCTCTCCCGTGGGTCACATTGCAGATTTAATTTGGTATATAAATAAAAAACAAAAACGTGCCTTGAAGCTTTTATTAGGTGGAATAATTAGTCCCTCCCATCCTCTTAGAGTCTTCTTAGATAAAGAAAAGGAAATAATGTGAAGTCGCTTTTAACTCTCGAACAAAAATACGATTTCTACGAGCGCTCAGTGCAAAATGCTGAGAGTGAGGTAGAACTCATGCATAATGAATTTAAGCGCTTCTACGGGCACTCTCCTTACATTATGAGAGAAGATTTTTGTGGGACCGGGGCCATTTCTTGTAAATGGGTTCAGCAAGATAAGCAGTGTGAGGCCTATGGAGTGGACTTGGATCCGGAGCCTATTAAGATGGGGAAGATCCGTCACTATGATAAACTAAGTAAATCTGAGAAAAGTCGTATGCACTACTTGGAGCAGAATGTTCTCAAAACATCCGCACCGAAAGTGGATGTCGTTTGTGCCTTTAATTTCTCTTACTGGATTTTTAAGAACAGAAAGGATCTTCTGAAATATTTTAAATCAGTGAGAAAGTCCATGAAGAAGCAGGGTGTATTCTTTCTTGACATCTTTGCTGGACCCGAAAGTCAGAAGCTTGTCACGGATGTGAAAAAGCTTAAAGATCTTACGTACTATTGGGAGTGTCAGCACTTTAACCCTTTTACTCATGATTGTACTTTTGCCATTCACTTCAAAGATTCTAAAGGTAGAAAGCATGAAAATGTTTTCACTTACCACTGGCGTATGTGGATGATGCCAGAAATTCGTGATCTCCTTATTGAAGCGGGTTTCTCAAAGACAGTTGTGTATTGGGAAGGTGACGATGCGGATGGATCTGGTAATGGAGAATTTGAGCCAGCAGAAGACGCAGAAAACTGCGACGCCTGGGTCTCTTACATTGCGGCCCTTACTTGAACTAGAAAGTCACAGATTGAAGAAGATCGATGACTTTTTTGAACCGGGAATTCGGAAATTCGTCTCTTAACTCTTTGATCATTTCTGCAAGATTTAAAGACCGATCCTGATACTTTAACAGAATTCTGGTAAATTCTTCAGCGATGATAAACACCACCGAAATAGGCGAGACATTATTTCCATGATGTTCTGAGAACCCGAAGCCGTTGAGAGTACCATGGTGTTGGCGGATAATTTGGTCAGCGCCCATCGGGGCGTGAGGGAACTTTGAAACAAACTCCGCTGCAATTTGCGCATGTTTTTCGACCAAAGTTTTTTGCGCGAGTGATAAGTGTCCTTTGTTGAGTTCGACGTTAGATTTGATCATTCCCTCTTCATCTTTTTCTAAGACGATGTCGTGAAAGAATGCCACAAAGCAGATTTTATCTGCCTGCTCGTCATTCCCCCAGTCTATATGCTTAATAATATGCAAACCAATGTAGGTTAGGACCTGAGTATGCGTGAAGAGGTAGCTTGCTTTATTGGCCAGTAAACGCTCCATGAGCTTGGAGAGCTTAGGGTTAGACTTCACGGTCTTTCTCATCGTGGCCATGCTCTTGTTGGCGAGTTGAATAGTTTCTTCATTCACTCCAATCGTCAGGAGTTTTCTTGAGAGAAGTTCTAGGTTCTTATCTCCGGCCGTGATGGCCTCATCTGGAGACAGTTGCTGGCCTTCAAGAAGTGCCATGAGCTCCGAGGTTACGTTGTGAACAAAGTCTAATCGATCAAGCTTATTGATATAAAGATTTGCGCAGCCTTCTTGGATAAAAGTGTTGATGGTTTTTTCATCAAACTCCGTGAGCTTATTTAGTCTGAGATTGAATTTCTGTGGATCATCAAAATCTTGAGAGTAGACATCACAGACAGATCTTTTAAGAACGCGAAAATAAATAATAGGGATAGGAAAAAAATCTGGAACAACTTTCGTCGACATGTCTTTAGCGGTAATGTTGAGCGCTTTTGCGGCACTTTGAATGAGGGCCTTAATTTGGAGAGAGTTCGCCGTGCGAGCAAAGCACCCAGGGGTCTCTTGACCCGGACCAATTTCAATCACTGGAATGCTGAGACTTTTTTCTTTTAAGTAACTCATAATAATCTGAGCACTATTTTCTTTGTCAATTTTACAACGAACAATGATCAGCTTGATCTTCGACGCATTCGCTTCGAGTTCTGCAATCGCAAACTCAGCTTTCTTTTTGGCAATAATCTCAAGACCAAGCCACGTGTAGAGATTGAGCACGTAAAAGGACTCGATGTGCGCATTATTTTCTACTAAAAGCGTTAGATTCAAGCTTCCTCCGATACTATAGTTTAATCTGATTAGGGATTTTTGATTACTTTTTTGTTAGGATGAGATGGGTCATAATGATAAAAATTGGAGTTTAAGCTTGAGTTCATTAATAAGTTTTTTCGAAGACAAATTTCATTCTGAGATTGGGCAGTGGGAAAAATCTCTGCTCCAAGAGCTTAAAATTACGGAAGTTGGATCCAAAGCAACAAAAAAAATGATGATTGGTGGTGAGTGGCCTACTTTATCGCTCAACGCAAATACGGAAGTCCAATTAAGTTCTAGTGAGCCATGGAAAAAGGCTTCAAATACCTTTGCGTTTCTGGAAGAAGAAAATCTTGTGGCCATTCTTAAAGAAGAGCTTCAATCAGGTGTGAAAGATTTTTTCTTTCACACTGAAGCTTTGAATGAATCCAAATGGAAAAAAATTGAGAGCACATTAGTAGCACAAGATCACGTTCGAGTGTTTATTTTAGATGGAGAATATAAGAGCGATAAAGTGGCAGTTGTCTCAAACTTGATTTCAGGAAAAATGGCCCATGATGAAGGAGGCCATACTGTCCAGGAATTGGCCCTTCTTGCTAAAAACTTAATTGAACAGCTTCACCAGACTGATGATTTTTATCTCGGCGTTTATGTCGATTCTGCTTTTTTTCATAACATTGCTAAATTAAGGGCCGCAAGACTGATTGCGAATAAAATTTTAGAAGAGTCACAAAAAAGTAGTCGCATTAAGATCGTTGCTCTCACGTCATATCGTGGCTGGACTCTTTACGAGCGCTATTCAAATATGCTCAGAAATGAAACAGCAGTAGCGGCATCTTATATCGGCGGGGCCGATCACATCCAGTCAGCGGGCTACAATACTCTTTTTGAATTAGAATCAGATTCTTCCCTCGAAAAAGATCACTTCGAGAGATCTCTTCGTATGTCTCGGAATACGACCCATATCCTAGGTCTGGAGAGTATGCTAGGAATTGTCGAGGACGCAGCCTACGGAAGCTATCACCTTGAAAATTTAACCCAGACTCTTTGTGAAGAGGCGTGGACTGTCATGCAATCTTTACTCCAAGGGCACGACCTTACTCCAGAGCTAAAGAAAGTTAGAGAGCAGCGCCTAGAAATGGCCAAGACGAGAAAGCTTATCATGTCGGGAATGAACGATTACCCAGATGTGAAAGAGACTCTTTCTATTAGTTTGAAACCCTCGAGATTTTTTAGAGTGGCGCGAGTCTTTGAAGAACTGCGTTTAAGTATGGAACGAAGTCCGATGAAGCCTGTGGTTTGTATTACCTATCTCGGTGACTACGGTGCTTTAAACGCACGAATGAACTTTGTAAAAAACTATTTTGAGCTATTAGGACTTAAAGTAGTTGAGAACAGTGACTTGAATCTCAAAAACCGCTCAGAAGAAATCATTGTGTTGTGTGCGTTGGATGATCAGTATCCTCTGATGGAAGAAGCTGCAGCAGGAATTAAAACTCCTTATAAATATATCGCTGGGAAATATTCTATGCCAGGTCTTAAGAATCTCTTTGCGGGCCAGAATGTTTATGATGTCCTTCATGAAATTGCTCAAGCTTTTAAAGGGAAGGTTTAGTTATGACGGACTTCACAAAAATCTCATGGAGCACTCCTAAAATCAAAACTGCTCCTGCTAGAAACGTTTGCACTATGCCTGAGGGGATTGTACTTAAAACATCTTACCAAAAAGAAGATGTTCAATTTATTAAACTTACAAAAACGATTCCGGGTAATAAACCTTTTATCCGCGGGCCCTATGCCTCCATGTATACAGTAAGACCTTGGACCATTCGCCAGTATGCGGGATTTTCTACGGCCGAAGAATCTAACCGGTTTTATAAAGATAATCTGACCAAAGGTCAGAAAGGTCTCTCGATAGCATTCGATCTTGCCACTCACCGTGGTTATGATTCAGATCACCCACGAGTGAAGGGTGATGTGGGAATGGCCGGTGTGGCGATTGATTCGATTCTCGATATGAGAGTTTTATTTCAGGGAATTCCGCTCGATCAAATGTCAGTCTCAATGACCATGAATGGAGCGGTTATCCCGATCCTTGCTCTCTTTATAGTTGCGGGGGAAGAGCAAGGGGTTCCGACGGAGAAGCTCACAGGAACGATTCAGAATGATATTTTGAAAGAATTCATGGTGAGAAATACTTATATTTATCCTCCTGAAGCTTCGATGAAACTCATCGCCGATATTTTTAGCTACACCTCTAAGTACATGCCGAAGTTCAACTCAATTTCGATTTCGGGCTACCACATGCAAGAAGCTGGGGCCACGGCAGATCTCGAGCTTGGGTATACACTTGCCGATGGGCTCGAGTATCTTCGAACTGGCGTGAAGTCAGGGCTTGATGTTGATAACTTTGCTCCTCGTCTTTCCTTTTTTTGGGCGATTGGGATGAATTATTTTATGGAAGTTGCCAAGATGCGTGCGGCCCGATTGCTTTGGAGTAAAATTGTCTCTGACTTTAAACCAAAAAACCAAAAGTCTCTGGCGCTGAGAACTCATTCGCAAACATCGGGTTGGAGTTTAACGGCCCAGGATGTTTTTAATAATGTCACAAGAACTGGTATTGAGGCCTTGGCCGCCACCCATGGGCATACCCAAAGCCTTCATACGAATTCACTGGATGAAGCTCTTGCTCTGCCTTCAGAGTTTTCGGCGCGCATTGCTCGTAATACACAAATTTTTATTCAAACGGAAACTGATACTTGTGATGTGATTGATCCATGGGGAGGAAGTTATTTCGTAGAATCCCTCACCCAGGAACTTGCCTTGAAGGCGTGGGCCCACATTGAAGAGGTTGAGTCTCTTGGTGGTATGTCCCAGGCCATTGCCAAGGGAATTCCTAAAATGCGGATTGAAGAAGCTGCGGCAAGGACTCAGGGAAGAATTGATTCAAGCGTTCAACCCATTGTTGGTGTGAATCTCTATAAGCGTGAAAAAGACGACGTACCTAATATTCTCCAAGTAGAGAACTCTGAAGTGCGTGAAGCTCAGATTAAGCGTTTAGAAAAATTAAAAGCAGAAAGAGATAACAAACTGGTTCAAGAAAAGCTCGAGGCCATGACTCGCGCTTGTGAAAGTGGTGAAGGCAATTTACTTGCTTTGGCCGTTGAAGCCGCTCGGGCCCATGCGACAGTTGGTGAGATGAGTCTTGCGATGGAAAAAGTTTATGGCCGTCACCAGGCCGAAATCAGAACCATTAAGGGTGTCTATCTCAAAGAAGTTCAACAAGGGAAGATTGACGTGACGGAATTAAAATCTTTGATGGAGAAATTTCAAAAGAATGAAGGTCGGCGCCCACGTGTGCTGATTGCGAAAATGGGTCAAGACGGTCATGACAGAGGTCAGAAAGTCATTTCGACGG
>JACCDH011261696.1_pt1 | contig 26615 bp, 24 predicted proteins | sample 7442481 | NCBI WGS metagenome assembly JACCDH01 (sample SAMN15323433, study PRJNA562643) | freshwater metagenome | isolation source: river surface water | place: USA:Blue River Watershed | collected 2017-08-15 | reverse complement strand
GGTGGGGCTTGGCGCTGCTGCTAGCCTCGCGCTTGCTCGACGGCCTGGACGGCAGCGTGGCCCGCCTGACCCAGCCCACCGACGCGGGCGGCTTCCTGGACATCGCGCTGGACTTTTTGTTTTATGCCGCCATCCCCTTGGCCTTTGCAGTGGCCAACCCCGCCACCAACGCCCTGCCTGCGGCCGTGCTCTTGGCCAGCTTCATCGGCACCGGCAGCAGCTTTTTGGCGTTTGCCGTGCTGGCCGAAAAACGCGGCCTGACCGACACCGCCTTGCCGGGCAAAAGCTTTTACTTCCTAGGCGGCCTGACCGAAGCGACTGAGACCATCACCGTCTTCGCCGCCATGTGCATCTGGCCTGAACACTTTGCGGTGTTGGCTTATGGGTTTGCAGCTTTGTGTGCCATCACGACGGGGATGCGGATTGGGTGGGGGTATCGGCGGTTGGGTTGACGTGCAGCCCTCAGGCCATCACCACCTGCATGTGAACCTCAACGTTGAGGTAGCGTTTGATGGCGGCGAATACCGCTGAAATATTGCTCATGGTCGGGTTGCCCGACTGAGACAACATGCGGTGCAGGCTTTTGGCTGGCTTTTGGATTTCTTGGGCAAGTGCTTCAAATCCGACGGTCGAATTGACCAGATCGCGCAGGACCAACTTGGCCGAATCGGGTTCGCCGTTGATGAACAGCGTGATGGCCTCGTCCAGCATGGCTTGTGCAAAAGCCGGGTCTTTTTGCACACGCGCGGCCACGGTTTCTTTGAAGTCTCGGGTCAGTGCCATGTTCATTTGCCTCTCAAATGGGATGCCTTGCGGCGCTTGTAGTCTTCCCAAAGTACCACCGCTTGATCTATGTCTTGTTGCTGACGTTTCTTCGTCCCTCCACCCACCAAGATGATGAGCTTCACTCCGTCTTTGGCGAGGTAGATGCGCAAACCAGGACCCCAGTCCATCTTGTATTCGCCGATACCCCGAAACCATGTCACATTGGACAAATTGCCTTGCTCCATCCTCGTGATGGCCACCCGAACCTTGGCCGCAGCAACAGCCTCCAGACCGTTGAACCATTGCGCAAATGGACTGTCGCCGTCTGCCAACAACAATTCTTTGACTTGAAAACCTTCACCTTTATGGTAACACATACGTTTCCATTAAAAACAGCTTGAACATTCAACTTTCTAAATGCCCCTGACCCATCACTCAAGGACCCACAACCACATGGCTGTAACTTTTTGGGTATCCGCAGCGAATAAGCTGTTAAGTGCGGTTATTGTTCAGGCCGCTGCACAGGTGCCCACACAGGGTGCCGGCCACTTTGGAGCTTGTTATGCGTGTTCGTCAAATTTTGGTGTTGCTCCTCTTGGCCCTGGCCATCGGTGTTTTGCTGGCTCTCGATGTGGGTCGTTTCCTCAGCTTTGAACAACTCAAGGCCAGCCAAGCCAGTTTTGCGCAGCTGCACGCCGAGCAACCGCTCACGGTGGCGGTGGTGTATTTCCTGATCTATGTGTTGGCCACGGCCCTGTCTTTCCCCGGCGCGACCATCATCACGCTCGCCGGTGGCGCCATCTTTGGTTTGTGGCAAGGCCTGTTGATCGTGTCCTTTGCGTCCACCGTAGGCGCGACCTTGGCGTTTTTGGCGTCGCGCTTTGTGTTGCGCGATTGGGTGGAGGCGCGCTTTGGTCAGCGATTGGCCGACATCAACGCGGGCGTGAACCGCGAAGGCGCGTTCTACCTGTTCAGCTTGCGCTTGATCCCCGTCGTGCCCTTCTTCTTGATCAACCTGCTCATGGGCCTCACGCGCATGAAGGTGTGGACGTTTTATTGGGTCAGCCAACTGGGTATGTTGGCCGGCACGGCGGTGTTCGTGAACGCGGGCACACAACTGGCGCAACTCGACTCTTTGCAAGGCATCTTGAGCCCCGCGCTCTTGGGCAGTTTTGTGCTGTTGGGCATCTTCCCGCTGATCGCACGACGCATCGTGGCCGCGGTGCAAAAGCGCAAGGTCTACGCCCGCTGGGCCGACCAGCGCCCCAAGACCTTCGACCGCAACCTGATCGTCATCGGTGGTGGCGCGGGCGGTTTGGTCAGCGCCTACATCGCGGCAGCCGTCAAGGCCAAGGTCACGCTGATCGAGGCGCACAAGATGGGCGGCGACTGCTTGAACTACGGCTGTGTGCCCAGCAAGGCGCTGATCAAAAGCGCCAAGCTGGCACAGCAAATGCGCCACGCGTCCAAGTATGGCCTGAGCGACTCGGCCCCGAGCTTCAGCTTCAAAGCGGTGATGCAGCGCGTGCACGACGTGATTGCCGCCATCGAGCCTCACGACAGCATCGAGCGTTACACCGGTTTGGGTGTGGAGGTGCTGCAGGGTTACGGCAAGTTGGTGAACCCGTGGACGGTGGAGATCGCGCTCAACGGTGGCGGCACCCAGCGCTTGACCGCCCGCAGCATCGTGATCGCCGCCGGTGCCCGCCCCTTTGTGCCGCCATTGCCCGGCTTGGACGACGTCGGCTACGTGACCAGCGACACCCTGTGGGACGAATTCGCCAAGCTCGATGAAGTGCCCAAGCGCCTGGTGGTGCTGGGCGGTGGGCCGATTGGTTGCGAGCTGGCACAAAGCTTTGCGCGACTGGGCTCACACGTCACGCAAGTGGAAATGGGCGCTCGCATCATGATCCGCGAAGACGTGGAGGTCAGCGAACTCGCCAAAGCCTCGCTGGAAGCCGACGGCGTACAAGTGCTCACCGGGCACAAAGCGCTGCGCTGCGAACTGGTGAACAGCGAAAAGACCTTGGTGGTGGAACACGCTGGCGCAGAAAAGCGCATCGTGTTTGACCAACTGCTCTGCGCCGTGGGCCGCGTGGCACGTTTACAGGGTTATGGCTTGGAGGACCTGGGCATCCACACGCACCGCACCGTCGAGACCAACGAGTACCTGCAAACCATCTACCCCAACATCTATGCAGCAGGCGACGTGGCGGGTCCGTTCCAGTTCACCCACACCGCCGCGCACCAAGCTTGGTACGCCGCCGTCAACGCGTTGTTTGGCGAGTGGAAGTTGTTCAAGGCCGATTACTCGGTCATCCCGTGGGCGACCTTCATCGACCCCGAGGTGGCGCGGGTGGGCTTGAACGAGCAAGAGGCCAAAGAGAAGAACATCGCGTATGAAGTGACGAAGTACGGCATCGACGACCTCGATCGCGCCATCGCAGACAGCGAAGCGCATGGCTTTGTGAAGGTGCTGACCGTGCCAGGCAAAGACAACATCTTGGGCGTGACCATCGTCGGCGCACACGCCAGCGACCTGTTGGCCGAGTACGTGCTGGCCATGAAACACGGTCTGGGCCTGAACAAGATCCTGGGCACCATCCACACCTACCCCACCCTGAGCGAGGCCAACAAATACGCCGCGGGCGAGTGGAAGCGCGCGCACGCGCCGCAGGGCTTATTGGCTTGGGTGAAGAAGTACCACGACTTCAAGCGCGGGGCTTGAGCATGGCTGCTTCAAACAAAGGGGTTTGTAACCATTGCACCAGCCACGACTGAGCAGCCGGGAAAGGTTGTGCAGTCCACCACGCGGGGTCGGTGGCGGCAAATTGGCGCACAAACGGAAAGATACCGATGTCGGCAGCGCAGGGTGTGTCGCCACCGAGCTGCGCAGCGGCTCGCAGCCGTTCCTCCAGCGGCCTGATCAACACCCGCAGGGCTTGTTCGCGGTGCCACTCGCGGCCTTGTGCGTCGGTGAAACGCTCGGGGTATTTGGTGCGGTCCAAGTGGTGTTTGAACATGCCATCACACGCCACTTGCAGCGCGACGTTCGCATCGGTTTGTGAACGCGCCCACCAGCCGCCTGTGTCGCCCTGCTGCTCAAACGCCCAGCGCACAATGTCCAAGCTTTGTTCCAAAACGCTGCCATCGCCCAACACCAAGACCGGCACCGTACCTTTGGGCGACACCGCCAGCATCGCATCAGGCTTGTCGCGCAACACGATCTCAAACGACTCATAAGCCACACCCGCTTGAAGCAAGGCCATGCGAGCGCGCATGGCGTAAGGGCAGCGGCGGTAGGTGTAGAGCAGCGGCAGCGCGCTCATGCCTTGACTCAGCCCAAGTGACCTGTTTTCACCAAGATCAAACAGCCCTCGCGGCTGAAGGGTTGGTGTTGGCTCATGTGCGGGCTGCGCAGCCAGCTGCCCGCCGGGTAGTCGCCGTGCTCGTCTGAGAACACGCCTTCGACGACAAAAATTTCTTCGCCGCCCCAATGCCGGTGCGGGTTAAAAAAGGTCTGCGGCGCCCAACGCACCAGCGCGGTGTTTTGGGTCTCGAAGGTGTTGAGCGGCAAGACCTTCAGGCCATCGACCAAGCCTTGGCGCCATTCGGTCTGACGCGAATCGACCACCACACGCTCGCTGTCGCGTGGGTCCAAGTGCCGCAACTTCACAAACAAGGTGCAACCGTCCACGGTGTAAGGCGCGTGCGCGCTGCCCACCGGGTTCTTGATGTAGGTGCCGGGGCCGTACACCCCGTGCTCGTCGTGCAGCGTGCCGTCGAGCACCAAGATTTCTTCGCCTCCACCGTGGGTGTGCGCCTCAAAGCCTGCGCCAGGTGCGTAACGCACCACCGACGTGGCGCGCGCCACTTCGCCGCCGTCTCGCTCCAGCAGTCGGCGCGACACACCGGGCGCGGGCGAGTCCACCCAATCGAGCGAGGGGCTGTGCACGATGCAGCGTTGGGTTCGATCGGCGTTCAGTGCGAGGTGTTCGGTGGTCATGGTGTTTCAAGCTTTCAACAGCACCGGCTCGATGGCCTCGCCTTGCGCGGTGATGCGGCCAATGATGGCGGTGTGGGTGTAGCCCGCCGCTTTGAGCGCGTCCACACAGGCCGCTGCTTGTGCTGCGGGCACGCTGGCGAGCAAACCGCCCGCGGTTTGTGGGTCGAACAGCAATGGGTAACGGGGGTCTTGGGTGAACGCGTCGGCGTTGCGCAGGGCACGGCGCAGGCGCACATTGGCGGGCTGCAAAGAACTGACGATACCGGCCTGGACACAGTCCGCCGCGCCGTCGAGCAGGGGCAAAGCGCTCATGCTCAGCTCGGCGTCGACGTTTGAAGGGCGCGTCATCTCCACCAAATGGCCCAGCAAGCCAAAGCCGGTCAGGTCGGTGCAGGCGGTGGCGCCGTGCTGGCGCACGATCTCAGCGCCCGATTGGTTGGATTGCACCATGGACTTCAGCGCTGCGTCGATCCAGCGGCCTTTGGCGGCATGGCGCGCTTGGGCCGCAAACAAGGTACCTGTGCCGATGGGTTTGGTCAGCAACAACACATCACCGGGTTTCATGCCGCCCTTGCGCATGACACCGCCCATGCTTTCATCGATCAATCCATTGATGGCAAAGCCCAAGGCCAGCTCGGCGCCTTCACCGGTGTGCCCGCCCACCAGCGCGCAGCCGGCGGCGTTCAAAACCTCGATGGCACCACCCATCATCTGGGTCAGCAGCTCTTCGACCTTGCGCTCCAAACCGGGTGGCACGGTGACCACGGCGGTGGCGGTTTGCGGCTCACCTCCCATGGCAAAAATGTCGCCCAGCGCGTGGTTGGCCGCGACTTTGCCGAACACATACGGGTCATCAATAAATGACCTGAAAAAGTCTACCGTTTGCACCACCGCCTTGCCAGGGGGCACACGCACCACCGCCGCATCGTCCGGTGAATGCAAGCCAATCAGCACGTCGGGCCGCTCCACCGGTTGCAAGCTGCCCAACGCACGTGACAACACGTTGGCACCGACCTTGGCGCCGCAGCCGCCGCAACGCATGGCAATGGCCGAGATGGCTTGCAGCGACTCTTCGGCATTCAGCGCCAAAGAAGCTGGGGGCTGCGTGCGAACTGACACCATCGGTGGCAGCTCGGTGAAGCGTCGCATGAAGGTCCGGTCGATGTGGTCTTTCCAGCGCCACACCCAAGCCCCCGCCAAACCCAGTGCTCCACGCGAGGCCACGGCGTAGCGGTCGCCCGTGGAGATCAAGGACAGCCAACTGCGTTGGGGATGGTAGGTTTTGAGCGGCTCGCCGCGCAAGCGCCGGCGAAGGTTCTCGGTCAAGGGCTTGCCCATGCGCACGGCGAACACACCGGCTTTTTCCAAAGGTCGGTCGGTGAAGTCGGCGATGTCACCCGCGGCAAACACATCGGGGTCGCTCAGGGTTTGCAACTGCGCGTTGACGCGCACAAAGCCATTCTTGTTGAGCGACAAACCTGTGGCTTGTAACCACGCCGGGCCACCGGCTTGCGTCACCCACAGGGTCTCGTCGGCGTCCCAGGTTCGCCCATCGCGGGTGTGCAGGCAACCGCGCGACACCTTGACCACCTCGGCACCGGTGTGCACCGTCACACCGCGCTCTCGCAGCACACGGGCAAAGCGCTGTTGCACCCCCGCGTTGTGGGTGGGCAGCACGGTGGCGCTGGAGGTGAACAACACAAAGCGCAGGTTCTCGGGGTTACGCCCCAAGGCCTTGAGTTCCTTGCGCAAGCGGTATTGCATGGACAGCACCAGCTCGACGCCGCCAGCGCCACCGCCCACCACCGCCACCGTCATCGGGGCGCGCTGCACCGGCCATTGGCGCACCTGCTCCAGCAAGGCCAGCCAGCGTTGGTTGAAGCGAGCGATCGGCTTGACCGGCACCGACAACGCTGCTGCGCCTTCGACGCGCTGCACCTGCGGCGTGGAGCCGATGTTGATCGACAAGACGTCGTAAGGCACGGGCGGACGGTCGCGGCACAGCACGAGCTTGCGCTCACGGTCGATGCCCACCACTGCGTCGTGATAAAACCGCGCCCTGGCAAACGCACACAGTTTCCCCAAGTCGATGTGCACATCGTCGAAGCTGTAGTGACCCGAGATGTAGCCCGGCAACATGCCGGAATACGGCGTGTCGATGTCGGTGCAAATCACGGTGATGCGCACGCCCGGCTCGGGCTTCATGGCGAACATGCGCAGCACGCCGACGTGGCTGTGGCCGCCACCGACAAACACCAGGTCGCGCAGCACGGGTTGACGATCAGCTTGCATTCAAGGGTTCCCAAGATCTTGCACCCACTGGTGCAAGGCGGCGCGCTCGGCGCTCGGTTCAAACAAAGGGGCGCGCAAGGCGCACTGAGTGCCCCAGTGTGCCAGCAGACCGTTGTCCTGATCACGCAAGGCCAGCAAGGCACTGGCCAAACCCTGCGCGTCACCGGGCGCAAAGTAGCCGCCGTAGTCCTCACCGAGCAGGCCCACGTTACCGTCGATGCGCGAAGCCAAGACAGGTGTGCCGCTGCAAATGGCTTCCATCAAGACGTGTGCACCGCCCTCCATACGGCTGCAATGCACCAACAGGTGAGCGCGCTGAATGCGTTGGCGTGTTTGGTCATGGGGCAAAGCCCCCAGCCAGCGGTAATGTGGGCACTGCGCTTGTGTGGCCTGTGCAGCCTGGCCCAGTTCCGGGTCGAGGGCTGCACCGATGTGGTCAATGAACACGCCCGCGTCTGGGGGTAAGCGTCGCGCTGCAGACATCAAGGTGAGTGGGTCTTTTTCTTCGCGCAAATGACCCACCATCACCACACGCAAGTGGCGCAGCGATTTGGGCAAGGTTGTGCGTAGGTTCGTCGATGGCAAGATCACACGGGCTTTGGTCTGGTGCTCTAGGGGTAAGCTCCGAACACCCAAGCCCTGCAGGACCACCAGCGATTTCGCCAGGGCCAGCGAGCGCTTTGCTTGCAGGTCGTGTGCGATGTCGCGGTAGAGGTCGGTACCCGTGAGGACCAGCCCCAAGCCTCGCGACCCGTGTCGATCGTGCCAGGCCTGAACCGCATCGGCCGAACGGCGGGCATGCAAAGCCAACATGACCTCGTCGCCATCCGCCTGTGCATCCGGCCAATGGCGCACGATGCGGGTGCTGTGATGTGACAAAAGGCGTTGCCAGCGCCGAGCGGTTTGCCAATTGCCGTTGTTGGCGTCCGCCAAAGCGGGGCTGACGATCACGGTGTGTAGCGGTCTCAATGGCATGCGGGCGTTATACACGAGCCCATGTTGAGCCCAAGGCTGTGTGGTTTACCCGCCGCACAAGCGCCATGAGGGCACGAGGCTCAAGGTAACATGTGCCCATGAACGCATCACCACGACACCTGCTGCTGATCGGCGCTGGACACGCCCACGTTCATTTTTTGCGTCGTTGGGCTGAGAAGCCTTCTCCCGGATGGCGAGTGACTTTGCTGTCACCCTACTTGCACCACACCCACAGCGCCATGTTGCCAGGCTATGTGGCGGGCCACTACAGCGCACCCGATTGCCAAATCGAGCTGGCTCCTTTGATCAAACAGGCGGGTGTTGAATGGATCCAAGGTCAGTGCGTGGGGCTGCAAACCGATAGGCGCTTGGTGGAATACACGGTGGTGACCCGCCCCGATGGTGTGCCCAGCCGTTTGTCGTTTGACTTGTTGTCGATCGAGGCCGGTTCGTCCATCGACCGTCGCCGCTTGGAAGGCCAAATGCCCGGGGCCACGTCTTACGCTTTGTCTTTGCACCCGGTGGAAGTGTTCGTGGACCTGTGGCCCAAGGTGATCGACTTGGCCCGCCAAAAACCACCTTCCATGGTCGTGATTGGTTCGGGTGCGGTGGCCGCAGAAATGATCTTTGCGGCAGAGCAAGCGATGCGCGTCTATGGCGTCAAGGGCTCGCGCTTCAGTTTGGTGACCGGGCCTGGCGAGTGGTTATCTGGCGTCAACGAGCACGTGCGTCAACGCGTCGTGGCCCAGCTGCGCCAACGCCACATCAGCCTCATCCACGCCAACTGCACCGCCATTGGTGACGAGGCTTTGGAGCTGGGCAGTCAGGCAGCTTTGACTTGCGATGTGCCCATTTTGGCCATGGACAGCCAAGCCCCACTGTGGCTGCAAAACAGCGGCTTGACACTCGCCGAAAGCGGGCATGCCTTGACCAATACTCACCTTCGCAGCAGCGAATGCGAGTATGTGTTTGTGGTGGGAGAAGCCAGTGCGCGACAAGAACAGCCGGCCAACCGCGAAGCGGCCAATTGCTTGGAAGCCCGAGAAACGTTGGCGCACAACCTGTGGGCCACACTGGCCGGCCAGAGCCTCAAAAAACACCACCCATCGGTCCACGGCACACGCACCGTGTCTTGCGGCACCGGTCATTCGATCGCTCGCTGGGGCCAATGGACATTTGAAGGTGGATTGGCTTGGTGGTGGAAGAGTCGAAAAGACCGGGCGGTCATGCAGGCCTACCGCAACCCCATTGCGCAGCCCAAACCGCAAATCCCTGCTCCCAACCGCCTAGCGAGCTGACACTCAAATGCCCAGGTCGATGTCGGCGCGCAAGGTGTCCAGCGGCAGACGGGCGATTTCTTCGATCAGCGCGGCCAGCTGCGTGCCTGCGGCGTTGAGCATAGCGTGGCCTTTCTCGGCCGTGGCGTTGGCGGCGTTGCCCGCTGCACCCATGGGGTTGTAGTCCTGCATCTGCCAGCCGAGTTTGGCGCTGATACCGTTGCCCAAAATTGGATACTCCGCAGCTCGCTGCTGCGAGGTTGATGCAAAGTCGCGCGCTTGGTCCATGGCCACACGCTCCGGGTACAAAGCCAGCATCATCGAGGTTTCCACCTCGCCAGCGTGCACACCAAAGCGATGCTCGTGCTCACTGAACAAACCGTTGACCGCCTCACCCAAGGGCAGTTGGTACCAGTTGCTGCTGTAGACCAGCAGGTCGTGTTCACAGCGCAGGTCGCGCGCCACGATGTCCATGATCGAGACTTGACCACCGTGGGCGTTGAAGATCAAGAGTTTGCGGATGCCGCTGCGCGACACAGAGGCGCCGATCTCTTTCCAGACCCGAATCAGGGTTTCGGCGCTCAGGGTGAGGGTACCGGGAAAGCGTTGGTGCTCATTGCTCTTGCCGACGGCTTGGGTGGGCAGCACCAAGGCGGTGGCTGAGGCGCCGATTTGGGGCAAAGCGCGCTCGACGATGGCGTTGACCAAGTCGGTGTCCACGCCCGTGGGCAGGTGCGGGCCGTGTTGCTCGGTGGCGGCCACCGGTAGCACCGCCACCACTTGGGACAGCTGGGCCGAGGTCCGCAACTGCGCAAAGTCGCGGGCACCCAAGGAAGACCAAAACGTGGAAGTGAGAGCAGCCATGCACCATCCTAACAGGGGGCAGCCCCCCAAAAACCCAGCCATTAGCACTCACAAGGGAAGAGTGCTAATATTGCGTGTAAGACATTTGGAAGGAGATTTTCTCATGTCACACGCTCTCGCCACCTTGAACCGACTGCCCTCGGCGGCATTGGCCACGAACCCATGGGCCTTGGTGCCCCCGCTGGGCAACATCAACGCCTATATTTCGGCGGTCAACGCCCTGCCCATGCTCAGCCACGAGGAAGAGCAAGCCGCTGCTCGCCGTTTGCGCGACGAAGACGACCTGGCCAGCGCCAGCCAATTGGTGATGTCGCACCTGCGTTTGGTGGTCTCGATTTCACGCCAATACTTGGGCTACGGCCTGCCCCACGCCGACCTGATCCAAGAGGGCAACATCGGTCTGATGAAGGCGGTCAAACGCTTCGATCCCGACCAAGGCGTGCGTTTGGTCAGCTACGCCATGCATTGGATCAAGGCCGAGATCCACGAATACATCTTGAAGAACTGGCGCATGGTCAAGGTGGCCACCACCAAGGCCCAGCGCAAGCTGTTCTTCAACCTGCGCTCGCGCAAACAAGGCTTTCGCGCCGACGCGATCGACGGCGACACCCACCGCGACACCCTGTCTGATACCGAAGTGCAGACCATGGCGCGGGAACTGCAGGTCAAACCGCAAGAGGTGCGCGACATGGAGATGCGTTTGGGCGGGGGTGATGTGGTGCTCGACCCGAGCCCCAACGACGATGGCCAAGAGGCTTGGGGGCCCATCGCCTATTTGGCCGATGGCCAGCACGAACCCACCGCCGTCCTCGAGTCGGCCCAGCGCGAGGCCTTGGCGACCGACGGTGTGACTGAGGCCTTGGCGGCGTTGGACGAGCGCTCGCGCCGCATCGTGACCGAGCGTTGGCTGAAGGTCAACGACGACGGTTCGGGCGGTATGACGCTGCACGAGTTGGCTGCAGAGTTCGGCATCAGCGCCGAGCGCGTGCGCCAAATCGAGGTGCAGGCCATGAAGAAGATGCGCCTGACCCTCGAGGCCTACGAATGACCACACCGCGCCTGTCGGCGCGGTGCATCCAAATCACTGTTCGCGGCGCAAGGCCGGGAAGAGGATGACGTCGCGGATGCTGGCGCTGTCGGTGAGCAACATCATCAAACGGTCAATGCCGATACCGCAACCGCCGGCCGGCGGCATGCCGTACTCCAAAGCCCGAACAAAGTCGTGGTCGTAGAACATGGCCTCTTCGTCGCCACCGTCTTTGTTCGCCACTTGCGCTTGAAAGCGAGCGGCTTGGTCTTCGGCGTCGTTGAGCTCGGAGAAGCCGTTGCCGAATTCACGACCGGTGATGTAGAGCTCAAAGCGCTCGGTCACCTCGGGGCGCTCGTCGTTAGCCCGGGCCAAAGGCGAAATCTCGGTGGGGTGCTCCATGATGAAGGTCGGGTTCCAGAGTTTTTCTTCGACCGTTTCTTCGAAATACATCACCTGCAAACCGGCCAAGCTGCGGGCGGAGAGTTTGTGTTTCTCTTCGCTCATCCCCAATTTTTTGAGCTGCTCGCGCAGCCAAGCCGTATCGTCCACGCGTTCACCGGCCTCGGTGTGCTTCAGAATGGCTTCGCGTATGGTCAAACGCTCGAACGGGCTGTCCACGTCCACGGCACGGCCCGCGTAGGTCAAGGGCGCATCGCCGCGCACGCGGCGCACCGCGTGGCGAATGAGTTCTTCGGTGAAGCCCATCAGGTCTTGGTAGTTCCAGTACGCCGCGTAGAACTCCATCATGGTGAACTCGGGGTTGTGGCGAACGCTGATGCCTTCGTTGCGGAAGTTGCGGTTGATCTCGAACACGCGGTCAAAGCCCCCGACAAGCAAGCGCTTGAGGTAGAGCTCGGGCGCGATGCGCAAAAACATTTGCTGGTCCAGCGCGTTGTGGTGGGTCTCAAAAGGCTTGGCGTTGGCCCCGCCGGGAATGGGGTGCAGCATGGGCGTTTCGACTTCCAAGAAGCCGTGCTGGACCATGAAGTCGCGGATCGAGCTGACGGCTTGGCTGCGCTGCATGAAGCGCTGGCGCGCACCTTCGTCGGTCATGAGGTCGACGTAACGCTGGCGGTACTTGATCTCTTGGTCGTGCACGCCATGGAATTTGTCGGGCAAGGGACGCAGGCTCTTGGTGAGCAAACGCAGGCTGTCGGCGTGGATCGTCAGCTCGCCGGTGCGGGTCTTGAACAACACACCTTCGGCGGCCACGATGTCGCCCAAATCCCAGTGTTTGAAGGCGTTGTGCAGTTCTTCACCCACGCTCTCGTTGTTGAGGTAGATCTGGATGCGGCCGCCGCACTCGCCCAGCGAACTGTCTTGCAAGGTGGCGAAACTGGCCTTGCCCATCACGCGCTTGAGCATCATGCGGCCGGCCACGCTGGCGCGCACCGGGGTTTGGGCTTCCAAGTCCTCTTTGCTCAAGGCACCGTGGGCAGCGAACAAATCGGCGGCCTTGTCTTTGGGCTTGAAGTCGTTGGGGAACGCCACACCACCGCCCTCGCGCTGCGCTTGGCGCAAGGCTTTGAGCTTCTCGCGGCGCTCGGCCATGAGTTGGTTTTCGTCGACCACGGGCGTGGTGGCATCAAGGGGGGTGGCGTTGGGTGTGGTCATGTACGGCTCAAAAAAACGGGTTGCACCGTTTGGCGCAACCCATCATTGTAAATTTAAGCGCCGACCGCTCTCAGCGGCCATGCGCCGGCTTCATTCACCCAGGTAAGCGGCACGCACCTTGGGGTCGTCGAGCATGTCTTTGCCCAAGCCAGTCATGGTGATTTCGCCCGAGTCCATCACATAGCCGCGGTCAGCGATTTGCAGCGCACGGCGGGCGTTTTGCTCCACCAACACCACGGTCACGCCTTGGGCATACACGTCGCGCACGACTTCAAAAATTTTGTCGACCATGATCGGCGAGAGGCCCATGGAGGGCTCGTCGAGCAACAGCACCTTGGGCTGGCTCATGAGCGCACGCGCCATGGCCAACATCTGTTGCTCACCACCGCTCATGGTGCCGGCGAGCTGGTCTTTGCGCTCGCGCAAACGAGGGAACAACTCGAACATGCGCTCGATGTCGTTGGCGATGCCGGCCGAGTCCTTGCGGATGTAGGAGCCCATTTGCAGGTTTTCGGTGATCGTCATGCGGGTGAAGACGCCGCGGCCTTCGGGCACCATCACCAAGCCTTCGCGCACGAGATCCCATGCGCCTTTGCCTTGGATGCTTTTGCCCAAGTATTCGATGTCGCCCGCTTCCATGTCCAATGAGCCGGTGATGGCCTTCATGGTCGTGGTCTTGCCGGCGCCATTGGAGCCGATGAGGGTGACGAGTTCGTTTTCACGGACCTCGAAGTCGATGCCTTTGACGGCCTTGATGCCGCCGTAAGAGACCTTGAGGCCTTTGACGTTGAGTAGGGTGCTTGCCATGGTGGTGTGTCCTTGCGCGCTCAATGGCCGCCTGTGCCCAAATAGGCTTCAATCACTTTGGGGTCTTTTTGAACCTGCGCGGGCGTGCCTTGCGAGAGCAACTTGCCCCCGTCGAGCACGGTGACGCGGTCGCACAAGCCCATGACGAGTTTGACGTCGTGTTCGATCAGCAAGATCGTGCGGTTGTCGTTGCGGATGCGGTCGATGAGTTCGCGCAGCTGCACTTTTTCGGTCGCGTTCATGCCAGCGGCGGGCTCGTCCAAGGCGATCAGCTTGGGGTCGGTGGCCAGGGCGCGCGCAATCTCCAATCGGCGCTGGTCGCCGTAGCTCAAGGTGCGCGACTTGTAGTCGGCAAACTTACCAATGCCCACGTAATCCAGCAACTCTTGGGCGCGTTCGGCGATCTCGACCTCTTCGCGTTTGAAAGCGGGGGTTCGCAAAACGGCACCGATCAGGCCCGAGTGCGTGCGCACGTGGCGCCCCACCATCACGTTTTCCAAGGCCGTCATTTCAGCAAACAAACGGATGTTTTGAAAGGTGCGCGCGATACCGGCCTTGGCCACTTCGTGGACGGCCGTGGGCTGGTAGGGTTGCCCCGCCAACTCGAAGGTACCGGTATCGGGCGTGTACAGGCCGGTGAGCACGTTGAAGAACGTGGTCTTGCCCGCGCCGTTGGGGCCGATCAGGCCATAGACCTGACCGCGGTGAATTTCAATGCCAACGTCGCTCAGGGCTTGCAAGCCCCCAAAGCGTTTGGAGACATTGGCGACTTTGAGAATCGTTTCGCTCATGAAGGGTCTCCGCTCACTTGTTGTTCAAGGACTTGCCGTGTTCGGGCGCAGGCCACAAACCTTTGGGTCGCAAGAGCATGACGATGATCATGGCCAAGGCAATCAGCAATTGGCGCAAGATCTCAGGCGCCAAACGGCCATCGGTCATGGCGGTGAGCGGGTGCGCGATGTGGCGCAACAACTCCGGCAAACCGGCGAGCAACAACGCACCCAAAATCACACCTGGGATGTGGCCGATACCACCGAGCACCACCATGGCCACCACCATCACCGACTCCATCAAGGAGAACGATTCGGGCGACACAAAGCGCTGGAACGAAGCGAACAACACGCCCGACACACCACCGAAGGTGGCGCCCATACCGAAGGCCATGAGTTTGAGGTTGCGGGTATTCAGGCCCATGGCCTTGGCGGCGATTTCGTCTTCGCGCACCGCCATCCAAGCGCGACCGATGCGCGAGCGCTCCAAGCGGTAAGAAATGATCACCGCCAACACCACAAAGAACAAGAACAGGTAGTAGTACAGCGTGACCGGCTGGAAGGTGAATCCGCCAATCGTCAGACGCTGACCCAGGTCCAAACCAAATACCGAAATGCTGTCGATCTGGCTGATGCCTTTGGGCCCGTTGGTGATGTTGATCGGGCGGTCCATGTTGAGCAAGAAGATGCGGATGATCTCGCCAAAGCCCAAGGTCACGATGGCCAAGTAGTCACCGCGCAGCTTCAAGGTCGGCGCACCCAAAATCATGCCCACCACACCCGCGATGGCCGCAGCGAGGAGCATCACCAGCCAAATGCTCAGGTGAATACCGGCTGGGAACATGGCGGCAAAGGCCGGGAAGGTGTCGCTCAAGTGGGACGAGCCCAACATGGCGAACAAATAACCGCCAACCGCGAAGAAGGCGATGTAGCCCAAATCGAGCAAGCCGGCGTAACCCACCACGATGTTCAGGCCCAAGGCCAAGAGCACGTAGAGCAGCGCGATGTCCAAGATTCGAACCCACGAGTTGCTGCCCGTCATTTGCAGCAAGATGGGCAAGGCCATCACGGCCACCGCGGCCATGATGAAGAGGATGAGATGACGGGAGGCGTGTGCTTGGGTCATGGTGTTCTCCCGTGTCAAGCGCGATCGGCCACACGCTCACCGAGCAAGCCCGATGGGCGCACGGTCAAGACGATGGCCAAAACGATGAAAGCAAAAATGTCGGTGTACTGGCTGCCCAGGACACCGCCGGTGAGCTTGCCCAAATAGCCCGCACCGAGGGACTCGATCAAGCCCAAGGCAATCCCACCGACCACCGCACCGGCCAGGTTACCGATGCCCCCCATGACCGCGGCCACGAAAGCCTTGAGGCCGGGCATGAAGCCCATGGCGTGTTGGACCGTACCGTAGTTGGAGGCCCACATGATGCCGGCAATGGCCGCCAGCATGGCACCGATGATGAAGGTTGCCGAGATCACCACATCGGGCTTGATGCCCATGAGGGCAGCCACGCGAGGGTTTTCGGCGGTGGCGCGCATCGCGCGGCCTAGGTTCGTGCGATTGACCAGCCACATCAGCAAAGCCAAGGTGATGGCCGTGGTGGCCAAGATGGTGACTTGGGTGACCGAGATCACCGCACCACCGATTTGGATCGGTTCACTGGACAACACCGCGGGATAAGACTTGGGGTTGGGCTTCCAGATGATCATGGCCAAGGTCTGCAGCAAAATCGACATACCGATGGCGGTGATCAGCGGGGCCAAACGTGGCGAATTGCGCAGCGGACGATAGGCCAGTTTTTCGATCGTGTAATTGAGTACCGCGGCCACCACCATGGCGATGAGCGTGGCCATGATGAGCACCATCCAGCCCGGCAGATGGGGAGAGGCTTCTTGCATGCCAACGATGATGGTCCAACTGGTCAAGGCGCCCACCATGAGCACGTCACCGTGGGCGAAGTTGATCAAGCCGATGATGCCGTACACCATGGTGTAGCCCAAGGCCACCAGGGCATACATACTGCCCAAAACCAATCCGTTGATGACTTGCTGCAGCAAGGTATCCATGTGCTTCTCTCCAGAAAAAAGCCCGCATGCCTCAAGCGCCTTTGGGGCAAGCCGGGTGCGGGTGGTGGCGCATTGTAGCCAAGGCGAACGGTCGTTCTCCTACGTGTAAGCCCTATGCAATCTGAAAATGAATCCCCCAACGGGCTTTGTCGACCTTCATTAGCCCAAGTGGGGCGGTATTCTCAGGGCTTATGCCCTCGAGCTTGCTCGTTCAAGGCCCGCCAATGCGCCATTTTTTCAGCGATCCGGATCTCCAGCCCCCGATTGACCGGTTGATAAAAGTCGGGCTCGGGCATGCCATCGGGCACATAGCGCTCACCCGCAGCAAAGGCGTCGGGCTCGTCGTGCGCATAGCGGTAGCCCTGGCCATGGTCGAGCGACTTCATCAAGGCGGTGGGGGCATTGCGCAAATGCAAGGGCACGGGACGTGTGCCGTCTTGTTTGACCCAGGCCTTGGCGGCTTTGTACGCCTTGTAAGCCGCGTTGGATTTGGGGGCGGCCGCCAAATACAAGACGCACTGCGCCAAGGCCAACTCGCCCTCGGGCGTACCCAAACGCTCGTACACATCAGCGGCGTCCAAGGCCACTCGGATGGCGCGCGGATCGGCCAAACCGATGTCCTCGTTGGCCATGCGGATCAAGCGCCGCGCCATGTAACGCGGGTCGGCCCCGCCATCGAGCATGCGCACCAGCCAGTACAGGGCCGCATTGGGATCAGAACCCCGCACGCTTTTGTGCAAAGCGCTGATGCTGTCGTAGAACTGATCACCGCCTTTGTCGTAACGTCGCATGCGCTCGCCCATGACCTGCAGCAGCCAGTCGTCGCTGATCGACTCGAGCTGCTGCGCCTGGGCGGCCACCGACAAGGTCTCCAGCGTGTTGAGCATGCGCCGGGCGTCGCCGTCGGCATAGGACACCAAGCGTTTGAGCGCGGCATCGTCCATGGGCGGCACCGCACCCACCGCCTGCGCACGCGAGACAATCTGCGCCAAATCGGCCTCGTCCAAGGGCTGCAAGACGTACACCGCAGCGCGCGACAACAGGGCCGAGTTCACCTCAAACGAGGGGTTCTCGGTGGTCGCACCAATGAAGGTGAATAGGCCGGATTCGACGTGCGGCAAAAAAGCGTCTTGCTGACTTTTGTTGAATCGGTGCACCTCGTCGACGAACACCATGGTGCGTTGCGGCGACAAACCATGCAGGGCGTTTTGGGCCGCCTCCACCGCTTCCCGAATGTCTTTGACACCGCCCAAGACCGCGCTGATGGTGATGAACTGCGCATCAAAAGCATCGGCCATGAGCCGGGCGATGGTGGTTTTGCCCACGCCTGGTGGACCCCACAAAATGCAACTGTGTGGCTGACCGGATTCGAAGGCGAGCCGAAGTCCCATGCCTTCACCGAGCAAGTGGCGCTGACCAATCACCTCAGCCAAGGTCTTGGGCCGCAAACGCTCGGCCAAAGGGATGGGGGTGAGCGGTGGGCTCATGGGGCTCTCAAGGGCGCAAAACAGAGGCGCCCGCAGGCGGTTGGAAGCGGAAACGTTCGCCACCGATGCCGATGTTGCTGCGCCAATTTTGGAAGCTCAGCACCGAGCGCTGACCCAAACCATCTTCGATTTCCAAGGTGGTGAGCTGGCCTTGCGCAAAGGCCAAGCGCACCTGGTTCAAGCTGCCGTCGCGCTGACGCGGCTGGGCCTGCACCCACTGCAGGCCATCGGTGGTGGCCACGCTGGTGAGCACAAACAAACGCGACAGCTCAGCCACACTGGAGCCGCTGGCGATGAGCGCCGCTGGGGTGTTGCCCAAGACTTCTTGCTGAGCGCGCGAGGTGACTTGATTCAGGTCCACATCGTAGATCCACAAGGTCTTGCCGTCGGCGATGATGCTTTGCTCGAACGGACGCAAATACTCAAAGTGGAATTGGTTGGGGCGGCGAAATTCAAAACGCCCGCTGGAGGTTTTTTGTCGACCGGCGCTCTGGCCTTCGCGTTTGGGCGCGGTCACGACTTGGGTGAAGTCAGACTGGGCGCTTTTGACCTCGCGCAAAAACACGTCGAGCGCAGCCAAACCGTCGGCCTGCGCCACCCCGCCGAGCAAGGCCAAAATCCAAGCCAGACACACGCTTCGCCACATCTTATTCACCCCTAGAAGGCACCAAAATATCGCGCTGGCCACTGGATGTGAGGGCGCTGACCAAGCCCGCGTTCTCCATCTCTTCGAGCAAACGCGCGGCGCGGTTGTAACCGATCTTCAGCTTGCGCTGCACATACGAAATGCTGGCCTTGCGGTCCTTAAGCACGATGGCCACGGCCTGGTCGTAGAGCGCGTCTTTTTCGCTGTCGCCGCCGCCAAACATGTCGGTGGTCTCACCACCACCCTCCAAGGTGCCGCCCTCGAGCAAGCCTTCGACGTAATTGGGCTCGCCGCCCTGCTCTTTCAAATACGCCACCACGCGGTGCACTTCATCGTCGCTGACAAAGGCACCGTGCACACGGATCGGAAAGCCCGTGCCGCTGGGCATGTAGAGCATGTCGCCCATGCCGAGCAAGCTCTCGGCACCCATTTGGTCGAGGATGGTGCGGCTGTCGATCTTGCTGCTGACCTGGAAAGAAATGCGCGTGGGGATGTTGGCTTTGATGAGGCCCGTGATCACGTCCACGCTGGGCCGCTGGGTCGCCAAAATCAGGTGAATGCCCGCGGCGCGCGCCTTTTGCGCCAAACGTGCGATCAGCTCTTCGATCTTCTTGCCCACCACCATCATCAAGTCGGCCAACTCGTCGATGACCACCACGATGTAGGGCAAGGTCTCCAGGGGCTCGGGCTGGTCGGGGTTGAGGCTGAACGGGTTGCCTATCAACTCGCCGCGTTCACCGGCCTCTTCAATCTTGCTGTTGTAGCCCGCGAGGTTGCGCACACCCATTTTGCTCATGAGCTTGTAACGGCGCTCCATCTCGCCCACGCACCAGTTCAGGCCGTGCGCGGCTTGCTTCATGTCGGTCACTACTGGGGCAAGCAAGTGTGGAATGCCTTCGTAGACGCTCATCTCCAGCATCTTGGGGTCGATGAGCAACAAGCGCACGTCTTTGGCGTCGGCCTTGTACAGCAAGGACAAGATCATCGCGTTGATGCCCACCGACTTGCCCGAACCGGTCGTGCCGGCCACCAAGCAGTGCGGCATCTTGGCCAAGTCGGCCACCACCGGCAAGCCGCTGATGTCTTTGCCCAAGCCCATGGTGAGCAAGGAGCGGGCGTCGTTGTAAATCGACGAACCCAAAATTTCGCTGAGCTTGATGGTCTGTCGCTTGGCGTTGGGCAACTCCAAGGCCATGAGGTTTTTGCCTGGGATGGTTTCGATCACGCGGATGGACACCAACGACAAAGAGCGCGCCAAGTCACGCCCGAGGTTCACGATCTGCGAGCCTTTGACGCCGGTTGCGGGCTCGATCTCGTAACGGGTGATAACGGGGCCAGGTGCAGCTGCGACCACGCGCACGTCCACACCAAAGTCTTTGAGCTTTTTCTCGATCAAGCGGCTGGTCATCTCCAGCGTTTCGGAAGAAACGGTCGAGGCTTGGGGTGGCGCACTGTCGAGCAAATCGACCTGCGGCAACTTGCTGTCGAGCATGTCTTGGAAAAGGGGTTTTTGGCGTTCTTTGGCGACGCGTTCGCTGCGCGGTACTTCCACCAAAACCGGCTCAATGACCACCGGCGCAGGATGATGCTCTTCAATGTCGATGCGCTCTTCGGCCAAAACCACCTCACGCTCACGCGCGGCACGCTCACCAATCAACTGGTCTTCCTGGGCCTCGCGCCGCTCGCGCCGCGAATCAAACCATGCATCGAGTTTTTCACCGATGTCCTGCGCCACATTCAACCAAGAAAAGCGCAATACCACCGTACTGCTGGCCAATACCAAGGTCAAGGACAACAAGGCCGACCCCGTGAAGCCCAAACCGGACATGAGCACCGGGCCCAACAACTGACCCAGCACACCACCGGCGTCACCGGGTAGTCGGTCAGCCAAGGTGTACAAACGGCTCCACTCCAAGGTGGTGCTGGCGGCCAAGAGCACCCACAGCGAGACCCAAAACCCCACGGCGGCATCGCGCCAGCGTTGCCAATGTGTCACGGGTGCTGCCGCTGGCGCAGCCGCGCGCTGGGTCGGCTCTGCGCCTCGCAACCACTGGGCCAATGCGGAGAGCCATTGACGCAAACCCATCAACCACAACCACCAGACCGAAAACCCCAACAGGTAATACGCGGCATCGGCGAACACCGCACCCCAGCGACCCATCCAGTTGGACAAGTCGCCGGGCACACCGGAGGTGCTCCAAGCCGGATCGGTTACGGCATGGGTGGCCAAAGCCAAGAAAACCAGGAGCAGCAGCAATGCGCCCACCAACAAAGCGATTTCTTGCGCAAAGCGCTGCAAAACCGGCGGTGTGCGCGGACGGCGGTCGGCATTGAGGGTGTTGATGGGGCGGTTCATGGGCACACAAATAAACAGAGCCTTCAAGCTTAACCGAAGGCATCCCCCACACCGGTGTCGGTGTCAGGCCGGTGCCGGCATGTGCTCTTTGCGTATCCAGGTGCAGCCCTCTGCGCCCACCTGAATAAAACCCGTTTTTTCGAATTCTTTCATCACCCGGCTGACCATTTCTCGCGAAGCCCCAATCATTTTGGCCAAGTCTTGGCGTGACACACGTTCTCGTATCACCATGGGCCCGCTCGCGGGCGCCTCTGCCATGTCCATGAGCGCCGTGGCCACACGGCCATATACATCCGACAAGGCCAAGGACTGGATCTTGCGATCGGCTTGCCGCAAGCGTTGCACCAAGCCGCGCATGACGCCGTAAGACAGCGATGAATTCTCGGCCAAACAACGCGCAAATGCAGGCGACTCCAGCACCAACACATCGCACACCGTGTCGGCGCGCACCGTCGCGCTGTGTGGCTCGTTGTCGATGAGGCTCATCTCGCCCACGCACTCGCCGGGCTGCAAGTCACTCAAAATGACCTCTCGCTGGCGTTCGTCGTGGACCACCACGCGGGCTTTACCGGTGAGCACAATGAACAAAGCCTGGGACCGCTCACCTTGGACCAGCAAATGTTCGCCCCTTTTGTAGCGGCGCTTGTTGGCGCGTTGACTGAGCAAGGCCGCCTGGGCCTCGGTCAACATCGAAAAAATGGGGATTCGACGAATCAAATCCAAATGGCTGAGCAAGGACATGTGGGGTCTCCTCTGAAAGTGATCATCAACAGACTCTTACAATGAATCATGAACCCCAAACTCTGGGGCCCCAGCGGCACGCGGGCGTTTGTGCAACGCAGCGGTGACCGGGAATCCATTCTTTAGAATTCAATTTTTCTATGAAACACTCGAAAGTACTTATTTTAGGTTCAGGTCCGGCCGGTTATACGGCTGCTGTGTATGCGGCCCGCGCCAACCTCTCGCCCACCCTCATCACGGGCATCGCACAAGGCGGCCAATTGATGACCACCACCGAGGTGGACAACTGGCCTGCCGACGCCAACGGCGTGCAAGGGCCGGAACTGATGCAGCGCTTTTTGGTGCACGCCGAGCGTTTCAACACCGAGATCGTCTTCGACCACATCAACGAAGTTCAATTGGCTCAGCGCCCCTTCGTCCTCAAAGGCGATGCCGGCAGCTACAGCTGCGACACCCTCATCATCTGCACCGGCGCCTCGGCCAAATACCTGGGCCTACCCTCGGAAGAGGCCTTCATGGGCAAAGGTGTCTCGGGTTGCGCCACCTGCGACGGCTTTTTTTACCGCGGCCAAGACGTGTGCGTGGTGGGCGGCGGCAACACGGCCGTGGAAGAGGCCTTGTACTTGTCGAACATTGCCAACAAGGTCACGCTGATTCACCGCCGCGACACCTTCCGCGCCGAGGCCATCATGATCGACAAACTGCACGAGAAAGTGGCCGCCGGCAAGATCGAGCTCAAGCTGCACAACACCTTGGACGAAGTCTTGGGTGACGCGAGCGGCGTGACCGGTGTGCGCGTGAAAAACGTCAACACGGGCGCGACCGAAGACGTCGCCGTCAAAGGCTGCTTCATCGCCATCGGCCACAGCCCCAACACCGACATCTTCAAAGGCCAGCTCGACATGAAGGACGGCTACCTCGTCACCCAAAGTGGCAACAACGGCATGGCCACCATGACCAGCGTGCCTGGCGTGTTCGCGGCTGGTGACGTGCAAGACCACGTCTACCGACAAGCCATCACCAGCGCCGGCACCGGCTGCATGGCGGCCCTGGACGCGCAGCGCTTCTTGGAAAACAACCCCGTTTGAGCCAACCCGGGAACGGGTTATAATCATCGGCTTTGCTGCTGGGGGAACCCAGCAAACAAGAAAACGGGTTACCGCCACCCTTTTGGCGAGGTGAGGCCGGTGGCGACTGCCAACGGCTGTATATGTATCGGAGTGTCCTCATGGCACGCGTCTGCGACGTAACGGGCAAAAAGCCCATGGTCGGAAACAACGTTTCCCACGCCAACAACAAAACCAAGCGCCGGTTCTTGCCGAACCTGCAATACCGTCGTTTCTGGGTTGAGAGCGAAAACCGCTGGGTGCGTCTGCGCGTCTCTGGCGCCGCTTTGCGCCTGATCGACAAAAATGGCATCGACTCTGTGCTCGCAGACCTGCGCGCTCGCGGTCAAGCTTAAGGAGAACCACCATGGCAACCAAAGGCACGCGCGAAAAGATCAAGCTGGAGTCCACTGCAGGCACCGGCCACTTCTACACCACGACCAAAAACAAAAAGACCACGCCCGACAAGATGTTGATCAAGAAATTTGATCCTGTCGCTCGCAAGCACGTGGATTACAAGGAAATCAAGCTGAAGTGATTCGGCCTCAGCCTTGAAGAAAAGCCCGCTCTTGAGTGGGCTTTTTTTATGGGCAAATCAGAACCGATAACCCACAGACAAGTTCGCTTCACACAATCCCAAACGAGTGGCTACATCTACGACTGTATAGCCCTTGTCCACCACCAGCTTGACAGCCTCCGCCTTAACTCGGCTGTTTATATAGACCTTTGCATTTCATTTCGGTTGACCATCTTAGATGTCTACTGATTTGGGGGAATGCCAACCCTCAAAGTAATCAGCTGTCGTTTGATCAGGCTGTTTTTCATAACCCGCCTTAAAAGAAACTGAATCGCCACCACATTCTTTAAAGTCATGTCTACGACTTTCCCTCGTCATCCCCTCATTGACCCAGTGGGCGCCGTATGGATAAGTTGGACTGTGATTTGGATTTCCGTTCATCCAATAACCACCAATTCCACAACCAGTTAGCCCCAAAGAGATAAGGAGGGAAAATGTCGATAAAAAATATTTCACTTTCCTGCCCCCAGCAAAATACCGATGGCTTTCCAGGCTTCGGGCGAAAAAGCTTCAGCAGCAGCAAAAGGTGCTGAAGGCAATATTGCTCCTACGCTCCATGCCTCTTGAGCAGCTTTCGTAATGTCTGATCGACCCCTCGTTGCGTTGCCCTGCGCGTCATATAAGCCACTGACCTTTCCTCCAATGAAGTCGTGCGAACCAGCGAACGATTCGATCAACTTATCTTGCCAGCTGCCCGGTGCATACGGCACGCCAAATAACGTGCCTTTGACACCTTGCACTCCACCTGTGGCACCCGCCATTTTTTGACCCTCTGGGGTTTTAAGGAAATCTTCTAATGTTTCTCGTGTGCCATCCGCTTTTACTCTGCCTTCAAATGTCACAGGTTTTCTGTAGTCAATAGTTCCGTCTGAATTCTTTTCAAATGTGCATCGTGCATTGTCCGCTCCACACAACAAATCCAAATCCACCCTGGTTCCTCCCACCTTCACCCCATCACCTCTGACGCCTTCACTGGGGCCGCTCACATTGCTCAGCACCTTGCCCGTGCTGTCCACCACACCCGCAAACTTCTTTGAGTCCTCAATCATCAAGTCGCGCATCTTTTCTGCCGCTGTTGACAAGGCTTCTTTGGTCACGACGCTGCCGGCCATGCCGGTCAGGCCTGCCACCAAAATATTTAATGCCCGCTCTTGCATGTTCACATCTTTGATCGCTTGCTCGGCCTGCGCCTTTTGTTCGGGCGTGCCGTTCTTGATCTGCTCTTGCAACGCCTTGCGCTGTGTCGTCACATAGCCCTCAATCGCCTTGCCCGCCTGTTTGTTGAATTCTTGTGTGATCTTGACCTGCGCCTCAATCTCTTGTTTGACTTTGGCAGCATCAAAGATCTGACCAATACCTGTTTCAGCATCACCCGTGCGTGCGGCCGTGTTCCCCGCCACGCCGCTGATGCCCGCCGTGGTCACGCTGCTGGCGCTGCCCTTGTCCGAACCAAAGCCCACCCCGCCCGGCGTGACCTTGCCCCCGCTCGTGCCCACCGCCACGCTCACGCTCTTGGCCTCAAAGCTCGCGCGGTTGTGCAAGTCGGTGGTTGTTAAGGTGCCGCTTGCAGGGCCAATCGTGACGCTGCCGCTCTGGCTACTTTGGTGGTTTTGACGTTTACCACGCCTAGCGCCTGAACACCCACCCGCACTGCTGCTTGCATGTTCACCCACTGCCATCAAACGGCCGCGGGATTTGTTGAAAATCAGACGGTGGGCTTGGGGATTCATTTCAATCTATCCAGATAAAGGGTTCAGCACCAACCAAAAGCAAGATTTTGAATCTTCACGCGATTCACAAAAACATCCCTCCTACCAGACAATTCAATCAATGCCCTCTGGCTACAGCACTAAGTGTGTAGCCCAGTACTTGTTGTACATACCACCGGCGTTGGCTTTTATAAAAGCCGTCAGCTCTTTCGACGGTGGATTCGGTGCTCATCGACTAATCCGAAAACACGGCAAGTGAAAGAAATGCGAGGTAAATCGCAGCAGTTGCCCAGAAGACTACTTGACGCTCGGTTGGGCTGCCTTGACCTCGACCTTGTAGCTCCACCCACACCCAAGGAAGCATTTGCCTTTCAAAACCAAATGCAAAGTAGTTCCAAGAGAAGCCTGCCCAAATGACCCATATAGCCTCTGCGTTTCCAGCGTCAAAGTCTTTAAAGCTTGTGGCAGACACGGTCATTAAAAAGGTCGCTCCGAGAACCCACAATGATTTAATTCTGGCTGTCATCTTGTTTAATTCCTAACAAATCGACCTTGAGGCGGTTCACAAAAGAATCCCATCCACCAGACAAGCTAATGAGTGCCGTGGCCCGTGCTGCTGCCCCTGGCGTGTGGCCTAGCACCTCAATAAAAAACGCTTCCGCTCCTTTTTCAGTTACTGCTTTTAGAGCTTCATCTCGACCTGTTTCGAATGGCTTATCGCTTGTAACTACTTGACCTGATGAAGCGCTGATACCAAGCAAAAACAACACCCTCGCACCCACCCCCACCGGCGTCACCAAAGACCCCGCAGTTGCCCCAGTTCCAATGTCTTTGAGCACCTGCTGATCCAGCGCCCTGATGTAAGCCTGCGTAGCAGGATCATTCATGTCCAAATTGGCATTACCGACGACACAAGCACTGGTCGCACAGGCATGGAATTTGGGCTCAAACATCTGCCCGCCAATCACCACGGTTCGGCTGTAGCGCCCTTGAGCATCCAGCGGTTGGTTGGTCAATCTATCGCGTGGTGCGTTCGAGTTGATTGCAGGTTGCGAGCTGGGTGTGTACCAGTTGTATGTATCCCCCGTGTTGGCCTGGATGAAATTGATCAAATCAGCTGGCGCGGGTACTGGAAGTACTTGCACCAGCTGACCGTTTTCACCCACGGTCCAAACAGCGCCTTTGTCATAGATGGCATTACGCTGATTGGGGTCTACAACCATACCTGCAATCACACTCTCGCCTTTGTCGTTATTGCCCGCATTGCGCAAGGCATCTTCAATTTGTTCTTGCGTATACTTGCCCCCGCTCTTACGGGCCAACTCTGCCGCTTTTCTTCTTTCACTCGGATGCAACTGCCGGTTGTTCAAATCCGCATTGAACGCCGTGGCACCACCGGCTGTTGAGCCGCCACTGGCCACGGTCCCCATGGTGGCCGCCGTCGTGCTGCCCACCAAGCCTGCGATCACGTTGGCCGTGCTGTCGCTGACGCCCGCGTCTTTGAGTGCGGTCTTGAGTTGGTC
>JACCDH010940153.1_pt1 | contig 26642 bp, 20 predicted proteins | sample 7442481 | NCBI WGS metagenome assembly JACCDH01 (sample SAMN15323433, study PRJNA562643) | freshwater metagenome | isolation source: river surface water | place: USA:Blue River Watershed | collected 2017-08-15 | reverse complement strand
GAAATCAGTGGCTCCGACGATGAGATTTATGAACCTTCCAAAAGTTTATTAGCCCAACACGGCATTCTACCTGAAGAATTTGGTTGGTTTCCCGAAAAAATAACAACAGATTTAGAAGCGGTCATTGTGGGCATGCATGCCCGACCTGATAATCCAGAATTATTGAAAGCCCAGGAATTAGGAATACCCGTGGAATCCTATCCTTCCTTTTTATATAAACAAAGTATCAACAAACAGCGCATTGTCATTGCGGGAAGTCATGGAAAAACGAGCATTACCTCCATGGTCTTGCATGTATTAAAGACGCTCGGGCGTTCATTTGATTATTTGGTCGGTGCGCGCATCGAAGGCTTTGACTTGATGGCTTCCCTTTCGGATGCACCGATCATCATCATTGAAGGAGATGAGTATTTAGCATCGCCCATAGACAGACGGGCAAAGTTTTTGTTATACCAACCACATATTTGTTTGATTTCAGGAATTGCTTGGGATCACATCAATGTCTATCCAACCTTTGAATCCTACACAGATTCCTTCAAATCTTTGATTCAAGGTTTACCCAAAGCGGGCAGTTTATTCTTTGACCAGACCGATTCGGTATTAAAAGATTTAGCAGCTCAATGTCCAGATCATTGCGAAAAAACGGGTTATGAAGCACATCCAGCAAAAATCGAAAATGGCCAAACCATGCTGAAAGGGGAAGATGGGAAGACTTACCCCTTGCAGGTTTTTGGCGAACATACCTTGAAAAATTTAAATGGAGCCCGCTACATCTGCGAGCAAATTGGGGTTACGATGAGTGAATTTTACGAAGCGATTACAACATTTAAAGGGGCTGCGAAGCGTTTGGAATTAGTTGCATCCTCGGAATCAAGTTTATTATACAAGGATTTTGCCCATGCTCCGTCCAAAGTAAATGCGACGACACAGGCGGTGAAAAAGCAATTCCCAAAGCGTAAACTTGTTGCTTGTTTAGAGCTTCATACATTTAGTAGCTTGAACCCAGCTTTTTTACCTGAATATGAGGGTACCCTAAATTTAGCTGATGAGGCAATCGTCTATTTAAGTGAACATGCCCGCGAAATCAAGCGCATGGATCGCATCGAAGAATCCATCGTTCAAACTTATTTCAAGCACCCCAACTTAAAAGTCATCCGGGATGCTGAAACATTAAAACAGACACTTTTATCACAGACGTGGGCCAATGCAAACCTATTGATGATGTCATCAGGCACCTTTGACGGCTTAGACCTTAGCGGCTTGGGTCAAGAAATGGGCTTATTAAGCGTTTAAAAGGGCATCAAGTTCGGCTTTAAAGCCAGTCAAAAGCAATTCCTTCATGCTAATCTTGCGTTTTTGGGTATTGATTTTACTAATGATTGGCTTTTCCTCCATTTGACGGTCTCGCTCTGCTTGCGCGATGAAATCATCCAACTCACCTCGCTCCTTTTTAGTCATGTAATCCATTTGATTAATCATGATTTTCAACTGCTCGATACGTGGTTTTTCATTCAAAGCAGGATGACGATAGGAAATTACACGCAATAAATAATTCATTTCAAAGATCTTATCGCATACATTCCGGAAGCGTTCGGCCATTTGGCGATCGACCGATTTTATTTGAGCGGTAATTTCTTTCCATTTAACGAGGTAAGCTTTCGCTAAATCTGCTGTCGCAACCATATTGGGTTGGTCATGTAATTTCAGCTCCAACTCGCCTGTCATGGTGGTCAACTCTTGAATACGAGGATCCACGCGCGGCTTGTATTCGATCCCTTTGACACGGTTATATTTCTCGAAGAACATATCGTTTGCCTTCTTGAAATTCTTCCATAACATGGATTGTTTTTTTGGAGGTAAACCGATAACATTCTTCCAATCTTTTTGTAATTCCTTTACTTTGATGATGGAATCATCCAAATCTTCTGCTTTGCGTAATTGGTGAACGGAATCGATGTAGCCTTGCAACAAAGCAATCTTCTCATCAATCTGTCTATTTTTTGCTTCAAAATAGGCACGACGGCGAAGGAAGAAATGGTCCACAACCTCTTGAAAACTTTCCGTTAGGCTATCTTGGTATTTTTTATCAACAGGTCCCGTTTTGACCCATTTAGCTTTTAGTTCTGTTAAATCCTCCGTAGCCTGCAATATATCCTCCTGACCGGCAATGACTTTTGCATCTTCAATGAGCGCCCGCTTGATTTCCAGGTTTTTAATCTGATTGTTCTGAATCAGATCACGCAAAAAGACCTCTAAGGAATCCAATTGGTTGAAAAGCGGCTCAAAATCCCCAAGACCATCAAATTCTGCCAAATAGGCTTTCATCTGAACAACTTTGGTCAAATAAGATCCTTTATTTTGAACGTCGTTGATTTCGGACGCTAATTGAATCACCTTCGTTTTCGCTAATTCAAATCGGTTGACGAAATAATCAAGGGCTTCCTGTTCTGTATTTCGAACAAATCCAATTTCACGTTGGGGAAAGTTTAAATAGGCATTGATGTACACTTTACCGTCTTGGCAAAATCCGTACTCATTTTTTACGAGGTGGTTCATATGATCGTTAAAATAAAGAGCTTCGAGCAAATGCGCTAACTCAAGAATAAAAATTGGATTTATTCAAATAAAATCCTGACACAATTTATCTATTTTTTTATGAATAAATAAAGAATTCCCCACGCGAAATTCATTTTTTACACAAATTTCACATTCTTTGCAGGTTCTTTTCAAATTTTAAGCAAATAACATGAGTAACGAGACGATTATCTTTTCGATGGAACGGGTTTCCAAAGTCATCCCACCACAGAAAACGATCATTAAAAACATATATCTTTCCTTCTTTTACGGGGCTAAAATTGGTGTCCTAGGATTAAATGGTTCGGGAAAATCAACTTTATTACGCATTATCGCTGGTTTGGATAAATCGTATACGGGCGATGTAGTTTGGTCACCGGGGTATAGCGTGGGTTTGCTTGAACAAGAACCTCAATTAGATCCGAATAAAACTGTTTTGGAGGTCGTTGAAGAAGCTGTCGTGGATATCAAAAACCTGTTAAAGGAATTTGATGAAATCAATGAGGCTTTCGCGGATCCCGATGCGGATTTTGATAAATTATTAGCTCGTCAGGGTGAGGTACAAGAGAAATTAGACCATAGCAATGCCTGGGAATTGGATACGCGTTTGGAAAAAGCCATGGATGCTTTACGTTGTCCGGACTCAGATGCATTAGTCAGCACACTTTCTGGAGGAGAGAAACGTCGTGTGGCACTTTGCCGATTGTTATTACAAGAACCGGATGTGTTGTTGTTGGATGAGCCAACTAACCACTTAGATGCAGAATCAGTGGATTGGCTAGAGCAACATTTACGCCAATACAAAGGTACGGTCATTGCCGTAACCCACGACCGTTATTTCTTGGATAACGTGGCTGGATGGATTTTAGAATTAGACCGTGGCGAAGGGATTCCTTGGAAAGGAAATTATTCCTCTTGGTTGGAGCAAAAACAAAATCGTTTAGCTCAAGAAGAGAAGACAGAATCCCGTCGGCAAAAGACTTTGCAACGCGAGTTGGAATGGGTTAGAATGGCCCCTAAGGCCCGCCAAGCCAAATCGAAAGCGCGTATCGGAGCTTATGAAAAATTATTATCAGAAGAGAATCGCCAGAAGGAAGACAAATTGGAATTATTCATTCCAGCAGGTCCTCGTTTAGGAAATAAAGTCATCGAAGTACAAGGAGTTTCTAAGTCCTTTGGAGACAAATTATTGTATGAAGACGTAAGTTTCTCCTTGCCGCCAGCTGGTATTGTAGGAATTATTGGACCCAATGGTGCGGGTAAAACGACCATGTTTAAATTAATCACGGGCCAATTAGAACCCGATTCTGGAAGCTTTGAGGTAGGAGAAACGGTAAAATTGGCCTATGTCGATCAGGAACACAATCAATTGATGGCCGATAAATCGGTGTATGAAACGATTGCCGAAGGGAATGATTGGATCATGTTAGGCGGCAAGCAGTCGAATGCACGCGCCTATGTGAGCAAATTCAACTTCAATGGGGCTGATCAAGAGAAGAAAATTGCCAACTTATCCGGCGGGGAACGTAATCGCGTTCACTTAGCCATGATGTTGAAGGAAGGTGCAAATGTGTTGTTACTGGATGAGCCTACGAATGATTTGGATGTCAATACACTTCGTGCATTAGAGGAAGGTCTGGAAAATTTTGCAGGTTGTGCGGTTGTCATTTCCCACGACAGATGGTTCTTGGATCGCATTGCAACGCATATTTTGGCATTTGAAGGAGATTCGCAGGTTACCTATTTTGAAGGCAATTATTCTGAATATGAAGAAGCCCGCAAAAAACGCTTAGGCGATTCAGCACCCAAACGGATTCGTTACAAGAAATTGCAATAGATGAGAGGGTTGATAACCATCATTTTATTGGCACTTTCGAATCTGTTCATGACCATCGCTTGGTATGGGCATTTACAATGGAAAGAAACATCCTGGCTAAAGCATGCAGGGATTTGGAGCGTCATTTTTTTCAGTTGGGGACTTGCATTCTTTGAATATGTCTTGCAAGTCCCGGCCAATAAATTAGGATTTAAGGCGAACGGGGGACCGTTCTCTTTCTTCGAACTTAAAACGATCCAAGAGGCGTTATCGCTGATAGTGTTCACACTTTTTCTTATTTTCGTAGTCAAGTCCGAAAAATTAGCTTGGAATCACTTCGTCGGCTTTGGATTAATCATCCTCGCGGTCATCGTGATTTTTAAAAAATGGTAATATGAATTCGAGAGAAAAGATTCAAGCAGTCATTGACGAAATGGGTAAGGTTGTTATCGGGCAAGAACGCCTAATCAACCGACTGTTAGTGGGCCTATTTACCGGTGGACACGTTTTATTAGAAGGTGTTCCTGGTTTAGCCAAAACATTGACGATCAATACAATTGCCAAAATCTTGGATTTGCATTTCCAACGCATCCAGTTTACCTCGGATTTATTGCCTTCCGACCTGGTAGGAACGATGATTTACAATCCGTTGAAAAACGAATTTGAAGTCAAGAAAGGACCTATTTTTGCGCAAATAATTTTGGCCGATGAGATAAACCGGGCTCCGGCGAAGGTACAGTCCGCTTTATTGGAGGCTATGGCAGAAAGGCAAGTGACAATTGGAGAGACTACCTACCCGTTGGATAAGCCTTTTTTGGTATTAGCAACCCAAAATCCGGTGGAGCAAGAAGGGACATTTCCGTTGCCAGAGGCGCAGGTGGACCGATTTATGTTGAAGGTTTTCTTGAATTATTTGGATAAGGAGCAAGAGTTAGAGGTCATGCGCAAGATGTCTAACATGGACTTCAAATATGAGCCCAAATCGATTTTAAGTTTAAAAGACATTCAGGATATCCGCAAGGAAATCAATGAAATCACGATCTCGGAGACTTTGGAACGCTACATCATCGAATTGATTTTTGCAACGCGTAATCCTGCGGATTATGGACTCACGAAGGAGGCAGACTACATTCAATTTGGCGCATCGCCACGTGCGAGTATTCACTTGAATTTGGCTTCAAAAGTGATGGCCTACCTAGCTGGCCGTGATTATGTATTGCCAGAAGACATTAAGGAAATGACGCCCGATGTGTTAAATCACCGGATCATTTTGACATATGAAGCTGAGGCGGACAATATCACGAGCTTGCAAATCATTCAAACGATATTAAGTTCTGTGGCGATTAATCGCTAATCAATCAGTATATCTAGGCCAACAAATACTTTTAAGGTCAAATATGACCTTATGAAACTTCGTTTTGCGCTGATCATCAGCACTTTTTTTATTTTTAGTTTCTCCGCCACTGAACCTCTTCGCGTATTTTTGATAGGCGACTCCACCATGGCGGATAAAATACCAGCAGATTTTCCTGAAACCGGTTGGGGCATGCCCTTTGCTAAGCTTTTCAATGAGGCTGTCGAAGTCCAAAACCACGCATACAACGGTCGGAGCACCAAAAGTTTCCGTCGAGAAGGCCGCTGGGCGAAGGTGCAAGTACAACTAAAAAAAGGCGATTATGTGATTATCCAGTTTGGCCACAACGATGCCAAAGCGAGTGATACATCCCGCTTCGCTCCTGCCCAAACGGAGTTCCGTGCAAACCTCATTCGTTATGTCAAAGAGACACGTGCGGCCGGTGCAACACCGATTTTATTGACCCCAACCCAACGCCGAAAATTCGATTCTACAGGGGTGTTTGTCGACCAACATGCGGATTATCCCTCGGTAGTTCGTGAGGTAGCCGCTCAGGAAAAAGTCTTGTTGGTCGATGTAGAAAAGTCCAGCAAGGTCATGATCCAACAGGAAGGCCCAGAAGGAGCCAAAAAACTATTCCTACATTACCCGGTTGGCATTTTCAAAAAATTCATGAAGGGCGTCTCTGACGACACACATTTTTCTCCGTATGGAGCAACACGTATCGCAAACATCGTGGCTGAAGCCATTAACAATTCCTCAGAGCATTTAAAAAGCTTCTTGAAAAAATCCGCATTTGCACAAAAATACTTATTCGAACTGCCCAATGTCGCCGTGACCGCTTTCAAAAAAGACACGTTAAATATTGTTCAATATGGAGCAAAAAATTCCGTAAGTTTTTTGAATACGGGATCGATACAACAGGCCATCCAACAAGCGAACAAACAAGGCGGCGGGGTCGTTCTGATTCCGTCGGGATTCTGGATCAGCGGGCCGATTACACTATTGTCGAATGTGAATTTACATTTGGCCCAAGGAGCTGTTTTGCAGTTTAGTAGCAATCCGAAAGACTATTCATTAATTCGCACGAACTGGGAAGGAGTGGATGCCATCCGCGCGCAATCACCCATTTCGGCTCTAGGAGCACGGAATATCGCAATCACCGGACAAGGAATCATTGATGGCGCAGGGGAAGCGTGGCGACCAGTAAAGAAAGGCAAATTAACAAGTGGAGAATGGGATAAGTGGGTCCGTTCTGGAGGGGTTTTAGATCCGAAAAAAGAAACTTGGTATCCATCAGCAGGGGCTTTGAAAGCTTCGACGATGGATCGTCCGGGTGTCGTTTCCGCTGGATATTCAGAAGCAAACACGGAGGAAATCAAGGAATTTGTAAGACCCAATATGATTAGTTTGCGGGAATGCGAGCAGGTATTATTGGAGGGCGTCACTTTTCAAAACTCCCCTGCATGGAATATACATCCCTTACTTTGCAAGCATTTAACGGTAGAAAATATCACCGTTAAAAATCCATGGTATGCCCAAAACGGCGATGGAATTGACATTGAATCTTGCGAATATGTTTCGGTCCGAAATTCGACTTTTGATGTGGGTGATGATGGGATTTGCTTAAAATCAGGGAAAGATGCGGAAGGCCGTAAAAGAGGTAGACCTAGCGCACACATTCTGATTGAAAATTGTGTGGTATTTCACGGCCATGGCGGAGTTGTTGTGGGAAGTGAGATGTCGGGCGGCGTACATGATTTATTCGTAAGTAATTGCCAATTTTTAGGAACGGATGTGGGTCTTCGATTTAAAACGGCTCGAGGACGAGGCGGTATCGTAGAAAATGTATTCATTCGTGACATTTCCATGAAAAATATTGCGGGGGAGGCGATCTTATTTGATATGTATTACCAAGGAAAGGATCCTGTGGCGACTTACGGAAACGGAGGTGAAACCCCTAAAATTGAATTATTTCCTATAGGCGAAGGAACACCACAGTTCAAAAACATCTTCGTGGAAAATGTAGTAGCAAAGGGGGCTGAAACAGGATTACTCATCCGTGGTTTACCAGAAATGCCTATTCATCACATTCAATTAAGTAATTTGGATATCGAGAGTGTGCAAGGATATCGGGTGATTGAGGCAAAGGATATCACAATGACAAATGCAAAATTCACGGAGACAGGAACGAAGAAATCGGAATTGTATCATGTGAAAAATTGGAAACTAAATTAATCCCCCCTTACCTTTGCCAATCCTCCAAGGTTTGGCAAAGGTAGTAGGAAAAAAGTTCAATAAATTGATAATCTTATGGCATATCCATCTATTTATGAAGCATCAACAACGCAAGCAATTCATGCACGCATAGACAAACTGAATGAACATACACCTGGACTTTGGGGAAAAATGACCGTAGGCCAAATGCTCTCGCATTGTGCTGTGCCATATGAGCAGATATTGGGGTTAAACACACAACAACCGCCATTGATCATGCGAATCATTTTAAATTTGTTTTTGAAGAAGTCAATGGTAAATGACGTTCCCTATAAACAAAATCTTCCTACGGCCCCTAGTTTCATTCGAACAGGGGACTATGATGTTAAAAATGAAAAGGAAAGATTGAAGAATTTAGTGAAAACCATTCAAGAAATGGGGGCTGAAAAACTCGAGAATACACCCTCACTTAGTTTAGGAAAGCTTCGTGCAAACGAATGGAATAATCTGCTATACAAGCACATAGACCATCATTTAAAACAATTTAACGTATAGTCCCCCTTACCTTTGCCAATCCTCCAAGGTTTGGCAAAGGTAGTAGGAAAAAAGTTCAAGAAATTGATAATTTACTTTCGTAAAATCAAGATACTCGGATCCGTAACATAGCGGCCAGATTGATCCCCATACAAGGCTAAACCCCCACGTGTAGATTCAAAACGAATCACCAATTTCCCCGCTTTTACGGCAGCTTGCCAGGCGGCTGGTGGAATCACACCCTGAACTAAATACCCATAGGTTCCCGCCTCATCCAGTTTATTATTTCGAGCTTGGTAATGCCACGAAAGAATTCCTTGGTGATCAGCAGGATCATCCGCTAAAATCGACTCAGCAACAGGCATTCCATTCACCGAAACACGTAGATTAGCCGGAGATGCATAAACATCCGTCTGAGGATAGGCATTTGGATTTACGCCAGGATCGAAGGTTCCCTTCCCAAGCATATAATCCCCATCCATTTTGCCTGCATCGGAACGATCTTTCCCCAAAATAGGTTTGGAAGACGCCTCCACCATGAAACGTACCTCGGCGATATCAGATCCGGCAATAGGGAATTCATATTCAAAATAACCAGCTCCTGCCCCATTGACCTTATGACCCAAAACGCCTGACCATTGTTTCTCAGGGAATTGTGCAGTGCTAAAGCGCTCTACAGGTACAGAAATTAATTGAAGCTTTATATTCGAGGGTTGTGTATTCCCTTCCTCCACAATGATATGACCAAAATTCCGGTGAACCACGTTGCCTTTGGCGTCCGTAAGGGTGAATGTGAGTGTATTCACCGACTTATCTTTGGGCAAAACAACAGTTAATGAATCAAGAGCTTTTACATCCCAAGGCTTAACATGCAAAGGCAATTCTTTTGTCCAATGCGTTTGTTTTTCACCCCAAGCCGTGATGCCAGCAAATGTAATTTTCAAGCGTAAGGACCCTGACAAATCTGTCATCGTTGATACATGCAAAGGAATTTTCACGGTTTGGCCAGCTTTCCCAGCCCATGTAATTTCCTGACCCGTTGATAGATAAAAAGGTGCATGTAAATCCTTCAGCGTCATACCCGGAACAATTGCCCCTAAACCTGTTTCCTTCTCCGTGCGGTCAAATTTATAATAGCCATTCCACTCATTAATCACATCGTGGTGCTCCGTGTACAACCAACCAGCCATTTTAGGGTGATTACGAAATGAGTTCATTGCCTTGTGATAATCAAAGGTATAATCCACATCTCCCGTACTTCCTTGATAACCCCACACATTGCCAAATTCCGAATTAATCATCGGTTGAGAACCCTGCACATAGCCTTTTTCAAAATTCCATTGACTACCGGGGAACAAGTTTTTGGACTGATCATCCATCAATTTATCCCACTCATAACCCGCCTGATAAGCATGCCAAGAATGAATGTCGGTTTCCGTATGTCCCCGACCGCAGCAGACAGAATTATCCTCAACGAGCCTTGTTGGATCCAAAGATTTGGCCAAACGATACACAGAGGCAACCCATTTTTGAGTTTCAGGTGTATAAATAGCCTTCTTATCTACATGTGTAAATAATCCCCATGTCTCATTAAACGTAATCCAAGAGAAAATCGCTGGATGATTAAAATCGCGTTTCAACATCTCCCTCAGCGTATATTCGGTTTCTTGTTGCATATCAGCATCTGGCTCCCCCCAAGAATTTGGCACATCTGACATGACCAATAAGCCCAATTTGTCAGCCCAATACAATTTACGTGGGATATCGACTTTGATATGCGTACGAATTCCATTTAAACCAATGCGCTTACTTCGTATAATTTCATCCTTCATGAAGGCATCCGAAGGAAACGTGTAGAAACCATCCGGATGATAACTTTGGTCTAAAGCTAATTGAACATACACCGGTTTATTATTCAATGCGATGTATGGAATCTTGGATCCAGGCAGTTGGGTAACGGAAATCTTGCGCATGCCAAAATACCCATGCACCTCATCAGCACCCAACCGTAAACTCAAATCATATAGAAAAGGATCCTCTAAAGACCATAAATGCGGCTTATTCAATGCCAAATTAAGCTCAGCGGCAGAGCTACCTTTCTGGACTGAAATAGAGGCTAATTGCCCGTTCGAAAGCTTAAGATGCAATTTGCCATCTTGAGAGGCTGGTCCTCCCAAAAACGCTTTAATCAAAACGCTTCCCTTATCAATGTCAGGATAGACTGCATAATGATCAATAAAATCGGAACCTCGTGCATCCAAATATACCGTCTGCCATAGGCCACGTGCATTTCCATAGCCTTGTTTCCCGTATAAGGTAAACATACGACGCTTGTCATCCACACGAATATCCACGCGCTGTGCCTGTCCAGGTTTTAAAAAAGAGGTAACATCAAAATCAAAAGGAGTATACCCCCCTTTGTGCTCTCCTACTTTTTGGCCATTCACATAAACGGAGGTATGCCAATCTGAAGCCCCAATATTCAAGAATATTCGCTTTGCACCCCAGTTGGCAGGCACCTGGAAAGTTCTATGATACCAGGCAACATCCGCATCGTCTTTCACACCGGAAAGTTTGGAACCCCAAGGAAAAGGGACCTGTATTTTATGCGCAAATTGTGAAGGAATAACAAAAGTAGAATCGAAAGTAAAATCCCAGGATCCATTCAAATTCAACCATTGACTTCGCATTAAATCGGGGCGAGGATGCTCCGGAAGCGCTTGATTGTTTTTTTGAGCAAAGCCAAAAAAGCTAGCTCCTAGTAATAGGATAACAAATAGTTTTTTCATAGGTTTAAATTTGTGCAGGAGATTATCACTTGCAAAAACAAATTTGGCAAAATTTCTGATTGTTTCCGCTAATTTTTAATTTAATAGGTAATTTTACGCTATGAGTCAATTAGAAGAATTAAAAAAGAAGATTCCAACACAGGTTGCGGTGATTGGCGGAGGAAGTTGGGCGACAGCACTCGTTAAAATTTTATCGGAAAATCAGGTAAAAATCAAATGGTGGATTCGTAGAAAATCAGACGTTGACTTTATTCGCAAATACAACCACAATCCGAGTTACCTGACGGATGTGGCCATCAATCCTCGGAAAGTTAAGACGTATAGTAAGATGTCAGAGGCCCTTTCAGGCGTTGAATACATTATTCTTGCAGTTCCCGCGGCGTTTATTCCCGAGACATTAAAAGATTTGAATCGAAAGCATTTCGAGGGGAAGAAAATCGTTTCTGCGATCAAAGGAATGATTCCTGAGGAAAATTTGTTAGTCACCGACTGGATGGAGAAGGCATTCAATGTCTCGATCAGCCAGACATGCGTCATTGCGGGGCCTTGTCATGCGGAAGAAGTGGCATTAGAAAAACAATCCTATTTGACCATTGCTTCGCCATCTTTAGAAGTCGCGCAATCGTTCTCCAACTTACTTAATAGCCGCTTCTTACAAGCTCATTCCATTGAAGACTTATATGGTGTGGAGTATTGTGCCGTTATCAAAAATATCATTGCAATTGCCTGTGGAATTACGCGGGGATTGGGATTTGGGGACAACTTCCAGGCGGTATTGGTCAGCAATGCAATGCAGGAAATTAAAATATTCCTAGATGCAGTCTATCCCGAGACGAATCGCGATTTAAATAGTTCCGGGTACCTAGGCGATTTGCTTGTGACGGCCTACTCTCAATTCTCTCGAAATCGAACCTTTGGAAATATGATTGGTCGGGGATATTCCGTAAAATCTGCTCAAATCGAAATGAACATGATCGCTGAGGGTTATTATGCTGTTCGCAGTATTTATTCGATTTCCCGTCAACATGATATTCACCTTCCAATCATCGAAGCTGTTTACAACATCGTCTATCAGAAGGCGAATCCACAAGCGGAAATGAATAAACTCAAGGGCTTCTTAAAGTAAAAAAGCCCGAATTTCTGCTGCAGTTGCTGCCAAAGATTCTGGTGAGGGTTTTAATTTTTCTTGTGAAAAATTAATGTCCAACATTCGATTCATTGGCACTAAATGCACATGCGCATGTGGAACTTCCAATCCAATGACCGCAATACCCACACGCTTACATGGTATAGCTTTTTTGATTGCTGGGGCAATTTTTTGGGCAAACTTCATCAAATCACCCAATAATTCCGGTTCCAAATCAAAAATATAATCGACTTCCAGTTTCGGAATCACTAATACATGGCCTTCCACAAGTGGCATGACATCCAAGAATGCCATAAACCGATCGTCTTCAGCGATTAAGTGACACGGAATCTCACGATTCACTATTTTGGTAAATATCGTAGCCATATTAGTCGATTCGTTTCAGATTACACTTCGTAATCGGTTTGATAATTAAAGGTACTTTTTCCAATTTCACCGCATCACTATCAAGGCCAAAATACTTGTCTTCCGAATGTGTAAATTGTTTCACAAAGAAATATGCCTTCATAACCAATCGGTCCAACAAGGGCATTTCATTGTCAAAAGACAAGAATTTCTCCAAGACTACGAAACGGAAATCACCAATCACATTTTGCTCATTCAACGATTTATAACGCGAGGTGATATCTACTTCGCCACGTGCGACCATTTCTTCCACTACCTTGCGAAAATATAAGTTGATTCGTTGCTCCACGCGGAAACCCAACTTGAAATTCACTTTGATAATATCATCCGGTTCAATCACGGTAACCTTATAATCCATTGTATAGGGATCATCCATGGTATCTACGTGTACAAACCAATAGATATCGGCCTTCTTTGGACGGCGTTGAAAAATGGAATAAATGATTTTCGATTCGATATCCGTCACACGCGCAGCATTTGACATAAAGACCAAATGGGTTGCGTATTTCGGAATGGTTTCATCCTTACTCAATTCCTTCAATGGCTCGATGTAATCTGATAATTTCTCGTACTCGGTTAATTTCTTTTTGATACGTGTCGAGCGGAACCACACCCACATAATGAATATAATGACGCCCGCAATAAATAAAGAAACATAACCTCCATGCCAGAATTTCTGCAAGTTGGCCACTAAAAACGCACCTTCCAACGAGACATAAACGACTAAGAACAACAAGATCCACCACATATCAATTTTCTTGATGTGCAGGTAATAGGCCATGAGCGAAGTCGTCATCAACATAGTCATCGTAATGGCTAAGCCATAAGCGGCTTCCATATTAGCAGATTCGCGGAACCACAAAACGACACCAACACAACCCATCCAAAGTAATAAATTGATCGAAGGAACGTATAATTGCCCTTTTTGATCGGACGGATAAATCAAACGAACGCGTGGCCAAAAGTTCAAACGGATAGCTTCTGAAATCAAGGTAAACGAACCTGAAATCAAGGCCTGCGAGGCGATGACTGCCGCTAAAGTTGCGAGCACAATCCCAGAAAACAGGAATTGAACGCCTAATTCCGATTTCAATAATTCGAAAATGGGTTTTTGAACGCCTAATAAAGTACCATTTTGAGAAAGTAACCAGGCTCCTTGACCAAAATATTGAAGCAACAAAGCAACTTTTACAAACATCCAAGAAACTCGAATATTTTCCCGGCCACAATGTCCTAAATCTGAATACAAAGCTTCAGCACCCGTCGTACAAAGGAATACGGCTCCTAAACTCCAAAATCCCGCTGTTCCTGCCTGATGTGTTGTTAACAAATCCCATGCATACGTTGGGTTTAAAGCCCGTAAAATAGTCCAATCGTTTTCGATTCCCAATATTCCCGTCAATGCAAGCATGGAAAACCAGGCCAACATAATAGGCCCAAATAACTTACCTACAACCTTAGTTCCCATGATTTGGAATAAGAACAGGCCTGTCAAAATCATTATGACCAATGGCACCGTATCCGTAACAAACGGTCGGCCATCCGCATGATGTAACATCTTTAAACCTTCCACAGCAGAGGAAACTGAAATAGGAGGCGTAATGATTCCATCGGCTAATAAGGTCGCTCCCCCGATAATTGCAGGAAGAGTTAGCCATTTGGCATGCCGACGAACTAATGCAAAAAGGGCAAAGATTCCTCCTTCACCCTTATTATCAGCTCGTAAAATTAAAATAACGTACTTCAGTGTTGTTTGAAGCGTCAACGTCCAGAAAATACAGGACAGCCCTCCTAAAACGGTTAATTCATTTATGGGATTATCGCCAATGATAGCCTGCATTACGTAAAGCGGAGAAGTTCCGATATCCCCGTAGATAATACCCATAGCTACCAAAAGACCGGCAGCTGTCATTTTATTCTTGTGTTTGTGTTCCATTATAACCTAGGGGAGTAAAATCTATCCAAGCAGAATCGTTTATAGTTAGAGTGCAAAATTTGCAGAATTTTGTACTATTTTGGTGTGATTTCTTGAAATATTTCAAGAAGTGGAGGCAAATATAATTCAATGTTTTATATATCAAATAGCTTTCAAGAACTTTTCAACAAAAGCCTGAATCCTTGCGTATTAACGATCAAAATAATAGCCAAATATGATATCCATTTCGTCTTCAGAAGTAAGCCCAAAACCTATCTCTTTTGTCGTATCGTTTATATAGGTGGCAACTGAGGTTAAGCCTTCACCTGCCGACAGCAAAATCGGGGAGTCATAATTAATTACCTTAGGATGTGCCCAATCCGCATTTTCGTAGACGATCTCTCCATCACGTGCACCCCCTTTAATTTTTATTTGAAACAATTTGCCTCGGGCATGAAAATGAGATGTCAATGAAACAATTGCAACGGCCTTATCAAATTTAAAATCCCGTGTGATAATCGTTTTTTGATTCGCTGGCAAACTAAAACTTGTTACATTAAAGTCTATCATTTTGACGATCTTCTTAACTTGATCAGCCGGGACAGTGTATAAATTCACATAATTCTCCCCATATAAATTGTCCGCATTCTTATTAAAGTAATGCGGATTCAAATCGATCGAGGCATTAATGGGCAACTGCAATGCCATCCCCGCCGGAAAACTGTAATCCGAATTAGGATCCGTTCCTCCACCCAAAAAAACGTGATTGGACATCTGAATGACAGTAGCAATATTTAAAGAGTTGTCTAAATTTCTTAAATCTCGAATTTCGTCGATGTTAGGCAATACGGTTTTGGACCTAAAATCATACAAGACCATGTGGTGACTATTGGTCCTTGATTTTAATTTTATTCGAGAAATATAGATGGGGGCTTCGTTATTCAATGACCGACGAACAAATAACTCTCGTTCAAAATTGGGCGGAATGACAAAACGATCAACTTTTAATTGTATCCCAGCTAGTCCTTCCTCTGCCGGGTTTGCTAATGGAGCAAAATTAGTCTCCTCAACAAAACTCGGACTCGTATCGTCGAGCACTTGGGCATCCACAACTTCTCCCGTCGCTGGAGCACCAGCATCAATCCATTTCTGTACAAGGGCTAATTGCCCTTTCGTAATGGGTTTACCTCCTAAAGGCATCGGTGCGCCATAACTGACTAATCCATGATGACTTAAATCCCAATTCAGTTTATGAAAGAACAAACTTTCCCCTGAGGCAAATTTTCGTACCCGAATGACCGAATTCTTCAACGCAACAGGATTTAAGGATGAAACACCTACTAGGTTGGCATAAGAACTCCCCTTCGTTAGCACCAAGCCATGTTGCGCAAAACTCGCATCCTTTGTTGAAAAATGACATCCTGAACTGGCACAACTTGGCGTCAAGAGTTTATCTTGTATAAGATCGAATGAGGAAGGCGTCGTCGATTGAGGGGCAAGGCTAATTCCTGGATCGTTCGCCACTTTAGAGCAGGCGAATGGAATGATGGCGAGTAAAAAAATCCATTTTTTCATCGAAATGAATAATAATCTTGATTTTCTCCAGGTTCTATTTTTAAGACCCTACTTAACACAAGTAACACCAATTTACGAGATGCCAACCATGTTGGCAATTGACCTTGCAAAGCAAATTCAGATAAGCTAATCCGCTCATGAGAACGCAAATATTCCATTAACCAACGTTCAGCATCGCCATAAGCAAAAGATAAGCCTTCCTCATTTTCCCTTCGTAGAATTTGTTTCAGCTCCTTACTCGCTTTGATCGTTCGATCCTTCACGCGGACATAACAAACAGGATTAGGATCTGTCTCCAATTGAACAAAATGGGGTTTATCGATACTCTCAAAAACATGATACACAAGAACTGCCCGACCGTTTTCAAGCGGAATGCGGTAAACATGGTAGGTAAAAGCAGGGTAACAGTAATTTGAAATTGCTTTTTCCAACAGAAATTGATCTTCATCTACAAATTTGGATCCCTCAATTTGCCCATCATCTGCGACTCCAACAAATAAATGTCCCCCCTCTGAATTTGCAAAGGCAACCAATTCTTTGATAATTTTCTCAGGAAATTTGACCTTCATCTTAAACTCCAGCCGCTGGCCTTCCCCATGTCGCACCAAATTTTTTAGATTTCTTAAATCCAAATACATTTCTGCTTCATTTTCGGCAGCCTGATCCAATATGATTTCGTTCCCTGTACGCATACTTTCTAAACTCAATTCAATTTATAAAAGTTTTCAAACAATTGCGTTTATTTTTTCGCTTAGTATAGCAATTCAATAGACTTTGTATATCTTTGTGAAAATTTCAGTCAAATGATTCCAGAAAATCTCGAAAAATCCCTTGAAAAACTAGCTTTACCTGAGCGCATGCAACAGATTGCATCGCATTTTGCGGGTAAAAAAATCGTCTTTTCTACTTCATTTGGGCAAGAAGATCAAGCGATCACGCATGCGATTGCCACTCAAAAATTGAATATCGAAATCTTTACTTTGGATACAGGCCGGCAATTTCAGGAGTCTTATGAATTGATTGATTTGACGGTAAAGAAATTAGGCTTCAATTTAAAAACCTATTTCCCTCAAACATCTACCGTAGAAGCGCTGGTTGAGACAAAGGGTTTCAATTCCTTTTATACGTCTGTGGAAAACAGAAAAGAATGTTGTTTTATCCGAAAAATCGAACCCCTGAATCGTGCTTTGCAAGGAGCTGATGTTTGGATCACTGGACTTCGGGCAGAGCAATCGGAAAACCGTGCCGACATGCCTATGATTGAATGGGATGCACAAAAGAATTTATACAAGATCAATCCCTTGATTGACTGGTCTTTTGAAAAATTAGAAAAATACCTAGCTGAATATAAGATTCCACAAAACCCGCTTCACAAGAAAGGTTTTATTTCCATCGGTTGCGCACCGTGTACACGCGCTATTGCAGAAGGGGAACATCCACGAGCAGGAAGATGGTGGTGGGAAAATTCACAAAAAGAATGCGGTTTACACGCCTAATTGTTAAATATGAATAAGTTAAACGATAAAATCGGACAGTTTCCTCGCCAGTTGGAGGATGAATCCATTTACATCATGCGCGAAGTGGCAGCACAATTTGAGCGCCCCGCCTTGTTATTTTCTGGTGGAAAAGATTCCATTACCTTGGTCCGTTTGGCTCAAAAAGCCTTCTTTCCGGGAAAAATCCCTTTTCCTCTCGTGCATATCGATACGGGGCATAACTTCCCCGAAACCATTGAATTTAGGGATTGGTTAGCCAAAGAAACAGGTGCTGAACTGATTGTTCGTTATGTACAAGATTCAATTGATCAAGGAAAAGCGAAGGAGGAATCGGGTAAATATGCATCACGAAATGTGTTGCAAACGGTCACATTATTAGATACGATTGAAGAATTTAAATTCGATGCTTGTATTGGTGGCGCTCGAAGAGACGAAGAAAAAGCCCGTGCCAAAGAACGTATCTTCTCCGTTCGGGACGACTTCGGTCAATGGGATGCCAAACGCCAACGCCCCGAGTTATTTGACATGTTGAACGGCCGCATTGCGGTCGGTGAAAATGTCCGTGTATTCCCTATCTCCAATTGGACTGAATTGGACGTTTGGAATTACATCAAGGAAGAAAACATGGAAATACCATCGATCTATTTCTCCCATAAACGCCAAGTGATTGAACGCGATGGCATGCTTTGGGCAGATTCAGAACACTTGAACAAAGAAGCTGATGAGATTCCATTTGAAGCAACAGTGAGATTCAGGACAGTCGGAGACATGACTTGTACCGCAGCTGTCGCTTCTGATGCGGTAGAAATAGATGTCATCATCGAAGAAATTCTTTCGGCAGAAATTTCAGAACGAGGTGCTCGAATCGACGATAAACGTTCCGAGGCAGCCATGGAAAAACGGAAACAACAAGGGTATTTTTAATCAAGCGAAAAAAGACAATGGATATATTACGCATAGCAACCGCCGGATCCGTAGATGACGGAAAAAGCACCTTGATCGGTCGCTTATTATACGAAACAAATTCAATTACAAAAGATAAAATCGAAGCACTTGAAACCGCTTCGAAACGAAAAGGATTAGATTTCTTGGATCTATCCTTGTTGACAGATGGCCTCATCGCTGAACGCGAACAAGGAATCACCATCGATGTCGCACACATTTATTTCTCTACGCCAAGCCGTAAATACATCATTGCGGACACGCCGGGACACGTGGAGTATACACGAAACATGGTAACGGGAGCATCGAATGCCAAGGTCTCTTTGATTTTGGTGGATGCCCGACAAGGAATTGTGGAACAAACCGCACGACACTTGTCCATTGCCGCCATGCTTCGCATTCCAAAGGTGATTATATGTGTCAACAAGATGGACTTGGTTCAATACCAAGAATCGACGTTTGAAGCCATTAAATCGAGCTTAGCGGAACTCGTTTCCCAAACAACTTTTAAAGGACAAGCGGTTAGTTTCTTACCAATCTCATCCTTGTACGGACAAAATATCACCTCAAAAGCGGACCAAATGCCTTGGTTTGCTGGAAACACTTTACTAGGCGAGCTCGAAGCATTTGAATATGCGGAGACTTTGGCACATGCACCTGCACGTTTCCCCGTACAATTTGTCGTTCGACCAATGACGGAAGCTTACCATGATTTCCGTGGCTATGCTGGTAAAATTAGTTCAGGTACGTTTAAGATTGGGGATTCGATTCGTGTCTTGCCAACAGGACAAGAAAGCCGCATCGCAACGATTGAAAAATTCGAAACGAAATTAACTGAGGCCAAAGCTGGAGATTCCGTGGTGATTACTTTGTCGACCGACATCGACATCTCACGAGGAAATACAATTGTTTTAGCAAATGAAGCATCGGCTCCCCAGCTAAAAGATTTCTCGGCACAGGTTTGCTGGCTCGATCACCAAGCCCTTACACCTGGAAAAACTTATTTACTGCAACATGGCATCAACATCACAAAGGCCAAGATATATCAAATCACCGAACGCCTAGATGTCGTTGCTCAAACTTCTACGGAAGGAGTAGATTCCTTGAAACTGAATGAAATCGGTCGGATAGCTTTGCGCACCGCACAACCCATTAGCGCGGATGTTTATGCAAACAATCCAGCGAATGGAGCTTTTATTTTAATCGATGAATTCTCTAACTCGACTGTTGGCGTAGGATTTGTTCAATAGATCTATTGATATTTTTTAGGGGCGTAGAGGAAACCAAAAGCCTCTGCGCCTTTTTTTGTATGTACCTCATGGTGAACATAATGTGCTTTCATAATGCGCTTCATGTATGAGGAACCTGCCTTGTATTTGATTTTTATCCGACGGTGCACGATAACATCGTGAAACACGAAATAAAATAGTCCATAGGTCGTAATTCCTAAACCCATATAGAACAAGGGCCAATATTCGGGCATTTCGGCTCCTATTACAATCGTTGCCGTAGATGAAACACCGAAAATAACTGAAAAAAGATCGTTTTTTTCAAACACATTTTTATGATGCACATGGTGGGATTCGTGCCAGCTCCACATGAATCCATGCATAATGTATTTGTGCGTAAACCATGCTACCGCTTCCATCCCCAAAAACGTCCCTAGCCAAAGTAAAATTCCCATCCTTTTCAATTTGCATTTTAACCAAAATTACATGGAATTGTTTTAAAAATCCTCCCCCTCCTTTAGTTGAAATCAATTATCTTTGTAGGCTATAAATACTCATACGCTTTTATGATTGATAAGAATTACGCCCCGCAGGAAATTGAACAAAAATGGTACGCCTATTGGTTAGAGCAAAAAGTCTTTGCATCAAAACCAAACCCAAACAAGGAAGCCTATTCAATCGTCATTCCTCCACCCAATGTGACGGGCGTATTGCACATGGGTCACATGCTCAACAACACGATTCAAGATGTGTTGATTCGCAAGGCGCGTATGGAAGGCAAAGAGGCTTGTTGGGTCCCAGGAACCGACCATGCTTCCATTGCCACCGAAGCGAAAGTCGTAGCGATGTTGAAGGAAAAAGGCATTGAGAAAAAAGACATTACTCGTGAAGAATTCCTAAAACATGCCTTCGAATGGAAGGACAAATATGGCGGAATTATTCTAGACCAATTAAAGAAACTCGGCGCATCATGTGATTGGGATCGTACTCGATTCACGATGGAGCCATCCTTGTATCAAGCGGTGATTGATACCTTTGTTCGTTTATACAACAAGGGTTTGATCTATCGGGGGGTAAGAATGGTCAACTGGGATCCTCAAGGCAAAACTGCTCTTTCAGACGAAGAGGTTATCTACAAAGACGTTCAGGCCAAATTATATCATATCCAATATCCGCTCGTAGATGGTTCAGGATTTGTAACGATTGCAACCACCCGACCAGAAACGATAATGGCGGATGCTGCTATCTGCGTTAATCCTGCGGATGAGCGCTATGTTCATTTACATGGCAAAAAGGTGCGCATACCGTTAATTGATCGTGAAATCAGCATCATTCCGGATGAATATGTAACCCTGGATTTCGGTACGGGCTGCTTGAAAGTTACTCCAGCGCATGATTTAAATGACTACGAATTAGGATTAAAACACAAATTACCGGTGATTGACATCTTAAATGATGACGGAACCTTAAATGAAAAGGCGGTGCTTTTCGTTGGCGTAGATCGTTTCGAAGCACGTAAACGCATCGTGAAGCAATTAACCGAGGAAGGGTTTTTAGTTAAAACAGACGAATATAAATCAACGGTTGGTACCTCCGAAAGAACGGGGGCGGTGATCGAACCCAAATTATCCCTACAGTGGTTCATGAAAATGGAGGAGTTGGCAAAGCCCGCTTTAGACAATGTCATGAACGACACGATTCAATTACATCCAGCGAAGTTTAAGAACACCTATCGTTCTTGGATGGAGAATGTTCGCGATTGGTGTATTTCCCGTCAACTGTGGTGGGGCCAACAAATCCCTGCCTTCTATATGGAAGATGGTACGGTTATTGTAGCAAAAGACAAGCAAGAAGCCTTACGTATTGCGCGTGATAAATACCAATTATTTGCTTTGGTGGAAGATGACTTAACCCAGGACCCAGATGTTTTGGATACCTGGTTCTCTTCTTGGTTATGGCCCATTTCAGTTTTTGACGGCATTGAAAATCCAGATAATGAAGAAATTAATTACTACTATCCTACGAACGATTTAGTCACAGGACCTGATATTCTGTTCTTTTGGGTGGCACGAATGATCATGGCGGGCTATGAATGGCGAGATGAATTGCCATTTAAGAATGTATATTTAACGGGAATTGTGCGCGATAAACAAGGGCGTAAAATGTCCAAATCCCTAGGAAACTCACCAGATCCTTTGGAATTGATTGAACGTTTCGGTGCAGATGGTGTACGGTCGGGACTATTGTTTTCTGCACCAGCAGGAAATGACTTATTGTTCGATGATAAATTATGCGAACAAGGGCGTAATTTCTCCAATAAGATTTGGAATGCATTCCGTTTATTAAGAGGACTTGAAGTCGTTCCTGGTGCTTCATTGCCCGAGCATGTATTGGCGACCGCATGGTTTGAATCCAAATTAAATCAAACCATTGCGGATGTTCAAGATCATTTCGCCAAATTCCGAATTTCGGATGCCCTATTAAGTATTTATAATTTAGTTTGGGATGATTTCTGCGGAAAGTACCTAGAAATCATTAAACCAGCTTATCAAAGCCCAATTCATGCGGATACCTTGGATGCGGCATTGGGATTATTCGATTCCTTGATGCGATTAATGCACCCGTATATGCCATTTATTACAGAAGAAATTTGGCAGGCGATTGATACACGTGCGGCGAATGCAACGATCTGTAAGGCAGACTTTCCAAAAGCTGGGCCAGTGAACGAAGCGGTGATTGCTCAGTTTGATGCGATGTTTGAAGTAGTCACGAAGGTGCGCGAGATTCGTAATTCGAAGCAATTGTCACCCAAGTTAGCTTTGCCACTTTGCATTAAATCCGATGATCCGGGAGCCTATGCATCCGTAGAAGCGATCATGCAAAAACTAGCCAATTTAGAATCCATAAGCTTTATTTCTGAACCGATAGTGGATGCACAAACCTTTGTTGTAAAGTCGGATCAATTCTTTGTACCGATGGCAAATGACGAAGATCCGGCGGTTTTGAAAGCTGAATCTGAAAAAGAATTATCCTACCTTTTAGGCTTTAAAAAATCAGTCGAAGCAAAATTAGCGAATGAAAAATTCGTTCAAAATGCAAAGGCAGATTTGGTAGAACGTGAACGTCAAAAACTTTCAGATGCGGAGAATAAGATCAAATCATTGCAAGAATTACTAGCTCGTTTAGGATAATGAAACATTTATTGATTGCCTTTTTGGCCTTGTTTTTTTGGCAGTGTGGGAAATCCAACAAAGAGCAAAGTACGCCTATAATCAAATGGGACATGCAGCGTTTGGACCGAGCATTTGCTGAGGCTCAATCAGCAGAAGCCATTGATTCCCTATTAAAAAAATATCCGGAGATTGGTATTGGATACTTCAGTTGTCCTCCAGAAAAGACCCCATTTTTAGCGCGTGATTTATTTCAATTATTCCAAAACCCATCGCTTCAAAAATTTTACAAGCAGAGTCAAGATTCCACATATTTCGGCGGAGATCGTTTGGAAAAGGAATTGAAATCAGCCTTCGAGCGTGTTCAGAAAGAATTCCCGGGCTTGAAAACACCTAAAATCAGGACAGTATTCTCTGGTTTTGGTGGCGTTGGTGGGGAATTCACAGCTCAGCATTTACAAGTTTCAGACACCTTGATTGTGATAGGTTTAGATTTCTTCATGGGTAAAAAAGGTTTGTATCTGCCACCTAATGTATATGATTATCAATTGCGCCGGTTAGAGCCACAGGCACTCGTTGGACAGGTAATTTTACAATATTCTGCATTTGTGAATCGACAAAATGAGGCAGACCATTCACTTTTAAGTGATATGATTTGGTATGGAAAAGGATTTGTTTTCACGAAAAAGATCTTACCTGAGTTGGCGGATTCATTACTCTTTGGATATACATCACAAGAATTAGTTGAAACTAATGCTTTCCAAAAGCAAATCTGGGAACATTTTATAGACAAAAAACTGTTGTTCAATCAAGAAGAACAAACAAAGAATAAATATTTGGGAGAGCGCCCGAAAACACCTGAAATTGGTCCGGCTTGTCCGGGGTCGATAGGTCGGTGGTTAGGCTGGCGGATTGTTGACCAATATTGGAAACAATATCCCAAAATGACGCTCGCGAAGGTAATGACAGATGCCGACTACAATCAGTTATTTCTGAAGTCGGGCTACCGCGGAGAGCCGGAAAAAGAATAAATTCCAATGGCAAAAAGACATGAGAAATTTGGTTCAGGACCTGAACCTAAGGATAAAATTAAAGTAGATAAACAGGGATTAAAAAAGGCCTTAAAAATCTTCCAATTCGTTATTCCATATAAATGGACATTTGGGTTGGGGATGGCGTTTCTATTTTTGTCCAATTTAACGACAATGAGTTTCCCGTTGTTAATTGGGGAAATGACGAAAGTAATTGAAGGAAAATCGAAGTACCAGATCAACGAGGTGACGATTTTCTTCTTTTTGGTATTAATCATACAGGCAATTCTTTCCTTCTTTAGAATCTACACTTTCGCACAAGTTTCCGAAAAGGCGATGCGAGATGTTCGTCAGACCTTGTATTCGAAAATCATAACCATGCCTATTTTTCATTTTGAAAAGAGGCGGGTGGGAGAATTAATGAGTCGAATTACTTCGGATATTACACAATTACAGGATGTGTTGTCGATTACGTTGGCGGAGTTTTTCCGACAAGTATTCACCTTGGTGGGAGGAATCGCCTTAATTACTTATTTATCTTGGAAGTTGACGCTATTCATGTTGGCAACATTCCCAGTTCTTGTCATAGCTGCGATTGTTTTCGGTAAATTCATCCGGAAGATTTCAAAAAAATCGCAAGATGAATTAGCGGCAACCAACATCATTGTCGAGGAAACTTTTCAATCCATTCAAGCGGTTAAATCCTTCACAAATGAATCCTATGAGGTTAATCGATACACAAGTTCCTTAAATCGTGTAATTGAGGCGGCTTTGAAGGCGGCGACGATGCGAGGCGCCTTTGTGAGCTTTGTGATATTTGCCTTATTTGGGGGAATTGTGGGAGTGGTTTGGTATGGAGCTTCCTTGGTAGCAGAAGGAGACATGATTTTGGCAGATTTATTAACTTTTATTTTCTATACGGCCTTTATAGGAGGGTCAGTAGGAGGATTGGGAGATATTTATGCGCAGCTACAGAAAACGATTGGGTCATCAGATCGTATTTTAGAAATATTGCAGGATCCATCAGAAATTGATTTGAAAAAGGAGGAGAATCCAAACCCGATTGAATTTGGAAAAATTAGCATAGAGGACCTTCATTTCACTTATCCAAGCAGGCCAACAGTTGAAGTATTGAAAGGGATTTCGATCACGATAGAACCTGGACAAAAGATTGCCATTGTGGGGACATCGGGAACGGGGAAATCGACTTTGGCACAATTGATGATGCGTTTTTATGAACCCAATGCGGGACAGATCAAATTAAACGGTCGGGATATTCAAGAATACACGATAAGTACGTGGAGAAGAATGCTGGCGCTTGTTCCACAGGAAGTATTGTTATTTGGTGGCACAATCAAGGAGAACATTGCTTATGGAAAGCCTGGAGCAAGTAACGAAGAAATTGAGCATGCCGCGGAGCAGGCATATGCCAAAGAATTTATTGAATCGTTTCCGGAGAAATGGGATACGATGGTGGGAGAGCGTGGGGTGAAATTATCTGGTGGTCAGCGTCAACGGATTGCGATTGCACGAGCGATATTGCGTAATCCCAAATTTTTGATTTTAGATGAGGCGACAAGCGCCTTGGATTCAGAATCCGAAAAGTCGGTACAATCTGCTTTAGAAGAGTTGATGAAGAATAGAACCAGTTTGATCATTGCCCATCGATTATCGACGATACGTTCTGCGGATCAAATCATTGTGATGGAGGAAGGGCGAATAATGGAGCAAGGAAATCATGATGCCTTAATGAAGATTAAAAATGGGGTATACCGAAATATGGTTACCTTGCAGACAGAACATTTGCAGGCATAAGTATGGCATCAAATCGTCATTTACATTTGGATAATTTTGGATTGCGGTCGACAGCCTGTAGGCAAGCAGTACTTGGTACATTCAATGAGGCGGGTTATGCATTGAGTCAGGGTGATATTGAACAAAGCTTAGCTAGTCAATTTGATCGTGTAACCATCTATCGAACATTAAAATCATTTTTAGCGAGTGGCCTTTTGCATAAAGTTTTGGATGACTTAGGGAGCATAAAATATGCATTATGTCAAGACATGTGCCATCAGGAAGCACATCACCATCAGCACGATCATGTGCATTTTAAGTGTATCCAATGTGGGCAGACTACCTGTTTAGAAACGGTACATATTCCGCAAATCATCTTGCCAGAAAATTTCATTAAACAAGAGAGTAATTTATTGATTCAGGGGATTTGCAAGGGGTGTAATGGGTAGACTTTGGACGTTAGAGTTAAGAATTAAGAGTTAAGAGTGAAGAGTGAAGAATTTTTGGATCCCTCCAGACTAGCGACTAGCGACTAGCGACTGATTACTGACATCTGCTTCCTCCAGACTTCCACAGAATTAAGAGTTAAGAGTTAAGAATTAAGAGTTACTGCCTCCTTCGGACTGTCGACTAGCGACTAGTGACTAGCGACTG
>JACCDH011387539.1_pt1 | contig 26643 bp, 21 predicted proteins | sample 7442481 | NCBI WGS metagenome assembly JACCDH01 (sample SAMN15323433, study PRJNA562643) | freshwater metagenome | isolation source: river surface water | place: USA:Blue River Watershed | collected 2017-08-15 | reverse complement strand
CAATAATCGTCCAACAATTAAGATGATTGCCTTGAGTTTCTTGGTGACAATTGGGGTGATTTTGGTGGCGGAAGCATTTGGACAAGAAATTCCGAAAGGATATATCTATTTTGCGATGATGTTCTCATTGGCTGTTGAATTCTTGAATATTCGAATGCGTAAAAATCAAGGATTAGAAAAATGACAGAAGCAGAAGCACGTATTTTTTTAGGATACGAGCCTGAAGATGAGTTGGAGGATGTGATTGAAGATAAATTGTTTGAGTTCAAGCAGTTTTTCCTTTCAAAACCAATTATTTGGTCAACCTTCACAGCGCGTTTGGAAAAGTTGGCGAAAGTTAAAGAGGCAATTGCTTGTTTGGGTGGTTCAGAAAAAATGAGTTCAGTGAATTTGCCTGTTTTTCAATCGACCGAACTAATTTTAGATGCATTTCAAGGTTTTCAGGAGGTTCGAAACGCTTGTTTTTTGGCGATTAATCGCGCTACCACTTGTCAAGAGTTAGAAATAATCATCAATTCTCTTTTAAATTCCCATACAACCTATGCATCGCTTTGGCCAGATATTGAATTTGTTTCGTCGACTGTCATTTTGTCTAAAGAACCAGATCCAATGGACTTGCTTTCGGGGATTAAAAGCGTAAATTTGTCGGGAATTGTAACATTTACGGATTTGGCAGAAAAGTTGACTGGTCAAAGCACTTGTGTTGCGGAAGAATCAAAACGCTTGTTTATGTTACATCAAAAAGTGAAGGAATGGATGAAGTCTTAGTGCGTTTGAAAGCACAATTGGAATTACAAGAATGGCCAGATGTTTACATGTTTAAATTTATTGTGCCGAATGATTCTGAGCGCTTAGCATTGGTTACAGCACTTTTCAATGAGAGTACAGATATTGTTATGCATCCTTCGAAAACAGGAAAATACATTAGTGTGAGTGCGAAAGAATTGATGTTGGATGTTGATTCAATTCTTGAGAAATACGAACAAGCAGCCAAAATAAACGGATTAATTGCCTTATGATGATTTTAATGACCTATTCAATTTCGAAATTATTAATCGGAATTTTGTTGACTTCAATTACCTTGTTAATCTTAGTGATTGCTTACAAAAAGTTGTTGGCGTATTTCGGGAAAGGGAATCCAAATAAGGCTGATTATTGTGTGTTATATAGTTTAGAAGGTGAAGTAGCTTCAGGTGAATTAGAAATTTATTTCACTACTGAAACCCCAAAGTCAGTTACGATTGAATTATTGAATGAAGATTTTTCATTTAACAGAGAAATCACGCAACGAGATGTTACGCAAGGTGGACACATTGTGCGTTTTGATTCGACAGTTTTAGCAAATGGGTATTACTACTATTGTTTGCGTTCAGAGAATCAAAAAACAATGAAAAAGATGTATGTTGAAAATCGTTAGGATGTCAAGTTGACATGAAAAAAAGATTGGCAAAATAGTTGACAAAAAGAATATTAGAATTAATTTTACCCAAGTCGAAAGACGATAATTATTAAAATTTACAAGATTATGGCAGTAGAAATTACAGATGCAAACTTCGAAGAAGTAGTATTAAAATCAGACAAACCAGTATTAGTTGATTTTTGGGCAGAATGGTGTGGACCATGTCGAATGATCGGACCAGTAGTAGAAGAAATGTACAACGAGTACGAAGGAAAAGCAATCATTGGGAAAGTAAATGTTGACGTTAACCCAGGAGTTTCTGCTCAGTTTGGTGTTCGTAACATTCCAACAATTTTATTCATCAAAAATGGTGAAATCGCTGACAAAGTAGTAGGAGCAGTTCCTAAAGCACAATTGACAGCAAAATTAGATGCTATTTTGTAATTCTTTCAGGCAAAATTTGCCAAAATAGAATAACATATAAGAATTGAAGAGTCCCGATTGATGTCGGGACTTTTTTTGTATTAACTTTGCACAAAAATTCATCATGGAGTCATTTGTACGACGTCTAAAATATTATGGAATTGGCTTTGGAATCGGCTTAATTTTCGTTTTCGTTTTCTTTCAAAACCGAGGTTGTTCATGGCTTCCTTCCAATCGAGTAAAAAACAGTTTCCTTGACCGTTTGATCGTCGTGCCAGTTGATGAAATGGACGTGTTGAAAGCAAAAGGGTTGACAGAGAAAGACTTGGTTCAGGTGTTGAACGATGGTGAAGTGAATTTTACTGAAAGTAAAAAAGAAGGAAATCCACAAGTTTATTCAATGGAGAAAGAATTCAAAGGAAAGGGAAAGTTGAAATTCTATTTTTCGTTGCCCAAAGAAAGTTTTATTTCAGAAATTCATTTCTCCGAAAAATCAGCAAAGGATGTTGATAATACAACAGAAGGATTAGGAGAAATCATCCATTTTCCAAAAGACAATGATTTGGTCTTTGTTGATAGTCAAAGTCTATTGAAAAAAGCTGAATTGAAGGATACAAAACAAATTTTACGTTTGATCAAATTAAATGGTATGATTGATTTCGAAGCAACGAATTTGAAAGCAACTCCGAAACCAGAACATTTGATTATTTTTAAAGATAATAAAGGAAGAAGAATCGGCGCAAGAGCTGTTTGGTACAAAAATAAGATCGATATTTCATCATTCGAGTTTGTCAACTAAGACCACTTTTCGCTATTCAACCAACCTTGTTAATAAATCACTCGTTGAAACAAATTTAACATAGTTTGTTTTTTTATTTTTGAGCATGGAATTTTCAGCAGAACAAATTGCAGGTATTCTTAACGGTGAAATTGTCGGAAACGCGCAAGTCACTGTAAATGGATTGGCTAAAATTGAAGAAGGTCATTCAGGAGCCTTATCGTTTTTATCGAATCCTAAATACGAAGAATACATTTACACAACAGGATCAAGTGTTTGTATCGTTAATAAAACGTTTGAGCCTTCTAAAGTATTACCAGAGACTTTGACTTTGGTAAAGGTGGAAGATGCTTATGCGTGTTTTGCAAAGTTGTTGGAAGTTTACAGCCAAATGAATAAAAAGCAACCGAAAATTGAGCAGCCGTCTTTTGTTTCTGATTCGGCAACAATTGGAGAAGGGTTGTATTTAGGTGCTTTTGCTTATATCGGTGATAATGCGAAAATTGGTAATAATGTTTCGATTTACCCGAATGCTTACATTGGGGAAAACGTGGTAATCGGCGATGGTACTGTTGTTCATCCAGGCGCCACAATTTATGCAGAATGTAAGGTTGGTTCGAATTGTATCATTCACGCAGGAGTAATTATTGGAGCTGATGGTTTTGGTTTTGCGCCAGACGAAAATGGTGAATACCAAAAAGTTCCTCAAATTGGAAATGTCATTTTAGAAGATAATGTTGAAGTTGGTTCGAATACGACAATCGATCGTGCGACAATGGGTTCAACAATTATTCGAAGAGGTGTGAAAATCGATAACTTGTGTCAAATTGCACACAATGTTGAAGTTGGAAGAAATACAGCAATGGCTGCACAAGTTGGAATTGCGGGTTCTGCAAAAATTGGAGAGCAAGTGATGATTGGAGGGCAGGCTGGAATTAGCGGACATCTACACATTGCTGATGGTACAAAAATCGTTGCGCAATCAGGTATTCCGTCAACCGTTAAAAAAGCTGATACATTGATGGGGTCACCGGGAATTCCAATGGACGATTTCAAAAAATCATATTTCGGATTCAGAAAACTTCCGTATATCTTAACGAAGTTGCAAGAATTGGATAAGAAAATAAAAGAATTAACTAAAGAATAAACATAGATGGCTGAAAAGCAACGCACACTGAAAAGCGCTGTCCATTTACAAGGTGTTGGACTTCATACAGGAGAAAAAGTAAATCTAGAAATTTGCCCAGCTCCAGATAATCATGGTTATAAATTCCAACGTGTTGATTTGGAAGGACAACCAATCATTAAAGCAGATTGTGATTTAGTCGTTGCAACAGATCGTGGAACAACTTTGGAATACAAAGGTGCACGTGTTTATACAACAGAACATATTTTGGCGGCACTTTACGGTTGTCAAGTTGATAATGCATTGATTAAATTGGATGGCCCAGAAGTTCCAATTATGGATGGAAGTTCAATGCTTTTTGTGAATGCATTTGAGGCTGTTGGTTATGAAGATCAAGCTGCAGATAGAGAATATTTCGAATTAACAGAAAACATTCCTTGGGAAGACGTTGAAAAAGGAATTGAGTTTTTGGCAGTTCCAGATACCAATTACCGTATCACTGTAATGGTTGATTACAAATCGCCAGTTTTGGGTACACAACATGCTTCAATGTATAACATTAGTGAATTCAACAAAGAAATTGCTGCATGTCGTACGTTCGTTTTCTTGCGTGAGTTAGAATTCCTTGCAACCAATAACTTGATTAAAGGTGGTGATCTTGACAATGCAATTGTCTTGGTTGATCGCACCGATGTAAGTCAAGAAGAATTGAATCGCTTGGCGAAATTGCTTGGAAAAGAAGATTTGAAAATTTCAATTGACGGAATTGGTGTGTTGAATAGCACAAAATTGCAGTACGAAAATGAGCCAGCTCGTCATAAATTGTTAGATATTGTTGGTGACCTTGCTTTAGTAGGTAAGCCAATTAAAGCACATATTTTAGGTGCTCGACCAGGGCATTCAGGAAATGTTCGTTTCGCAAAAGTGTTGAAAGAACAAATCAAAAAGCAAGAGAAGGAAGGTAAAAAATTCGATTTAACGAAAGAACCGTTGTACAATATCAATGATATTGAGCGCATGCTTCCTCATCGTTTCCCATTCTTGATGGTTGATAAAATCATGGAAATTCAAGAAGAATCCATCATTGGGGTGAAAAATATAACAATGAATGAGCCAATCTTCACAGGTCACTTCCCAGGAAATCCAGTTTTCCCAGGAGTCTTACAGATTGAAGCAATGGCTCAAGTAGGTGGAATTTTTGCCTTAAGTAAAGTTGAAGATCCACATTTGTATTCAACGTATTTCATGAAAATTGACAATGTCAAATTCAAGCAAAAAGTAATTCCAGGAGATACAATTGTATTCGAATTATATTTACTTTCGCCGATTAGACGCGGTTTAGTTGAAATGGGCGGAAAAGCTTACGTAAATGGTAAGTTAGTAATGGAAGCAGAAATGTTGGCGCAAGTCATTAAGGATAAAGAATAAGTATGATTAGTAACTTAGCATTGGTATCAGCAGAAGCAACACTTGGTGAAGGTGTTGTAGTTGAAGCATTTTCAACAATTTATGAAGATGTTATAATCGGTGCTAGAACAAGAATTCATCCGAACGTAACGATTTATCCAGGTACGCGCATTGGCGAAGATTGTGAAGTGTTTCCTGGTGCAGTGATTGGTGTTATTCCCCAAGATTTAAAGTTTGAAGGCGAGTACACAACTGTTGAAATTGGAAATAACACGAAGATTAGAGAATGTGTAACCATTCACAGAGGTACAAAAGACAAATGGAAAACGAGTATTGGTGACAATTGCTTATTGATGACATATGTACATGTTGCGCATGATTGTCAAATTGGAAACAATGTGATTTTAGCTAGTTATGTTGGGCTTTCTGGACATGTTGTCATTGATGATTTTGCCATTTTAGAAGGAACTGTTGTAGCGCAGCAGTTTGTTCACATCGGTGCGCATACTTTCATTGGCGGTGCGTCACTTGTTCGAAAAGATGTTCCACCGTATATTAAAGCTGCACGCGAACCATTAACTTTTGCTGGAGTGAATTCTGTTGGCTTGAGAAGAAGAGGTTATTCCGATGACGAAGTGCGTGATATTGAAGATATTTACCGTTTGATTTACGTTCAAAACAATAATATTTCTAAAGGAGTTGCTGCTGTAAAAGAGACAATTAAAGAATCTGAAGTTAGATCGCTAATTTTGGATTTTATTGATTCTTCAGATAAAGGCATTATTCGCGGAATGATCTAAGATATTTAGATCGAAATAGCAGCTGAATTACAGTTTTAGCTCAATTTTATTGGTTTTAAATCTATTACATAGTGTTTCATAGAGCAGAAGTAGTTGAATTAGAAATCACCGATTATGCATTTGGTGGTAGAGGAATTGCAAAAGTACCGACAGAAGAAGGTTTTTACGTTGTTTTCGTTGATAACACGTTTCCAGGACAATTGGTACGTGCGCGTATCGAGAAGAAAAGAAAACGACATGCAGAAGCGAAATTTTTGGAAGTTGTACGTCGCTCAAAAGATGAGGTAAATCTTACTTTTCAGGAAATTTCTGGAGGACCCTACATTTATGTTCCGATTGAATTACAAGAAGAGTACAAAAAGAAATCAACCTTAGAAGTTTTTGGACGAATTGCGAATATGCGTGATTTAGATGCGCGTTTTGATGAATTCATTGCTTCTCCAAATCATTTTTTCTACCGTAACAAAATGGAGTATTCCTTTTCGTGTATTGAACATGATTTGGAAACCAATGAAGAAAAAGATGATGCGTTTGCCCTTGGATTTAAGCGTCGTGGTACATGGTGGAAAGTTGAAAGTTTAAATAAACCGAGTGGTTTGTTTGATGAACAATGGGAAACGATCCTGAAAGATGTACGCGAATTCTTATTTAAAACAGGTTTGCCTGCTTGGCATCCGCCAAAGAAAGAAGGTTTTTTTCGTCACATTGTTGTACGTAAATCATTTGACCAAGATCAATTATTGTTGAACTTGGTAACCTCTTCAACCAATATTGATCAATTTGATGTTGAGGCATTTGCGGAATTCTTGAAAGAGAAATTAGGAAATCGATTGGCAGGTTTTCAGCATACCGTTAATGATAACGTTGCGGATCGTGCAAAGATTGAGAATGGCTATTGGAAATTAGTTTACGGACAACCAATTGTGGTAGAGAAATTATTGAATTTGAATTTCGAAATTTCAATGGAAAGCTTCTTTCAGACGAATCCTAAGAGTGCTGAAAAACTGTATACAAAAGCCTTGGATTATGTTTTTGAAGAAGAAATTCCAACTGGAAAAGTTGTGATGGATTTATTCTGCGGAACTGGAACGATCGGTCAAATTTTGTCAACGCGAAAAAGTGATGTGGAAATTGTGGGCGTTGATATTGTTCCAGAAGCAATTGAAGATGCAAAGCGCAACGCACAGCGAAATGGAATTGAAGGAATCAAATTTTACGCAGCTGATGTTGGGAAATTTTTAAAAGAACATCCTGAATACATTGGAAATATTTCAACGATTATTTTGGATCCGCCAAGAGCTGGAATCGCTCCGAAGACTTTATTAAAAACAATTGATTTGGGCGCGGAAAACATCGTATATATTTCGTGTAATCCATCAACGCAGGCGAGAGATGCAGAAACGCTTGAAAAAGCAGGTTACACCTTAGAGAAAATTTCTTTCGTGGATCAATTTCCGCATACTGGACACATTGAATCAATTGCAAAATTCAAAAAGAGATCATAAATGCGTGCAGAAATTTTATCAATTGGAGATGAGTTGTTGATTGGTCAAACAGTTAATACGAATGCAAGTTGGTTGGGGCAAGAATGTTCAAAATTGGGCATTCGCATTGTTCACGTTACAACGATTTCAGATGAAAAGCAATTGATTAAAGATGCTGTAGATGATGCTTTTACACGAGCAGACCTTGTTCTTGTAACCGGCGGTTTGGGGCCAACAAAAGATGATATCACCAAATATACATTAGCGGAGTATTTCGATTCAGAATTGGAGATTCATTTACCTACATTGCAGCAAATTGAAGCGTTTTTCAGTAAACGTAATCGCCCGATGTTAGAAGTGAATATTCGCCAAGCAGAGTTGCCAAAAAAATGTACCATACTTGAAAATGTAAATGGAACAGCCGCAGGAATGTGGTTTGAGAAGAATGGAAAAATTCTAATCAGCATGCCAGGTGTTCCTTATGAGATGAAAGGCATCATGATTGATCAAGCTTTTCCGCGATTGAAAGAAAAGTTTGCCTTAAAAGCTCTTTTCCATAAAACATTGATGACACAAGGGATTGGTGAGTCATTTTTGGCTGATCAAATTCAAGACTGGGAAAATGAAGTGCGTGATAAAGGGTTAGGATTGGCGTATTTACCTTCTCCTGGAATGGTGAAATTGCGCTTAACATCTTATGAAGGCGAAAGTAGGGCGAGTGAGATTGACGAATATTTCAAACAATTGGAGGAGCGTTTTCCGAATTACGTTTACGGAAAGGAAGATGAGCCGATACAACTTGTGTTGGGACGTTTGTTGCGCGAAAAGAATATGACAATAGGAACAGTTGAAAGTTGTACGGGAGGGTCATTGGCCCAAACACTCGTTTCTGTCCCAGGAGCATCGGATTATTTCCAGGGAAGTTTTTTGACTTATACAAACGAGTTAAAAAATCGACTAGTTGATGTTTCTAAAGATGATTTGGAGACACTTGGGGCTGTGAGCAAGGAAGTGGTTGAGCAAATGGCTCAGAACGGACGAGAAAAGCTTGGTGTTGATTTGTGCATTTCAACTTCAGGAGTTGCTGGTCCAGATGGAGGAACGGAAGAATTGCCAGTAGGAACAATTTGGATTGGTATTGCGACAAAAGAGAAAGTAATTGCGAAAAAATTTCAATTCGGTGATCACAGAGAAAGGAACATTCAAATGACTGTTTTAACTGCCTTAAATCTAGTGAGATGCGAAATTTTAGGAATTTTAATTGAAAAAAAATAACAATTACTTGTTCTTTTAGGAAAAAAGTGGTTACTTTGCACCCCATTTTAGAATAAGGATAAAAAATAAAAAGATGTCACGAGTTTGTCAACTTACGGGTAAATCGGTAATGGTAGGGAACAATGTTTCTCACTCAAACCGCAAAACGAAGCGTAAATTCTACCCGAATTTAATTTCAAAGAAATTTTATCTTCCAGAGGAAGATTGCTTCGTAACATTGAAGATTTCGACTTCAGCGTTAAGAAATATTAACAAGAAAGGTATTTCGGCTTGCGTCAAAGAGGCACGTGAGAAAGGTTATCTAAAATAATCCTTGTTCTACCCGTTGTGAAATGGTAGACTTAAAAAAGTATAGAAATGGCTAAGAAAGCAAAAGGAAATAGAATTCAAGTAATTCTTGAGTGCACAGAGCACAAAGAGTCTGGGATGGCTGGAACTTCTCGTTACATTACAACGAAGAATAGAAAGAATACGCCTGAACGTATGGAGATTAAAAAATTCAATCCTATTTTGAAACGTATGACGGTTCATAAGGAGATTAAATAATATTGAGTCATGGCAAAGAAAGTAGTAGCATCGTTACAAAAAGGTGGCGGAAAAGAGCATACGAAAGTAATTAAAATGGTTAAGTCTGAAAAAACTGGATCATACACTTTCAAAGAAGAGATCGTACACAACGATAAAGTAAAGGAGTGGTTCGATAAGAACTAATCTTTATCTTATTCTAAATATTTTAAGCCCCGAATAGTCGGGGCTTTCGTTATTTTTACCCATTATGGCATTTTTCGGTTTATTTTCAAAAGAGAAAAAAGAAAGCCTTGACAAAGGTTTAGAGAAAACAAAACAAAGTTTCCTCTCAAAGCTTGCGCGCACAATTGTTGGGAAATCCAGAGTTGATGACGAAGTTTTGGATAATTTGGAAGAAGTATTGATTACTTCGGATGTTGGTGTTGATACAACATTGAAAATTATTGAACGCATCGAAACACGTGTATCGCGTGACAAAGTATTGGGTACAAACGAACTCAACACCATTTTAAAGGAAGAAATTGCAGGATTGTTGTCAGAAAACAACTCTGGTGATTCAACCAAATTTTCTGTTGACAAAGTAAATGGTGAGCCATATGTAATTATGGTGGTTGGTGTTAATGGAGTAGGAAAGACGACAACCATTGGTAAATTATCCCATCAATTTAAAGAAGCAGGAAAGAAAGTGGTTTTAGGTGCAGCAGATACGTTTAGAGCTGCAGCGGTAGATCAGCTAATCATTTGGTCAGAACGTGTAGGTGTTCCAATTGTTCAACAAGGAATGGGGGCAGATCCGGCATCTGTAGCATTTGACACCTTGCAATCAGCCAAAGCGCAAAATGCAGATGTGGTAATAATCGATACTGCTGGTCGTTTGCACAATAAAGTGAATTTGATGAATGAGTTAAGTAAAATTAAACGTGTAATGGAAAAAGTTATTCCAGGAGCACCGCATGAAATTTTACTTGTGTTAGACGGTTCAACTGGTCAAAATGCCTACGAGCAGGCAAAACAGTTTTCGTTAGCAACTGATATTAATGCTTTGGCTATTACTAAATTGGATGGTACAGCTAAAGGTGGAGTAGTAATAGGAATCTCAGATCAAATGAAAATTCCCGTTAAATACATCGGTGTTGGTGAGGGAATGAATGATTTGCAATTGTTCGATCGAAACGAGTTTGTAGATTCTTTATTTTCCTAGGTAACAATTGAATATCGATATGGTTTTGTCGATAATTTTAATTGATTCACCGAAAATTTGTAAAAAAAATAACATTTTTTGTTTGATACGTTTTGTTTTTTTGTAAGTTCGGCTTGCTAAATTATAAAATTATGAGACGAACGACTACGATTGGAAGGGTGACCTTCTATCTTTTCTTGTTATTTACTTTTTCATATCAATTTTCATTTGCTCAAGCTCCAATTCGTTGTTACACAATGGAAATGGATTCTGTTTTACGTGCAAATACTCCTGGTATGCCAACGAGAGAGGAATTTGATCTTTGGTTAAATGATCAAGTTGCTAATAATGCACAATCTAAAATTATTGGAGGTGTTTATTACATTCCGGTTGTTGTGCACGTAATTCATAGTGGTGAGGCAGTTGGTACAGGAACGAATGTTTCTTTTGCTGCAATTCAATCACAAATTGATGTACTGAATGAAGATTTTCGAAAAATGCTTGGAACCAATGGTTGGAATACTAACCCAGTTGGCGCAGATACTAAAATCGAATTTTGTTTAGCACAAAGAAGACCAGATGGTTCAGCTTTCGCAGCTGGTGAGCCTGGAGTAAACCGAATTCTATCTACAACAATTACAGCTACGGCTCCTCCTTTCACTACTGCTTTTATTAATTCAACTATAAAGCCATGGACATATAACGGTGGTGTTCCAACAGCTACAAGAGGTTGGGATCCAAATAAATACATGAACATCTGGTTGTGTAATATCTCAGGAGGTATATTAGGGTATGCTCAATTTCCTCAGTCACCTCTTGGAGGTATGGGATGTGCTGCTCCCGCGACTGCAACAGATGGTGTGGTTTTCTTATATAACTCAATCGGAAAAAGTTCAGTTACTGGATTCCCTGGCCCATATAATGAAGGTAGAACTGCTACTCATGAAATTGGTCACTGGCTAGGTTTGCGCCATATTTGGGGTGATGGTGGATGTACTGTTGATGACTATTGTAATGATACTCCAGAAGCTGCTGCTGCAAATTTCGGTTGTCCGGCAGGCACGAATTCGTGCACAGCAGCTCCAGATGCAGGTTTGGACATGATTGAAAATTACATGGATTATACGGATGATGCCTGTATGAATATTTTTACGTACGATCAAAAAATGCGTATGCGTACAGTATTGGAAAATAGTCCATTACGTGCAAATTTAATAAATTCAGATGCTTGTACACCTCCAAATCCTTCAGATGCATCTGTAGTAGATATTGTTAACCCGAAAGGTGATAATTGTCCAGGAAGTTTAATACCAACTGTTGTACTAAAAAATAGAGGTTCGAACAATTTAACTTCTGCAACAATATCATATAAAATAGATAACGGAGCTGTAACAACATTTAGCTGGACAGGAACAATTACTCCAGGATCAACAGCAAACGTTACAGTGCCTGCATTTACCTCTACCTTAGGAGTGCACAACTTTAAAGCATGGTCAACTTTGCCAAACGGTATCGCTGATCCAGCAACAGCTTATGATACATCGGCAATTGACTTTGTTATTTCAAATGGTGAAATGGCACCGTTTACTGAAAATTTTGATGGACAAACGTTCCCGCCAGATGTTAGATGGGAAGTTGCAAATGGTGGAAATGATTGCTTTTATTGGATAGGAGCTTCAGGAGTATCTTCAACTGGTGTATTTGCTAATAATATTGCAGAAGTACCTTGTTTTGGTAATTCAAGCGCACAAACAGAATCTTTAATTTCGCCAATATTCATATTGCCATGTAACGCGACAGCAGCAAATATTCAATTTGACGTAGCATATAGAAGAAGAACAACTGGAACAAATGAGCAATTATTTGTGGATATATCTACAGATTGTGGAGCAACTTGGAATGCTACTCCAATTTTTAATAAAAGTGGTGCTACACTAGCGACAAGTACGACATTGACTACAACTGATTGGTATCCAACGGCTGCCGCTGATTGGAGAACGGAAACGGTAAGTTTACTTTCATTTGTAACAGGAACTTCTTCGAATATTAAATTTAGATTTAGAGCTGTTGCAGCGAATGGAAATAATATTTTTATTGATAATTTCAAATTCAATGCGACAACACCAGGCGAAATAGAATTAACGCAAGGAACGACTGATGTATTGGATGGTGGTTATTATAATTATGGCTCTGTGTTATCTGGAGCACCTACGACAGCAACATTTACAATTACCAATACTGGAACTTCCAATTTAACATTAACTGCTCCAATCACGGTTACAGGAACAAATTTCACATTAGGATCTTCTTTTGGAACAACTACTGTCGCTGCTGGAGCAACAACAACCTTTAGTGTTATATTTAATTCTGCGACAGCGGGAACATTTACAGGAAATGTTTCCTTTGCTACAAATGATTGTGACGAAGGAACATACAATTTCCAATTGAACGCCACAGCTATTGCCACTCCTCCTGTGGCGAATTTCTCTGGAACACCTTTAACGATTTGTGCGGGATCAACTGTTACATTTACAGATCTTTCAACAAACGCTACAAGTTGGTCATGGAACTTTGGAGCAGGAGCAACTCCGGCGACATCAACAGCGCAAAACCCAACTGTAACTTTTAATACAGCAGGTACAAATACAATTACTTTAACAGCGACAAATGCATTTGGGTCGGATGTTGAAACCAAAATCAACTATGTGACAATTTTAAGTTCAACAGGTGTGGCTCTTCCAATTTCAGAAGGATTTACTGCAACCACTTTTGTTCCAACCAATTGGTCACTCGTTAATGCGAATTCTTCCCCAACAACTTGGGTTCGAACAACTTTGGCAGGTAATGCGCCAACAACTGGAAATTCGATGATGTTTGACAACTTCAGTTATAGCGATGGTGATGATGATGAAGTAAGATTACCGGGAGCTAGTTTCTCAGGATTGTCTTCTGCACAATTACAATTTGATGTTGCATATGCTGCTTACAGTACTACAAGTTTCGATGGTTTGCAAGTTTTAGTTTCTACCGATTGTGGTTTAACATTTACTTCGGTTTATAATAAAACGGGAGCTACAGTTGCTGCAGGTAATTTACCAACTGCAGCCGCACAAACAACTGCATTTACTCCAACAGCGGCACAATGGAGAACAGAGACAGTTAATTTAACTGCTTATGTTGGTAATCCAAAAGTGATTGTCGCTTTCCGAAACTTGTCAAATTATGGAAATAGATTGTTTGTTGACAACATTAACTTAACAGGAGTTGTGGCAGCCACGCCTCCAACAGCAAGTTTTACAGGTGCCCCAACGACGGTTTGTACTGGTCAAACAGTAACATTTACAAATACATCAACAGGAGCACCAACTTCTTATGCTTGGACATTTACAGGTGGAACACCTGCAACTTCAACTGCTGCCAATCCAACAGTTACATATGCTACAGCGGGAACTTACACCGTAGCTTTAACTGCAACAAATGCGAACGGTTCTAATACATCAACACAAACAAATTATATTACGGTAAATGCAGCACCGGCGACACCAGGAACAATTACTGGCTCTACAACGTCTTGTAACGGATCTACTGGAAACGTTTATTCAATTGCTGCAGTAGCAGGAGCAACTTCATATACATGGACAGTTCCAGCGGGAGCAACAATCACAGCAGGACAAGGAACAACAAGTGCGACAATAACTTTCGGTTCTACTTCTGGAAACGTTTCTGTAACTGCAACAAATTCTTGTGGAACATCTGCAGCATCAACTTTAGCTGTAACACTTAATTCAGCGCCAGCAACACCTGGAACAATTACTGGTTCGGCAACTGCTTGTAACGGATCTACTGGAAACGTTTATTCAATTACGTCAGTAGCAGGAGCAACTTCATATACGTGGACAGTTCCGGCAGGTGCAACAATCACGGCAGGTCAAGGAACAACAAGCGCGACAATAACTTTTGGTTCGACATCTGGGAACGTTTCTGTAACAGCAACAAATTCTTGTGGAACATCTACAGCAAGTGTGAAAGCAGTAACCTTGAGTTCTGTACCAGCAACACCAGGTTCAATTACAGGATCTACAACTGCTTGTCCTAGCTCTACAGGAAATGTTTATTCAATTGCTGCAGTAGCAGGAGCAACTTCTTATACGTGGACAGTTCCAGCAGGTGCAGCAATCACAGCAGGACAAGGAACAACAAGTGCAACGGTTACTTTTGGTTCAACTTCTGGAAATGTATCAGTTACGGCAACTAATACGTGTGGAACATCGGCAGCATCAACTCTTGCTGTTACGATTAGTAGTGCAGCACCAGCAACACCAGGTGCAATTACAGGTACAACAACTGTTTGTTCTGGATCAACCGGAAATGTATATTCAATAGTGGCAGTAGCAGGAGCAACGTCTTATACGTGGACAGTTCCAGCGGGTGCAACAATCACAGCAGGACAAGGAACAACAAGTGCAACAGTGACTTTTGGATCAACGGCTGGAAATATTACAGTTACTGCTTCAAGTGCTTGTGGCACCTCAGCTGCAAGTTCTCAGGCAATTTCTATAACAACAGTTCCAGCAACACCGGGAACAATTACTGGTTCTGCAACAGCTTGTACCGGATCAACAGGAAATGTTTATTCAATAGCGGCGGTAGCAGGAGCAACTTCTTATACGTGGTCAGTTCCAGCAGGAGCAACAATCACAGCAGGACAAGGAACAACAAGTGCAACAATAACTTTCGGAACTACTTCTGGAAACGTTTCGGTAACAGCAACAAATGCATGCGGAACTTCTTCTGCAAGTGTGAAAGTTGTAACCTTAAGTTCTGCACCAACAACTCCTGGTACAATTACAGGAACAGCAACAGCTTGTACTGGTTCGACTGGAAATGTTTATTCAATAGCGGCGGTAGCAGGAGCAACGTCTTATACGTGGACAGTTCCAGCAGGAGCAACAATCACAGCAGGACAAGGAACAACAAGTGCGACAATAACTTTCGGTTCAACTTCCGGAAACGTTTCTGTAACAGCAACAAATGCATGTGGAACATCTACGGCTAGTGTGAAAGCAGTAACCTTAAGTTCTGCACCTGCAACCCCAGGAGCAATTACAGGTTCTGCAACAGCTTGTCCTAGCTCTACAGGAAATATTTATTCAATTGCAGCAGTGTCAGGAGCAACTTCTTATACGTGGACAGTTCCAGCAGGTGCAACAATCACAGCAGGACAAGGAACAACAAGTGCAACAGTTACTTTTGGTTCAACATCAGGAAACGTAACAGTTACGGCAACAAATTCTTGTGGAACCTCAGCAGCATCAACTCTTGCTGTTACAATTAGTAGTGCAGCGCCAGCAACACCAGGTGCAATTTCAGGTACAACATCTGTTTGTTCTGGATCAACTGGAAATGTTTATTCAATTGCAGCAGTGTCAGGAGCAACTTCTTATACATGGACAGTTCCAGCAGGTGCAACAATAACAGCAGGTCAAGGTACCACAAGTGCAACTGTTACTTTTGGATCTACGGCTGGGAATATTACAGTTACTGCTTCAAGTGCTTGTGGCACATCGGCGGCAAGTTCTCAAGCAATTACAATCAATACCGCTCCTTCAGCACCAGGCCCAATAAGTGGAACTTTTGTTACTTGCCCTGGTTCTTTAGTTTCATTCAACATTGCTTCCGTTTCAGGAGCACTTGGGTATTCTTGGACTGTACCTTCTGGATCGGTAATTCTATCAGGACAAGGAACTACAAGTATTCTTGTTCAAATGGGGACAATTTCAGGAACGACCTCAGTTACAGCAATAAATTCGTGTGGAACATCAAGTGCATCAAGTAATGCGATTACGATATCAAGTGCAACACCACTAACGCCTGGCGCAATTACAGGAGCTACTTCGGTTTGTTCTGGTTCAACAGGTAATGTGTATTCAATTTCAGCAGTAGCCGGAGCAACTTCATATACTTGGACAGTTCCTACTGGGGCAACAATAACAGCAGGTCAAGGTACTACATCTATCTCGGTTACATTTGGTTCGGCAGCAGGAAATATTTCCGTAACTGCAACTAATTCGTGTGGCACATCTTCACCTTCTTTACAAGCGATTACTGTAAATTCTATTCCAGTCGCGCCAGGAACAATTTCTGGAACTATAACGGTTTGTCCGAATTCAACTGGAAATGTTTATTCAATTGCGGCAGTAGCAGGAGCAACTTCATATACTTGGACAGTTCCGTTTGATGCGACAATCGTTTCTGGTCAAGGAACCACAAATATTGTTGTTGATTTTGGATCAACTACTGGAAATGTTATTGTTACGGCATCAAATACTTGCGGTACATCTGCAGTTAGCAATGTTGCCGTAACCGTGCTACCAGCACCTACTGTACCAGGAACAATTTCTGGTCCGACTTCCGTTTGTGAAAATTCAACCGGAATTGTTTATACAGTCCCAACTGTTTTAGGAGCTACTTCTTACACTTGGACAGCACCTATTGGAGGAACGGTTGTATCTGGGCAAGGAACAAATATGGTTGTGGTTGATTTTGGAACAACCTCTGGTGATATACAAGTGGCACAAACAGATGCTTGTGGAACATCATTACCTTCATCATTTGCAGTCACTATTAATCCAATTCCTGCAGCACCAGTTGTTTCTGTTCTGAATAAATGTGGTTCGTCGGATTTGACAGCAACGGGTAGTTCCTTGGTTTGGTCAACAAACGAGACAACACCTGTAATAACAGTTACGACAGCAGGAACATATACAGTTACTCAAACTGTAAATGGTTGTACAAGTCCTTCTGGTTCAATCATTTCGGCGCCACTTGCTGTTCCTACTGTATCTTTTGCAGCATTAAGTGATGTTTGTATCAATGCCCCAGTTGTAACATTAACAGGTGGATCTCCCGCTGGAGGTTCATATTCAGGAACAGCAGTAACGGCAGGACAATTTGATCCGTCTGTTGCTGGATACGGAACGTTCACGATCAACTATGATTATACAGATGGTAATGGATGTTCAGGAAATGCTGCTCAAAACATTACTGTTGGATGTGCAGGATTGGATGAAGTAACAGGGAACGTGTTAGCGATTTATCCAAATCCAACTTCAGGTCAATTCACAATTTCATCGTCTTTAGAACTAATTTCTGAAATTAAAGTATATGACGAAACAGGTCGTTTGGTTCAAGTTATTTCTAAAAATGAAAACCAAGTGAATATTGACTTGTCTACGTGTGCGGATGGAATTTATTCATTGGAAATTCAAACTGCTCTTGGAACAGCAAGAGAACGAATTGTTTTGAATAAATAAACAATACAACATTTAATTAAAACGGTCTTGGAAACAAGGCCGTTTTTTTTGTTGCATATTTTCATCCCTGCTGATATTTCTCTATTTTTGACCACGGAGAAAAAACGTCAATCAACCAAAACATGAGAAAACTAAAGATCAATGGTCACGGACATTTGTTGCCAGAACCGCATGAAATACCTCAATTCATGAAAGACAAGAAATTGTTTTGGATTGATGAGGATAAAAAATTCATGCGTCAAGACGATTGGTCGCGTCCGATTACCGATCCTAGTTTTTTCTTCAATGAGAAATTAGAGTGGATGGAACGCTATGAAATAGATCATGGCGTAATGTTGAATCTTTCTCAGATTTATTGCAATGGTTGGGATCGACAAGATACCTACGATGCAATCCGCTGGCAAAATGATTTCAATGCATCTGTTCAACAAAAACGTCCCGATAAATTTACCTGTGGTTTTGTCGTTCAACCATTGTACATGGAAGACGCATTGCATGAAATTGAGCGTTGTGTTGAGGTGTTGAAAATGACTTTACTTTGCTTGCCAACTCATTATTTGAATAAAGAAGGTGAATGGTTGTCGATTGCAGATGAAAGTGTTTTTCCAATTTTTGAATTAGCAAATAAATACCGTTTGGCTATTGAAATTCATCCGTACGATGGTGAAAAAATGGTAAAACTGAAAGATATTTACTGGCGTTTTCATTTGGTTTGGATGATGGCTCAAACTGCCGATACACTTCACTTGTTTACGTTAAAAGATATTCTCAATAAATTCCCAAATGTCCGAACATGTTTCGCTCATGGGTGTATGTTGGGACAGGCAAATTACGGTCGACGTTTGCAAGGATTTGATGGTCGACCAGATTTATTTGAGGGAACTACGAATCCACGAGAGGCTCTAGGTCATCCAAATTTATACTTTGATTCATTGGTGCACGATGCCTATACTTTCCAATTAATAAAAACACGCGCAGGTTCGTCTCAAATCATAGCAGGACTCGACGATCCTTATCCTTTAGGAGAGATGGAAGGTGTTGCGCGCTCATATCCAGGTCGAGTAATCGATTTCGCTGTTGAAGCAAATATCATTTCACAACAAGAGTCAGATGAAATTTGGTACGATAACGTGTTGAGATGGTTGGGGAAAACTAGTATTTGACTTTTTTAGAACTAAATTATAAAATATGTTTATTACCCATGAAGATGGAATATCTGTGATTGCAAAAGAACCTATCCATCTAAAATGTAAAAATTGTAATTCTCCGAAGAGTCAACAATTAATTGTTTTTCAAAAATATGCGGTTATACTTGGAATTTCTTTTGTAGCTACCGGAAGAGCAGGGATTATTGAATGTCCTGAATGCAAATTTTTCATCGAGGAAAAACAGTTTGATTTTAAAGCTAAAATGGAATATGACGAATTGTCAAAACAAACGAAAACGCCATTAAAATCTTATTTAGGTTTGTTTATAGCTTTGGGTTTTGTTGCAGTTATGTTCTTATTAAAATTCCTTGGAAGTGCAAATACAGCCGAATATGCTAAGAATCCAGTGAAAGGCGATATTTATCAAGTTGAGCTCGAAGATGGTTCATTTACCATCTATAAAATTGATAAAATTAAGGGGGATTCGGTTTATTTTTTAGTTAACCAATATTTAACTGATGAATTGTCGGGAATAGATGAGGTTCAAGAAAAAAATGTCTATTACGAAGAATTTCTTGCTTTTTCGAGAAAAGACCTAATAAAGTTTTATGATGACGGAAATGTTCACTCAATTGTAAGAGAATAATAAACTAAAAAATTCAATTGGTTGAACTTTAAACAGAAAAAAGTTGATCTACTTTTTTTTGAACAATCACTAACCAACGATTTTCAAATTCTATTGCTACGACAGTATTATCAAAGGTCTCGAGAAAAAAAGTATCTTTGCAAAAATTATTTTTCCAATGGCTCAAAAACCTTCAATTCCGAAAGGAACCCGTGATTTTTTACCAATCGAGGTAGCGCGTAGAACGTATATTTTTGATACGATTAAGCATTCCTTCAAAAAGTTCGGTTTCGCTCCAATTGAAACACCTTCATTCGAATTGTCTTCTACGTTAATGGGAAAATATGGTGAAGAAGGTGATCGTTTGATTTTCAGAATTTTAAACTCTGGAGATAAAATGCTGAAAGCAGATTTACAAGCCTTGGAAGATAAAAACTTAGCACGATTTGCTAATTCTTTGGCTGAAAAAGCCTTGCGTTATGATCTTACAGTTCCGTTTGCGCGCTTTGTTGTTCAACATCAAAATGATTTGTCATTTCCCTTCAAACGCTATCAAATACAACCAGTTTGGAGAGCGGATCGTCCACAACACGGTCGTTATCAAGAGTTTTTTCAATGCGATGCCGATGTTGTTGGAAGTGATTCGTTGATTTATGAAGTGGATTTCGTGTTTTTGTTCGATGAAATTTTGTCAAATCTTCAATTGCCAAGTTTTACTATAAAAATCAACAACCGAAAAATTCTTTCTGGAATTGCTGAAGTGAGTGGTGAATCCGATAAATTAATTGACATTACAGTTGCCATCGATAAATTGGATAAAATCGGAGAAGAAGGTGTGATCAAAGAATTAACTGAAAAAGGACTTTCTACGGAAGCGATTGCTAAAATCCAGCCTTTGTTTAGTTTCTCAGGAACAAATGAAGAGAAAATGGACAAAATGAAAGAATTCCTAGCGACAAGCGAAATCGGTCAAAAAGGCTTGGAAGAATTGCAATTTGTGTTCGATCAAGTTAACGATTTAGGCCTTCAGAAAGCAGAATTGGAATTCGATATTACCTTGGCACGCGGATTAAATTACTACACAGGAGCAATTTTCGAAGTAAAAGCGAATGGCGTGAAAATGGGCAGTATTTGTGGTGGCGGACGTTACGATGATTTGACTGGATTGTTCGGAATGAAAGGAATGTCGGGAGTTGGAATATCGTTTGGTGCTGACCGCATTTACGATGTTTTAACTGAATTGGAATTGTTCCCAAAAGAAACAGATCAAGGATTAACATTGATGTTTGTGAATTTTGGAGAAAAAGAACAAGCATACTGCATGAAACTCGTAAAAGCTACGCGTGATAATGGAATTGATTCTGAATTGTACCCGACTGCAGCAAAAATGCAAAAACAAATGAAATATGCCAATGATCGTAAAGTGCAATACGTTGCAATCGTTGGAGAAGCTGAAATGGCAGAAAACCTGATCCAGTTGAAAAATATGGAAACGGGCGAACAAGCTGAAATGAGTATTGAAGAAGTAATCGTCCATCTAAATAGAGTATAGGTATAACATAACGTAAAGTCGAATTGCATTCGACTATTATGTCAAGAGAAGTATATATGAAAAACTACACAATAAACAATAACTGGATTTCACTTGAAGAAATCGATGAAATCCTTGAAGATCATCATACTTTAGTTTTGGGTGACGACGCCCGCGTTGCAATTCAAAAATGCCGCACGTATTTGGATGAAAAAATCAAACGTCACGATAAATTAATTTATGGAATCAATACGGGATTTGGTTCGTTGTGTAATACTGCCATTGATGAAAAAGATTTAGAGCAATTACAAACAAATTTAGTTCGTTCACACGCTTGTGGAGCTGGAGAAGAAGTTCCTCAAGAAATTGTGAAACGCATGTTATTGTTGAAAGTGTTAGGACTTTCACATGGTAGTTCCGGCGTACAAGTAGCGACAGTTGAACGTTTAATCTATTTCTTTAACAACAACATTTTACCAGTTGTCTATCAACAAGGAAGTTTAGGCGCGTCAGGCGATTTAGCACCATTGGCACATCTTTCATTACCATTATTAGGAGAAGGAGAAGTGTATTTTCAAGGAGTTAAACACGCAACTTCTGATGTTTTAAAAGCCTTGCATCTTGAACCCATTGTGTTGCAATCTAAAGAAGGATTGGCTTTGTTGAACGGTACGCAATTCATGAGTTCGTACGCGTCTTACTGCGTTTCAAAAGGAAAACAATTGTGGAACCAATGGAACAAAGTTGCTGCCCTTTCTTTAGAAGGATACGATGGCCGCTTAAATCCATTCCAAGCCAATGTCAATGAGATTCGCAATCAAGTCGGACAAATCGAAACAGCACAAATTTTTAGAGAATTATTAGCTGGAAGTGAAATTGTTGCCCAAGAAAAAGCGCATGTTCAAGATCCTTATTCCTTCCGTTGCATTCCACAAGTACACGGAGCTTCGAAAGATGCAATTGATTATGCAGCAATGATTGTTGAACGTGAAGTAAATGCCGTAACTGATAATCCAACAATATTCCCAGATGATGATGATGTTGTTTCAGCCGGAAATTTCCATGGGCAACCTTTGGCAATTACAATGGATTTCTTGGCTATTGCACTAGCTGAAATGGGAAGTATTTCAGAACGTCGTGTGTATAAGTTGATTTCAGGAACACGCGGTTTACCAGCATTTTTGGTGGCTAATCCAGGATTGAATTCAGGTTTCATGATTCCACAGTATGCAGGTGCTTCTGTTGTGAGTCAAAACAAACAATTGTGTACGCCAGCATCGATTGATACGATTGATTCCTCCAACGGACAAGAAGATCACGTATCGATGGGCGCAAATGCAGCAACGAAGTTGTATCGCATTGTGGAAAATTGCTTCACGATTCAAGGAATAGAATTGTTAAATGCTGCTCAGGCATTCGAATTCAGAAGACCCTTGAAATCATCTAAAGTGCTTGAAGAATTATTCACGGCTTACCGTCAAAAGGTAAACTTTGTTAACGATGATACTTATTTGCATCCATTGATGATGGAAAGCGTTAAATTTGTAAAAGAAAAATTTTAAAACATGGAATTCGATAATCAGATTGACACGATTCAAGAACGAATGAAAAGACCAGTTTTTTTAACTGTATTGTGCATTCTAACCTTTGTGTCGACAGGATATGGAATTTTGTCTGGTATTTTAATTGGAATTTCAGGCAAGCCTTCTGCGGAGTTTATTCAAGAACAACAAGTTAAAACTGCTATAATGGCAGATGAATTTAGATCTACTGGTTTTCTTTATTTTGCTGATGTAATGGATAAATTAGGAAGAATGCAAACCCAAGTATTCGAAAATAATTCCCTTCATGCGACTATTACTGTAATCGTTTCTATTGTTGGTTTGTTTGGTGCATGGCTTATGTTTAAAGGTAGAAAACTTGGTTTCCACTTCTATATTATGTATTCAATTGCAAGTGTCGCGGCCATTTATTTAATTGCAAGTGCCGTAAATATTTCAAGTTTCTATGTCATTGTAAACCTAGTTTTTGCCGGAATTTTCGTCTTCATGTACTCGCGCAACCTGAAATGGATGAAGTAAACTTCAATTCAGGAATTCATGATTTATAATTCGTGATTCTTTTTTTATTCTCAAATCACAAATCACGAATCACAAATTACGAATAGCGAATTTCGCGCGCCAAATTCTTTTGTGTATCTTTGCGCCAAATTTCGAGTGAGTTATGATTTCAGTTAATAATTTATCCCTGCAATTTGGGAAACGTGTTTTGTTTGACGAAGTAAATGTAAAATTCGTAAACGGAAACTGTTACGGTGTGATTGGTGCGAATGGAGCAGGAAAATCTACATTTTTAAAAATCCTAACAGGTGAACAAGATCCAACAACAGGTCGTGTTGAATTGGAACCAGGGAAACGCCTTGCTGTATTAAAACAAAATCACTTCGAATTTGATGAATACGAGGTTCTTCAAACGGTAATCATGGGACACAAACGTTTGTTTGAAATCATGACCGAAAAAGATGCCTTGTATGCAAAACCAGATTTCTCAGATGAAGATGGAATGCGCACAGCTGAATTAGAAGGCGAATTTGCCGATTTAGAAGGTTGGAACGCTGAAACAGATGCTGCAACGCTTTTGAGTAACCTTGGAATTGAAGAGTCAAAGCACTATATCAAAATGGACGAGCTCTCAAACGATTTGAAAGTACGTGTTTTGTTAGCACAAGCGTTGTTTGGAAATCCTGATGTTTTAGTACTCGATGAGCCAACGAATGACCTTGATTTGAAAACAATTGGTTGGTTAGAAGATTTCTTATTGGATTTCAAAAATACCGTGATTGTTGTATCGCATGACCGTCACTTCTTGGATACAGTTTGTACACACATTTGTGATATCGATTTCAGTAAATTGAACATGTTTACAGGAAATTATTCATTCTGGTACCAATCATCTCAATTAGCAGCGCGTCAACGTTCTGATAAAAACAAGAAAGCGGAAGAAAAGAAAAAGGAATTACAAGATTTCATCTCCCGCTTTTCTGCAAATGCTTCGAAATCAAAACAAGCAACAAGCCGTCGTAAAATGTTAGACAACTTGAACATTGAAGAAATTCAACCGTCAAGTAGAAAATACCCTGGAATTACCTTCCACCAAGAGCGTGAAGCAGGAAATCAAATTTTGAGCATTGAAAACCTTTCTGCTTCTGCCGAAGGAAAAACATTGTTCAAAGGATTGAATTTAATTGTAAACAAAGGCGATAAAATTGCGTTCATTTCTAAAAATTCAGTTGCATTGACGGCATTTTTTGAAATAATTTCAGGAAATGCAAAACCAGATACTGGAGAGTTTTTGTTTGGAACAACGATCAGTACGGCTTACTTGCCAAATGACAACCATGCTTACTTCGAAGATAAATTACCGTTAATTGATTGGTTGCGTCAATACGCCCAAACGGATGAAGAGCGTGAAGAAGTTTATTTGAGAACCTTCTTAGGACGTATGTTGTTTACAGGTGAAGAAGCCTTGAAAACAGCAAATGTGCTTTCTGGAGGTGAAAAAGTGCGTTGTATGTTGTCTAAAATGATGTTAGCAAAAGCCAACTTATTGTTGATGGATGAACCAACGAATCACTTGGATCTTGAATCGATTACTGCATTGAACAACGGTATGAATGAATTCCAAGGAACGTTGATGTTTACATCACATGACCACGAATTGGTAAACACGGTTGCGAATCGTATAGTGGAAATTACTCCAAACGGAATCATAGACAAAATGATGCCTTATGACGATTACCTAGCTGATGCGAAAATTGTTCAATTGCAAGAAGAATTGTACGCCTAAACAAGTATAAAATAAATTTGAAAGCCACGGTTCAGCAATGTACTGTGGCTTTTTTATTGATTGAAATTTTCCAATAACTTCTTTTGTCGCTAGAATCATTATTTTTGACAACAAATTTTCAACATCATGGTGCATTATTCTTTTAAAATTGAAAACGCAAGTCAACAGTACATTCAAATAAATGCAACATTTGAGGTTTCCAATGAAACGACCCTTGTACGTTTGCCAAGTTGGCGACCTGGTCGTTACGAACTCGGCAATTTTGCGAAAAATGTAAAAGGATTTAAAGTTTACAATGATGAAAACAAGCGCATCGATGCTGTTAAAGTGAGCAAAGATGCTTGGGAAATTCAAACTGCAACAACAAAAACCATCCGTGTCGAATATGCGTATTATGCCTTTGATTTAAATGCTGGATCAACCTATCTTTCGAAAGAGCAATTGTATGTTAATCCTGTGAATTGTTGCGTTTTTACGGATGAAACATCCATGCAAGAAACACAAGTAGAAGTGCATATTCCTTCAACTTGGAAAGTGGCTGGTTCAATGAAAAATGAAAACAACGTGCTGCACGCAGCGAATTTCGATGAGTTAGCTGATTCACCATTCATTTGTTCTGCAAATTTGCAACATGATTCCTATCAAGCCGGAGAAACGACCTTTCATTTGTGGTTCAACGGACAAGTGAAACCAGATTGGGAACGATTGAAAAAAGACTTTAAAGCCTTTTCAGAAAAACAAATTGAGAAATTCGTTGAGTTTCCAGTTGAAGAATATCATTTCTTGTTTCAAATTCTTCCAACAAAAGCGTATCACGGAGTAGAGCATTGTAAGTCAACGGTGATTTGCTTGGGACCAACTTATGATTTGTTCGGACCAATTTATAAAGAACTTTTGGGGGTTTCTTCACATGAGTTGTATCACACATGGAACGTCAAAGCGATTCGACCAATTGAAATGTTTCCATATGATTTTACCAAAGAAAATTATTCGCGTTTGGGATACATTTGTGAGGGAATTACAACCTACATGGGCGATTTGTTCCTTCTAAAAAGCAATGTGTTTACATTAAAGCAGTACTTGGATGAAATGAACGTGCAATTGCAAAAGCACTTCGATAATCATGCACGTTTTAATTATTCGGTGGGTGATTCTTCTTTCGATACATGGTTGGATGGCTACACTCCTGGTGCTCCTGGTAGAAAAGTTTCCATTTATACAGAAGGATGCTTGTTGGCATTTGTTACAGATGTGATGATCATGCGTGCGACTGGAAACAAATACAGCTTAGATGCCGTGATGAAAAAACTGTACTTCGATTTTGCATTGCAAGGGAAAGGGGTTTCAGAAGCGGATTACATTGCAACGTTGGAAAATATTTCAGGTATTTCGTTCAACGAGTTTTTTGAGTTGTATGTGCACGGAACAAATCCGTATGAAGCGATTTTAACGGAAAGTTTTGAATACCTAGGATTGGAATTAAAGCATGTTCCAGCAAAAGCCTATTCAATGGGGCGTTTAGGATTTAAAGCTGTTCCTAATGGAGCTAATTTTCTTGTTGCAGCCTTGTATCCCGGAGGACCAGCAGATTTAGCAGGATTTATGATTGGTGATGAATTAGTTGCAGTGAACGGCTATTTATTCAATGGAGAATTAGAAAAATGGTTGACGTATTTCACAGATGATCAAAAAACTGTCACAATAAGTCGTGGAGGACGTTTATTAGAAACAACCATTCCAGAAGTACAACGCTTCTTTTATTCGGAATATTCAGTGGTTG
>JACCDH010170301.1_pt1 | contig 26649 bp, 28 predicted proteins | sample 7442481 | NCBI WGS metagenome assembly JACCDH01 (sample SAMN15323433, study PRJNA562643) | freshwater metagenome | isolation source: river surface water | place: USA:Blue River Watershed | collected 2017-08-15 | reverse complement strand
GTCTTGCCGTCTTCCCACTCAATGGTCTTGTCGCTGGTGATGGTAGCGCGGGTCAGAAAGGCAACGCCAGATGCCAGGTCGCGGAATACGATCGGCTCGTAGCTTGGGTGAATTTCAGCCTTCATGGTTTCCTTCTAGGTTTGAATTCTTTTTGCGAAACGCAACAGCGCAGAAGCCTAGCAGAGAAAATCTGCTCAGTCTAGGCTGCGCGGACAGAGAATCTGCCGTTTTCGTGGGTCACGGCTAGCGGGTATCGGAAAGTCTCGGAAACACTCTCGGAGGTAATGGTTGTGCCAATCTCACCACGAGCAAGAATCTTCCCATTCTGAATCAACATCGCGTGGGTAAAGCCAGCGGGGATTTCCTCGAGGTGGTGTGTCACCATAGCCATAGCTGGAGCGTACGGTGAGGTTGCATAGCCGCCTAGCAGGCGAATTGTCTGCTCGCGTGCACCTGGATCTAAGGACGCAACCGGCTCATCCAACAAAAGAAGTTCCGGGTCGGTCATGATGGCTCTTGCGATTTGAACTCGCTTACGCTCTCCGTCACTCAAAGTGCCAAACGGGCGAGAGGCAAAATCACTTAGCTCCCACTCCCCCAAAACCCGCATCGCACGCCGTTCATCTACAGAGTCGTACTCCTCTTTCCAGCGACCTGTCACTCCATAAGATGCGGTCATAACAGCGTTCAAAACTGTTTCACTGTTGGGGATCTGGTTTGCCAAAGCGGAGGATGCGAATCCAATCCGGGTTCGAAGTTCGAAAACGTTTACCTCACCGAGTCTTTGATTCAGCACCTCCGCGGTACCGCTGCTGGGCTGAATTTGAGCGGCACAGACCCTCAGCATGGTGGTTTTACCCGCTCCATTTGGGCCAAGAATTACCCATCGCTGGGATGAATCCGCTTGAAAGCTCACGGAATCTAAGATGGCGTTGCCATTTCTCACAACACTTACATTCTGAAGATCAATAACCGTAGACATCGCGTAAAGCCTAACGACCAAGCGCTTTTTGGTAGACCTCTATGGTGCGAGTCGCGATTGACTCCCAACTGAAAGCATCAACCGCACGTACTCGACCAGCTGCTCCGAACTGCTCAAGCTTTCCGGAGGAAAGCGCCTGATTTAGGGTGCTCGCCCAGTCGGAAACGAACTTATCTGGGTCGATAGGTGCCCCGGATCCATCCTGAACCTGGTCTATAGGCACCAGCCAGCCGGTCTCTCCCTCGACCACCACCTCTGGGATCCCACCGGTAGCCGTGCCGATCACAGGTGCACCGCAAGCCATGGCTTCGAGGTTCACAATGCCCAAAGGCTCGTAGATAGAGGGGCAAACAAATGCATCCGCTTGGGTAAGCAGTGCCGCTAACTTTGGCTGAGGCAGGTGCTCTGGAATCCAGACCACACCTGTTCTGGTTTTTGCCAGTTCAGTGACAAGATCCTCCACCTCGGACTGAATTTCCTTGGTGTCGGGAGCTCCGGCACACAGCACCAGCTGAACATCTCCGGGCAGCTCTTTGGCGGCACGCAAAAAGTAAGGCAAACCCTTCTGACGTGTGATTCGACCAACAAAAATCACCGAGCGGCGGTCCGGGTCCACTCCCAATGACCTAACGGTGTCTGGGTCCACAACCGGCTGCCACTTATTTGAATCTATGCCGTTGTAAACGACCTCCACCTTGTTTGGGTCTAAGTCGGGGTAACTGCGAAGTATGTCGTTGCGCATTCCGTTTGAAACGGCGATCACGGCTGAGGCTGCCTCGTAGGCAGTTCGCTCGATATTTGAGGAGAGTTCGTAGCCGCCACCGAGCTGCTCGCGCTTCCAAGGACGCAGGGGCTCGAGTGAGTGCGCGGTAACTACGTGAGGTATGCCGTGCAGCATGGATCCGATGTAGCCAGCGAAGTTTGCGTACCAGGTGTGTGAGTGAACCAAATCAGCACCAGCTAGCGCGTCTGCAATCATCAGGTCTACACCCATGGTCTGCAGTGCTGCATTTGCATTCGACAGTTCCGATGGGGTCTGGTACCCGAACGTGCCTGTCTCGGACACCGGGGTGCCGAATGCGTGAACTCGGGCATCGATTCGGGATCTGAGAACCTTTACCAACTCCGTGATGTGAACACCGGCACCACCGTAAATGTTGGGTGGATACTCTTTGGTAACGAAATCGACTCTCATAGCAAAATGCTAGTCCCCGCCCGAATCAAGCAACTAACATTTGGCTATGGGACGTACTCGTGTTTTTGGAATGGTCCTCGCCGGCGGTGAGGGTAAAAGATTGATGCCACTTACAGCCGATCGAGCCAAACCGGCAGTCCCATTTGCAGGTAGCTACCGACTGATTGATTTCGCACTGTCCAATCTGATCAACTCTGGACTCCGCAGAATCGTGGTGCTTACCCAGTACAAATCTCACTCACTAGATCGTCACGTCTCCCAGACCTGGAGAATGTCACCGCTACTCGGTGCCTATGTCGCATCCGTACCTGCCCAGCAGAGACTTGGCAAGCGCTGGTACACCGGTAGTGCGGATGCAATCCTGCAGTCCATGAACGCCCTCAGCGACGAGCGTCCTGACTACGTTGTGGTAGTTGGAGCTGATCACGTCTATCGAATGGACTTTGATCAGATGCTGCAGTCCCACATTGAATCTGGCATGGAGGCAACTGTTGCCGCCATTAGGCAACCAGTGGCTCTGGCTCCTCAGTTCGGTGTTATCGAGGTTGACCCAGCGAACCCAACCAAAATCGAAAACTTTAGGGAGAAGCCTTCGGATCCCAAAACCGTGCCGGGTGACCCCACCCAGGCATTGGTTTCGATGGGCAACTACATTTTCAATGCCCAGTCCCTTATCGAAGCCATCGAGCTCGATGGTCAAGATGAGAATTCCTCACACGATATGGGTGGCGACATAATTCCCTATTTTGTGAACAAGGGAACCGCTGGAGCCTACGACTTCACCTACAACGAGATACCTGGCGCTACCGATAGAGATAAGTCCTACTGGCGCGATGTTGGAACCATCGATAGCTACTACGACGCTCACATGGATCTAATCTCTACGATGCCAATCTTCAATCTTTACAACTCCGATTGGCCCGTATACAACCAGCAGATAAACATGCCCCCAGCCAAGTTCATCCACGATTCAGAGGGCAACCAGGGTCGCACGAATGATTCAATTGTCTCCCTGGGGGTTGTGGTCTCCGGTGGCATCGTTGAGCGCAGTGTGCTTTCCCCCAACGTTCGAGTGGCTTCCAGAAGTCTGATTACCGACTCGGTGCTTTTAGACAATGTTCAGGTTGGAAGAGACTGCACCATCCGCAAAGCCATCTTGGATAAAGACGTCGTGGTTGCTGACGGGGCAAGTATTGGAGTCAACCGCGAGCGTGATCTGGAGCGTGGCCTGACAGTCACCGACTCGGGAATTGTGGTTGTTGCGAAGGGTCTGTTGGTTAAGCCTTGACGAGATTCCTAGTTGTCTTTGATGTCGACTCAACTCTCATCGAAGACGAAGCAATTGAACTGTTGGCCGAGCGGTGTGGTAAACGTCAAGAAGTAGCCGAGATTACCGAGCGCGCTATGCGCGGAGAACTTGATTTCTCCGAGAGTTTGATCGAGCGGGTCGCAACCCTCAAGGGTCTAAGCCAAGACATTCTGAACCAGGTCGCAAAAGAACTAAAGCCAACCAAGGGGGCTCGAGATTTGGTAGATGCCATCCACAAAAGAGGTGGCAAAGCTGCCGCCGTTTCCGGAGGCTTTATTCAGCTACTAGGTCCGGTGCGCGAGGCCATAGGTTTCGATTTTGCGCAGGCAAACACCCTCGAAATCTCCGATGGCAAATTGACTGGCCAAGTGCAGGGTGAAATCGTGGACCGCGATGTCAAGGCACGTGCGCTTGAGGCATGGGCTAGCGAGCTAGGAGTGCCACTGAGCAAAACCATTGCGGTTGGTGATGGTGCAAATGATCTAGGCATGATGAGTGTTGCTGGGCTGTCGGTAGCGTTTTGTGCCAAACCAATAGTTCGTGAAAATGCAAAGATCGCGCTCAACGAGCGCGATCTTGCAATGCTAATTCAGCTTTTGCCCTAGGCTCCTGTGGAGTGCAGACCACCATCGACGTGAATCAGCTCGCCGGTGGTTGCAGGGAACCAATCACTCAGAAGAGCAACTAGACCCTTTGCGGCAGCCTCGGTGTCGGTCAAATCCCAACCCAGTGGCGCGCGGTCGGTCCACAGCTCTTCCATGGTCGCAAAACCTGGGATTCCCTTGGCCGCAGTGGTGCGAAGCGGTCCGGCGGAAACGAGATTTACTCGAATTCCCTTGTGACCCAGGTAGCGAGCCAGGTAGCGAGATGTTGACTCGAAAGCTGCCTTTGCTACTCCCATCCAGTCATAAACAGGCCACGACACGGTAGCGTCGAATGTTAGACCAACGACCGAGCTTGGATTGTTCAGAACTGGAACACAAGCTGCAGTGATTGATTTCAGCGAGTAAGCCGAAACTTCCACGGCGGTTGAAACATCCGACCAGTCAGTTTCCATGAAGTTACCGCCCAGGGCAGTTTGCGGCGCAAAAGCAATAGCGTGAACGATGCCATCGAGGGAACCAAGGTGCTCCTTGATGTGGCCGGGCAATGCGGCTAGGTGCTCGGCATTGGTGGCGTCTAGCTCGATTACCTTCACCGGCTTCGGTAGGCGCTCTGCAATTTTTGTGGTGATTGGCAACATGCGGCCAAAGGAGCTTAGAAGTACCTCTGCACCCTCTTCCTGCGCCAGTCGCGCTGCCGAGAACGCAATCGATGCCTCGGTAAGCACACCGGTGACAAGAATCTTCTTACCTTCGAGAATTCCCAACTCTGCTCCTTGTTTGTTAGAGAAAAACTACACCTAGTGACCCATTCCAAGGCCACCATCCACGGGGATGACGGCACCTGAAATGTAGCTTGCTTCGTCTGAAGCCAGCCATCTCACAACTTTTGCTACCTCTTCTGGAGCGGCAAATCTACCCGCCGGGATGCGTTGCTTATACGAAGCAATCAGTTCCTCAGATAGCTCGGCGGTCATGTCGGTATCGATGAATCCCGGTGCCACGACATTGGCCGTTATGTTCTTGCCACCGAGTTCTCTGGTCACACTTCTCGCCATGCCAACCAGCGCGCTCTTGGTGGCTGAGTAGTTCACCTGACCAGCGCTGCCCAGCAGGCCGACAACGCTGCCGATCAGGATCACTCGCCCAAACTTTGCTTTTAGCATGCCCTTTGTAACCCGACGCAGAACTCGGAACACTCCGTTGAGGTTGGTATTTACCACCGACTCAAATTCTTCATCGCTCATTCGCATCAGAAGCGTGTCCTTGGTGATTCCGGCATTCGCAACCAGCACCTCGATTGGACCAAGCTCGGCCTCAACTTGAGCGAGTGCCGTATCGAGCGAGTCGGCATCTGTGACATCTGCGCGCACCGTAAGGGAACCCTCGGGACCCTGCCCGGAGCGTGCGGTGACGGCAACCTTGTAGCCAGCAGCGATGAATTCCTGCGCAATGGCATAACCGATGCCACGATTCCCACCGGTTACTAGAACAGTTCTTGCTGATTCCAAAATGAGCTCCTAGCGGGAATACGATTAGAGGTAATGCGATTGAAAACCTCAGTTTAGTAACGGATCAGGGAGAAAAGCGGTAGCCAGTGGCCCAACGACAGAGTGCGACATCGCTGGGGATCTCCCCGGAGCAGGAGCGGCATTCTCGTATGGTCAAGTACACCGTGACCATGAGTATTCGAATGGTCTGCATCGTGGCTGGGGTGTTCGCCCAGGGATGGTTGATGTGGGTGCTGTTCGCCCTAGCCATTTTCCTCCCCTACTTCGCAGTGATTATTGCCAACGCTCAGGGCCCATCGCAGGATGACTCAGTGTCCAAGCTGGTTGCGCCAAAGATCAGCATCAAAGCCAATGACATCAAGATCGTTGATGACAAATAAGTGCTCTCGGGCCGCTTGTTCCTCGCAGGCCAGGACGCTGATCTATTGGCGAAATCCAAAAATCCATGCTGAGAGCCGCCTCAAAACCTGGGGTGCGTGCCCGGAGCACGCATCTTTTCTGGTTGACTACTTATCAGTAAGAAATTTCTTCCTCCGAACTGAGTCACTGACTGATGAAATCGATTAGACGCTGGGCGCCATGGTTTGCGCTAGTTGTCCTGTTTTCGATAGCGACCTCGCTCTTGAGTTGGTGGCAGTTCACTAGGAGAGAAGAGCGGGTTGAGCGCATCAATCAGGTTCAGGCAAACTACGACCAGACAGTTGTGCCCTACTCCTCGTTAGATTTCGAAAATGACATAGCTGCCCTCGAGTGGCGCCCGGTCAAGGTTGCCGGCAGATATCTTCCTGAATCGGCTGTTGTGGTCAGAAATAGGCCACTTTCAGGCCGAGCCGGCTTCCTCCAGCTCATCCCGTTTCAACTTGAGGATGGCAGAATCCTCGCCGTTGAACGTGGCTGGATCCCAGCAGGAAACCCAATCACAACCCCCGCCACTAATCCTCTACCAGATAACCAGGTCAGAGAATTGGTGCTTCGCATCAGGGCTGCTGAACCAAGTCTCGGGCGAGGCTCGGTTCCAGGACAGTTAGCCTCCATCACTCCTTCAGAGCTTTCTGGATTAGACCCCGCGGCATTGATTACCACACACTACGGTCGCTTGGTTTCTGAAACTCCAAGCTCGAACCAGCTGCCGATGGCCATGCCAAAACCATCCCTGGATGAGGGAAATCATCTCTCTTACGCGCTGCAGTGGGTGTTGTTTGGATTGATGGCATTTGGCGCATTTGTTTGGGCGATTCGTAATGAGCGCCGAATCCAACGGGAGGAGTTGGGTCTCTCCCCCAAGCGTGAGAAGCGCAAGAATCAAGCTGCTTTGGACGCGGAGATCGAAGACGCTAGGTAAACTAAGGCAAAATCTCGAAGGGACCCCAGGGTGAGCTCTGCACTAATTCTCGACCGCTACGTGCCAAGAACTATTTCTTCCGACATCGCATTGGTAGGTGCCGGTGCCGCTCTAATCGCGGTTGCGGCGCAAATTCAGATTCCGATGATCCCGGTCCCAATGACCATGCAGACCTTTGCCGTCCTTTTGGTTGCGGCAACTTTGGGATTCTCTCGCGGTGCCGCAAGCACTGCACTCTACCTCGCGCTTGGGGCTTTTGGGCTCCCAGTGTTCGCGGGTGCTGCGGCTCTGAAGGCTGCCATGCCAACCCTTGGTTATCTAATCGGCTTCGTGCTAGCTGCTGCGGTAATTGGATTCCTCGCTGAGAAGGGCTTCACCAAGAATCCTCTAAAGCTTGCACTTGCCTTCACTGCGGGCAGTCTTGTTATCTACGGCTCTGGAGTGATCGGATTGATGGCGATTCTTGGCATCGACTTCTCCACTGCAGTGTCAGTCGGCGTTGTTCCATTCCTGTTCGGTGATATCGTGAAGGCCGTTCTAGCTGCGGCTCTGCTGCCACTTGCCTGGAAGATAACCAAATAGTTCAGAAGCGAAAAGCCCGGCTTTTGCCGGGCTTTTTTCTTAGATTGAGAATCCGATTGCTCTCATCATCTCTTTACCGTCCTCGGTAATGCGTTCTGGACCCCATGGTGGCATCCAAACCCAGTTGATGCGAAACGCTTCGACCACCTTATCTAGCGCCTGAGCGGTCTGCTCCTCGATGACATCAGTGAGGGGGCAGCCAGCGCTGGTCAGGGTCATGTTGATTAGCAGTGCTCCATCGGAGGATTCCTGAAGTCCGTAAACGAGACCCAGGTCAACGATGTTTACGCCAATCTCAGGGTCGATGATCTCCTTCATCGCCTCCAAAACTTGATCGTATTTTTCGGGGCTGAGTTCCTTTACTTCGTTCATACGCCAGCCTTTAGGTAGCGGTCGTAACCCTCGGCCTCCAAGCGCTCAGCGAGCTCAGGACCGCCCTGCTCCGCAACCTTGCCGGCTACGAAAACGTGTACGTAATCAGGCTTGATGTAGCGAAGAATTCGGGTGTAGTGGGTGATGAGCAAGACACCCAGGTCGGTGTTTGACTTGGCTCGGTTCACACCCTCGGAAACAATCTTCAAAGCGTCCACATCGAGGCCAGAGTCGGTCTCATCCAGGATGGCAATCTTTGGCTTGAGTAGCTCAAGCTGAAGAATTTCGTGACGCTTCTTCTCGCCACCGGAGAATCCTTCATTTACGTTGCGCTCTGTGAAGTCGGAGTCCATACGAAGATTGGTCATCGCGGTTTTTAGGTCTCCAACCCACTGACGAAGCGCTGGTGCCTCGCCGCTTATTGCCGTCTTGGCGGTTCTGAGGAAGTTTGAAACCGATACACCGGGCACCTCCACCGGATACTGCATCGCTAGGAAAAGCCCAGCGCGAGCACGCTCATCTACTTCCATCTCGAGAACGTTCTCACCATCGAGGTAGATTTCGCCCTCGGTGACTTCGTATTTCGGGTGACCAGCTACCGAGTAGGCCAGGGTTGACTTTCCAGAGCCGTTTGGACCCATAACTGCGTGGGTCTCTCCGGAGCGGATGGTTAGGTCCACGCCGCGAAGGATCTGCTTTGCACCCTGGTCTGTGTTGACCGAGACGTGCAGGTTCTTGATTTCTAGAGTTGCCATGATGTCCTTACCTAAGTCCTATTCGTATTCGACGTAGATGTCGTTGTTGTCGATCAGCACCTCGTAGGTGGCAACCGGTTCGTATGCTGGCAGGCTCAGTGGCTTGCCGGTGTTGAGGTCGAATTTCGCGCCGTGTGCCCAGCACTCAATTGTCTCGTTATCCACAAAACCCTCCGACAGCGAGATTTCGCCGTGCGAACACTTGTCGTCAAGTGCCTTTACCTCACCATTTGGAGTTCGGATGATGGCAATTGCGTGGTCGTTGATCTTTACCCGGATTGCCTTGCCTGGCTTTAGGTCATCCAGCGAACAGATTTTGGTTGCCATGCTTAGGCACCTACCTTTTCTAGCTCAAGTTCAATTGCGGAGATCAGGCGTTGCTCAATCTCTGCGATACCAATCTTTTGAATGATTTCGTTTAGGAAGCCGCGAACTACCAGCTTGCGAGCATCCGACTCCGAAACTCCCCTAGCCATCAGGTAGAAAAGCTGCTCGTCGTCGAATCGACCTGATGCACTTGCGTGTCCGGCACCTTCGATCTTTCCAGTCTCGATTTCCAGGTTCGGAACCGAATCGGCACGTGCGCCATCAACCAAAAGCAGGTTGCGGTTTAGCTCATAACTGTCGGTGCCCTCGGCGCTCTCGCGAATCAGGACGTCGCCCACCCAAACCGTGTGAGCCCCAGCCCCCTGCAAAGCGCCCTTGTAGGCGACGTTGGATACGCAGTTCTTGGCTATGTGGTCTACGTATGGGCGGTGCTCAAAGTAGTTTCCGGTGTCAGCTAGGTAAACGCCAAACAGCTCAACCTCTGCGCCTGGGCTCGAAAGGAAAGCCGTTGGAGTAACTCGGACTAGGTCACCACCGAGTGAGACCACCACGTGCTTTAGCTTCGAATCTCTTCCCAAGCGGCAGAACTGACTTGAGATGTGACTTGAGCCTTGGTCCCACTGCTGGATGGAGACGAAGTTCAACTGTGAACCATCGCCCAGCACGATTTCCACGTTCTCGGCTAGAGCTCCTAAGCCAACGTGATCAAGCACGATCGTTGCGTTAGCGAAGTTGCCAACCTTTATTACAAGGTGTGCGGCTTTCGCTTCCTGTGATTTGGGGTTGATCTTGATAAAGCTTGGCTCGACCTGTGAAAAGTCCGCGGGAACCTCTACCACCAAGGTCCTTGAGGCATTAGTCCAAGCGGCAGCCGAAACCCTGTCCTCGGGAAGTCCGGCCTGTCCAACCACCGAGTCAGTTGAATCAACCTCGTATGACTTCACACCCTCGACGAGCTTGAGATCGATGCTGGAGATATCAATCTCGCCCATAACTTCGCCGTCCAGGCCGCGAAGCTTCTCAGCAGGTAGGTAGCGCCAAATCTCCTGAAGCTTTGAGATTGGCTCGAAATCAGAAACCGAGGTTGAACGCGGGCGCTCAGACCTAGTCTGAATTGGGACGTTGCCGTGGCTGTGCTCTTTGATACCGTGCTGAGTCATTAGCCGACCGCGCCTTCCATTTGCATCTCAATCAGCTTGTTGAGCTCGAGCGCATACTCCATCGGCAATTCTTTTGCAATTGGCTCGATAAAGCCACGCACGATCATTGCCATGGCCTCATCCTCCGGCATGCCGCGGGACTGAAGGTAGAAAAGCTGCTCAGCAGAAATCTGAGAGACGGTTGCCTCATGGCCCATCGAAACGTCATCCTCGCGAATGTCGTTTGCCGGATAGGTGTCGGAGCGGGAGATGGTGTCCACCAGCAAAGCGTCACAGCGAACCGTATTGGCCGAGTGGTGGGCACCTGGGTTGACTCGGATTTCGCCGCGGTAACTGGTTCTTCCGCCGCCACGAGCGATTGACTTGGAGACAATCGAGCTTGTGGTGTAAGGGGCTAGGTGGATCATCTTGGCACCGGCATCCTGGTGCTGCCCCTCTCCTGCAAAGGCAACTGAGAGGGTCTCTCCCCTGGCGTGCTCTCCAGCCAGAATGACGCTCGGGTACTTCATGGTGACCTTTGACCCGATGTTGCCGTCAATCCACTCCATGGTTGCACCCTCGTGCGCAATGGCACGCTTGGTAACCAGGTTGTAGACGTTGTTGGACCAGTTCTGAATGGTGGTGTAGCGAACGCGAGCACCCTTTTTCACGATGATCTCCACCACGGCTGAGTGGAGCGAGTCGGACTGGTAAATCGGCGCGGTGCAGCCTTCGATGTAGTGAACGTAGGAGTCCTCGTCCGCGATGATCAGGGTGCGCTCGAACTGACCCATGTTCTCGGTGTTGATTCGGAAGTACGCCTGAAGCGGGATCTCGACGTGGACGCCTTTTGGCACATACACGAATGATCCACCAGACCAAACCGCGGTGTTTAGCGCGGCAAACTTGTTGTCCCCGGCAGGAATTACGGTGCCGAAGTATTCCTTGAAAATTTCAGGGTGCTCCTTGAGAGCAGTGTCAGTATCGAGGAAGATGACTCCCTGCTCTTCGAGATCCTCACGAATCTGGTGGTACACAACCTCAGACTCGTACTGAGCGGCGACACCGGCAACTAGACGCTGGCGCTCTGCCTCTGGGATTCCCAAGCGCTCGTAGGTGTTGCGGATGTCGTCCGGAAGGTCTTCCCAGCTCTGGGCCTGACGCTCAGTTGAGCGAACGAAGTACTTGATGTTGTCAAAGTCGATACCTGATAGGTCCGAACCCCAGGAAGGCATCGGTTTCTTTAGGAAGAACTCATAACCTTTCAGGCGACGCTCCAGCATCCAGTCTGGCTCGTCCTTTTTGCCCGAGATATCCCGAACTACCTCTTCGTTGATTCCACGACGAGCCGATGCACCAGCATCGTTTTTGTCGGACCAACCAAACTCGTAGTTCCCCAAGTCATCTAACTCGGGGCGGTCAATGATTTTCTCGGCCACAAAACCTCCTGATTTTCAAACTGTTTCAACCTCAATACCCCGCGGTTATTCCAAACCGAGGGAGCGTGAGAGACTTGAAGCAGACCCTAAAAGGTTAACAGTCATATCGGCTGGCAACCACTTAGGGTGACCTAAGTTGAGGTATTGAAGCGTGAAATTCATCAAGTCGATTTGGTTCGACAGGATCGTTGCTGCCAAAAGAGTGCGACTCTACGTTTGGTTGTCACTCGTAACCCAGATTTTGATCGTTGTCACGGGAGGCTTGGTTCGCCTCACCGCCTCCGGCCTGGGCTGTCCGACGTGGCCAAAGTGCACAGCGGAATCAATCGTCTCGACCCCAGAAATGGGTATCCACGGCATTATCGAGTTTGGCAATCGGCTGCTCACCATCGTGCTGCTGGTTGTTGCACTGCTGACCTTTATCACAATCTTCAGGACCCATCCAGCTAAGAAAGCCCTGCTGGGTGTGACCATCACCTTCTTTGCGAACATGGTTTTGCTGGTGGTTTCCTTCGTACTGATGGTCATCCAGGGTGTTCAGTGGTACCTCATCGCTTTATGGGTTCTAATTCTTGTCATCACCGTTTACACGGTGGGAACCTTTATCTACCGAGCCAACAAGGCACTTTGCCGTTCAACCCTGGTCCCCGCTTTCGGCTTGGGACTGGGGATTATTGGGCAGGCGGTCTTGGGTGGCATAACCGTCTTGACTCAGCTCAACCCTTGGATAGTTGGCCTGCACTTTGTAGTTTCTTCCTACCTGATTGCTCTTGCCTCGGTTCTGGTTTTCCGAGCGCTACCTAAATCGATGTCAGCCGTGTCCCCAGTTGCTTACTCGCTTCGCTGGCCGATTGCGATTGTTTCGGCGGTGACCATCCTTATTGGGGTTCTGGTGACAGGGGCAGGCCCGCACGCTGGCGATGTCGATACCCCGCGCAATGGTTTGGATCTTGAGATTTGGCAGCACTACCACTCATATCCCGGGTATTTGATGGCTGGATTGATTGCTGTTGCCCTGATTGCACAGTGGCGGAGCGCTCCGGGTTTGAAGAACTACCCCACCAGAGCGCTCGCGCTGCTGTTTATTGCCACCTGCATCCAGGCCATTGTTGGAGTTATCCAGGCCAGGACTGGAGTGCCACCATTTTTGGTTGCACTTCACATGTTAGGAGCAGCTGTCTTGAGCTCAATGGTCACCTTCTATTGGCTCACCAGCAATAAAGCTAAATGAGGGTTGTACACCTTTTCACCAGGGACCTCAGGGTCGCTGACAACGAAGCACTGAGTGCTGCCAGTCAGCACGAACTAGGTTTCGCCTTTTGCCTGCCTGAGAACTTCGACTCACTCTCCCCAATCCGGGCCCACTCGCTCACGGCCTCGCTCAGGGCTCTAAAAAAGAAGCTTCCTGTGGGGCTTGGAGTATTTGGAAGCATCGACAACTTTGTGGCGCGCTTGAACGACCAGCAGATTGCAGCTGTTTATGCCACGCGCAACTACGACACCCTCGGGATGCTCTGGCAGAGCAACTTAGCTGAGGCTCTGTATCACGCAGGAATCGCACTGCACCTAGTTGGTTCAAACCATGCGGTGGTTCCGGGTGAGATAAGAAAAGACGATGGAAGCCCTCTCAAGGTATACACACCGTTCTATCGTCGCTGGTCGGAAAGACCTGCACCCAAACCCGTTCCGGTAGATCTATCGAGCGCGAAAACTTTTGACCTTGTGGGTGGGCCAATCCCACCACTTGAATCGGAGCCGCCATTTCCCATCAAAGCCGGTGAGGACTATGCACTCAGAACCCTTCGGCGCTTTATCGAGCAACGGGTTCATGGCTATCACAACAACCGGGATAGAACCGATCTGGGAGGCACCTCGCACCTCTCCCACGCTCTTGCTCACGGCGAGATTCACCCAAGGACGATTCTTTCTATGCTGCCAGGGGGCGAGGGTGCAGAGGTTTTCCGCAAAGAAATTGCCTGGCGAGAGTTTTACGCAGATGTGATGTTTCACAATCCCCACAGTTATGACCAGTATCTAGACCAGCGCTTTGCCAAAATGCGATATGCGGATCCAAATTCAGACCAATCGCATCTTGAGGCATGGAAGAGTGGGAGAACCGGCTACCCAATCGTTGACGCCGCGATGCGCCAGTTGGCACAGACTGGATGGATGCATAACCGCGCTCGAATGATCGTGGCCAGCTTTTTAGTCAAAGACCTGCACTTCGAATGGCAGGTCGGCGCTCGCCATTTTGAAGACCTTCTCACTGATTTTGATCCCGCTTCAAATTCACATGGCTGGCAGTGGACAGCGGGTTGCGGCACCGACGCTTCCCCATTCTTCCGAGTTTTCAACCCCATCACTCAGGGCGAGAAGTTTGATCCAAATGGCGACTATGTCAGAAAGTACATTCCCGAGCTTGCACACATCCCTGGATCAAAAGTCCACCAGCCTTGGCTGTTGGTGGATGGTTTGGCTAATGGCTACCCCGCTCCGATAGTCGATCACGCCGCCGAGCGCCTAGAAGCCCTGGCCCGACTGAAAGAGGTTTCGGACTAGAAAGGCAGTAGCGGATCGATTGCAATCGCCAAAAACAACAGCGTTAGGTGAGAAATCGATCCGTGGAATAGCCGCATTGGATTTTTTGGAATCCCAGCTTTCGCCTCGGCGTAGAGGCGGTGGGACTCCCAGGTAAACCAAGCACCAGCAATCACGGCTACCGCGGTGTAGGTGATGCCCATGCCGGCGATTGGAATGAGGAGCAGGGTCGCCGCTAGGTAAGCCCAGGCGTAGAGAATGATCTGCCTTCCGACAACCTCATTCTTTGCAACTACCGGAAGCATCGGGACACCAGCCTCGCGGTAGTCATCGAGGTAGCGCATCGACAGTGGCCAGTAGTGAGGTGGGGTCCACAGGAAAATAATCAAAAACAAAATCCAGGCAGTCAGGGAGACTTCATTGGTGACAGCGGCCCAGCCAATCAGCGCTGGCATGGCTCCGGCAGCTCCACCCCAAACGATGTTCTGCGGAGTTCGACGCTTTAGGCCGAGGGTGTAAACGAAGACGTAGAACAGGATGGCTGCAAGTGATAGCAGGGCGCTGAGTAGATTCACGGTCAACCAAAGCCAAACAACCGAAAGCGCGCCGATGCCCCATGCAAACCAGAGAGCCTCTGCTTTAGTGAGTTCTCCGGTCACCAGTGGGCGATTCTTAGTTCGCCCCATGATCTTGTCGATGTCGGCATCGATGTAGCAGTTGAAGGCGTTCGCACTTCCGGCGCTCAGTGCGCCACCGATCAGTGTTGCAAGCATGAGGGTTAGTGGAGGAATTCCGCCCGCTGCCAGGATCATCGTTGGTACGGTAGCGATCAGTAGCAGTTCGATTACCCGCGGCTTTGTTAGCGCAAAATAGGCGCGAAGCTTCGCGCCAAAAGATGGCTTGGATTTTGCGGGGGCTGACATCCGAACAAGTCTAATCATCCTGCGCATGCTCGGAGTCCGAAGGTATAGACTTCAAAGCAAATTCGGAGCATCGCCGCCCCGTCATCTCCCCCATTGAAAAAGCCTCAAGATTGGAAACTTTTTAATTGTTGGAATGGACTGAACTAGATGACCTGGCGGTAAAGACCGCCAAAGTTTTGGCAGCGGATGCCGTTGAGAAAGTCGGCAACGGACACCCCGGCACCGCAATCTCCCTCGCTCCGGTTGCATACCTGCTCTTTCAGAAGGTAATGCGACACTGCCCAAGTGATGATCGTTGGGCAGGAAGAGACCGCTTTATTCTCTCCGCCGGACACTCATCATTGACTCTCTACAACCAGCTCTACCTGGGTGGTTTTGGGCTTGAACTAGATGACATCAAAGCTCTCAGAACCTGGGGCTCGCTCACTCCTGGCCACCCCGAGTTTGGCCACACCAAGGGTGTTGAGATCACCACCGGACCACTGGGTCAAGGCCTTGCATCAGCAACCGGCTTCGCTATGTCACAGCGATTTGAGCGCGAGCTTTTCGATGGCGGCAATTCTGGCGAGAGCGTTTTTGACCACAGGGTCTATGTAATTGCCGGCGACGGTGACCTTCAGGAGGGTGTCAGCGCTGAGTCCGCTTCAATCGCAGGACACCTTGGCCTAGGAAATCTGATTGTCATTTATGACGCTAACCAGATCTCCATCGAGGACGACACCAACATTTCCTTCACTGAGGATGTTGCAGCTCGCTACCGTGCCTACGGCTGGCAGACCCTAGAGGTTGATTGGCGCAAGGGTGGTTACAAAGAGGACGTGCACGCTCTCTACGAAGCAATCTCCCAGGCTCAACTTGAGTCTGATAAGCCAACCCTGATCACGCTGCGCACGATCATCGGCTGGCCATCGCCAGAGAAGCAAAACACCGGCAAGATCCACGGTTCAAAGTTAGGTGCCGAGGAATTGGCGGGACTAAAGCTGGCGCTGGGCTTTGACCCTCAGAAGAGCTTTGAAGTCAGCGAAGCAGTAATCAATCACACCAGAACCCTCGTCACCAAGGGCGAGGGTCTGAAGCAGAACTGGAATCAGAAATTTGATCAGTGGAAAGCAGCAAACCCTGAGGCAGCAAAGCTATTCGCGCGTTTGGAAAGCGGCGACCTCCCAGCTGACATCTCATCGGCACTGCCAAAGTTTGAAGCAGGGACCGAAATCGCGACTCGTGCCGCATCCGGCAAGGTAATCAACGCGCTAGCAGCCAAGCTCCCAGAGCTTTGGGGTGGCTCGGCAGATCTTGCCGAGAGCAACAACACCACGATCGAGGGCGGTGGCTCCTTCGTCCCTGCAAAGTGGCAAACCAAGCATTGGAGCCCGAAACCCGCCGGTCGCATTTTGCACTTCGGCGTGCGTGAGCACGCCATGGGAGCGATCCTCAACGGCATCACCCTCTCGGGGCGCAGCAGAGTATTTGGTGGCACCTTCCTGGTGTTCTCCGACTATATGCGCCCGGCTGTGAGACTGGCAGCCCTGATGGGCATTCCAAGCACCTTTGTTTGGACCCACGACTCAGTTGCTCTCGGTGAGGATGGACCAACCCACCAGCCAATCGAGCACCTCACCGCTCTGCGCGCGATTCCCGGTTTAGATGTCGTCAGGCCAGCCGATGCCAATGAGACCGCTGTGGCATGGCTTGAGATCCTCCGTCGCAAGAACAACCCCGCCGGAGTCGTGCTCACGAGACAGAACCTTCCGGTTGTCGATCGCGCCAAGTTTGCAGCTGCCGAATTGGTTGCCAAGGGTGGCTACGTGCTTTCAGAAGTGTCAAATCCTCAGGCCGTTGTCATCGCAACCGGTAGCGAAGTGCAGTTTGCCCTTGAGGCACAGCAGCGCTTGGCTGAAGAGGGTATTGCTGTGAATGTTGTCTCGATGCCTTGCGTCGAGTGGTTCAAGGAGCAACCACACAGTTACCGTGAACAGGTTCTCCCAGCCGACCTAAAGGCCAGGGTCTCGATTGAAGCGGGTCTCACCTTGGGATGGCGCGAGTTTATCGGCGACCAGGGAGTTGCAATCGGCATCGACCACTACGGAGCCAGCGCCGACTACCAAACTCTTTACCGTGAGTTTGGCATCACCACCGAGGCAGTAGTAGCTGCCGTAAAGAAGTCGATCAAAGGTAACTAATCAACATGAACACGCTTGCAGAACTAACAAAAGCCGGAGTTTCAATCTGGCTTGATGACCTCTCCCGAGACCGAATCGAATCCGGCAACCTTGTCGACCTGATTCAGAACTATTCGGTTCGCGGTGTGACCACAAACCCAACCATCTTTGCTGCAGCGCTCAAGGGCAGTTCCTACCAGGGAGCAATCTCGGCCCAGGCTCAAAAGGGCGCTACCGCCAGTGAGGCGATTGCTCAGATCACTTCAAAGGATGTGGCAGACGCCTGTGACATTTTTACCCCGCTCTACCGCGAATCAAAGGGTGTTGACGGCAGAGTCTCTATCGAGGTTGAGCCAGGACTGGCACATGACACTCAGGGCACAATCTCTCAAGCGCTAGAGCTTTACAAGCTGGTGGGCAAAGAGAATGTGATGATCAAGATTCCAGCCACCAAGGCCGGCTTGCCAGCCATTACTGAGGTAATCGCACACGGCATCTCGGTGAACGTCACCTTGATTTTCTCGACCGAGCGTTATGCAGAGGTTATCGACGCATACCTGGCCGGCCTAGAGAAGGCAAGCCAGGCTGGTCACGACATCTCCAAGATTCACTCGGTGGCCTCATTCTTCGTCTCACGAGTAGACACCGAGGTTGATAAGCGCCTTTCCGCACTGGGCCGCAGCGATCTGAACTCCAAGGCAGCGCTAGCTAATGCGAGGCTTGCCTACGGCCTATTCCTGGAGAGCATCCAGGGACCAAGGTGGGAGGCTTTGGCCGCCAAAGGCGCTAATGCGCAGCGACCACTGATGGCGTCAACCGGCGTCAAGGATCCAAACCTGCCTGACACTCTTTATGTGTCGGAGCTAGTCGCACCGCAGCTTGTAAACACCATGCCGGAGAAGACACTTATGGCCATGGCGGACCACGGCAAGGTGACCGGCAACACCATCGAGCCAAAGCTGGAGGATGCTAGTGCGTTCATGGCTGAGCTTTCGGTCGCAGGCGTCGACTTTGATGACGTGACGGACCTTTTGGAAAAAGAGGGTGTTGAGAAGTTCATCGCATCTTGGGACGAATTAGTCGCATCCGTTGCAGCTGCGCTGGAGGCAGCCAAGTGAAGCTCTCCGTCTCACCGAAGCACTCTGAGCTAGCAAAGGTTGTTCGGGACCTAGCCTCGGCTGAGGTAGCTTCCCGAATCCGCGCAAAGGATTCGACGCTATGGGGACCTGAGGCTCAGCCCGAGGCAAGTATTCGTCTTGGCTGGGTCGAATCTGCCGAGATATCACTTGGCTTGGTGCCAGAGATTCTCAAGCTGCGCGAGGAATTTCGAGCTCAGGGCCTTGACCGCTTCGTACTCTGTGGCATGGGTGGATCCTCATTAGCACCCGAGGTAATCACCAAAAATGCCAAGGTGGCGCTCGTAGTTCTTGACTCCACTGACCCTTCTCAGGTTCGCAGTGCCGTTCGCGAGCTCGAGAGAACCGTGGTGGTGGTCTCGTCCAAGTCTGGATCCACCGTCGAAACCGACTCTCAGAAGCGAGCATTTGAGGCAGCCTTCACGGCAGCTGGCATTGACCCAGTGACTCGGATCGTGATCGTAACCGATCCTGGTTCTCCGCTTGACAAGGCAGCGCGCGAAGCCGGCTACCGCGTATTCAACGCAGATCCGAATGTAGGTGGCCGATACTCCGCACTGACCGCCTTCGGTTTAGTCCCCTCAGGTCTCGCAGGGGCTGATATCGCCTCACTGCTTGCCTCAGCCAAGCGCGCTGACGCGGAACTCGCTTCGGACGCTGTGGACAACCCTGCACTTTGGTTGGCCGCTTGCTTGGTCAGAACGCCAGCAGAGATTGGGTTCAAAGACAAGTTCCTGGTGGATTCGGCTGAACTTCTTGGCTTTGGAGACTGGGTGGAGCAGCTGGTCGCCGAGAGTACTGGCAAGGAAGATCTGGGCACCCTCCCAGTCGTCGTCTCCGCTTCCGCGCCAGAGTTGGCAAAGCCGGCATCGGATGTGTTGGTTACAAGGTTTGCCAATCGAGATACTCAGTCTGAAGATGTGACCTTCTTCGGCGCATTGGGTGAGCTATTCCTCCTCTGGGAGTATGCCACCGCGATCGCGGGCTACCTCCTTGGCATCAACCCATTTGACCAGCCAAATGTCGAGTCCGCCAAGGTCGCCGCTCGTGAGCTGCTCGACTCCCCCGCTGAGGTTTCTGACCCGGACTTCACTGACCGAGGTGTTGCGGCAAACGCCTACCGTTTTGATCTCACTGCCCAGACCGTGGACTCAGCACTGGAGCAACTTCTGAGCCTTGCGAATCAATCAAGCTACATTTCGATTCACGCCTACCTGAACCGCGAAGCGTATCCGCAGTTTGAGGAGCTGAGAAACCTGATTGCTGCCAAAACCTCCCGACCAGTGACCTTTGGCTGGGGACCAAGGTTCTTGCACTCCACCGGTCAGTACCACAAGGGCGGACCAAAGCAGGGTATCTTCCTGCAGCTCACGCACGAGGTTGAAAACGATCTCGAAATCGAAGGGAGACCCTTTAGTTTCGGGACTCTGATTGCCGCTCAGGCCGCAGGTGATGCCCGCGTCCTCGAGGCAAATGGTCTTCCGGTCCTTTCGCTGAAGCTATCTAATCCACTCTCCGATCTCGAGCTTTTGAAGAAGGCAATTGCCTAATGGCCTCAAATCCGCTGCGCGATCCCAGAGATAGACGCCTTCACAAGATTGCAGGCCCGAGTGGTTTGATCATGTTCGGCGTTACCGGTGATCTATCTCGAAAGAAGTTGATGCCGGCGGTTTACGATTTGGCTAACCGTGGACTGCTGCCTCCAGCGTTCTCGCTGGTTGGATTCGCCCGCAGAGATTGGTCAAAACAAGACTTCGAATCAGTCGTCTATGACGCCGTGAAGGCTCACGCTAGAACGCCGTGGTCAGATTCGGTCTGGGAGCAGTTGGTTCAAGGAATTCGTTTCGTCTCGGGGCGACACGATGATCCGGAAGCATTTGCCGAACTCAAGCGAACCGTTGATGAGTTGGACCGCGAGCGCGGCACCGCTGGGAATCACGCCTTTTATCTCTCCATCCCACCGCGGGATTTTCCACTCGTGGTTAACCAGCTCGAAAAGGCGGGCCTGGCCGATGCAAAACCAGGTGAGTTCAGACGAGTCGTGATTGAAAAGCCATTTGGTTCAAATCTCAAGACGGCGAGGGAACTGAACGAGGTAGTGGAGCGGGTGTTCCCCGCCGACTCGGTCTTCCGTATCGATCACTACCTGGGCAAAGAGACCGTGCAGAACGTCCTTGCTCTTCGCTTCGCAAATGAGATGTTCGAGCCAATCTGGAATCGAGATCACATTGACCACGTCCAGATCACCATGGCGGAGGACATTGGAATAGGCGGCAGGGCCGGTTACTACGACGGAATCGGTGCTGCCCGAGATGTAATTCAGAACCACCTGCTGCAGCTTTTGGCCTTGACCGCGATGGAGCAGCCAGCCAGCTTTGATGCTGCAGACCTCAGAGCGGAGAAGGAAAAGGTGCTCGCAGCTGTGAAGCTACCGCAAGACCTTTCAAAGCACACCGCGAGAGGTCAATACGTGGGTGGTTGGCAAGGTGGCGAACAGGTGCTGGGCTTCTTGGAGGAAGACGGCATCAATCCTGAATCCAAGACCGAGACCTTTGCAGCCTTCAGGCTGGACGTCGAAACCGAGCGCTGGTCCGGAGTCCCGTTCTACCTCCGCGCCGGCAAACGACTTGGCCGAAGGGTCACAGAAATTGCCGTGGTATTCAAGCGTGCCTCCCAGCAGCTTTTCGCCAAAGAGCAGACAGCGCTGCTGGGTGAGAATGCACTTGTGATCAGGGTTCAGCCGAACGAGGGTGTCACCATTCGTTTTGGTTCAAAAGTTCCCGGCCCAAGCATGCAGGTTCGCGATGTGACAATGGACTTTGGCTACGGTCACGCTTTCACCGAGGATAGCCCCGAGGCCTACGAACGCTTGATTCTCGATGTCTTGCTCGGCGAGCCACCGCTTTTTCCAAGGCAGCGCGAGGTTGAGCTCTCCTGGGAAATTCTCGATCCAATCGTGAGTTACTGGGAACAGAATTCCAAGCCCGAGTCCTACGCCCCAGGAAGTTGGGGCCCGGACTCTGCGCACCGAATGCTCGAGCTCGATGGTAGAGCTTGGAGGCGACCATGATCGTAGACATTCCAAACACCACTGTTCCCAAGATCAGTAAGAAACTTCAAGAGCTGCGAGATGTTGGTGGAGTTGTTGCGCTTGGCCGCGTTCTGACTCTGGTGATTCAAACCGATCTCGAACACATCGAGGCCGCCATCAAGGCGGCCAATGGTGCATCGAGGATGCACCCCTCCAGAATTATTGTGCTGGCAGGTGCTGCTAGCTCCGAGGAAGCAGACCAGCTCGATGCGCAGATTCGAGTTGGTGGCGATGCTGGAGCCTCTGAGGTGATTGTCCTCAAAGCTTTCGGAGATGCCGCCAGCAACCAAGAATCTCTAGTTACCGGTCTACTTCTGCCGGATGCCCCTGTCGTGGCATGGTGGCCCTCCTCCTGCTCTCCGGCTCCGGCGATGACTCCAATCGGACAAATTGCGTCAAGAAGGCTGATTGATTCGGCATTGCAACCAAACAGCCGTGAGTTCTTGGTTGAGTTCGCCAAAAGTTACCGACCAGGAGACGGCGATCTGGCTTGGACCAGAATCACCCTCTGGAGGGCACAACTGGCAGCACTGTTTGAACTTCATCAGGCCAGATCGGTGAAGTCAGTAACTGTAATAGGTAGCGACAACTCTCCAAGCGCTGACCTACTTGCAATGTGGCTGGGGCAGCGCCTTGGCGTTAGAGCCCACAAGAAAACTGAGTTTCAAGGTGCATCAGTGCATGGCATCTTTGGCGTCGAGGTTGAGTTTGCCGACGGTGAGCTCAGCGTCCATCGGCCTGACCAGGTCGCAACCATTCGACAAACCGGCTCTCCGGAGAGCTCGGTCCTTCTCCCCCGGAGATCGGATCAGGACTGTCTTGTTGAGGACATGCGATACCTCGGTGAGGATGAGGTTTTCGGTGAAGTTCTTATGGGTTTTCTCGCCTAATGAGTGAGCCGCAAGTTATAAGCACGCCCTCAGAGGTTGCGTTTTTCGTTGCAACTGAGCTCTATTCACAGATAACCAAAGACCAGACTCACAAGTTAGTCGCTCTCACCGGTGGCACTCTCGGAATCGAAGTTATTCGTGAGTTTGGAAGACTGGTCGAGGGTGAGTTGCCCGCCAGATTTGTTTTTGGTGATGAGCGCTTCGTTGATCTGAGCGATCCGGATCGAAACGAACATCAAGGTCTCGAGGCATGGCCGGGGCTTGAGAGATACCTAATTCGATACCCGAACAACACTCTCGATCTCGAGAGTGCCCGTGACCAGTTCGAACTGGAACTCAAATCCAAACTGGGACCAGAACCCCGTTTTGACATCACGATTCTTGGCATGGGCCCTGATGGTCACATCGCAAGCTTGTTTCCCGGTCACGCGCTTACGGGTGAGCTAGTTGTGGCAGAGCCCGACTCCCCCAAACCGCCGGCTCAACGCTTGAGTCTTAGCTTCGATGCCCTGAACCGCTCGAAAGAGGTTTGGTTCGTGGCATCGGGTAGCGCGAAGGCAGATGCTGTGAGGTGCGCGCTTGGGTCTGATTGCGAGTTGCCGGTTGGCAAGGTGAAGGGTCAGGAGCTGACCCGATGGTTTATTGATTCAGAACTTAGCCGCGCGCTTTAGCGGCTGCGGCAGCACGCTCACGGCGCTCACGAATAGCGGTCAAGGCGTCATTCAAGATCTCTGATGCCTCTTCGTCGGTACGACGTTCCTTGACGTAGGCAAGGTGGGTCTTGTAGGGCTCAATCTTTGCAACCATCGGAGGGTTTGACTTGTCGGTCCCAGCTGGAAGACCGCAGTTTGGGCAGTCGATCTCGGTTGGAAGATCCTCAGCATTTGCGGAAGCTGCAAACATTGGGTGAGATTCGTGACCGTTAGAGCAGTAGAAGCTCAAAGTGATGCGGGGAACCTTGTGACCGCGATCCTGCTCACCCATTGGGCCAGCGCCCACACGGGCTCCGCGAATTGAAGCTGAATTGCTCACGCAGCCCATCCAAATCTTGTGAATAGGCCGAGGATGATGATTACGGTTACCCAGACCAGGGCCAGCACGATGGTGATGCGGTTGAGGTTTCGCTCCGCAACGCCGGAAGAGCTCATGGATGAGGTCATACCGCCACCGAACATGTCAGCGACGCCGCCACCGCGACCCTTGTGAAGCAGAATCATAAGAATCAGAAGGGTGCTAGTAATTGCCAGCAGCACTAGAAGCGCAGTTTGCAGGGCAGCCATAAAAAAACTCTTTTCAATAAGACTGTCAAATTATAGAACTATGTGCTTTTGGAAGCGCGCTATACCAGCGAACTCATCGGCATCAAGGCTCGCACCACCAACCAAAACTCCGTCAACCTCGCCCGATGCCAAGAATCCGGCAACGTTATTGGCCTTTACGGAGCCGCCGTAGAGGATGCGGCTTTGAGCAACCTCGTCACCAAAGTTTTCCTGCAGTGCCGAGCGAATTGCCTTTGCAACCTCCTCGGCCTCCACAGGTGATGCCACCTTGCCTGTTCCGATTGCCCATACTGGCTCGTAAGCAATAACAAACTCACCGATGGTCTCGTGACCAGCCAGAGCAGCCAGCGTCTGTCTTACGGGTACTGCGCTCTGACCCTGCGACTCAAGTTCTTCGAGGGTCTCACCGACGCAGATAACTGGAACCAGATTGTGCTTCCAAGCCGCCGCAACCTTGTCGCGCACAACATCGTCACCCTCGGCGTGGTACTGCCTGCGCTCGGAGTGACCGATTAGCACGTAGCTAACTCCAAGCTTGGAGAGGAATGCCCCAGAAATCTCGCCCGTGAATGCACCGGAGTCGTGCTTTGAAAGATCCTGTGCGCCAAGCTTCACCTCAAACTTCTCGGCGTCAATCAAGGTTTGGGCACTTCTAAGGTCGGTAAACGGTGGGAAAACACATACCTCAACCTTGGAAAAGTCGTGATCGGCGTCACTGAGGGTCCAAGACAGCTTCTGAATCAGGGCGATCGCCTGGAGGTGATCCAGGTTCATCTTCCAGTTGCCCGCGATAAAAGGAATTCGCTTAGTCATTCAGGACCTCCAGTCCAGGAAGGGTTTTACCCTCTAAATACTCAAGGGATGCTCCACCACCAGTGGAGATGTGGCCAAATTCGCTTTCATCAAAACCAAGAGCACGAACCGCTGCAGCACTGTCACCACCACCGACAACTCCCAGTCCGGAGACTTTCAACAGCGCCTCAGCTACCGACTTTGTGCCACCGGCAAAGTTAGGGAATTCAAATACGCCCATTGGACCGTTCCAGAACACAGTCTTTGACTCAGAAACGGCTATTGCAAAGACTCGCCCGCTCTCAGGTCCAATGTCTAGGCCCATGCCATCGGCACCAAACCTTGAACTCTCGATTGCATTTGCAGGAACTACTTCATAATCCGCATCAGGTGAGAAGCCGCTGGCAACCACGATGTCGGTTGGCAAGATAACCTCAACGCCTAGCTCTTTGGCCTGGGCGAGGAATCCCCTTACGGTCTCAATCTGGTCGGCTTCAAGCAAGCTCTTTCCTACCTTGTGACCAAGAGCAGCAAGGACGGTGAACACCATGCCACCACCGATTAGCAGCTTGTCGACTTTAGGGAGCAAATGCCCGATGACTCCAAGCTTGTCTGAAACCTTGGAGCCACCGAGCACAACGGCATATGGTCGCTCCGGCGAGTCGGTGAGTCGAGTAAGGATATCTAGTTCTGTGCTGATCAATAGGCCCGCATAGCTGGGCAATTGCTGAGCTAGTTCATAGACGCTTGCCTGCTTGCGGTGCACGACACCAAAACCATCAGAAACTAGGACATCTCCCAGCTCAGCAAGCTCTGCAGCAAATGCGGAGCGCTCCGCGGAGTCTTTGGATGCCTCTCCCGGGTTGAACCTTAGGTTCTCCAGAAGTGCTACTCCCCCAGAGGCAAGCATCTTGACTGCTGCTTTAGCTTTCGGGCCAACGGTTTCCTCGGAAAACACAACTGGCTGTCCCAGCAGCTGCTCGAGGCGTTCGGCAACCGGTGCGAGCGAGTACTTGGCTTCCGGGGCACCCTCTGGGCGACCAAGGTGCGAGCAAATCACAACCGACGCTCCCTGTTCAACCAGCAGCTTGATAGTTGGCAGAGATGCTCGGATGCGACCATCATCAGTGATCTGACCGTCTTTGATTGGGACGTTTAGGTCGCAGCGCAGAATTACTCGCTTGCCAGCGAAAGACTGGCCCTTGATGGTCCTGAGCATTAGAGCTTAGATGCAACCAAAGCGGTTAGCTCAACCAAGCGGTTGGAGTAACCCCACTCGTTGTCGTACCAGCTGGAAAGCTTGACGGTGTTGTCGATGACGCGAACCAGGCCAGCATCGAAGATCGAGCTGTGTGGGTCGGTGACGATGTCAGAGGAAACGATTGGGTCCTCGGTGTATAGCAGCACACCCTTCAGCGGCCCCTCGGCAGCAGCCTTGTAGGCAGCCTTGATCTCATCCACGGTTACAGGCTTCTCAGACACCAGGGTTAGGTCAGTGATTGAGCCGGTTGGAACTGGAACACGAAGCGCGAAGCCATCTAGCTTGCCCTTCAGCTCTGGTAGCACAAGGCCAATAGCCTTGGCAGCTCCAGTGGTTGAAGGCACGATGTTGATCGCTGCGGCACGAGCGCGGCGAAGATCTGAGTGCGGGCCATCCTGCAGGTTCTGGTCAGCTGTGTACGCGTGCACGGTGGTCATCAGACCGTTCTTGATTCCGAACTTGTCGTTGAACACCTTTGCCAGCGGTGCAAGGCAGTTGGTGGTGCAGGAAGCGTTGGAGATGATGTGGTGCTTCGATGAGTCGTACAGATGCTCGTTTACACCGATCACGAAGGTTGCGTCCTCACCGGTTGCAGGTGCGGAAATGATTACCTTCTTGGCTCCCGCCTCGATGTGCTTCTTAGCATCAGCTGCATCGGTGAAGCGGCCGGTTGACTCGATGACGATGTCAACTCCTAGGTCGCCCCAGCCCAGGTTCGCTGGGTCTCGCTCAGCAAGCACCTTGATGGCCTTGCCGTTGACGATGATGCTGTCTCCCTCAACGGATACTGCTGCGTCTAGACGTCCGGTTACGGAGTCATACTTCAGCAGGTGGGCAAGACCCTTAGGGTCAGACAGGTCATTTACTGCAACAATCTCAAGCTCGGAATTCTGGGCTAGTGCGGCACGGAGGTAGTTACGTCCAATGCGGCCAAAACCATTGATACCAATACGAGTCACGGGAGTTCTCCAGTTTCTGGGAAAAGTGAATTAATTAGTGCTCCACGCGCCTTTGGGCGGACCGG